>Ga0208716_1000296_pt1 | contig 21196 bp, 21 predicted proteins | sample NGESurdeep092012_8_FD_184482 | JGI IMG/M metagenome (GOLD analysis project Ga0208716, IMG submission 184482) | Arctic peat soil microbial communities from Barrow, Alaska - NGEE Surface sample 415-3 deep-092012 (SPAdes) | ecosystem: Environmental > Terrestrial > Soil > Wetlands > Peat ...
AGCGCGGAAACGAACAGATTGACGAACCATACCACCGGATACAGGAGCTTGAGCAGCGGCGTGAGCACGTAACTTACTGCGAATGCGATGCGCTCGGCATGCGCGGCGCCGATCACCTTGGGCGTGATCTCCGAAAAAATGAGCAGCGCGAGCGTCACCGCAATCGCGCTTATCCCGGGAACCCACTTGTGCTCGCCCAGCAGGAGGTGGGCGATCATGGCGGCCAGGGTCGCGGCGCCCGCGGCGACCAGCGTGTTGCCGAGCAGGATCACGCCGAGTAGCTGGTCGGTGTGGGCGAGCAGCTGATGCGCCAGCTTCGCGCCGCGATGTCCGTGCTTGACCAGGTGCTTCAGCCGATAGCGGTTGAGCGCCATCATGCTGGTTTCGGCGAGCGAGAAGAACGCGGAGAGAAGGAGCAGGACTATTAAGGCGCTGAACTGCGCCGATAAGGGAATGTCGTCCATGGCTAAGGCGCTAAATGCCGGGCGCTAAGTGCAAAAAGCGGAGCGCAAAGCGAGAGGCGGCAGGCCAGGCCTGTCCGGCGTATCGCGGCGCTTTGCGCTTTGCACTTGGCCCTACACTTTTCCGAGTATGACTTCGAGCACGAACATGCTGCCGACGTAGGCGAGCAACAACGTGACAAAGCCGGCGAGTGTCCAGCGCAGCGCCGTGCGCCCGCGCCAGCCCCAGCCGTAGCGGCCGACAAGAAGTGCGGCGAAGATGAACCAGGACACGATGCCAAATACCGTCTTGTGATTGAAGCGCACCGCCTTGCCGAACAACTCCTCGGAAAACACAAAGCCGGTGCCCAGCGTCAACGTCAGCAGCACGAAGCCCAGGGTGAGGATCCGAAACAGCAGCACTTCCAGCGTCATGAGCGGAGGCAGCGAGGCCCAGGGGCCGGCGAGCGACTCGCCCGAGCGCCCGGCAAGCTTGCCGCCGTGCAGGCGCCGCTCCAGCACCGCCATCAGCGCAGCATGCAGCGCGGCGATGGTAAACAGGCTGTAGGCGAGCATGGCAACCAGCAGGTGGATTCTGAATTGGAAGGATTGCGTGTAGGCCGGGGTCTCCGGGCCGGCAAAGAACGCCGGCAGCAGCGCGCACACCGCGGCGAGCGGCAGCACCAGCGCCTGCATGCCCTTGACGTCGTAGATCAGGCTTTCCGCCCAGTAGATCAGCACGGTCAGCCATAGCATCACCGACAGGGCCTGGGAAAAACCGAAACGCAGTTCGGTCGCGGCGAACAACTCGGCATAGAGCAGGTACGAATGCAGTATGAACGGCGCGAGTATGGCCAGCCGCTCCCAGGGGGCAATGCCCGTCCCCTCCCCCGCCGCCTCGGCGCCCGCTTTCCAGCGCGTGTTCCAGAAATGCCATCCCAGCGCCGCGTACAGGAGCGAAGTGACCGCATAGAGTAAAATGTCCGACATGTCCAAATTTTACACTACAGAATGCTAGATAACCTGACCAACCGCTTGTCCAGGGTCATCAAGACCCTGCGCGGCGAGGCGCGCCTGACCGAATCCAATGTTGCCGATGCGTTGCGCGAGGTGCGTATGGCGCTGCTGGAGGCCGACGTGGCCCTGCCAGTGGTGAAGGATTTCATCGCCGCGGTGAAGCAAAAGGCCATGGGCGAGGAGGTGATCGGCAGCCTTACGCCCGGCCAGGCCCTCGTGGGCGTGGTGCAGCGCGAACTGGCTCGCCTGATGGGAGGGGAAAACGCCGCGCTCAACCTCGCCGTCACCCCGCCCGCGGTGATCCTCATGGCCGGCCTGCAGGGCTCGGGCAAGACGACTACCAGCGGCAAGCTGGCAAGGTTCCTTGCCGAGCAGAAGAAAAAGCCGCTGCTCGCGAGCTGCGACGTCTACCGCCCCGCCGCGATCGAGCAGCTGCGCACCATCGCCGGCCAGCTGCAAGTCGATTTCTTCGAATCGACACCGGGACAAAAGCCGCTGGATATCGCCCTGGCCGCGCTCGATTACGCGAAGAAGCATTACAACGACGTGCTTATCGTCGATACCGCCGGGCGCCTCGCGATCGACGCGGCGATGATGCAGGAGATCGCGCAACTGCACGCCGCGCTCAGCCCGGCCGAGACCCTGTTCGTGGTCGACGCGATGCAGGGCCAGGACGCGGTCAACGTGGCCAAGGCCTTCAGCGACGCGCTGCCGCTCACCGGCGTGATATTGACGAAACTCGATGGCGATGCGCGCGGCGGCGCGGCGCTGTCCGTGCGGCAGGTCACAGGCAAGCCGATCAAGTTTGCCGGTGTGGGCGAGAAGCTCGCCGCCCTGGAAGCGTTCCACCCCGAGCGCATGGCCGCGCGCATCCTCGGCATGGGCGACGTGCTGTCGCTGGTGGAGGAGGCGAGGAAGAGCGTCGATGTCGAGGAGGCGCAGAAGCTCGCCGACAAGCTCAAGCGCGGCAAGGGCTTCGATCTGGACGACTTCAAGCAGCAGATCGGCCAGATGCGCAAAATGGGCGGTCTCTCTTCCATGATCGACAAGCTGCCGGCGCAGCTGGCGCAGGCGGCGCAGGCGCAGTCGGCGGACATGGGCGAGAAGCAGATGCGCCGCATCGAGGGCATTATCAATTCCATGACGCGGCAGGAGCGCGCGCATCCGGAGCTGATGAAGGCTACACGCAAGCGCCGCGTCGCCGCGGGGGCGGGCGTGCAGGTGCAGGAGGTCAATCGCCTGCTGAATCAGTTCGAGCAGATGCAGAAAATGATGAAGCAGATGCAGAAGGGCGGAATGGCGAAGATGATGCGCGGGATGAAGGGGATGATACCCGGCATGCGCTAGGGCATGGCTGCGCACCGCCATCGGCGATCTTGAATAAATACCAAACCGAAACCGCTTTTGCTTTTATCAATAACCGTGTTTTTCGGTGCGGATGCGCTTTTCATCCGCACCGAAAAGCACGGTTGGCGCGCAGAGCGCGCAATGGTCGTTTGGCGAAATTGGTTGATATTTTGAAATGTTCGCGTCGCACTTGCGCGGACGGCGGCCCGTCCGCGCGGATCGCCGATTTTGTACGGACGATGAACCTGTCCGCACAAAATCGGCGATCTTGGATGAAACCCCGCGCTCCGTTTGGTAGCCGGCCTGCCTAATACCCGATTGCCGCCCCGTCGCTTCTCGGATCTGAACCTCCCCAGCGTGCACCAGTGGCAGGATCGATCGTGATGCCGTGCGCGTGGCCTGCGAGTTCGTTCCATGCCCCCCAGCGGTTCAGGACATGGCCTCTGCGCTCGAGCTCCTTCAACGTGCCCTCCGGGTAACGCCCCTCGATGTTGAGCAGGTCGCGCGGCTCGCCCAGGGCGAAGCGGCCTGAAAGCCAGCGCGGCGATTCGATCGCCTGCTGCACGTTCAGGCCGAAGTCGATCATGGCGACGTAGGCCTGGAGCTGGATCTGCGGCTGGCCGTCGGCGCCCATGCAGCCGAACACCTGCCACAGCTTGTCGCCGCGGAAGGCAAGCGATGCGATGAGCGTGTGGAGCGGGCGCTTGCCGGGCGCGAGCCTGTTGGGATGCGCGGGGTCGAGCGAAAAGTAGGCGCTGCGGTTCTGCAGCACGATGCCGCTGCTGCCCGCCACCACACAGGAACCGAACACGCCGTAAAGACTGTGGATGAGCGAGGCCGCATTGCCCTCGGCGTCGACCGCGCAGATGTACACGGTATCGCCGGCGAGGCTGCCGTAGGAAGGCACTTTGTCCCAGGGGAGAGCGCGGGCAGGATCGATAAGCGCTCGCCGATCGTCGGCGTAGGCGCGCGACAACAAGCGCTCGACCGGGACGTTCGCGAAAGCGGGATCCGCGATCCAGCGGTCGCGGTCGTGGTAGGCAAGCTGCTTCGCCTGCACCAGGAAGTGCACGTGGTCCGCGCCCAGGTATTCCATTGCCGCAAGGTCATAGGGCTCGATCAGGTTCAGCATCTGCAGCACCGAAATCCCCTGGGTGGGCGGAGGCGTCTGGTACAGCCTGACGCCGCGATAGTCGGTGGCGATCGGCTCGCGCCATTGCGCGCGCTGCGCGCCTAAGTCCGCTTCGGTGAAGAATCCGCCGTTTGCGGCGGCATAGCGCGCGAGTTCCCTTGCGATCTCGCCCTCGTAGTAGGCTTCGCGCCCGCCGGCGCCGACCGCTTCGATGGAACGCGCGAGATCGGCGTTGACCAGACTCTCGCCCGCGCGCGGTGCCTCGCCGTTCTTCAGAAAGATCGCGGCGGCTTCCCGGTTCTGCGCCAGTTCCGGCGCGGTCGCGGCGATCCAGTTGGCGAGGCGCTCGGTCACCGGAAAACCTTCGCGCGCATAGCCGGCGGCCGCCTCCAGATTGCGCGCGAGCGGCAGGCGTCCGTGCGCCGCGTGGGCTTCGCACCAACTCGCCACCGCTCCGGGCACGGTGAGCGTCGCCGGCAGGATGCCGCGAAACGGGATGTCGTCCATGCCGCGCGCGCGGAAAGTTTCGATCGAAGCGCTTGCCGCGGCGCAGCCGGCGCCGTCCAAGTGGCGCACGCGTTTTTGCTTGGCGTCGTAGATCAGCCAGAACGCGTCTCCGCCCAAGCCCGTCATATGCGGATAGATGACGCTCAAGGCGGCGCTGGCGGCGATGGCCGCGTCCACCGCCGAGCCACCGGCTTTCAGGATTTCGACGCCGGCTTCGGAGGCGAGCGCGTGCGGACACGCGACCATGCCGCGCGGGGCGAGGGTCGGCGGGCGGCCGGTGTGCATTTCGATCATGGTCGTTTCTCTCTGGCGTGACAAACGCTCGTATGGGAACACAAGCGGATGAGACAGGCAATGCGGGCGTGCAACTGACCAGCCGGGACCGGACTGAATCGCATGGCTGGGCATGCTGGAGCTATCCGAAATATCCGAATATTGGTCGTATCACCAGAGGTATTTCGTTGAAAGCTTTGAAAAATCCGCATTTGTCCTCACTAATCCGCTCCCACAAAGCCCTTGCCAATGAGTACCGAATCGTCGTAGAATCGCGCTCTTTTTCGAGTTTCGGGACAACAACATGGTTGTGATTCGCCTCGCCCGCGGTGGCGCACATAAACGCCCTTTCTACAACATGGTCGTGGCGGACTCGCGCCGGGCTGCCGGCGGCAAGTTCATCGAGCGCGTCGGCTTCTATGATCCCAAGGCGCCGGAAGGCCGCGAGAACCTGCGTGTCGCCATGGATCGGCTGACCTTCTGGCAAGGCAAGGGCGCGCAGCTCTCCCCCACGGTCGCAAGGCTGGTCAAGCAGTTTGGCAAGAAAGTCGCCGGAACTGTCGCTGCCGCAGCAGGGTAAGCAACCTGCGCGCCTGATCGTGATGGGGCGGATCGTCGCCCCGTACGGCCTCAAGGGCTGGGTCAGGATCGAGCCCTACGGCGCGGCTCCGGACAGTTTGAGCGCCTACCCATCGTGGTGGGTGGGCAGGAATGGCGACTGGCGCGAATTGAAGGTTGCCCAAAGCGTGCTGCAGCATGGAGCCAGCCTGGTGGCGCGGCTCGAGGGCTGCGCGGAGCGCGATGCGGCGCTGGCCCTGAAGGGCAGCGAGGTTGCGGTCGAGCGCGAGGCGCTGCCGCAGAACGCGGATAACGAGTTTTACTGGGCCGACCTGGTCGGCCTGAAAGTGGTGAATGTGAAGGACGAGGAGCTCGGCGTGGTTGCCGAGCTTTTCGAGCACGGTGCGCATCCGGTGATGCGCCTCGTCGCTGGCGAGACCGAGCGCCTGCTGCCTTTCGTCGAGCAGGTGGTGCGCCAGGTGGATATGGCCCAGGGCCGCATCCGTGTGGAGTGGGAGCTGGACTGGTGATCCACTTCGATTGCGTGACGCTGTTTCCGCAGATGTTCGCGGCGCTCACTGAATCGGGTATCACCAGCCGTGCGCTGAAAGCGGCGCGCTACAGTCTGGAGTTGTGGAATCCGCGCGACTTCACCAGCGACAACTACCGCACGGTCGACGACCGGCCGTATGGCGGCGGGCCCGGCATGGTGATGCTGGCCGAGCCGCTGGAACAGGCGATACGTGCGGCCAGAGCGCGCGTCGCCGGCAGCGAGCGCAAGGTGATATACCTTACGCCGCAGGGCGGGGCGCTCGATCACGGCAAAGTGATGGAGTTGGCAAAGGGGCCCGGCGCAGTGTTGTTGTGCGGGCGCTACGAGAGCGTGGACGAGAGGTTGATTCGCCGCGCGGTCGACGAGGAAATATCCATCGGCGACTACGTGCTCTCCGGCGGGGAGTTGGCGGCGATGGTGCTGATCGACGCGGTGGTGCGGCAGTTGCCCGGCGTGCTGGGCGACGAGGATTCGGCGGCGCAGGATTCGTTTGTGGGCGGATTGCTGGATTGTCCGCACTACACCCGGCCCGAGGAGTATGCGGGCGAGCGTGTGCCGCCGGTGCTGCTCTCGGGCAACCACGCCGAGATAGAACGCTGGCGCCTGAAGCAGGCGCTGGGCAGGACCTGGCTGAGACGGCCGGACTTGCTGGCAAAGCGCGCCTTGAGCGCGGTAGAAGCGAAGCTGCTTGAGGAATTCAAGCGGGAACAGAACACGTAAGGGCTGTCGTAAATGCGGTGGCCACCGATGATACAAGGAGCCGAGTCATGAACCTGATAGACAAGCTGGAACACGAAGAAATCGCCCGCCTGGGCAAGACCGTTCCCGTGTTCGCCCCCGGCGACACCGTGATCGTGAACGTCAACGTGGTTGAGGGCGAGCGCAAGCGCGTGCAGGCCTACGAAGGCGTGGTCATCGCCAAGCGCAACCGCGGCCTCAATTCGTCCTTCATCGTGCGCAAGATTTCCGCGGGCGAAGGCGTGGAGCGGACCTTCCAGACCTACTCGCCGTTGATCGCCTCGGTCGAAGTCAAACGCAAAGGCGACGTGCGCCGCGCCAAGCTCTATTACCTGCGCGACCGTTCGGGCAAATCGGCGCGCATCCGCGAGAAGCTCACCAAGCGCGCTGTCGTGGTGCCGGGGACCGCCGCCGAAGAGGTCGTTGCCGAATAAGCTTACGCCTCCGCATCAAACACAAAGGGGACGCCGCGGCGTCCCCTTTGTTTTACCGGATGCGTATCCGCACTACGGTTGCGCGCTACCCCGAACACATCTGCTCGAGCAGCCGCTCCATGAAGGACTCGCACAGCGCCACCTGCGCTAGCGTCACGTATTCATCGGGCTTGTGCGCCTGTTCGATCGAGCCCGGGCCGCAGATGATGGCGGGGATGCCCGCCTGCTGGAACAAGCCGCCCTCGGTGAGATAGGCCACCTTGGCAGTCGATGGGTTGCGCGACAGCGCCTGAGCTAGTTGGGTGATCTCGTCTTTCTCGCTCATGCTGAGACCCGGGTTGTCGGATTTGGTCTGGATGCTGATGCCGGTGCCGGGATCGGTCCTTTGCATTTCCGGCAGGATCACGCGCTCGGCGTAGTCCTTGATCTCGCGTTCCAATGCGTCCGGATCGGCGCCGGGCAGGTAACGGAACTCGAACTGGAATATGCACTCGCGCGGCACGATGTTGCCGGCGGTGCCGCCCGAGATCACGCCGGTCTGCAGGGTGGTGAAGGGCACGTCGAAGCCGTAGTCGCGCGGCTCGCACGCCTGCAGGCGCTCGGCCATGTGGCGGATGTAAGTGATGATCTTTGCCGCGTATTCGATCGCATTGACGCCCTGCGGCGTGAGCGCCGAATGCGCCTCCTTGCCGCGCACGCAGCATTTGTAGGCGCGCTTGCCCTTGTGCGCGATCACCGGCTGCATGCCGGTGGGTTCGCCGATGATGGCGCCCGCGGGGCGGATGTCGTTGCGCGCCAGATCCTCGAGCAGGCCGCGCGCGCCGATGCAGCCCACTTCCTCGTCGTAGGACAGGGCGAAATGGATCGGCGCCTTGAGCTTCGCCGCGGCGAAGCGCGGCGCCATGGCGAGGATCACGGCAAGGTAGCTTTTCATGTCGCAGGCGCCGCGGCCGTAAAGCCGGTCGCCACGCAGCGTCGCCTTGAACGGATCGCTGGCCCAGTTCTGTCCGTCCACCGGCACCACGTCGGTGTGGCCGGAGAGCACGATGCCGGGTTTGTTTCCTTTCTGCACGGTGGCGAACAGGTTCGCTTTTTTGCCGCTGGCATCGTAGGTGAGGCGCGATTCGATGCCGTAGCCCTTGAGGTAATCCCGCGTCCACTCGATCAGGCCGAGATTGGAATCGCGGCTGGTGGTATCGAAGCCGATCAGGCGCTCGATCAGGGCGAGGGTTTCGGGCTTGATGGGCGGCATTGCTGTTCGGTTCACCTTGGTGCTCGGTTCATGATCAGGCTCCGTCATTCAGATGGCAGGCGGAGAAATGCAGCGGCGCGATCTCGCGCAAAACAGGTTGTTCGATTCTACACCGGGGCATGGCGTGCGGGCAGCGCGGGTGGAAATGGCAGCCCGGCGGCGGGGCCAGCGGCGAGGGGATTTCGCCCTTGATGGAAATGAAACTCTTCCTGCGCAAATCCAGGCGCGGCACTTCTGCGAGCAGCGCCTGGGTATAGGGGTGGTTGGCCCTGGCGTAAAGCTCCTCGGTCGGCGCGGCCTCGACCACCCGTCCCAGGTACATGATCACCATGCGGTCCGAAAGGTGCTGCACCACGCCCAGGTCGTGGCTGATGAAAAGATAGGTGAGATTGAATTCCTCGCGCAGCTTGATGAACAGATTCAGCACCTGCGCCTGGATCGAAACATCGAGGGCCGCCACGGCCTCGTCGCATACCAGGAACTCGGGCTTCACCGCCAGCGCCCGCGCAATGCCGATGCGCGCGCGCTGGCCGCCGGAGAACTGGTGCGGAAAGCGGCGCACGAGCGAGGCGTCGAGGCCGACGCGCAAAAGCAGTTCTGCCACGTACTCCTGTTGCTCGCGCGCTTCGATCAGACCATGCACTAGCGGCGCCTCGCCGACGATGTCGGCCACGCGCATGCGCGGATTGAGCGAGGCGTAGGGATCCTGGAAAATCATCTGGATCTTGAGCTGGATGTCGCGCTGCCTCGAAGCGGGCAGTTGTGCGATCTCCTCGCCGCGCCACAGGCGCGTGCCGGCGGAGGGCTCGAGCAGGCCGACGGCGAGGCGCCCGAGCGTGGACTTGCCGCAGCCGGATTCGCCCACCAGGCCCACCACTTCGCCCGCCTGCACGGCAAGATCGACCTGGTCCACGGCGTGCACGATTTCTTCCCTTGCGTTGGCACCGAGCAGGTTGGCGAGCCTGGCGGCGGTATCCAGGGCCTTGACGAAGCGCTTGGACGCGCCGCGCAACTCCAGCAGCGCGCTCACTGGACTACCTTGTCGCTTCGCGCCAAGGATTCGCCCTTGGGGCGGCCCGTCGGGCTCATGCGATCGCACTTTGCGTCAAGGGATGGAAGCAGCGCACCTGCCTGCCGGCGACCGGGCTGGACAATGGGGGATCCTTTGCGCAGGCGCTGTCTGCGTGCGTGCAGCGCTCGCGGAAGGCGCAGCCGGGGGGAAGATCGAGCAGCGAGGGCGTCATGCCCGGGATCTGGCGCAGCGGCTCGCCCCGGCGGCTGCGGCTGGGCACGGAGTCGATGAGTCCGTGCGTATAGGGATGCAGCGGGGCATCGAGCACCTGATCGACGCTGCCGTGTTCGACGATGCGCCCGGCGTACATGACACAGATTTCGTCGGCCAGGCCGGCAATCACCGACAGGTCGTGGGTAATCCAGATGAGGGCGGTGCCGGACTCGCGCGCTCGCTTCTGAATCTCGAACAGGATCTGTCCCTGGATGGTGACATCCAGCGCCGTGGTCGGCTCGTCGGCGATGATGACATCGGGTTTGTTCAGGAGGGCGATGGCGATGGCCACGCGCTGGCGCATGCCACCCGAGAACTGGTGCGGGTACGCGGAGAGGCGCGCTTCCGGCGAAGGGATGCCGACGCGTTCGAGCGCGTAGCGCGCGCGCTCGAGCGCCGCCGCGCGACTCACGTCGGCATGCGCCTGGATCGCCTCGATCATCTGCGTGTCCACGCGCAGCACCGGGTTCAGCGTCATCATCGGATCCTGGAAGATCATGGCGATGCGGTTGCCGCGGATGTCGCGCATCGCGTTTGGCGCAAGCGTGCGCAGGTCGCGGCCGCGGAGCAGGATGCGGCCGGCGACCACCCGCCCGGGCGGATCGACGAGGCCCATGATGGAATAAGCGGTCATGGATTTGCCCGAGCCGGACTCGCCCACCAGGCCGAGGATTTTTCCCGGCCCGACCGAGAAGCTCACGTCCTCCACCGCCTTCACCACGCCGTGCCTGGTGAAAAAATGGGTGCGCAGATGCTCCACGCGCAGCGTGGGTTCGGTCATTTCTGCAGCCGCGGATTGAGCACGTCGCGCAGCTGGTCGGCGACCAGGTTGATGCTGACGATGGTCAGCAGCAGGGCGATGCCGGGAAAGAAGCTGATCCAGTACTTGCCCGAGAGCATGTAGTCGAAGCCGTTCTTGATCAAGAGGCCGAGCGAGGGCTCGGTGATAGGGACGCCGATGCCAAGATAGGACAGGGTGGCCTCCAGCGCGATGGCCGCCGCTACCTGCACCGTGGCGATGACGATCAGCGGCGGCAGGCAATTTGGCAGCAGGTGGCGGAAGACGATGCGCGCGGGCGGCAGCGCAAGGCACAGGGCCGCTTCGATGTATTCCTTCCTGCGCTCGACCAGCGCCGTGCTGCGCACGGTGCGCGCATAGTAGGCCCATTGCACCGTGATCAGCGCGAAAATCGTTTTGCCGATCCCTTGCCCCAAGAGGGCGAGCAGAATGAGGGCGATCAGGATCGCGGGAAAAGACAGCTGGATGTCGACGAAGCGCATGATGATGCCATCGGTGCGCCCGCCGAAATAGGCGGCGCAAAGGCCCATGGTCAGGCCGATGATCACCGCGCACAGGGTGCTCGCCACGCCGACCCCGAGGCTGATGCGCAGGCCGTAGAAAATGCCGGACAGGATGTCGCGCCCCTGGTCGTCGCTGCCGAGCCAGAAGGTCAGGCCGCCGCCTGATTTGGATCCGGGCGGCAGGCGGCTGTCGAGCACGTCGAGTTGCGCCAGGTCGTAGGGATTTTGCGGCGAGATCAGCGGCGCGAACAGGGCGACCGCCAGGATCAGCGCGAGCACCGCCAGCCCGGAGAGGGCGAGCTTGCTCTCGGCGAAGTCGGCGACGATGCGCTGCAACGGAGTCTGTTCGCGCCGCACTGTCTATCCCTTCGCCTCGCTGATGCGCACCCGCGGATCGAGCAGCGAGTAGACAATGTCCACGGTCAGGTTGATGAGGATGAACAGGCTCACGATGATGAGCAGGTAGGCGACGATCACCGGCCGGTCGAGCACGTTGATCGAGTCGATGATCAGCTTGCCCATGCCCGGCCAGGCGAATATCGACTCGGTCACGATGGCAAAGGCGATCACCGAACCGAACTCCAGCCCGATCACCGTGACGATGGGGATCATGATGTTCTTGAGCACATGCACGCCGACCACGCGCGCGTTCGAGAGGCCCTTGGCGCGGGCGAACTTGACGTAGTCCTGCAGCAGCGCCTCGCGCGTGCCGGCGCGCGTGACGCGGATGATCAGCGAGAGCTTGAATAGCGCCAGGTTGGTCGCCGGCAGGATCAGGTGCCGGATGCCCTCCCAGGAGAGGAAGCTCACCGGAACGCCGAACAGATCGGTGGTCGGGCCGCGGCCGTTGGAAGGCAGCCAGCCGAGTTCGACGGCGAACAGCATGATCAGCATCAGGCCCACCCAGAAAGTGGGCAGGGAGAAGCCGAGGATGGAACCGGTCATGATCAGCTTGCCCGGCCAGGAGTCAGGCGCAAGGCCCGCCCACAGGCCGAGCGGAATGCCGAGCAGCACCGCCATGCCGGTGGCAGCCAGCGCCAGTTCCAGCGTGGCCGGCATGCGCTCCAGGATCAGCTGTATCGCCGGGATGTTGTAGGCGAAGGACTTGCCCAGGTCGCCCGCTAGCGCCTGCTTGAGGAAAATCAGGTACTGCTCCCACAGCGGCTTGTCCAACCCGAGCGCGGCGATGGCGCGCGCAATGTCGGCCTGGTCGGCTTGCGGGTTGATCAGGATGTCCACCGGATTGCCGATGGCATACACGCCGACGAACACCACGAGCGACATGAAGTACAGCACCAGCACGCTTTGCAGCAGGCGCCGGATGATGAATGCGGGCATGAGTTCTGCGCTTATTTCGGTCGGAAGTCGCGGGCGAAGGTGTACTCGTCGGTGCGCGGGGTGTAAGCGATGTCTTTTTTCATCGCCCAGGACGCGAGTTGGTGGTGCAGGAGTATCACCGGCACGTCTTTCAGCGCGAGGGTCGCGGCTGCGCGCGCCAGCGCCTCCCGCTTGGTTTCGTCCAGCGTGGCGAAGCCCTGCAGGAGCAGCGCATCCACGTTCGGATTCGAGTAGTGGCCCCAGTTCCAGGCGCCGTAGCCGGTGTCGGCATTGGGTGTGGCTAGAAGCGCGCGCAGCGCCAGATCCCCCGAGAACGAACCCCAGCCGAGCAGCGCGAAAGAAAACTCGCCCGCGCGCGCCTTGGCGAAATACACGCTCGCGGGCATGGTTTCCACTTTGGTCTGGATGCCTACGCGCGCCAGCATCTGCGCCACCGCCTGGGCCACTTGATCGTCGTTGACGTAGCGGTCGTTGGGGGCGTGCAGGGTGAGGGCGAAGCCGTCGGGATAACCGGCTTCGGCGAGCAGCGTTTTCGCCGTTTCCGGGTCGTAGGTTTCGGGTTTGAGCGCATCCACATGGCCGAACACGGGCGGCGAAACCAGGTTCCCCGCCGCGATGGCATAGCCCTCCATCACGCGCTCCACGATCGCCCGGCGGTTGATGGCCTTGGACACGGCCAGCCTTACGCGCGCATCCATGAACGGATTTTTCGCCAGCGGCTTGCCCGACTTGTCGCTCATGTAGGGCGGATGGTCGCGGTACTGATCCATGTGCAAAAACAGGGTGCGCCAGGAAACCTTCTGCTCCAGCCGCAGATTCGCGTTGGCCTTGAGCCGGGTGAGATCGGCGGTGGGAATGTTCTCGATCGCATCCAGGTCGCCCGCGAGCAGCGCCGCAATGCGCGCCGTATCCGCGGGCAGGATGCGCAGCGTCACCTTGTCCCAGTCCGGTTTGCCGCCCCAGTAGGCGTCGTTGCGCGCGAGTTCAATGCGGTCGCCGCGGGCAAAGCGCACCAGCTTGTACGGACCGGTGCCGACGGCCGCCTTGCCGCTGTTGAAATCGTCGGTGCTCGCGCCCGAGGCTGCCTTCTTCGACACGATGAATATCGAGTCGAGGTCGTGGGGCAGCATGGCGTAGGGCGCGGCGGTCTTGAGCTGTATCGTCCAGGGATCGATGATCTTCTTGGCGACGATGGGTTTGACGAAACCGGTGAACGGACCCGGGCTCGCGGCCAGCGTTGCCGGGCGCTCCAGCGAAAACATCACGTCCTCGGCAGTGAAATCCGAGCCGTCGTGGAACTTGACGCCCTTGCGAAGCTTGAATTCCCAGGTGGTCGCATTGATGGCGCGCCAGGACAGGGCGAGGCCGGGCACGAGGCGCGCATTCGCATCCACGTGCACCAGGGCATCGAATACATGCCAGGCGGCGTTGTTGTTGGGTGCGACGTTGAGGAAATGCGGATCGAGCGAGGTCACGTCGGCACTCAGGCCGATGCGCAGCTCGGCGGCGTGGGCGGCGAACGCGAATGCGGCTGTGACTGCAAACAGGAAGCGCCTGAGCGGCATGTTTCGGTCCTTTTTCCCCCACCCGCCAACGATGGCTGGCGGCGCAGCAGACGGGCTGGTTAGCTTGCTGCACGATCCCGCGCGCATTTTTTATCCGCGTGGTCTTTTGCCCGCCCCGATTATAGCGGACAGGCTCATTGCGGGGTGACCAGGTACCGGATTTTCGGTATTCTAGGGCGGAATTGCCCACAGTCCGCCCGGAGCCCATTATGTTTAGACGATGCCTGTTCGCCCTGTCGTTCTGCGTGCTCGCGCAAGCGGGCGTCGCCGCCAACCTCGACATCGGCCTGAGCGCGGACATCACCTCCATGGATCCGCACTATCACAACGTCGCGCCGAACAACGGCATGGCGAAGCACATATTCGACACGCTGATACGCAACGACCCCCGGCAGAAGCTCATACCGGGGCTGGCGACCTCGTGGAAAGCGATCGATGACACGACCTGGGAAATGCAGCTGCGCAAGGGCGTGAAATGGCATGACGGCTCGGAATTCACCGCGGAGGACGTGGCGTTCACCTTCCAGCGCGCGATCAATGTGCCCAACAGCCCGTCCTCGTTCTCGATCTACGTGCCGAGGAACGCAGTGGTCGAAATCAAAGGCCCCTATCTGGTGCACATCAAGACCCCCAAGCCGGCACCCACCTTCCCCAACGATATCACTGCGGTCGCCATCGTCTCGAAGAAGCACGGCGAGAAGGCGGGCACCGAGGACTACAACTCGGGCAAGGCCATGATAGGCACGGGGCCGTACAAATTCGTCGAGTTTGCCAAGGGCGACCGCATTGTCCTCGCCGCGAATCACAAATACTGGGGCGGAAGGGAGCCCTGGGACAAGGTCACGTTCAAGATCATCAACACCCCGGCGACGCGGGTGGCGGCGCTCTTGTCCGGCAGCGTGCAGTTCATCGAGGGTGTGCCGACCGCGGACGCCGCGCAGCTGGAGAAGAACAAGAGCCTCAATGTCGTCAGTGGCATTTCCAACCGGCTGATTTACCTGCACATAGATACCGGGCGCGAGAAGAACTCGCCTTTTGTCACCGACAACGCGGGGCGGCCGCTGGAAGCCAATCCGCTGCGCGATCTGCGCGTGCGCAAGGCGATTTCGATGGCGCTCAGCCGCGAGGCCATCGTGGCGCGGGTGATGGAAGGCAAGGCGGTGCCGGCGAGCCAGCTGCTGCCGGACGGGTTTTTCGGCACCAGCAAGAAGCTCAAGGTGGAGAAATACGACGCCGACGCGGCGAGAAAGCTCACGGCCGAGGCGGGCTATCCCAACGGTTTCGGCCTGACCATCCACGGGCCTAACAACCGCTACATCAACGACGACAAAATCGTGCAGACCGTCGCCCAACTGCTGCGCAGAATCAATATCGACGCCAAGGTCGAAACCATGCCCTCGAGCGTGTTTTTCACCCGCGCTACCAAGCTGGAATTCAGCCTGATGCTGTTGGGCTGGGGCGCGGAGTCGGGCGAGGCCTCCTCGCCGCTGAAGGCGCTGCTGCACAGCTACAACCGCGAACTGGGCCTGGGCAACACCAACCGCGGGCGCTATTCCAATCCCCGCGTGGACCAGCTCACCGAGCAGGCGATCGCCACCATCGACGACAAGAAGCGCGAGCAATTGCTGCAGGAAGCGACCGAGATCGCAATCGGCGATCTGGGCATCATCCCGATCCACTACGAGGTCAGCACCTGGGGCATGCAGAAAAACCTGAGCTACAAGGCGCGCACCGACCAGTACACGCTCGCGATGGACATCCGTCCGCGCTGAAATAATGCCCCTCGATCCGGCTATCGTACCTTGTCCAGGGTGGCTGATCGCCGCTGCACGTCAGAACTCGTATTCGACCTGTAAGCGCAGATTGTGGCTGGGCGCGTTGGTGGAGGCGCCCACGAGCCAGGCGGCGTTGTAGCGGATCGCCTGGCGATTGCCGAGCGCAAGCTTGCCGAACACCGCCGGCCCGATTCGATGCGAGCGCTCCTCCGCGGGATCCCAATGGTTCCATTGGCCGAGCTCGCCGAATCCCTGAAATCCCAAGTCGAGCTTCGGCTGCCACCGGTACTTGACTTGCCATTGATAGCCTAACTGCAGCGGCAGCGCCGCCTCAGCGCGGTAATGCCGCTCGAACAGAAGGTTCCCGTTCAGCTGTATCTTGCCCGTCTCCGTTTGAAATAGCGGCCCAAAGCGGACTTCGTAACCTTCACTGCGGTCCTTCGGCCGCTCCACCTCGACTATCAGCCCGGTGTCGACGGGATATTCGCCCGTCTCCGTCAACTGAAACTTGTTCTCCCATTCCCAAGCGTCGAAATGCGTGGTCTCGCCTCCAGGGCGTTCGTACTTGCTGTAGAGTTCCGTAAACCAGCGCTGGGTTACGCCATAGCCGTATCCAATCGATGATGCGCTCAACGGGTTCTCCCCGGATTTTTGCTTCCACGCGCCGGATTTGAAATCGATTTCATGTTCGCCATAGGTGACGGCGGGCAGGTATATGTAATCAGATGGACCAAAAGCCGCGGCACAAAGCGGGAACGCAGCGAGTACAACCGCGAATGCGATACGTGGGTTCATGTCAAATAGCCTCTCTATGTTTGCTTAAATGGATTGATCCGCGATGCGGCGTCGGCGTGCGGGGCGAGCGATGGCGATCGCCGCACCGCGTTGTCGGGGCTATTCGGCGATGATCACGCCGGTCGCCGTCTGCTGGTGGAAGTCGCCGTAGAACGGATACCGGCCAGGGGCCAAGGGGCCTATGAACACGGGAAGCTTCGACTTTCCGGGAACGACTTTTTCGCGATTCAGTTCGTGGCTCTCGAACTCTTCGGCCGTCGTGTCCTGGTTGTCGACCAGCAACTTGATTTTCTTCCCGGCCGGAATTCGAAGCTCCGCCGGTTCGAAGCGGTGATCGCGGATGACCAGCGTGAATTCGAGATCGGCGGCGAAAGCGAGACTAGGCAACAAGGCGGCAATTAGAAGCAGACGACGCATGGGAATCTCCTTGGGAAAGTTTCCACAATGATAATGATTCCCATTCGCAAATGCAAGCGGTTTGTTTAAATGACCCGGCCGGACCGCCGTTTGGCGAGCCCTGATCGAACGCGCCGGGGTGTCAGATGCGCGCGTGCCCTTCATGGCGGCATGCGCATGCGCGACGCCGTGGCAGGCAAATCACGCCGGCACCGATCGCCGACGTACTTGTGCGCGACTGCGCGCGCGCGGCAAAGCTGCGCCGAAGAAGAAACAATGCGCTGGGTCGCGGGTAGTCTACAATTCCGGGATCGGTAGGCTTGGAGAAGAGTATGGGAACTGTCGTTGCGTTGGCCGGTCAGGTCGGCGGCGCAAAACTCGCCGACGGGTTCCGGCGCCTGCGCGGCAGGGATCTCGCCGTCATCGTCAATACCGGCGACGACCATGAGGTCTTCGGACTAGCGTTCTCGCCCGACATCGACACCACGTTGTATACCCTCGCCGGGATCGCAAGTCCCGCAGCCGGCTGGGAGCCGGCCGGCGAGACGTACGCGCTGCACGACATGCTGCACCGTCTCGGCTCGGAGCATCGGGTCCGTATTGGTGATCGCTCGCTCGCGCTGCCGCTGCTGCGCACCGAAGCAATGCGGGCGGAGCGCTCGCTCAGTCAGATCACGCTCGGTTTCTGCAAGGCGCTCGGGATCGAGGCGCGCGTGCTGCCGATGAGCAACGATCCCGTGCGCACCGTGGTGGTCACCGCGGATGGGCATGTGAGTTACCACGAGTACCTGACCGAACTGGAGTGCGAGCCCGTGGTGAAAGGCTTTCTGTATGCCGGCGCGGACGTGGCGCGCATTCCGGACGAAGTTCTGGAAGCGCTGTACGCGCCCGATCTCGAAGCGATCGTGCTCTGCCCTGCCAACCCCTACCACACGATTCAGCCGATCCTGGCGGTGCAGGGCATGCGCGAACTGCTGCGCGAACGCGGCGTGCCGGTGATTGCGGTAAGCCCCATCGTCGGCGATAAGGCACTGAAAGGGGCGGCGGGAAAGATGATGCGGGAACTGGGCCATGAGGTGTCAGCGCGCAGGGCGGCGCTCGAGTACTACCGGTTCATCGACGGGGTTGTGATCGATAGCGTGGACGAGGCAGCCGCCGCGGACATCCGCGCCTGCGCCATCGAGGTTGCGGTGGCGCCGACGATCATGCGCTCGGTGGAGGACAGGGTCGCACTGGCGCAGGTGGTGCTCGATCTCGCCCAGCTGCTGCGCGCGCGCAAGGAGCAGGAACGCGCAAGCGCATCGGCGTAGAGCTCATTGCGAAATGAGGGAATACCCCCCCCTCATACTCCCGTAATCCAGGGGCCGTTTCGGTAATTTTGAAACGGCCGCGTAGCATGAGCTCGGCTTGGCGAAGCGCGAAATCGTGCGTGCCCGACGTATTAGGGCTCGAGTTTGCGCGCCGTGTACAGAAGATTGCAGTCGACCACCGTCAGGCCGGCGCCCGACCGGTCCGGCTCAGCCTTTGAGCGAATTGATCAAGGATACGTACTGCCGCATCGCGTCTTCCCTGGACAGCCCCTTGAGTTTGGCCCATGCGTCGTACTTCGCGCGGCCTATCATGTCGGTAAAGCCCGGGCGGCTTCCTTCCACGTCCCCGGCTGAGCCCTGCTTGTACAGTGCGTAGATTGTGAGCAGGGTGTGGTTGTCCGGGCGCTCGCTCAGATTCTTGGAATCGGCCGCGGCGGTCTCGAATTGTCTCTGCAGATCTGACATGTCTCCTGCCGGTCTTTGGCTATGACCATTCGCAGCTAAGGTATCATAGGCGTGAGCGAGCGTCATCGGGCCCCGGCTCGCTTACCCTGGAGTAGACGAAAGAGATTCGGATTCTTGCTAATGGCCGCCGCGCTGTGTTGAATCACAATAGTCCGACTCCGGATCCGCCTCGCCTGGGCTTCATCGGCGCTGGCCGTGTAGCCAAGGGTCTCGCCTGGGGTCTGGCGCAGAGCAAACACAAGATCGTCGCCGCCGCCAGCCGCAGCATGGGTTCGGTCGAACAATTGGCGGCCAGGATCGCGGGTTGCCGGGCGAGCACCGATGCTCAGGACGTCGTCGATCGCGCTGATCTGGTTTTCATCACTGTTCCAGACGATGCGATTGCCGCGGTCGCAGCTGGCGTCAAGTGGCGCCAGGGGATGGCCGTGGTCCACTGCAGCGGCGCGACCGAACTGTCGGTGCTCGAGCCTGCCGCGCGCGCCGGCGCCGAGATCGGCGGTTTTCATCCCTTGCAATTGTTTGCCGATCCGGAGGTGGCGCTCGCCGGCCTGCCTGGCTGCACTGTTGCCATCGAAGCCGATGCGCCGCTGTCGTCGCAATTGGAACTGCTCGCGGCGGCTCTGCGCTGCCGCACCATTCGCCTGCCGCCCGGATGCCGCGCGCGCTACCACGCGAGCGCCCATTACGCCGCCGGTTTCGTCATCACCTTGCTCAAAGAAGCGGCAGAGCTGTGGCAAACCTTCGGTGTGAGCCGCGAGGACACTGTTGCCGCGCTGCTGCCGCTCCTGCGCGGCACCGCGGCCGCGGTGGAGCGTTCGGGCCTAGCGCAGGGCCTGGCAGGCACCTATTCGCGCGGCGACATCGGCACACTGGAGAAGCATCTCGCCGATCTCGGCCGCGTCGGCCCCGATGCCTTGCACCTGTACTGCGAGCTGGCGCTGCGCTCGATTCCCCTGGGATTGGAGCGCGGGGGCTACGACGAGGAACGCGCCGAAGCAATGCGCGTGCTGTTGCGGCGCGCATTGAAGCCGTAGGTACCGCGGATTGCTCAAACTGGAACAGCGCTGGTCAACGCGGTACCATGGCGGTATGTTTCGAACGGATGGCGCGCTTCATTTCGCCGTTCGCGGCAGCGGGCGAAGTCCGGCTGCTCAGTTCACCCTGGGGAGGGAATTATGCTTCGACTGATCCTGGCGCTTGCGATCGCCTGCAGCTGCAGCCCGGCGCTGGCGCAGAAAAAGATGTACCGCTGCGGCAATCAGTTCCAGGAGCGGCCCTGCGAGGGCCCCAAGACCGATGCCGCTTCCTCTTCCGCTGCTAAAGCCGATCCGCAACAGAAACAGGAGACCGAGGCCAAGCGCCAGGAGCGGGAACTGGCGATACAACAGGCCAAGTGCGAAAACTACGCCGAGGAGCTTGGCGACATAAACAGGCGGCTCAGGGCCGGCGCCGACGAAAAGGTGATGGATCAGTTCATGCGCAGGCAAAAGGAGATGAACATCCGCATCGCCCGCGAGTGCAAGTGAGCTCGCGTCTGCGCTGCTTCAACGGCTGACGGCCTGTATTTCAGCGAGCGCAATTTCCCGGATGTGACGCGAGAAGGGCATGCTGACATGCCCCATCCCGGACAGGCCGACGATTTTCGCGCCTTCGAGCATTGCGCTATCCTGTGGCGAGACGATGTTGTCTTGATGGCTGAACACGCAAACCGTGGGCACGGCCGGCGCTGCCTCATTCAGCCGCTTGAGCCAGGCGTTTCCGGGGACCATCTGGCGCCCGTTTGCTCCCGCGCCCAGGCGAGCCAGCGCCGTGCCGTGATGCGGCGTGCCCAGAGTAATCAGTTTGGCCACGCGCCGCGCGCCGTGCTTGCGCAGGCAAGCGCGCGCGGCGAGCCCACCCATGCTGTGAGCGAGGATGACGAGCTTGTCCGCGCCGGTAGCGGCGCAAATGTCCTCGATGCGCTGCGCCAATGCATCGGCGTAACCGTCGATGTCGGAGTACACCGGTTCCAGATTGTGGCTATAGGCGCTGACACCGTGCTCGCTTAGATAGCGCCTGAGCGGCAGCATGAAGCCGCGATTGCAAACGTAGCCGTGCACCAGCAGCACCGGCAGTCGTCCCGGCGGCAGTGGCTGCAGCGTCTCCGCGCCCATGAGCAGCGGCTCGAACGGCAGATACAGGTTGTAGATCACGATATAGGCGCCGAGTTCGGCAAGATACAGCCGCAGCCAGCCGAGGAGGCCGGGCCGGAGCTCGGGCGGCGTGGGGCTGGCGTAGCGGCGGGCGATGACGAAAGTCGCGGCAATGCCGAAGGCGCGCATGGCCACGGCACACGCGATCGCAGCGGCGGCGGCTTCGATCCACAGCCAACCGGCGTAGCGCACCAGACACCAGCCGAGCACCATATAGATGATCAGTTCGATCAGCAGCACGCGGCGGAAGGCGCGCGCGAGCATGGCTAGCGTCCTGTCCCGCAGGTTCGAGCGAAAAAAGCGCGAGCGCAGTCGGGTATCGGGCAAGGCGCGAGGCTGGCGCTGAGCCGTTCGGCCGGGCAGGCTTGCAAAGAAAGGCTATGTGTAAGCATCAGCTGCGAAAACGGTTTAGCCGCGGCAATTCTAACAGGGCGTTGAAAAAGGGGGCATGCCCCCTTTTTATATCCCCCATTTCAGAGGTTGTTGGAATTCGCTCCCCTCTGAGAGAGTCTTGTCTATAGC
>Ga0208716_1000297_pt1 | contig 21104 bp, 18 predicted proteins | sample NGESurdeep092012_8_FD_184482 | JGI IMG/M metagenome (GOLD analysis project Ga0208716, IMG submission 184482) | Arctic peat soil microbial communities from Barrow, Alaska - NGEE Surface sample 415-3 deep-092012 (SPAdes) | ecosystem: Environmental > Terrestrial > Soil > Wetlands > Peat ...
TCCACTGTGTCATCGCTTTCCCACCGCCTTCGCATAGAGGTCGAGCAACCTGGAACCAGGGTCGTAGCGCGCCTTCACCTCCCGGTAGGCCGTGCCCCCGTAGAGGGCCCAGAACTCATCGGACGGGTAGTAGGACTCGGAGTACAGCGACTTGTGCCCGTCATGCTCGGCGACAGCCTTCTCGATGCGACGGTTGACATCACCCTCACGGCCCCCCGCCGCGATCGGCACCGTCGACCAGAAACCGACGTTGACATAGGTCTGGTCAGTGCGCAGCGGGTACAGCGGCCACGGCCCTTGTTCTCCCTGTTCGCCCCTGTCCGGCAGATCGGTCAGGTCGGTCAGGTCGGTCAGGTCGACCATTGCCTTCGAGGCACCGGTGCCGCCGTTGCCACGCCTGTCGCGTAGACGCAGCGGGCACAACCACACAGGGGTGATCGGCACCTCGCGCAGGAACCAGCCCAAGAACTCAGCCGTACGGGCCAGAGGAATCTCGACGTCCTGCACGACCCGCTCTCGCCGCGGTCTGCCGCGCCAGTGATCCAGCCGTGCGGCGACCTGGTGCCGGGCCTCCCACCGGATGATCTTGGCGTAGACGTCACTGCGCAGCCACCGTTTCGGCCACACTGCCCGCACCAGCCGATGCTGAGCCCCGAAGGCGCGTGAGCACCAGAACCAGTCGGTGTCCCAGCGCCACAGGTAGTCGCGCACGGTCAGGTAGTCGGTGTCGCGCCTGCGGATCGACTGGTAGTAGATCTGCCGGCCGGTGTAGTCCGAGGTGTATGGCGCAGTGTCGGCCCACGAGCCCAGGGTGAGGTAGGCGTCATCAGCGCCGAAGACCGTGCCGTCCAGGAAGTCGACCGGCTCACCGTCGAAGGCCGAGACCGCGACGATGCCGGCGACGGCGTCGGCCAGCGCCTCCAGGTCGGTGAAGCGAAGATGGCGCAGCCGCACGAACGGATGAACCGGCTCGAGGTCGATGACCAGGCGCAATGCATACCCGAGGGTCCCGTAGGAGTTGGGGAAGGCATGGAACAGACCGCGGTGCTCGCCCCCGGGTGCAGCCACCACAACCTCACCCGAGCCGGTCAGGATCTCCACCTCGCGCACTGACTCGTGGGGCAGCCCGCTTCGGAACGAGCTGGACTCAATGCCCAGTCCGGTCACCGCGCCGCCGATCGTGATGGTCTTGAGCTGAGGCACGACCAGTGGCATCAGGCCGTGGGCCAGCGTCGCGTCCACGAGCCGCTCGTAGGTGGTCATGGCCTGGACGTCCGCAGTGCGCGACACGGGGTCGACCGAGAGGACCTGATCGAGGCCCGACGCGTCCAGACCCGGGCCGCTGCTGTGCTCGCGGGATCGGAAGAGGTTGGACGTGCGCTTGGTGAGCCGGACGGGAGAACCGGTGGGTATCGAGGCGTACTGGCGGATCAGACGTTCGCGGGCCTGATCATGCCCGGTGTTGGTGGTGAGGCCCCCTCTGGCTCCGGCCAGATCTCTCATGAGCGGAGCCTAAGCAGATTGGTTGCCTCAATCAACGGTTAGACGCTCGTTTGTTCAGCATTTCGCCGGATATCGTGCAAGGTGCGGTCATCGGCTCAAGGACTTCCGGGAGGGTGTCGTGACAGACATGATGCGTGCCTGGGTGGTCTCCGACCCCGGGCCGATCCACCAGTCCTCACTCGACCAGTCCTCACTCGACCAGTCCTCACTCGACCAGTCCTCACTCGACCAGTCCTCACTCGACCAGTCCCCGCTCAACCAGTCCCCGCTGACTCTGGTCGAGCGCCCTGTCCCGGTCCCGGCGCCGGGCGAGGTGCTTGTCCGGGTCCGGGTCTGCGGAGTGTGCCGGACCGACCTGCACCTTGCTGAGGGTGAGCTGGCGCCCCGGCACAGCATGGTCGTTCCCGGGCATGAGGTTGTCGGCGAGGTCGTCCAGCTCGGTAAGGGTGCCGACCGCTTCCAGATCGGTGACCGCGTCGGTATCGCGTGGTTGAGGCACACCTGCGGTGCCTGCAGGTGGTGCCGCGCCGGTCGCGAGAACCTGTGCCCGCAGTCGCGTTACACGGGATGGGACACAGACGGGGGGTATGCCGAGTTCGCCGTCGTACCAGCGGCCTTCGCCTACCGGATACCACCCTCGTTCACCGATGAGCAGGCCGCGCCGCTGCTCTGCGCCGGGATCATCGGATACCGTTCCCTGCTGCGCGCACAGCTCCCTGCCGGAGGTCGGCTTGGTATCTACGGGTTCGGCGCCAGCGCGCACCTGACCGCGCAGCTTGCCATCGCCCAGGGCGCGGAGGTGCACGTGATGACCCGCGGCGAGGAGGCACGCGAGCTCGCTCTGCAGCTCGGCGCGGCGTCGGTGGGTGGACCGTACGACGCGGCACCGGTGCCCCTCGACTCAGCCATCATCTTCGCGCCGGCTGGAGAGCTGGTGCCGCTGGCACTGGAGTCCCTTGGCCCGAGTGGGACGCTGGCCCTGGCCGGGATCCACATGAGCGACATCCCGGCTCTGAACTACCAGCGCCATCTGTTCAACGAACGCACCGTCTGCAGTGTCACGAGCAACACACGGCGGGACGGTGAGGAGTTCCTGGTCCTGGCGCAGAGACTCGGAGTCCAGGTCACCACGACGCCCGTCCCCTTCGAACAGGCAGACGTGGCGCTTCGCGACCTCGCCGCCGGCCACGTCAGGGGTGCTGAAGTTCTGAGGATGACCTGAGATCGAGCCGCTCGGCTGGAGCCCGTCGAGCATGGGGCGCCTTGACGTTCACGAGCCTGGCCAACGTCAGGTGGGTGGGTGCAGATCCCGGACGCCGAGCCGGTGCGCGAGCGCGATGGCGTCGAACGGGGCATGGACCTTCGCGTCGTTGTCGAAGTAGACGAACACGTCGCGCTCGCGCCCTGTTGCCGGCGGGCAGAGCGTGCGGCCGTCGGTTGGCGTACCTCCCATCTGCCAGGTTCGTGCGCGCGCTGCCCAGCGGTCGAGCGCCGCGTCACCGTATCCGCTGACGTACAGCTCCTGGTCCCCGTGCAGCCGCACATACACGAAGTCGGACGTCACGTCATCCAGCACCGGCCACTTGCCTGCCGTGTCGGCGCATACCAGCGCAATATCGTTGTCGCGCAACAGCTTCACGAACTGCGCGGTCTCGAACGAGGCATGCCGCACCTCCAGCGCGTGCCGCAACGGCCGGTCGACGTCCGTGGTGGTCAGAGCGCGCCCGTCGAGTCGCTGGTCGTGATGGGTCGCCAGCCGGGCAGCGGCGCCCGTCGTGCGCGGCAGCAGCGCGAAGAACCCGGCGAGCCGGTCTGCGTCGAAACCCATCGTCGGCGGCAGCTGCCACAGCAACGGTCCCAGCTGGTCGCCCAGAGCCAGCACCCCCGAGGCAAAGAAGTTGGCCAGCGGCACCTCGACGCCGGCAAGCTTCTTCATGTGCGTGACGAACCGGGGGCCCTTCACCGAGAAGACGAAGCCGGCCGGTGTCTGAGCTCGCCACTGCTCGTAGGAGCTCGGTCGCTGGAGCGCGTAGAAGGAGCCGTTGACCTCGACGGACTCGAGCGAGCGCGAGGCGTACTCAAGCTCACGTCGCTGGGCCAGCCCAGACGGGTAGAAGACCCCGCGCCAGGGTGGGTAGCGCCATCCGGAGATGCCGACGTAGAACGGGCCGGGATCCCAACCGTGCCGTGGACCGTCCACGTGAGCTCCCTCAGATCAGCTAAGCCCGGAGCCAGCGCAGGCTCTCTGTTTCGGCGAGCAGCTCCAGCCGGCGCCTCGCGGCGCTACCCGGCAGGGCTTTCCCTGAGCTTGCGCGGCTGGCCACGCGCTGCCGGGCGCGGTCGACGGTCACCCGCAGGTCAATCTGTTCGTCCTGATGGCCGGTGAAGCTGGTGCCGAACTCCCGGCTCAGCTGTTCGGCGACTGTCTCCGAAAGAGACCAGCCGAGGACCGGCAGGTCGAGAATCTCCCCGGCCCGCAGCGCGACCAAGGCTGCGGACACGTGATCGCGATAGCCGGTCACCTCCGGGGCGTCGAAGACCAGCAGCCCGTCCGGGTGACAGGAGTCGGCCGTGGCGACAACTTCGGTGGCCAGCTTCATCTGGCACAGCTCGCCAACAGCCACATCAGGGCAGTCCTCCATCTTGAAACGGACCGGGCCGAGCACGTCGGCCGCCGAAGCCATCTCAACCCCGCGCAGCATGGCGAGGTCTCCGGGGGCCGTCTCCAGCATCCAGGCCTGGCCATGGGTCAGACAGAACACCTCAACTCTGGCCCCCGCGAAGATGAACGCGTCAAGGATCGCGCCGAGGCCGAAAGACGCGTCATCCGGATGGGCGATCACCGCCAGCACCGACGTCCACGCCGGCGGGACCTCTGTCGTCCGACTCCTCCGCGCCATGGTCTTGCTGCTCATGGTTGACTCCAAGATCGGGCGACGTCCTGACGCCGCCAAACTCTCCGCGCCCACGACCATGAGCGCTCTCTCGATTCAAGCACGACCTCCCGGACAATTCACCCAGAAGCGTCGAACTTCCGACTATGTTGGCGCTGTGGACGCTCCTTCGGCTCACCCCTCAGCATCGTGAGCCAATTCAAGCCCCGAGACCCGTTCGATCGGCTGTTCGAGATCGGGATCATCTTCAAGGGGCTCGACGGCATCCTCGAAACCATCGGTGGCCTGCTCCTGCTCGCTGTCACCCCGGCGACCATCAACCGTCTGGCAGAGTGGCTGACCCAGCACGAGCTGTCCGAGGATCCCCACGACTTCATCGCCAGCCACCTGCTCGGCTACGCCCATGGCCTGACCGGCTCGGCAGTCACCTTCGCCGCCGTGTACCTCCTTCTCCACGGCATCACCAAGATCGTCCTGGTGGCCGCCCTGCTGCGCAACCAGATATGGGCCTACCCCTGGATGATCGGCTTCCTGCTGATCTTCATCGTCTACCAGCTATACCGCATTGTCCTGTCGCCCACCTTCGGGCTGACCGCCCTGACCATCTTCGACGCGATCATCGTCTGGTTGACCTGGCGGGAGTGGCGCAAACAGACCACCGACCGTGCCATCCGCACTGGAGTGAGTACCTAACTCTTCCGCACGGCTAAGCCAGGGATCTCTGACCGGCCTGGCTCATGGCACCTACCAGTGCCAACTATCGCGGTTCTGTGAAGATGCGATGAAGATCGACGCAGGTCGCGCCCGGATGGGCGGTAAACTGCGCCGGTGCCCGACCCGCACCCCCCCGAAGAGACAGACGCCGCAACCCGCGAGCCGATCGACCCCGACGTCGATCTGCGCCAGGCGCGACGCCAGGGACCCAGCCGGCGTGGACGTCTTGACGTCACCGTACTGGCTGCCATCGCCGCCGGTGGAGCGATCGGCGCCGCAGCGCGATACCTGATCGGTCAGCATTGGCCGACGCCTGCGGGCGCCTTCCCTGCCGGCATCCTGGCGATCAACCTCCTCGGCTGCGCCCTGATCGGGGTCCTGATGGTTCTGATCACCGACGTGTGGAGCAGGCAACGCCTGCTGCGCCCCTTCCTGGGCACCGGCGTCCTCGGCGGGTTCACGACCTTCTCCACCTACACGGTCGACATCCAACGCCTCGTTGCCGGTGCACACCTGGGCACCGCGCTGCTCTACCTGACAGTCACGCCCGTCGGCGCGCTACTGGCCGTATGGGTGACAGCAACCGGAACACGACGCTTGGTCAACTGGAGGATCAAATGAGGCTCACCGGCACCGCGCAAAGGCTCACCATCATCGTCGGGGACTCCGGCCACTGGCACCACAAGCCGCTGTTCACCGAAATCGTCCACCGTGCCCACGAAGCCGGTCTGGCTGGAGCAACAGTCCTGCACGGCGTGGAAGGTTTCGGCGCCACCAGCCGGATCCACACGTCACGGCTCCTCAGCCTGTCCGAGGACCTGCCGGTCGTCATCATCATCATCGACAGCCACGACCGGATCCGCGACTTCCTGCCCCAGCTCGACGAGCTGGTGACCGAAGGGCTGGTGATCCTGGACGACTGCGAGGTGATCCGGTACGTCGGGACGAACCCCGAGGGGACCGGCGGCGGCCACTCTCCGATCGACACCAAACCCCTCGACACGCCTGGGCCCGACCGGTGAGCCTGCTCCTGGTCATCGCCGGCGCGGCCGTCGGGGCACCGCTTAGGTACCTCTGCGACCGGGCCGTCCAAGCCCGCCACGACACGGTATTCCCGTGGGGCACCTTCGCAGTCAACGTGATCGGATCGCTGATCCTGGGCCTCGTCACCGGAGCCGTCACCGCCGGCGGCGCCTCCACCCAGGTCCAGCTGGCCGTCGGCACGGGGTTCTGCGGGGCGCTGACGACGTACTCCACCTTCTCGTACGAGACGCTGCGCCTGCTGGAGGACGACGCCCGGCTCTTCGCCGCCGCCAACGTCGCGGCAAGCATCGTCGCCGGAGTCGGTGCAGCCTTCCTCGGCGTGGCCATCAGCCAGGCGATCTGGTCATAACTGGGCCAGGAAGTAGCCAGGGCTGATGCCAGCCGCCGACCTCAGCGGTCAGGTGCTCAGCCGCCGCGGGACCCCACGACCCCGGGGCATACGGGCTGGGCTGCCCGGGCAGGTCGAGCAACGGGTCCAGGACCCGCCAGGTCTCCTCGACCGAGTCCTCGCGGCTGAAATGGCCTTGGTCCCCTTGTATGGCCGCGTACAGAAGTTCCTCGTAAGGCGCCGGAACACGCTGATCGTCGCTGCCGAAGTCCACGTCAAGATCGATCGGCCGAAGTCCGGGACCGTCGGTTCGCTTGGCATGCAGCACCCAGCGTGCGCCCGCCCGGGGGTCGATGAGCAGGACGATCTCGTTGGGATCGACGATCTCGTCGGACGTCGAGAAACCGAGAGATGGCGGCGCCCGGAAAATCAGGCGCACCTCGGTCTGGCGCAGAGGCAGCAACTTTCCCGCGCGGATGAAGAAGGGGACACCGGACCATCGCCAGTTGTCGACCTCCAGACGCAGTGCGGAAAACGTCTCGGTGGTCGAGCCCGCTGCGACCCCGGCGGTGCGCTGGTAGCCGTCATACTGCCCTCGCACGTAATGGTCGGGGTTGGCGGCCGGCATCGCGGCGAACACGTCGCGCTTGCGGTTGGACAACGAGTCCAGGTCACTGCGCGCCGGCGGCTCCATGGCGACCATGGCCAGAACCTGCATCAGGTGGTTCTGCACCACGTCACGCAGGCAGCCCACCCGGTCATAGAACCCACCCCGGCCCTCGACCCCGAAGCTCTCGGCCATGGTGATCTGCACGCTGCTGACGTAGTTGCGGTTCCACAGCGGCTCCAGAACCGTGTTCGCGAACCGCAGATGCAGGATGTCCTGCACGGACAGCTTCCCCAGGAAATGGTCGATCCGATAGAGCTGTGACTCCTCCAGGATGGACCGCAGTTCCGCGTTGAGCTCCTGCGCCGACTGGAGGTCATGACCGAAAGGCTTCTCCACGACCACCCGGGCATGCTCGGTGAGACCAGCCGTGGCGAGACCCTGGACAACCGTGCCGAACAACGAGGGTGGGATCTCCAGGTAGAACACCGGCAGGGTCGCGACTCCAAGAGCTTTCGCGACGGCAGCATAGGTGGCCGGGTCCGCAAAGTCACCGCCGACGTAGCTCATCCGTTGCCGCAGACGCTGAAGGGCAGCCTCATCGACCTGTCCGTCGCCGAGCGCAGCCGTCACCGACTCGGTGGCGCGCCGCCGGAGGTCCTCATCGGTCCAGTCCTCCGCGGCAACGCCGATGATCGGACAGGTCAGGCGCCCGCGGCGCTCGAGCTGGTAGAGCGAGACAAAGGTCATCTTGCGCGCCAGGTCTCCGCTGATACCGAACGCGACGAAGGCGTCGGCCGGTCGCGGGGCCTGCTGGTCCTGAGTCATCGACTCTCCCGACGTCCGTCGTTCAGGCTCCTGCAACACACTCGTCCAACAAACCTAGAGCCTCTCGAGCCAACGCCGCAAAGCCTGTTCAGGGGGCAGTAGGGCACCCATCCGCGCGAACACACGAACTACCGCGATCCTTGCAGCTCAGGCCGTGTGGCTTCTGCTGAGACTCCTCGGCCGAGAGCCCGAGGGCTTCGATGGCCCAACGCTCCCGCAAGGTGGCTCTTCTCGTGCCAGGGCACTAGCTGCCCAGGGTGATGCTCCAGTCCGTCGGCGGTCTCGGCCCTGTGGTCTGCGGATGCCTCGTCTGGGGACACATCGACCTCCCGGTGTGTGACGGATGCGAGGCTGCCGACGCATATCGCGCCTGGCAGGTGGTCCTCTGAATCTGGGCCGGCAGCAAATGTCTATGAGCGAATACTGTCCCCGGAAGAATTACCCGGGTCAAGACCTTTGTCTTCGGGCAGGTCGGCGTGGTTACCGTTGGCGGATACAAGGAGTGCCGCGAGCAGGGACCAACCGGCAGCGTCTGGCTGTCCGACGGGCGGAATGGAGATGGCTTCGGCACTGACGTAGTCCAGGGCGGTTTCCCAAATTGGCTTCTCGACCGCCGTTGCTGCGGTTCTCAGGCGGGGCGCCACAGCGCGCGCCAGGGAGCCGAGGTATCCGACGACGGCCACCAGAAATGCTGCGAGCTTTCCTCCGCTACTGGCTTGCGAGTTGCCGATAACCCACAAGACCCCGGCGAGCCCGAGGGTAACGAGTAGAAACAGGCTGATGGTTGTCTTCGGGGCGGCCAGAAAGGTGCGCGCGGCGATCCGGCGGCCTTCAACGACGGCACGCTGGGCGGCGACGAGATAGTGATCAGGCGTCAGCAGGTCGGTTGGTTTCTTCTCCCCGGTCAACACGACCCGCCACAGTTCGCCTTGTCGGGGCAATGCGCGTCCCAATGATGCAAGGTCGCCCGTCGATGAGGCCGTGGCAATCTTCGGGTTCCACACCCCTTTGGGACGTCGAAGAGCAGGCGCGTCAGTTCGGAGGTTGCCCATGACTCCGCGGCGGTCCTGGCCGAACTGGCTGTCGTCGGCCAGATAGACGGCGTCACGCCACCACGCGAGTGACCGGACAACGGCCTTTGCCGCGTGCTCAGGCAAGGCAGAAGCCAGGTCATTGAGGTCCCGCTGGAGCTGGGTCAGCCGATAGGGCTCAAACCCTTTTCGTAAGCCCTCCCCCGCCTGCTGGGGCCGGCAGGAGTCGGCCAGGGCTCGGCCCAGTCTGTATGCCTTGCCGAGGTTCCCGCCAGCGGCGGTGATTGCGCTGATCAACAGCAGGTGGCTGTCGAGCACCGTCTCCCTGTATGCCTTTATTGCGTCGCCGTTGGACACCGGAGCTGTGCTGCCGGTGCGCAGTCTGAACACATTCAACTGCGTCTCGATACCGCTGATATCGGGGACTTGATGACCCGCCTGGGATAGTGCGCTGGCGATCTTGCCCAGACAGGTGCTCGCTGTGCCATAGTCCATTTGGATGCGACTCAAACGCGTCAGACCTTTCAGCCCCGGAAGCCGGTCAGGTAGATGGCTGCGTTCTTCTTCGTGAGTCGGGCTCGCGCCGTAAAGCCTCTGCATACTCCAGCCGAGCTGGAGGCAGAGAGATTCAATGCCCTGCGCTGCAGTCCCGCTGGCTAATGGTGATGCGGAGTCTGATGACGTGGTTTGGCTCGTGGTCTCAGTCATGCAAGCACCGTCCGTGTGCGAGTACCGAGAAGGTCGCATAATCCTCCCGCAAGACAGCACATATTTGAAGACCCTGCGAATCTGGATATTTGTGAAGTCAAGAAGATTCTTTGGACTCACTGGAAAACGCATCTGAGCATCTCGCGCGGACCGCCGTTCTGTGATCTCATCAGTACCTTGACAACATTGAAAGGTCGCCAAGGCGGCCGATAGGGGCGTGACAACTTGATCCGCCCTGGCGTTCTCCGCCGTTCGGGAGAAGACATCATGGGTGAGCGCGACAATCAGCAGGGCCAGATCCCCAGCCGGCGTAAGGCTCTCGCCTTCATGCTGGGATCGATCGCCAGTCTCATCGTTGGTGTGTGGCTCTATAGTTCGCACGCTCCGGCCAGCCTTGAGATCGTCGCCGTCGAAGTCGGCGGGAGCCAGCAGCATTGGCCGCTGCCAACCTCGCTGACGACGGCACTCTGGTGGGACTTTGCGTTCATAACCGGCTACGGCATTGCGTTGTTGTTGGCAACGACCGTCGCAACGTGGGTGTTCTGGAGCCCTGGTGCGAAGATGATCGCCCACGTGGGGCGGGGCGCCGCCATCGTCGCCGTCGTCGCGGACCTCGTGGAGAACCTCTTTCTTGCGTTGGCGCTTCGCGGTGGTGCCGGAAGGACGCCCTCCGTGTGGCAGGCCCGGTTCCTCGATGCCGCCGCCACCGCGTCAACCATCAAGTGGGCCGCGCTGGTCCCGGCCGCGCTGGTCGCGCTGATCGGACTCGCCGTGGCGTCGATCCGCATGGTCGGCAGCCGAAGAAGCCGCCCCGAGCTCCAGCGCCCGACCGACACAGAAGCCCTGCCGTTGGGGTCGGAGACACTCAGGCTGCCTGTGCAGATTGAGGATCCGCCAGATGAACCCGCGATCAGGGTGCCGAAGAAGCACCGGGCAACTCCGCCTCAGCCAGCGACCGGGGCACCCCCGATGACGCTGACGATCGACGCCCAGTCCGAGCGGATACAACAGGACGGCGGCCACAAGGACGCCGACCCCACCGCTGAGACACGCTGGAAGCACGCGTACTTCGTGCCCGGGGTCAACGAAGAGGTCGAAGCGCGGACCGCCGGGACAGAGGTGGTCGGGTTCGGACTTTCGGGAGGTGGCATCCGGTCCGGCAGCGTGTCCCTGGGTGTCCTGCAGACGCTGCGGGAAGAGCTCCGCGGCGCGAAGTACCTGGTGTCGATCTCCGGTGGCGGATATACCGCCGGCGCCTTTGCCCAGCTGCTCACCGACGCCGGAGATGACAACGTCGCCCCGCCGGGCAAGGCGGTCCACGACTCGCGGCAGGCGTTCGCTGCGGGGAGCGTGGAAGTCGACCACATCCGGAGGCACTCGTCCTACCTGGCCTCGACGGGCAGGGAGATGCTGGTGGCGCTTGGTGTGCTGGCTCGCGGCTTGATCGCCACCCTCACGCTCGTGTTCACACCAGCCATCGCGCTCGGGGTGGTCGCCGGGTGGTTGTACCACGCCATACCGTTCGCCGTCCTGCCGGTGCTACCCCATCAGCAGCTGCCGGCGAATGCTTTCAAGAGCGCGGTGAACGTGACGGCTGCGACCCAGGCCGGCGAGGCCTTGATGATCCCGCTTCCGGCGATCCTGGCAACGGCGATCGTCTGCACCGTCGCACTGGGGCTGTGGCTGGTCCAGATCGGCTCCTACAGCAACTTGAGTGCTTCCTGGCAGGACGTCTACGCGCGGGCCAGCCGCGCCTCTGTCTTCGCCACGCGGATCGCCGTCATCGTCTCACTCGCTGCCATAGGCGTTCCGGTGCTGGTCTGGGCTTCCGGACGGGTGGTATCCCTGGTTGACGGCAACTTCAGGGTCGGGGTCAGCGGCTCCATCAGCACCGTCCTCCTGACCTTCGTGGCGAGCCTGGCCAGCCTGTTGTGGCGCAAGCGGAAGACCATCCAGGACGCGGTGTCTGGATCTGGCAACGCCGGCTCCCGGGCCATGGCAGTGCCAGTTGGCCTGCTGCAGCTGCTGCTCGTCCTGGTCTCGGTGGGCGTTCTCATCCTCAGCTGGCTCTTGCTCTTCGGCGTCGCGACCATCGCCACGGCAACCGACCTGGCGCAGAAGAACCCCTACCCGTCGCTCTGGTTGGCGGCCCTCATCATCGTCGCAGTCGCTGTCGTCGGCTGGGCCTTCGACGAGTCCTCGCTCAGCCTGCACCCCTTCTACCGTCGACGTCTCGCCTCCGCCTTCGCGACCAGGGCGGTCAAGCTCCCGGACGGCGACGGCACGGCAACGGTCGCGGTGCCGTACCACCCTCGAGAACGCACCACTCTGTCCACCTACGCGCGGCCGGCAACGTCGGCCGGGGACTTCCCGGAGTTCATCTTCGCGGCGTCCGCCAACCTGACAGGGGAAGGCCGCACCCCTCCCGGGCTGAACGCGGTCTCTTTCACCATGAGCGCCGGCTGGGTCGGCGGCCCCGACGTCGGCTGGGTCGATACCGCCACGCTGGAAGCCATCTCCCCCTCGCGACTCCGCAGGGACATCAGCGTCCAGGGGGCCGTCGCGATCAGCGGGGCCGCCATCGCCTCCGCGATGGGACGTTTCGCCCGCTGGTATCAGATCATCCTGGCCATCTCTGGCGCCCGGCTCGGCGCCTGGTTGCCGAACCCTGTGTTCCTCGGCGAGATGCGCGACGCGCGAGATGAAAAGGGCGACCTCATCGACTGGACAGGGCCGGGCCTGCCGCGAGTGCGACGGGCGACGTACCTCTTTCGCGAGCTGTTCAACATCCACCCTTACAAGGAGCGACTGTTGCTGGTCACCGACGGTGGCCACTACGAGAACCTGGGGATCGTCGAGCTGCTGCGGCGCCGTTGCACCACGATCTACTGTGTCGATGGCGGAGGGGACACTCCGCCCACAGCGGCCGGGCTCGCCGAAGCGATGGCACTCGCCGAGTCCGAGCTCGGCGTCGTGATCCGTCTCGACGACCCCCTGCACGCCGAGCCCGGTGCGGGCCGACCGCTGGACCCGCAGGCCCCCCTCGCAGTGCTCAACGCGGCCCTCAGCAAGCAGCCCGTCATCACCGGCACGATCGAGTACCCCGCCGCGTCAGGCCTGAAGGAGGACTGCCGCATGGGGAAGCTCTACGTCGCCCGGGCGCTGTTGTGGCCGGAGATGTCGTACCCGCTGCTCTCATACGCCGCGCAGAACCCCGTGTTCCCCCGCGACTCCACGGGTGACCAGTGGTTCGACGACGGCCAGTTCACCGCCTACACCCAGCTCGGTCGCGAGCTCGGCGACCAGGTCCGCCTTGCCCAGGACCGCCTCGCCCGGCGAACCGCAACACCAGGTCCCCATGCCGGGCCATCCTCAGCCAGAACGGCAGGAGCAAAGGTCAGGACCGGCCGGTGGGACGGTGACCCAGATTGAGCAGGTCGGTATGCCGACGGCTCATCTAAGGTGCACAGGTGAGTGTTCCTGCCCAGCCGGTCCTGGACGACGGCGACGTGGTCCTGCGGCGCCGTGACGACGCCGTCGGGCACAATGCCGTGAGCTTCGTGGTCGAGCACCAAGGTCAGGTCGCCGGCACGGTCGAGGTCAGGCAGATGGGAAGCGGCAACGGCGAGCTGTCGTGGGCCGTGTTCCCCGAGCATCGAGGTCAGGAGGTGGCGGCGCGAGCGGTTCGGCTGCTGATCCGTTACGCCTTCGAGGAGCTTGGGCTGCACAGGGTCGCGGCGTACGCAGACCCCCTCGACCAGGCTTCGTTGCGAACCGCGGGCCGGGCCGGGCTGCGTAGAGAGGGCCTCGTCCGAGCGGCAGCCGAGAGCCAGGGTGAGAGCTCTGGTGAACGCAGCGCCGAGCGCCACGATCGGGTGCAGCTGGCCCGCGTGGCGAGCGACCCTGAACCCACATCCCGCGACGGCTTCATAGGGGTCCTGAACGCCGGGCTGCCGACCAAACGCGCCATCGCCCAAGGCGTGATCCGTAACAACGCCGACGAGATCCTGCTGTGCGAGCTGACGTACAAGCAGGACTGGGACCTGCCGGGCGGGGTCGTTGACCCCCACGAGTCACCGGCTCAGGCGGTCATCCGCGAGATCCGCGAGGAGCTGCAGGTGGAGGTGCTGCCGCAGTACCTCGTCGCGGTCAACTGGCTGCCGCAGTGGGGCGGCTGGGACGACGCGATGCTGTTCGTGTTCGACCTCGGTGTCGAGGATGACGTGATCGCCCGGGCCCACCTCGAGCCGCGGGAGCTCCGGTGCTTGCACTGGTGCACTCTCGAGGACGTCGAGCGCCGCGCCGCACCCTACGTCACCAGGATGCTGAGGCGACTGGCGCAACAGACGGAAGGGACGGCATACCTCGAGGACGGCGTCGGCCCGAGCTGGTGACCTTGGCAGCCACGACAAAGGAGCTGGTGGTGAGCCGCCGGACAAGGACCGCCAGACCTGGACCAGGAAGATCGAGGTCAGCCAGGTGAGACGGAGCCGCTCTCTGGGACGAGCTCAATCCAGCTGGATCCAGGGGACAGCGTGAGCGCGCCGCCTCCGGTGGAGGTGAACTTGAAGGCGTCGGTTACCGACGGGCGGCTCCAGCGCCCATGTTCCACAACGCCGTTGCGAAAGACCTCGGCGTTGCCGCTGCCGTAGGCGAGCACGAACGGGTCTTCGTTGCCGGCCGCGTCGGTGATTCCTGAGTGCGTCACCTTGACGCGAAGCACCACGACGTTAGTTGCCCGGACCTGCTGTCCGTTGGCGAGCAGATGGGGTCTCCCGTTCTCCGACCGCAGGTAAGAGGCACCGTCGTACACCCATGACGCTCGGACGGTGCCACCGACCATAGCTGAAAGCCGGCGTGCCGGGCTCGACCCCGGCACGGCCGGGCCATAGGTGAACAGCGGGCTCGGCAGGCCGGGGTGGGCAGATCTGCGGGCGGCCTCCGCGCGAAGCTTGGCGGTGGAGGAGTACACGTTCCCGGGGGGAGGGCCGGACTTGCGCCAGAAGGGACCCGGGTTGGCATCGTCGCTGATCAGGAAAGACGTCGAGTACGCCTTCGCCGGTGCTATCTCTCCGGTCGCTGCACCGGAGTAGGCAAAGATTCCGCCGTTCAGCGCCCGCAGCAACGCGCCGTCGACCGGGCGAGCCGACCGGATGGGTCCGACTACGGCTGCACTGTGCGACTGGTAGACGGCCAGGAAGCGAGTCATGCCGCCTTCAACAAGGCACTCGAAGACCAGATCGGCCTGGTTCAGCCCAGACTGCGGGTGAGCGGCGGGTGCGTTGTCGATCTTGACCGAAAGGGCTGGCTCGGTCGGCTTTTTGGGGGCAACCTGGCCAGTCAGGGGCCATCGGTCCACTGCGGGCGGGCTGCTACCGGCCGCTGACTTGCCCACCACGCCTCCCCCGCAGCCACTTATGAGCACGAGCGTGGCCAACGCCGAGCAGGCGATCACGTTGTTTCGCTTCACTTTTTCGAATCTACGGCACCGCGGAGCCTCGACCAGGGGACTTGCCGGTAACCGTTAAGACATATTGGCCGTCAGCCCCGACAACCGAAGTCGCCGGATAAGGACCGTCGGACCGAGATCAGAGAATCGAGGTCAGCCAGGCGAGACGGAACCGTTCATCGGGACGAGCTCGATCCAGGAGGGTCCGGGAGCCAGGGTTAGGGCTCCACCTCCGGTGGAGGTGAACCGGTAGGCGTCGGCTACTGCTGGGCGGCTCCAGCGCCCGTGTTCCACCACGCCGTTGCGGAAGACCTCGGCGGCTCCGCTGCCGTAGGCGAGGACGAACGGGTCTTCATTGCCCGCTGCGTCGGTGATTCCTGAGTGCGTCACCTGAACCCGCAGCACCACGACGTTCGTTGCCCGGACCTGCTGTCCGTTCGCGAGCAGATGGCGGCTGCCGTTCTCGGACCGCAGATAGGAGGCACCGTCGAAGGCCCACGAGGCTGAGGCGGCGCCACCGACCACCACTGAAAGCTGACGTGCCGCGGGCGACCCCGGCACGGCCGGTCCGTAGGTGAACAGTGCGCTGGGCAGGCCTGGGTGGGCCGATTTGCGTGCGGCCTCCGCGCGGAGCTTGGCGGTGGATGAGTACACGTTCTCAGGGGCGGAGCGAGAACTCAGCCGTGCGAAGGGAGTCGAGTCTTCATCGTTGCTGAGCAGGAAGGACGTCGAGTAAGCCTTCGCCGGCGCGATCTCTCCGTCCGCTGCGCCGGAGTAGGCGAAGATACCGCCGTGCAGCGCCCGCAGCAGCGCACCGTCGACCGGGCGAGCCGACCGGATGGGTCCGATCTCGCCGGCCCCGTGCGACTGATAGACGGTCAGGAATCGACTCATGCCGCCTTCAACCAGGCACTCGAAGACCAGATCGGCCTGGTTCAGCCCCGACTGCGGGCGAGCAGCGGGTGCATTGTCGATCTTGACCGAAAGGGCCGGCTCGGTCGGTGCTTTGGAGGCGACCACCCCGGTGAGCGGCCATTGAAACCTGGTGGCGACCGCAGGCGTCGGCGTCGGCGTGGCAGAACGACCGGATAGCGGAACGTTGCGGGCTGCTGGCTTGGCCGCCACGTGGCTCCCGCAGCCACTGGTGAGCACCAGCACAGCCAACGCGGAGCAGGCGACCAGGATCTTTCCCTTCACCCTTTCGAATTTACGGCAGTGCGACGCCTCGGCCGGTGGCTTTGCGGAAACCGGTGAGATCCTGACCGTTCAGCCCCCCGCAGCGTGCGCCGCGATGGGATCGCCACGGTAGGCGTGCAGGGCGGCCAAGTTGCTCCTTGTCGGGTGCACCCGACCCATCGGCCCGTCGGCCATCACCTGAAGCAACCGGAGAGTGACGGCCTGGATCATTCGTGACCCCTCGGTGGTGGTGATGCTCGGTAGGCCGGGGCCGCCCAGCGCGGCCACCCACAGGCTGGTGCCCGCGTTGAAGACGCCGGCACCGCTGGGCACCGTGTAGTAGGCACTGTCGCTGTAGCTCGGCGTGTTGCGGCAGGTGACCGGCGAGTGGGTGAGCACCTCGATGCCGGCAGGGGTCGGTACACCCGGGTTGACCCGGTCGTACTCGCTGCCAACCACACCAGGCACGCGCGCCCCCGCTCCCGCAATACCACTCCACAGCCACGAGCTGGGGTCGGTGACAACCAGGTCCGCGTGGACCGGGTTGCACTCGTAGAACGTTCCCGTCAGCGTGGACTCCGGTCTGGGCACCGGTGGCTCACGCCAGTCGACCGTCACCTCGGCGTTGTTGCGTCCGCTGTAGGGATCACCGAACTGGCGCTTGTAGTTCACCTCCATGCGATCCGCCCGATCGGCACCGTCGCCGGCCGGACCAGGCTCGAGCCGGATGTGCCTGAAGACGGCGTTGGCACCCAGGAACGCCACATTGACACCACGATCCCGCGCGGCGGTCACCTGCCCCCGCATCTTGGTGGACCAGTACTCGTCATGACCCAAGCTCACCACTCCGCGGGCCCCGTCCAGCAGATGCGGGTCCAGATCAAGAGCGACGTCAGTCGCGTAGGCCAGCGGCAAACCGGCGTGCTCTGCAAAGCTGATGGCCGGTAGCTCGTTCCCCAGAAAGTCGCTCGCGCCGACCCCGTCGTAGGGCCGGTCGAACGTCACTGCACGCGAGCGGTGGCTGAAGTCGTCGCCACCAGCCGGCCCGTGATAGAGGCTGTAGCCGCCCCAGGCGTTGTAGGCCTGCCACGTCGTGACCGCGTCGAGAAGGACCAGAGCATTGCGGGCGTTGGTCGACCGCACCGTCACGGGCACGTAACGCTGGCCTCCGGTGGAGGCATCCAGACGAAGGAGATAGGCCCCCGGGGGCCAACCCTTGGTGTCGATCACCTCATTGGGCCGCCAGGAGGTGAGGACGGTGTATGTCGCTGCGGACAACGTCGCAGGCGCCAGTCGATGACCCTGAAGGGCACGGCTCCGCCAGACCTCTCGCATCAGCTGTCCCCGATACCAGCCCGCCCGGTAGACGCGAATCCCGTACCAAGGCGCAGTTGTCGAGACCGCGAGACGTAATGGGTCTCCAGGGACCACGTCGGTCCGCGTGGCGAAGCCCTCAATCTCCCCGGGGCGAGCGAGCCGCTCAAGGCGCCAGGACCCGGTCCCTTCCTTGGCATTCTCCGAGGCAACATCAAGGCCCGCCACCCCAGCGTGCAGGCCCATGGCGGTAGCAGTCGCAGCTGCTCCAGACGGAGGCAAAACTCGGTTCCCCTGGGTCGATGACCCGGGGGAACCCGAGCACCCGACAAGCAGGCCGGCGGCAACGCCGATCGCTGCAGCGCGCCGGAACACTGACAGCACTGCTTCTCCGCGTCCGCCGGGCACGGGAACCACCTTCCACCAGGCGACCCTCTCAGCACGGGCGCCGCGCCGGGCCGAACCAGGGTCGTTCCGGGACGGGGTAATTCTTCACACACACCTGGAATATGGCTAGCGTGACCGGACTGCCTTCACGACGAAAGGACAGCACATGCTTTGGACAAAGAGCTTTTGGATGGGCGCTGGCGAACGAGCGATCAAGACCTTCTTCCAGAGTGTCGTAGCCCTGATCGGTACGGCGCAGCTGATTCAGTCTGTGGACTGGAAGGTTGTTGCCTCAGGCTCCCTCTTGGCGACTTTCCTGTCTCTTGCCACCAGTATCGGGAACGCCAACTTCACATCCGGCACCGGCGCTGCCGTGCCATCTGCTGCTTCCGTGCCATCGGGTTGAGCTGATCCGGACCTGGAGTCTCACCGGAACGACAAAGGCCCCTGCCGGCGTTTCCGCTGGTCAAGGGCCTGGATCGTCTGTCTCAACAGAGCGCGCCCGGAGGGATTCGAACCCCCAACCTTCTGATCCGTAAGCAGTCTGGCAGTGAGCAGTTCTTTTCCAACCGATACCACGTGTGTCAACCCCACCGGCGGTGACCGTGAAAGGGGTGGCCGCACATCTGCGGCCACCCCCGAGGTGCCCCGAACCGGTAGCCGCACATCTGCGGCTAGGGTGGCCGCAGATGTGCGGCCCAACCCAGAGATCCTTACCGACAAACCTCCTCCCCCTACCCCCTCACGCCCTCGGCGATCCGCACCGACGTCGGTGGAGGAGGCGGACGACGCCCTGCTGGACGCCCGCGATCTCGCAGCCCTGGAGGCGCGACTGGCCGAGACCGACGGCCTGCGGCCTGCCCTCCAAGCCCAGGCCCGCGCCGAGCTGACCGCCGAGGGCATGCCCGTCATCCGTAGCACCGTCGCGCGCCGTGCCCGCGCGATCCTCGACGTCCGCCACCCGCAATGAACGCCGAACGGCCCACTCCACACCGATTCCCTTCGACGGGATCAACGGGTGTTTCGAACCGCGGGCTCGACGGAATACATGCGATGTTGCACGCCACTTCGATCTCACTCCTGCGACGTCTTCGGGTGCCGGGACTCACTCTCATGCCGATGACAGCGAGTTCTTCCTGCGCCAAGCTGATTAGATCAGTTAGACGCGCTCGGGCCATATCAACTTGCTAGTTGATAAGATCAATTGGGTACTTGTAAGGGTAATCAACTAGGAGGCGGCATGGCTCGCGGCAGACCGGCACGGGCAACCGTCTATGCGAGGCTCGACGCGGCCATCGCCGAGCTCCGGGAGCGATTTGGGGGACTGCCTTCGCCAAAGGAGTCAGAGCCGATCTGGTCCGACATCTGGCATGTCGAGGCGCACCACTCAACGGCCCTTGAGGGCAACACCTTGGTCCTGCGCGAGGTGGAGGCACTGCTTGAGCAGGGCCGCGCGGTGGGCGCAAAGCCCCTACGCGAGTACCTGGAGGTCAAGGGCTACGGCGATGCCGCCCGGTGGGTGTACGCCCAAGCTCTGGAGCCTGGTGACTGGCACGACGGGAACCTGATCTCCGTTCAGGAGGTCCGGCACATCCATGTCCTGGCCATGACTCCGGTCTGGCAGATCACCCCACACCCGGACGCGACAGACCGCGAGGGCCCGGGCCAGTTCCGCGAACACGACATCCGCCCGTTCGGCGGGGGCATGACCCCGCCGTCGTGGCCCTTGGTCGGCGCGCGACTCCAGGACTGGGTCGACGGTCTCAACGAGCGAGAGGACACCCTTCGATCGCCCAATCCCGGGCAGTCCCTGCCAGAGCCGCTTGCGCAGGTACACAACGAGTTCGAGCGCGTGCACCCCTTCATCGACGGCAACGGCAGAGCCGGCCGCCTCGTGCTGAATCTGGTGCTCGTCCGCCTCGGCTACCCGCCCGTGATCGTGCTGAAGCAGCAGCGCGCGCAGTACCTAGCCGCCATGCAGAAAGCTGACCAAGGCGACTTCGGCCCGCTGGGCGAACTGCTGGCACGCGCGATGTACGACAACCTCAACCGCTTCATCGTCCCCAACGTCGCGGGGCCCGCGCGCCTTGTGCCGCTAGCCGCCTTGGTCAACGAGGCCTACAGTCTGGCGGCGCTTCGTCAAGCGGCGCAGCGAGGCCGGCTCGACGCGGTCCAAGGATCGGACGGCCTGTGGCGCAGCTCCAGGCGGGCAGTCGAGGCGTACAACCGAGAAAAGGGGAAGAGACGCCGCTAAGGACGCGTGACGAAATAACCTCGTTTTTGGCTGCGAAACGGCTATGGTTGTACTATGTCCGATTCGGTGGAGTCGCTGGCTAGCCGGTTCGAGGTTCTGTGGCCGCATCTGAGTGAGCGGCAACGCCGGTTGTGGCTGGGCGCCGAAGCCCGCGAGCTGGGCCCGGGTGGGGTGGGAATCGTGGCGCGGGCGGTGGGCGTGGCAGGCGACACGGTTCGGCGTGGCCGGATGGAGCTCCAGGAGCCGTTGACTTTGTCCTACCCTCGCTCGCGCAGGCCCGGTGGTGGACGTAAACGTGCCGAGGCGGGTGACCCGGCTCTGGTGGAGGCCTTGGACAAGTTGGTGGATCCGGTGACCCGTGGGGATCCGATGTCGCCGTTGCGGTGGACGTCCAAGTCGTTGCGGACCCTGGCAAAAGCGCTGCAGGAGCAGGGCCATCAGGTCAGTGAGCAGATCGTGCGCCGGCTGCTACGGGAGGCGGGCTACAGCCTCCAAGTCAACTCCAAGACCCTGCAAGGCCGCCAGCATCCCGACCGTGACGCCCAGTTCCGCTACCTGGCAGACCAGGCCGAAGCGCACCTGGGCGACGGCCAGCCCGTGGTCAGCGTCGACTCCAAAAAGAAGGAGCTCATCGGAGAGTTCAAGAACGCCGGGCGTGATTACCGGTCAGCCGGCTCCCCGGTACCGGTCAACGTCCATGACTTCCTCGACCCGGCCCTGGGCAAGGCCATTCCCTACGGCGTCTATGACATCGGCGCGAACACCGGATGGGTTTCGGTGGGCTCCGACCACGACACCGCCGCGTTCGCCGTAGCCACGCTGCGCAACTGGTGGGACCACGAAGGCCACGGCGCCTACCCCAATGCC
>Ga0208716_1000299_pt1 | contig 21054 bp, 15 predicted proteins | sample NGESurdeep092012_8_FD_184482 | JGI IMG/M metagenome (GOLD analysis project Ga0208716, IMG submission 184482) | Arctic peat soil microbial communities from Barrow, Alaska - NGEE Surface sample 415-3 deep-092012 (SPAdes) | ecosystem: Environmental > Terrestrial > Soil > Wetlands > Peat ...
TTGGTCATGCGGGCATTGAGGATCTTCCCGTCCTTGAAGACGACCTTCTCGTTCAGCGCCCAGCCGATCGCCTGCAACGTTCCGCCTTCGATCTGCCCCTTGCACATGACGGGATGGATGGCCTTGCCGACGTCCTGCGCGGCCCAGAAACCGAGGACCGTCGTCTCGAACGTGTCGAGGTCCACCTCGACCTCGGCGATGTCGCAGCCCCAGCCGAAGACGGGATAGGCGTCGCCGCGGTACGTCGCGTCGTCCCAGACGACATCCGCCGGTGTTTCGTAGGTCTTCTCGGACACGACGGTCCCGTCGCGCGCGATCAGGCGGAGCGCGGCGTCGTCGAACGAGCCGCCGTGTTCCTGCCGGTCCTGCTCGATGCGCGCGAAGAGGTCGCGCGCGGCGTGCTCGAGGATCGAGCCGACGATCATCACCGTCCGGGACGCCACGGTGGGCCCCGAGTCGGGGACGGTCGCGGTGGACGGCGTCGCGAAGTCCACACGATCCATCGAGACCCAGAGCGCCTCGGCCGCGATCTGCCGGAAGACCGTCTCGGTGCCCTGGCCGATGTCCGTGGACGCCGTGCGGATCCGGAAACGCGGTTTCTTCTCCGCGAGAAGCCGGAACATGTCGATCGCGACGCGGCCCCTCAGATTGCGCTCGCCCGAGCCCGTGAAGCCCGCGCCGTGGAGGAACACGCTCGCGCCGATGCCGCGCGCCTTTCGGGACGCGGAGCCTCCCGGGGCGGGCCGGCGAAGAATCGCCGACACCGGCCGCGCCGCCGCGGCCGGACCGAGCGTCGCGCGCTTCCTTTCCCAGCCGCTCGCGCTCCTGGCCTCCTCGACGCACCGCTGGACGCCGACCGACTCCTTCAGGAACTGGCCCGTCGGCGTCGTGTCCCCGACGCGGAGGAGGTTCTTCTCGCGCAGGGCGAGCGGATCGGCCGACAACTCGCGCGCGATGCGGTCCATGTGCCTCTCGATCGCCCAGATCGTCTGCGGGGCCCCGAAACCGCGGAAGGCGCCGTTCGGAGGAGTGTTCGTGGCGACGGCGACGGCCTCGATCGCGACGTGCTCCCAGCGGTAGGCGCCCGCCGCGTGGAGAGCGCTGCGCGAGAGAACGACCGGGGTGAGCGTGACGTACGCGCCCCCGTCCATGACGATCCTGATCGACACCGCCGACAGATGGCCCTCGCGGTCGCAGCCGGACGAGATCGTCACCTCGCAGGGGTGGCGTTTCGTCGTCGCCTCGATGTCCTCCTGCCGGTCGTAGATCATCTTCACGGGCCGGCCGCTCTTCTTCGCGAGCAGGAGCGCGTGAAGCGCGAGAAGCGTGGGGTACTCCTCCTTCCCGCCGAATCCGCCGCCCGTGACGGCCTGTGTCACGTCCACGTGCGCGTCGTCCAGGCTGAAGGTGCGCTTGACACCCTTGTGGACGTAGAACGGGCACTGCAGCGAGCCCATGAGGTGGGCCCCGCGCCCGTCCCAGAAGGCGAGCATCCCCTGCGGCTCGATGTAGAGCTGCTCCTGGTGATGGGTGCGATAGGTTCCGGTGAGACGAACGGGGCTCTCGGCGATGGCCTTCGCCGCGTCGCCCTTCGAGATCCGGTAGGTGGCGAAGATGTTGTCGGGGCCGTGAATCTGCGCCTTGCGTTGGAGCGCGTCGGCGACGGTCAGGATCGGCGGGAGCGGGTCGATCTCGGCCGTGAGGGCGCGAAGCGCGCGGGCGAGGCGCACGGGATCCTCGGCCGCCACGAGCGCGATCGGCTCGTACGCATGGCGGACCTCGTCCGATGCGAGGACGGGCTGGTCCTCCTCGATGAGCGCCACGACGTTCACGGGCACGTCTTCGGCCGTCACGACCGTCACGCCGGTCCAGTCGAACGAAGGATCCCGTCGGATGCCGCGCAGCCGGCCGCGCGCCACGGGGCTGCGGAGCGTCGCGCCCAGGAGGACGCCTGGCCGCGTGAGATCGTCGACGTAGCCGGCCGTCCCGGTGACCTTGGCCGGTCCATCCACGCGCGGAACGCTCTTGCCCACGAGCGGCATGCGGTCAGTCTCCCGTGACGTCCCGGAGGGCGGCGTCGACCTCGGTGAAGCGGAATTTGAAGCCGAGCCCTTCGGCTTTCTTCGGGACAACCCGTTGCCCGTCGAGCACCACCGTGGCCATCTCGCCGAGCAGAAGCCGCACAGCGGCCGCGGGCGCGGGAAACAGACTCGGCCGGTGGAGGGCGCGGCCCAGCGCTTTCGCGAACTCCTTCATCGTGACCGGATTCGGAGCGGTGCCGTTGATCGGGCCCCTTGCCTTTGGGTTCTCCATCGCGAAGACGAACAGGGCCACGAGGTCGTCGCGGTGGATCCACGACATCCACTGCTCTCCGTTTCCGATAGGTCCGCCGGCGAACATCTTGAACGGCGGAAGCATCTTCGCGAGGGCGCCTCCGTCTCCGCCGAGCACGACCCCCGTCCGGATCAGCGCCACGCGCACGCCGAGCGCCTCCGCCTTCTTCGCGGCCTCCTCCCACGCCACGCACGTCGTCGCGAGGAAATCGGTTCCGGGCGGGCTGTCCTCGTCGAGGGTCTCGTCGCCGTGGGGGCCGTAGTACCCGACGGCCGCCGCATTCACGAGGACCGAAGGCTTCACGGCGGCCTTTTCGATCGCGGCAGAGAGCCGGGCCGCCGCGTCGACGCGGCTCGCGACGATCCGCTGTTTGGCGGCCTCCGTCCAGCGCTGGGCGATGTTCTCGCCCGCGAGGTTCACGATCGCTCCGGCGCCGTCGACCCAGGATTCCCACGCCGCGCCGGGCGCCCACGAGACGACCCGGATCTTCGGATGGATCTGGTCCCGCGAGCGGGACGCGTCGCGGGTGAAGAGCACGACCTCGTGCCCTTTTGCGACGAGGTTCTCGCAGAGCTTCGAACCGATGAACCCGGTTCCGCCCGTGACGATGACGCGCATTCCGCTCTCCCTGTCTTCCATCGTACCCAAAATGCGCCGCCGTATAGTCCGAACGTCATGGACGCGCGTTTTGGGACTTGCGCCGCCCTTCTCCTCGTCTTGGCTGCGGGGACGGCGGGGGCCGACACGGCCGCGCCCGGAACGCCGGACGTGGACGTGCGGGAGCTCGTGAAGCGCGTCGTGAAGAGCCAGCGCCGTGTCGAGGCCGCGTTCGCCGGCTCGACGTTCGACCAGCGCGAAGTGAAGATCACATGGGGCGCCGACGGCCGGGCGAAGGAGGTCGCGTCGCGGCTCTTCTACGTCCTGTCGGGCGACGACGACACGGAAGGGTCGCGCGAGCTCGTCGAGGTGGATGGCCGTCCGGCGACCGAGGACGAGAAGCGCAAGGCCGCGGAAGAGGACGAGAAGGGCCGGAAAAAGCACCTCATAGAGAAGGCCGCTGGCGAGGCCCGCCGGGCCGACAAGGTCTCCGGCGACGAAGACGATCCTCTCGTGGGCCGTCGTCGGCTCTCGGAGCTCATCGGCCGCTTCGTGATCCGCGTCGTAGGGGAGGAGACCATCGAGGGCCGCCTCGCGTACGTGCTCGACTTCTCGCCGGATCCCGGGGCGCCGCCCGCGAAGAGCCTCGGAGATCGCGCGTTGAACGTATTGGCCGGCCGCGCCCTCATCGACGCCGTGGACTTTCAGGTGCGTTCCATCGTCGCGCACCTCACGAAACCCGTGAAAGTGGCCGGGGGGATCGCCGTCAACGTGAAGGAGGCCGAGATCGCGTACACCGGCCAGCCGCTCGGGGGAAACCTGTGGTTTCCCTGTGTCGTCGAGCTTCGGCTGACCGGGAAGACGGCCCTTTTCTTCCGCCTCGATACGTCCTTCCGCTTCGAATTCGCAAATCCGAGACGGTTCCGCGTGGACACGGAAAGCAATGTCCGTCCCGCCGGGAACCAGGGGAGCGCTCCATGACACCATCCCGCCGCCGCACGGTCCTCTTCGGCGCCGTTGCCCTCTTCGCTGTCGCATTCGCGTGGGCCTACTGGCTCTCGCTGGTTCCGGCGACGCATCCGGATCACGACCACGGGATGCTGAGCCTCGACGGCGGAGGGCACCTCAACGTCCGGACGCGCGACGGCAAGACGCGCAACCTCGTGGGGCGCCCGGGGAAGACGCTCGTCATTCACTTCTTCTCGACGTCGGCCGAAGGGGCGGCCCCGGAGCTGGCCGGGATCTTCCGGACGCAGGAAGAGCTGAAGGCGGATGCCGGTGTGGAATTCGTCCTCATCGCCCACGACCACGATTTTCAGGCTCTCGATGCGTGGCTGAAAGAGAAGGGGCTCACGCCGCCGCTGCCGGCGACGCTCGTGCTCGATCCCGACGGGGACGTCACGAGCAAGATCAACTCGAAGCGCCCCCTCGAGACGATGTTCTTCAACGCGGACGGGAAGCTCTCCTCGCAGGCGCGCGGCTCGCTGGAGTGGCCGGACGGCGCCATGGGTCACCTCGCGCGCGCCCGCGGCGGAGAGACGATCGAGTAGCGCCAGGAATACGGGGCGGCGCGGCCGCCGGATCACGCCGTCCGGCCGCCGAGCTCGGCGCGCGTGATCAAGACCACGGCCCACACGATCACGGCCGCGGCCAGAAGCGTTCGAAGGGTGACCGGCTCGGCAGCGAGAGCCCAGCCGAGAAATATGGCCACGGCCGGATTCACGAACGCGTACGTCGAGACGAGGGCCGGGGACGCCGTCCGGAGGAGCCACATGTAAACCGTGAAGCCGAGGAGTGAGCCGAAGACGAGAAGGTAGAGAAGCGCCGCCCAGGAGCGCGCCGAGACGTGCGCGGGCGAGAAGCGGGCCCACTCGCCCGTCGAAAGAGACAGCGCGAGAAGAAGGACTCCGCCGGCGAGCATCTGCAGCGCGGTTGCCTGAAGCGGCGACTCCGGCGGCGCGAAGCGGCGCGAGAGAAGGGACCCCAGTGCCCACGCGAACGCGGCGAAGAGCAGCGCGGCGGTTCCGAGGGGGTCGATGCGTTCGCCGCCGAGCCGGGCGGGGCCAAGAAGCAGCGCGACGCCCGAGAGGCCGAGGGCGACTCCGACGAGGGCGCGGCCGCTTGGCGCATGTCGCTCGGGAGGCAGCGCCTGCAGGAGGACGATGAAGAGCGGTTCGGTCGCGACGAGGAGGGCGGCGAGGCCCGACGAGACGCGCTGCTCGGCCCAGACCACCCCGCCATTCCCGCAGAGGATCAGCAGCGCCCCGCAGGTGAAGGCCGGCACGAGGTCGCGCGCCGCGATGCGGGAGGCGCCCCTCGCCTTCGCGGCCGCAAGGAGGATCGCGCCGGCGGCGGCGTATCGGAGGCCTGACATCGCGAACGGCGGGATCGTCTCGAGTCCGTATCGGATCGCGAGGTAGGTAGACCCCCAGACGACGTAGAGGACGAGAAGGCCGAGGCCGACGCCGCGCTTCACGGCGCGATCATCGCCTCCCACGCGGCGCGCGACATCTTCTTCGCGGCCGCGTACACGCGCTCGCGGCCCTCCTCGCTCGCGCCGAAATCGTCCGCCATGAGCACGAGCACGTACTCGCGCCCGTCGGGCAGCCGGACGATGGCGGCGTCGTGCTGAACGGACGAGATCGAACCCGTCTTGTGGCCCACCACCGCTCCCGACTGCGGATGGAGGCCCGCGGGGATCTCCTCGTTGAAGGTCTGCCCGGTGAGAATCTCCCATGCCTTCGATCGCGCCGCAGCCGAGAGCCTCGGCGACCGCACGGCGGCTTCCATCACGGCGCCCATCCCCGCGGCGTCCGTCTCGTTGTTCAGGCCCTTGTCGAACGCCTTCGAATCCTCCACGCAGCGGCGCACCTTGACCGTGGGCGCGCCGAGGGACTCCGTGAAGGTCTGGACGTTCGCGGGACCGACGAGCGAGAGGACGAGGTTCGTCGCGAGGTTGGAGGACCGGACGATCATCTCCGTCACGAGAAATTCGAGAGTCGCCGTTCCGCCGAGCTTCTTCATCGTGGGGCCGTCGCTCTCTTCGAGGCCGATCGAGAATGGCGATCCGTCGACGAGGCTCTTGAACTCGTTCTTCACGGGCAGCTCGTCCGAGAGCTTCATCGTCCCCGCGTCCACGCGGCGCAGCACCTCGAGGAGGATGGGCGTCTTCATCGTGGAGGCGGCGTGCATGACGATCGAAGAATTCTTCGAAAGCGTCCTTCCGCTCGCAAGGTCCTTGAACCAGATGCCGAAGCGCGCCCCGCTGCCGTCGGCGATCGCGTCGAGGGCGCGCTGCAGGTCGCGCGCCTTCGCCTCCGTGAGCTCCGGCCCGCTCTTCTCATTCGAAGAAGTCTTCAATCTCCGGGCGTACCGGAAGAATGGCTTGAGGAAAGGACTGTCGAACGGCGTGATCTGGACGCCCGGGACGTTGTGGCGCGTGGACTGGAGGACCGTCCCATCGCCGATCCACATCGCCTCGTGGTCGATCTTGTCCTCGGTGCCGAAGAAGAGGAGGTCGCCGGGCTGAAGCTCTTCGAACTTGACGGGGACGAGCTGCTGATCCTGAAACGCCTGCTTGTAGCTGTTCCTCTTCAGCGTGACGCCGTGCTCCGAGAAGATCCGCGTCATCAGCCCCGAGCAGTCGAACCCGAGGGGCGTCGTCCCGCCCCATGTGTATGGCGTGCCGAGGAAGCGCTTCCCGAACGCAAGCCATTCGGAAGGGGAACGAAGAGGAGGAGTTTCTTCGAAGGAAGACAGGGCGACGTCCGGACGCGCGACAAAACCGATGCGCCCATCCGGCAGCGCGACCCGCACCCATTCGAAGCCGTCCTTCTCTTCACCTTCTAAGAAAATCATCCTCGCCCCAACCGGAACGCTGAGGAGCGGACGTGACCTCGTGAAAGACGGCGAAGAGTAAACGTGCGCGAAATTCGAAATCACGCACGCGATCTTCGCGCCCGCGGCGGCCGCCGGGAAGGCGCGGCGCAGCGCGCGTTCGGGGATCCACGCGACCTCGCCGGCGGCCGTCCGCACCTTCGCGAATCCGGCGGCGTCCTCGAGGAGCTCGACGCGATCGCCGAGGATGACCTGGTCGTCCACGCTCGACGTCTCGTCCGGCCGCACGAAGAGGTCCTGCACGGCGACTGCAACGATTGCCACGCTGGCTGTCTTCGGGGTTAGGGGCGTGGTCGGGGAGGCGAAGAGGAAAAGGGCCGCAGCGAAGGCGCGCATTCGGGGATTCTCACACCATAATCGGGCCATGACGCACCTCCTTTCCCGCCGTGGACTCATTCTCTCGTCCGCTGCCGCCGCTGCCTCTTCCGCCCTGCCGTCCGCGCTCTCGGCCGAGGGAATGCCGAAGGCTGCCGGTCGTTCCGACGCGACCGTGTCCTATCGCCCGCTTCCTCTCAAGCTCGCGCACACGTGGACGATCGCGCGCGGGTCCTCGGACACGAAGACGAACGGTCTCCTGACGCTCACGGCCGAGGGCGTGACGGGCTACGGGGAAGCCGCCGCGAACAAGCGCTGGAACCAGAGCTTCGAGACGTCGGAGGCGGCGTTCGCGAAGGTGAAGGCGGCCGTCGCGGGTCTCTCGCCCTGGGAGCACCTGACGTGGCTCGAGCGCGCGGAGAAAGAGGCCGGGCCCGACAGCGAGGTCGTGGCCGCCCTCGACCTCGCGCTGTGGGACTGGAAAGGCAAGAAGCTGAACCGCCCGGTGCACGAGCTTCTCGGAATTCCGAAGGGCCGCATGCCGATCACGACGTTCTCGATCGGGATCGACACCGCGGAGGTCATGAAACAGAAGGTCCGGGAGGCCGCGGCGTTTCCGAGGTTGAAGATCAAGATCGGTCTCCCGAACGACGAGGAGAACATCGCGGCGATCCGGTCCGTTACCGACAAGCCCATCACGGTGGACGCGAACGAGGGCTGGACGAGCGTGGACGAGGCGAAGAAGAAGATCGCGTGGCTGAACGGCGTCAAACCCCTTTTCCTCGAGCAGCCCATGCCCGCGGCGATGGACGGCGAGATGGTGAAGCTCAAGGGCCTCGCGACGTTTCCGATCCTGGGCGACGAGGGGGTGCTGCATGCGTCCGACGTGGCGGCCAAGGCCGGGTTGTTCGACGGCGTCGTCCTGAAGCTCGCGAAGTCGGGCGGCATCACCCGTGTTTACGAGATGGGGGCCGTCGCGCGCGCCGTCGGTCTCAAGCTGATGCTCGGCTGCATGATCGAGTCGTCGCTCGGCATCGCGGCTGGCGTCGCCGTGGGTCCGCTCTTCGACTGGCTCGACATCGACGGCAATCTCCTCCTCGCGTCAGACCCGTTCAAGGGACTTTCGATCGCGAACGGCCGATGGGCGCTGCCAGACGGACCGGGGCTGGGCGTCGTTCCCACCGGCGCCTGAGGCCGCGTAGAGCGCGGACGCCGGGACCCTCGGGTCGACCGCGGACTCGAAGTCAGGTCCGCGGCACGAGGGCGAACTTCGGGCGCTCGCCCGAACGCGTGAGCCCGCGCGAGTGCAGGAGGCGATGATCCGCGCGCGCGATCGTCCTCTCGAGAGTCTCGCCGTCGTCGCGCGCCGCCCAGCCGAGAGAGAACGGCACGAGAAGCTCGCGGTCGGCCATGACCTTCAGGCGCTCGCTCGTGTTCTCGGTGGCCTGTTCGTCGGCCCCGTCGAGAAGCAGCAGGAACTCGTCGCCCCCCATCCGCACCGTGGATTCCTCGGCGCGCGTGGCGCGCATGAGGAAGCGTGCGACCCGGTTGAGCACGGCGTCGCCCGCCTCGTGCCCGAATTCGTCGTTGTAATGCTTGAAGTGGTCGATGTCGACCATGACGCAGCCCCACGAGCCGCCCGCGTCCTTGTGGTGCGCGACGAACTCGGCGAGGTAGCGGCGGTTCCAGCAGCCCGTGAGCGGGTCGCGCAGGGTCTGGTCCAGGAGACGGTCCTCGAGCTGCTTGCGGTCCGTGATGTCGATGAGAATGCCCTGGAAGTAGATCTCCCTCGTGTCGGGATCGACGCAGCGGTACGCGGTGTCGATGACCGTCCGAATCTCTCCGTCCGTGCGCCGGATCTGGAACTCGAAGTCCCGGATGGCCCCGTCGCGCTCGAGGACGAGCAATTCGGCCTCGCGCCGTGACGGGTCGAGGAAAAAGTCGACGCTTTCGTGCTGCCGCGCTTCCTGGAGGGACGGGACGCCCAGCATCGCGAGAAACGCCGGATTGCCATCGACAATCCTTCCCTTCTCGTCGATGACGTAGATGCCCTCACGCAGGTCGCGCACGAACCGGCGCAACGCCTCAGCGTCGTCGAGACGGGAGAACCGGCTTGGCATGGTGGCGGCGCATCCTATAACGGCGCGTGGGACGGCGTGTCAAGGCACGGTCGAAACCGAACGGCCGTTCAGTTTGTGTGCGACAGCGAGACCACGTCTCAGGACGTCGTTCCACGGGAAAAGGGTGCCGGGGTCGTTCTTGCGGTCCGGCGCGATGTGCTGATGCCCGGCGATCCACGGCGATTCGAGCTCGAACATCGCCGTGAGAACGCCCACGAGCCGGACGACCGTCTCCACTTGTGCGGGCGTGAACGGATACCGGTTTCCATCGCCCGTGATCTCCACGCCGACCGACGTGCGGTTCAGGGCCATCCGCCCGTGCAGGAGGGACGTGCCCGCGTGCCACGCCCGGTGCTCGAGCGAGACGAACTGCACGAGGCGGCCATCGCGTTCGACGAGAAAGTGCGACGAGACCTTGCTCTCGGGTTTCTGGAAGAGGGCGATGCACTCTTCGTCGGTGTCCTGCGCCGTGTGGTGGAGGACGAGGGCCGAGAGCGGCTCGATCTTCCACGGCATGTATCCGTCCCACCAGGAGTTCGGCATCGGGATGAGGCAGGCATCCGTCTCGTCCCCGCCGGCGGCCCGCCAGAGGTCCCAGAACCGGCGGTCCGCGTCCCGGAAGACGCGGTCGAGGTGCAACGCGCCGGGGTTCACGCGGGCCTCGGCGAGCGTCGTCTCCGCGCGCGGCACGGGCGGCAGGAAAACAGAAGGGAGAACAGGCTCGACGAGGGGCGGAAGGTCCGGCAGCGAAGCGGACCAGTCGTTCACGATCCCGGCGGCGATGTCGCCCATCGCGCGGATCGCGACAGCCGCCCTTCCCTTCGCGTCCGGGATGCGGTCGGCGAAGGCGACGAGGACGAACCGGCCCTTTTTCGTCGTCAGGATGCCCGAGTCGTTCCGCACACCCCCGTAGCTGCCGGTCTTGCCGGCCCACGACGAGCCCTCCCCGTCGAGGAGCAGCCGCGGCAGGCGGTCGTGCGTGTGCTGCGCTGCGAGGAGCGTCGCGAGAAGGCGATCGCCCGCGGGGCCAGTGAGCGTGCGCGTCGCGACGCGCCGGTAGAACTCCGCCGTGTCGCGCGGCGTCATGCTCCCGAGGGGCGGCCACTTCGGCGGCTCATTTCCCCGGCTCGGGATCCGGCCCACGAGCCGGATTCCCGGCAGGCCGAGAGCGGCCATGCGGGCGTTCACGGCTTCGGTACCGAAGAGGTCGATGAAGCGGTCGGCCGCCGTGTTGTCGGAGATCGCGATCATGAGCTGCAGGAGGTCGCGGTTCGTGGGCGTGAGACCGGGGTCGAATTCGTCGAGCATTCCCGAACCGGCGGCCACGTTCTTCGCGGTCAGCTTCCAGCGGTCCGTCATGTCGAAGCGGCCCTCGCGCTCGAGGGCGGCGGCCTCGGCGAGGAGAGCGATCTTGATGACGCTCGCGGCCTCGAACTCGTCCGCGGCGTTCAGTTCGAGGCGTCTGCCGCTCTCGACGTGGATCGCGACGATTCCCATGCGCGCCCCGCTGCCCGCCGCGAGCTTCGCGACGCGGCGGGCGAGGGACGCGTCCGGCGGCGACATGCGCAGCGAAGGGGGAATGCTCGTGCAGGAAGAAAGAAAAAAGAGAATGCTGCTTAGAAAGAACGCGTCGGCCTTTCGCATCGATGCCCGTTCTAACATGCGCGAATCGAAAAGGAACAGCGCCTCGCCGCCCTCGATATGTTCCGCGGCCTGACGGTAGTGGGGATGATCTTCGTCAACAACCCCGGCGACTGGGGGCATCTCTATTGGCCATTCGACCATGCGGAATGGCACGGCTGGACGCCGACGGACCTCATCTTCCCGTGGTTCCTGTTCATCGTGGGCGTCGCGGGCGTGTTCTCCCTCGAGAAACGGATGGCCGGAGGGGCCGACCGGCTGGACCTCGCGCGTCACGCCTTCCGGCGCGGGATGACGATCGTCGTGGCGGGCTGGCTGATGGCGTTCTACCCGTTCATGCCGTTTCTCGAGCGCCTCTCACGCCTCCGGATCCCGGGCGTGCTGCCGCGCATCGGCGTGGTGTTCGTTTTCGGGACGTGGATCGTCCTCGCCGTCTGGGGGCGAAGGGTCGCCGGCGTCGCGATCGCGGTGGTCGTCCTCCTCGCGCTGCACACGTGGATCCTCCTCGGGACGGGCTATGACCTCACGCCCGCGGGAAACGTCCAGCGCGCCGTGGACCTCGCCGTGCTGAAGGGACATCTGTGGAAGAACGCCGCGGGGTGGGACCCCGAGGGGATCGTCTCGACGCTGACCGCGATCGCGACGATGCTCACGGGCACGCTGACCGGTTTTCTCCTGAGGGGCGGTGCGCCGGTGCGGCGGAAAGTCGCCCGGCTCTTCGCGTGGGGGGCTGCCGCGACCGCGGCGGGCCTTCTTCTCGGGAGCGCGCTTCCGATCAACAAGAACCTCTGGACGGCGTCGTACGTCGTTTTCACGTCGGGCGCGGCCCTCCTCGCGATCGGCGTCTGCGTTCTCGTGATCGACGGCCTCGGGTGGAAGAAGCCTTTCGCGGTTTTCTTCACGTTCGGCACGAACCCGCTTCTTGTCTTCGTCCTCTCAGGCCTCCTCGCGAAGACGATGGGCCTGATCAAGCTGACGGACGTTGCCGGCAAGGCGATCACGCTCCACACGTGGCTCTATCGCGGCGGCTTCTCGTGGATCACGGATCCCACGTGGCGCTCGCACGCGTTCGCACTCGTCACGATCCTCTTCTGGTGGGCCGTCCTGCGCGTCTTCGAGAAGCGCGGCTGGTACTGGAAGATCTGAGTCACGCCGCGTCGAGGATGCGGCGCGGGACGTCCGCGGCCATGCGCCGCGCGGAATCCGCGGGAATGCCGATGGACGCGAGCCGGGTCACGCAATCGTCGAGGAGCGCCGTGGAGCCCGCGAGCGCTCCCGCCGCGTTGCGCGCGGCGCCGTCCTTCACGGTGAGCGTCTCGCCCCAGATGGCATAGCCGCCGTCGGCGAGGCCGGCGGCGGGCATCGCGTCGCTGATGAGGGCCACGCGGCTCTCGCCCTTCGCCTTCAGGACGAGGCGGAGCATCTCCTTCGAGAGGTGATGCCCATCCGCAATGACGTCCACCGTCACGCCGTCCGTGATCAGGCCCCAGCCGACGGGGCCTGCCTCGCGATGGTGGAGCGGCTTCATCGCGTTACCGAAATGCGTCATGTGCCGCGCTCCGGCCGCGAGGGCCGCGTCGAGCGTCGCGACGTCGGCCTCCGTGTGGCCGATCGAGACGACGAACCCGCGCTTCACGAACTCCTTCACGACCGCGATGCCACCGGGGATCTCGGGCGCGAGGGTCGTCATCCCGCGCCCCGGCGCGCCCGCGGCGATCTCGAAGAAGGCGCCCATCGCGCGGGCATCGGTCCCATCGAGGAAGTCCTTGCGGTGGAGGGCGCCGCAGCGCGCCGCCGACACGAACGGCCCCTCGAAGTGAATGCCGAGCGGCAGCGCGCCGCGCCCGTCGCCCGAGCGCCGCGGCTTCATCCAGGCCGAGAGCCGCGCCACGGTGACGGCCATCTCGTCGAGCGGCTGCGGCACGAGCGTCGGCAGGAAGCCCGACACGCCGCGGGCGGCGAGGCCCGATGCGAGGCGGTCCATGTCGGCGGAGGAGGCGGTCAGCACGTCCACGCCGAATGCGCCGTGGAGGTGGAGATCCACGAAGCCGGGGAACGACGAGGAATTCTTTGCTCCCTCGCTCATGATTCGCCTCGCGAAGGAGGCGAGCTCAGAGCAGCCGCCACGTTCGAATTCTTCTTAGAAAGGTAATTTGCCGCCGCCTCGGCTGAAAGTCCCCATTTCGCCGAGATGAGTGCGGTGGGCAGCCGCCAATTACATCTTCTAAGAAAATCTTCGGCGTTCTCCTCGGACGTTTCCGCAATGTCTCGCACGATGCGGATCGCGCGCTTCCGGAGCTTCTCGTTCGTCGGTTGCATCGCGACCATCTCGCCCCCGTAGACGAGGCCGCGCTTCGCCATGACGGCCGTCGAGAGCATGTTGAGGGCGATCTTCTGCGCGGTTCCGGCCTTCAGGCGGCTGGACTCGGCGAGGACTTCCTTTCCGGTGTCGAGGAGAATGCCGATGTCGGCCAGTCTCTCGAGCGGCCCGTTTGGCCGGCACACGACGGCGACCGTGAGCGCTCCCGCGCGCTTCGCCTGTTCCAGCGCGCCGATCACGTACGGCGTCGCCCCGCTCGCAGCGATGCCCACGACGGCGTCCTTTCCCGCGAGCCCCGCCGCGACGAGATCGCGAGCGCCCGCGCCGGCGTCGTCTTCCGCGCCCTCCACGGCCTCGAACATCGCCGCGCGCCCGCCCGCGAGGAGCGCCACGACGAGCGACGGGTCCGTCCCGAACGTGGGCGGAAGCTCCGCGGCGTCCAGCGCGCCGAGGCGGCCGCTCGTGCCTGCTCCGGTGTAGAACCAGCGACCGCCCGCTTCGAGCCGCTCGGCGATCGAGTCGGCCGCGCGCGCGATAGCGGGAAGGGCGGCCGTGAGCGCGCCCTGGACCGCCCGATCGGCCTCGTGGAGACGCGTGACGAGCTCGAACGAAACGGTCATGAGGTTTTCCGGCCCGTCGCGAGGGCGAGGCGGATCGCGCCCATTTCCGGGGGATGGGCGGCGGGGCCGATGCGCGCGAGCGGGGCCACCCGCCGGACCGCCTCGGCGAGCGGGCCGGTGACGAACTCGCCGGCCGCGAAGACGCCGCCTATCGTTGCGACCGGAAAGGACACGCCCTCGAGACCCAGCTTTTTCACGACCGTCACGACGTCGAGCGCGAGGTCGCGTCCGGCCTGCGCGAGAATGCGCCGCGCCTCGGCATCGCCCCCGCGGGCCGCCGCGAGGACGACTGGAAAGTACGCCGCAACGTCGGCGGCGCCGCCCTCGGAACGATAGATCCTCTCGAGCAGCTCGGGAAGCGACGAGACGCCGCCGGCGGAGAAGAGAAGCTCGCGGATGGCCGTCGGGGGGCCGCGGCCGTCGATCTCGCGAACGACCGCGACGAGGCCCTGCCGGGCGATGGCGTATCCGCCGCCTTCGTCGCTCAGGAGAGGTCCGAACCCGCCGGCGCGCGCCGTGGCTCCGCCTTCGCCCTGCCCGAAGGCGATCGCTCCCGTGCCCGCGATGACCACGACCGCGGGCGCATCGACGCGATCGGGAGCCGCGCCCGAAAGAGCGATCTGGGCGTCGCTCGTGAGGAGGACGCGGCCTTTCCCGAAGACCGCCTCGAGAGCATTCAGGAGGGGCTGGCGGTCCGGGATCGAGTCGACGCCGGCCAGGCCCACGACGACGGTTTCGGGAGGCACGTCCTTTAGATTCGCCGTGGCGAGCGCGTCGGACGCGGCTTCCTGGACGGACTCCACGACGCGGGGAAGAGGGCAGGTGGCCGCGTTCGCGGGACCGGAGGCGCCCCGGCCCAGCGGCGCGAGGTCTTTTCGAGCCACCACGGCGCGCGTGCGGGTGCCCCCGCCGTCGATTCCGATGAAGAACGGCCTCACGGGACCAGCTTAGCAAGGGCGACCAGATTCACCCGCATCAGTTCCGGCGCCCCCCGGGAGGGTTAGATTGACGTCATGACCTTCGACGCCGACTGGAAATTCCGCTACGCCCGCAAGATCGCGACGGCCGAAGAGGCCGTGCGCGCCATCCTCCCCGGCCGCCGCATCCTCATCAGCTCCGGCGCCGGCGAGCCCGGGCGCCTTGTCGAGGCGCTCGTGTCGCACGCCACGCAGCTCCGGGGCAACGAAATCGTCCACCTCATGACGCTCGGAGCGGCGCCCTACGTGGCGCCCGGCCTCGAGGAACGATTCCGGCACATGGCGTTCTTCATCGGCTCGAACGTGAGGAGCGCCGTCCAGGAAGGCCGGGCCGACTTCCTGCCGGTCTTCCTGTCCGAGATCCCGCAGCTCATCACGAGCGGACGTCTGGGCGTGCACGCCGCGCTCATCCAGGTGAGCCTGCCGGACCAGCACGGCTTCGTGAGCCTCGGCGTCTCGGTGGACATCGTCCGCGGGGCCGTCGACACGGCCGACATCATCCTCGCCGAGGTCAATCCCCAGATGCCGCGCACGCTCGGCGACTCCTTCCTGCACGTGGACCGCATCGCGCACCTCATACCCGTGGACGACCCGCTGCCCGAGCTGAAGCCCGAGCCGCTCGACGACGTCTGCCGCCAGATCGGGCATCACGCCGCGCAGCTCATCCACGACGGGGCGACCCTGCAGATGGGGATCGGGCGCATCCCGGATGCGGTCATGAGCGGCCTCAAGGAGCGCAGCGACCTCGGCATCCACACGGAGATGCTGTCCGACGGCGTCATGGCGCTCGCGAAGGCCGGTGTCATCACGGGACGGAAGAAGACGCTCCTCCCGGGCAAGATCGTCACGTCCTTCATCATGGGGACGCGCGCGCTGTACGACTGGGTGGACGACAACCCCGCCGTCGAGATGCGCCCCTCGAGCTTCACGAACGACTCGTTCCAGATCGCCCGGAACGACCAGATGGTCGCGCTGAATTCGGCCCTCGCCGTCGACCTGACCGGCCAGGTCGCGGCCGATTCGATCGGCGGGCGCTTCTTCTCGGGCATCGGGGGCCAGGTGGACTTCATTCGGGGCGCCGCGCGCAGCAAGGGCGGCAAGCCCATTATCGCGCTGCCCTCGACCGCCAAGAGCGGCGCGATCAGCCGCATCGTCCCGGTGCTCGAGGAGGGGGCAGGAGTCGTGACGAGCCGCGGAGACATCCACTACGTCGTGACGGAGTACGGGGCGGCGGACCTGTGGGGCAAGAACATCCGCCAGAGAACGGAAGCCCTCATCGGCATCGCGCACCCGGACTTCCGCGGCGACCTCCTGTCGAGCGCGAAGGCCCGGAAATACGTGTTCGCCGGCTGACCCGCGCTAACCTCGCGGCGTGCGCCGCAGGCTTTTCCTTCTTCTTTTCGCCGCTTTCGCCCTGAAGGCGGCGGTGCTCGCGCGTTTCGATGCCCACCCGCTCCTGCAGCCGACGGGGGGCATGGACAGCGGCGTCTACGCCCGGCTGGCGGCGGACGTGGCGCGCGGCGACGTGCTTCTCCGGGGGCCGGGTCCCGTGCCGTATTTCGTCTCGCCGCTCTACATTTATTTCCTCGCCGCGGTCCACGCGCTCTCGGGGGGCTCGCTCCTCGCGGCGAAGGTCGTCCAGATCGCGCTTGGGACGGCGGCCGTCGGGCTCGTCTGGGGGATGACGCGCCGGCTCTTCGACGACCGCGCCGCGCTCGTCGCGGGAATTCTCTACGCGCTCACCGGCGTCGTGTCGTTCCACGAGATCCTGATCCTGCAGGCCGCGCTGGACCCATTCCTGACCGCGCTGTTCCTGTACCTGATTGCGGTGGGGCTGACGGAAGGCAGTTTTTCTTCGAAGGTGTGGCTGGCCGCGGGTGCCGCCGGCGGCCTGCTCGCCCTGAACCGTCCAAATGCGCTCCTGTGCGTCGCCGCGATAGCGGTCGTCCTCGCCTTTGAACGGTTTCGGCCCGCCGTGGCCCTGCTCGCCGGCACCGCGGCCATCGTCGCCCTTCCCCTCGCGCGCAACCTGATCGTCTCCGGCGAGCCCGTCCTGATCTCGTCCCACGGCGGCCTGAACTTCCTCGTGGGAAACGGGCCCGGCGCGAACGGTGTCTACCGATGGCTGGACGGCATCACGCCGTCCGTCTCCGGCCAGGCGGCGGATGCGAAAAAGCTCGCGGAACGCGAGACCGGGAGGCCGCTCACGACGCGCGAGGTGTCGTCGTTCTTCGCGCGGCGCGCGTTCACCTGGGTGGCCGAAGAGCCGGGAAAAGCCGCGCGCCTTTTCGCCCGGAAGCTCTGGTACGTCTTCTCGAACGACGAGCTGTCGCTCAATTTCAGCGCCGCGTGGTACCGCCGCGAGAGCGTCCTCCTCCGGCTTCTCGCCGTCGGGCCCTGGCTCCTCGTGCCGCTCGGCGGGGCGGGACTCGTCCTCGCCGTCCTCGGCACCGGGAAGCTCTCCGGCCGGGACGCGGCGGTCTGGGTGTCGTTTGTGCCGGTCTATGCGCTTCTCGTCGCCGCGTTCTTCGTGGCGACTCGCTATCGATTGCCTCTCTCCGTTCCGCTCGCGGCCGGGGCCGGCGGCGCCTCGTCGATCGTGCTGTCTTCGCTTCGGAAGCGAGACGGAAAGCGAGAGCAAAAGCCCGTTCTTGTTGCCGCGTGCGTGGCGCTACCGCTCTTCGTCCTCACGCTCTGGCCGACCGGCATCGACGACGGCTCGTCGGAAGAGGAGACCCAGTGGGTACTCCACCTGATCGACACAGGCGAAGCGCCGGAAGCGGCGGCGCGCCTGAACGTGCTCGCGAAGACCCATCCGACTCCCGGGCTGCTGTGGTTCCGGGTGGGAGAGGCCTGGGCCGCGGCCGGGCGTCTCGACGACGCGATCCCGGCGCTCGAGCGTTCCCTCGCGATCGACACCGGCCAGAAGGAGACCGAGAAGGTCCTCTCCGCGGCGCACGAGAGGCGCGCGCTCTCGCGAGCCGTAGCCGGGGACACGGCGGGCGCGCTGCCCGATCTCGAGGAGGCCGTCCGTCTCGACCCGTCGAATGCGTCGGCCCGGCTGAACCTGGCCGCGATCCTGGCGGAGAAAGGCGATCGGGTCCGCGCGCGCGAGCTCGCGGCCGAGGCGCTCCACCTCCGGCCCGGCTACGAGAAGGCCGAGGCGCTGCTCCGGGCCCTCAAATGAAACGCGGCCCGGCGTTTTCGCCGGGCCGCAACAGGGAGAACGAGAAGGGGGACCCGGGGGAGCCCTTTTTCCGGCCGCGTCAGCGGCGGGGCTCCCCCGGATTCACATCAGAAGTTGAGGTATGCCGTCAGCACGAACCGCGTCGGCGAGGCCCATGAGGTGGGCGTGCCGAAGAGCGCGTTCGGCTGTTTGGTCTGCTGCGGGCCCAAGTTGGAAGCCGGGGTGGGTGGAGCCGGGTCGACGTACGGGTCGTTGTACTGGGTCTGGTTCACGCTCAAGACGGTCTGCGTGTTGAAGAGGTTCTGGACGCGCCCTTCGAGCCGGGCGGACATGCCCTGGCCGAAGTTGAAGGTGTAGCCCCCCAGGAGGTCGAAGTTCGTCCAGGTCGGGAGGCGGCGGGACCCCGCCGGCTCGAGGTACCGGACGTACCCGCTCGCCGAGTTCCCCTCTGCCTGCCACGGCGTGCCGCTCTGGACCCGGAGGAAGCCGCCAAGGGTGAAGCCGAAGGGAAGGTCGTAGCTCGCCAGCACCTTGAAGATATGCGGGCGGTCCTGCCCGAGGAGTCCGCTCCGGAGGGAGGCAGGATCGTTCGTATAGAGGCCCGGCTCGTCCTCGAGAGAGGAAGAGTTGTTGTACTGGGTCACACTGAAGTCGTCGTCGAAATTGCCGTAGAGCTTGCTGTACGTGTAGTTGGCGTTCAGGAACCAGCCGTTCGAGTAACGCTTCGTCACGTCCAGAGTAATTGCGCTGTAGACGCGCTTTGCATCGGGGAAGTTCTTGAGCACGAAGCTCCCGAAGTAGTTGGCCGGGTCGATCGGCGTGTCCTCGAGCGGGTTCTTCAGCGTCTTGTATTGGTAGAAGACGTCGAACGACATATTGTGGCCGACCGGCGCCGCGTAGCCGAAGACCCACTCCTGATACGAAGGCGCCGTCAGGTTCGGCGGGATCTGATGGCCGGCGCTGGAGCCGCGGATCTGCTCGCGGAGCCACAGGCCGGTCGTCCTGCTGAAGAACGACTGATCTTCACGCACCCGGAAGGGCGCCTGCGAGCGGGTGGCCGACTTCGCGTCGATGCCCTGGTAAATCCCGTAACTCCCGTAGAACTTGTCGCCGTCGAAGAGGTTCGCGTTGTATGCGATGCCTAGGCGGGGTTGCACTTCGTCGCCCCAGTTGAATCCGAGGAAGTTGTATCGAGTCGTCGCGGTGTTGACGGCGGCGGTCGGGCCGCAGATGGTGCCCGCGAGGCAGAGCTGGGCGAAGTCCTCCCGGACGAGAAGAACGCCGACCGTGGCGGAAAACGGTCCCGAGGTCAGGTTATCCTGAAGAAACAGGGAGTAGGTCCGCGCCCGGCCAACCTGCTCGGGGGCATTCGTGTAGTACCGCGCCCGAACCTCCGTGGTGGACGAGTAGGTCATGGTCCCCCACCCGTTCGACGGCCGGACGAAGGTGTAGTCGATGAGCTCCGCGCCGCCGCCGATCTTCAGCTGGTTCTGCGTCCCGCCGATGTCGAGGAAGTGACTCGCCGTCAGCTTCACCTCGTCCCGCTTGTACGTCTCGCCGCTTGCCAGATACGGATAGACACCCGAATTCCCGTTATTCCGGGCCGGGTCCGCGTAGGCGCCGTACTTCCCGAGGTTGTTCGGGTCGATCGTGAGCGGCCGGTCGTTGAGGAGCGTCTGCGCCCCGTACGCGTCGTTCTCGGTCATGTGGACGTACCGGGCCTCGAGGACGGTGTCCTTCGAGGCGATGTAGTCGGCGCTCATGTTCCAGACGTAGTTCGCGACGTCGTTCCCGTACGCAGCCGTTGCGGCGTCGTAGACCGAGTTGAATTGGTTGTCCGACTTGTTCGGCATCCCACGGAACCCGGCGTTCAGCTGCAAGGACTGGCCGAGGAGCGCCGTCAATTTCCCGAAGTAATCCCCGGCCGTGGCCGTCCCGTCGGGCTGCGTGGACGTCACGCCGCCGATCGTGGTCGAAAGGCCGCTCGTCGTCGTCTTCGCGTACCGGCCCGAGGCGTACCCGAAGAGCGTGTCCTTGAGGATCGGGAAGCCGACGCCGGCGGAACCGTTGTAGGTGTCGGTGTCCTGCTGGACGACGCCCTGGTCGTTTTTGGCCGCGAAGGAAGCGGGCGATATGGAGGCGCGCACGGTTCCCTTGACTTCGTTGGTCCCGGACTTCGTCACGGCGTTCACGATGGCGCCCGAGGTCCGGCCGAATTCGGCCGTGATGCTCGCCCGCTTGATGTTCACGTCGGCGATGTCGAGCTCGTTCGTGTCGACGTTGATGTTCCCGTAGCCGGGGTTCGTGATGTTGACGCCGTCGATGAGGTACTTGTTCTCCTCGCGGGTGCCCCCGCCGACGGAGACGGCGCCGGCTGCGTCCTGGTTTCCGGCAGCGCCGGGGATGAGGTTGATGAGCGCCGAGTACGTGCGGGCGATCGGGAGCTGGCGGACCTCGGCCGACACGAAGTTCGCGTTGACCTCGGTCGACTTCTTGTCCACGTCGGCGCTGACGGCCGAGACAACGACCTCGGCGGCCGTCGTCTGGATGAGGACGAGTTCGACCTGGTAGTCGTTGTCGACCGAGATATTCAGTTTCTTTGCGGCCCTGCCGAGCCCCTTCAGCTCGGCCTCGACCGTGTAGGCGCCCGGAAACAATTTCGGAAAGACATAGGCCCCGTTGGCCCGGCTAACGGTTGTGTAGCCCGCGGGCATTTGAGGCCCGGAGACCTTCACCGTGGCGCCGGGAACCGGAAGGCCGCTGCCGTCTTTTACGGTGCCCGAGATCGATCCCGTCTCGCCCGCGAAGGCGGCGGTGGCGGTGACGAGGAGCACAAGCGAAAGAATCGTTCGAAAGATGAACCTCATTCCAAATCCCCCTCCTGAAATTAATATGAACTAGTCGGAGTTTTTACCACGAATAGGCGGTGCTGATCGAGTGTTTAACAGCCATCCAATTCATTGGAGACGCGGTCTCGGGCGCCCCACCGTCAGGTAGTAGACCGGGATTCCCGCCGCGAGGACGCCTAGGACGGCGAGCGTCGACA
>Ga0208716_1000300_pt1 | contig 21049 bp, 15 predicted proteins | sample NGESurdeep092012_8_FD_184482 | JGI IMG/M metagenome (GOLD analysis project Ga0208716, IMG submission 184482) | Arctic peat soil microbial communities from Barrow, Alaska - NGEE Surface sample 415-3 deep-092012 (SPAdes) | ecosystem: Environmental > Terrestrial > Soil > Wetlands > Peat ...
CACTCCGCTGACGACACGGGCGACATCGCACGGCGGATGGCCGCCGGTGATTCGCGCGTGAGCGTGATCGACAATCCCGATCTTCCCGAGGGCTGGTTCGGCAAGCAGTGGGCCTGCCACAACGGGGCGAGCGTCGCCCGCGGGACATTCCTGCTCTTCACGGATGCCGACACCCGGCACGGACCGGAGCTGCTCGCCCGCTCAATGAACGCCTCGCGAGTGCGGCGCGCCGACCTCTTTTCGGTGGTCGGCGCCCAGACCATGGAAACGTTCTGGGAACGACTGCTGCAACCGCACATGCTCGGCATTCTCGCGGCGCGGTACGGCGACACCGAGCGGCTGAACCGGTCGACCAACCCGGTCGACAAGATTGCCAACGGTCAGTTCATGCTGGTGCGTCGCGAGGTGTACGACAGCGCGGGCGGCCACGCGCTGGTGCGGGCGCACGTGGCAGAGGACATGCGCATGGCACAGGAGTGGACGCGACTCGGGTATTCGGTGCAGCTGATGGAGGGCGTCGACTTTCTCGAGACGCGGATGTATCACGGTTTCGCCGAAATCGTTCGAGGGTGGGGAAAGAACGTCTACGCGGCGGGGCGGGACACGATCTCGGCGGGACCCCTCGGGCAGGCGGCGTTTCGGATGCTGTTCCCGTTGCCGATGCTCTGGGACATCGTGCCGGCCACCGTCGCCTTGGCCGCGCTCGCCGGACTCGTGTCACCGGCCGCGGGCGCATGGGGCGCGGGCTGTTACGCGGCGTCGGCGTTGTTCTGGATCGTGATGCACCGCGTGTTTCGCGCACCGGTGTGGTACGCGCTGCTGCATCCGTTGGCCGCGGTCGCGCTCTTCGGGATCTTCGCGCGCGCGGCGTGGAAGGGCCAAAACGTGGAGTGGAAGGGGCGCGCGTATGCTTCCCGTTAGCTTTCACCGATGCCACGCCCACTCCGCGCCATCCTGTTCGACCTCGACGGCACGCTGATCGACTCGATCGGCCTGATCGTCGACGCGATGCACCACGCTTTCGAGGGATTCGGCGGCACCGTGCCCGCCGATTCCGTCTGGATGGCCGGCATTGGCACGCCGCTCTTCAAGCAGCTCGCGCTGTACGCGCGGAGCGCCGAGGAGCTGGACATGCTGCGCGAACGGTACCGCGCATACCAGTTCATCCATCACGACGACGTGATCAAGGAATATCCGGGAACGACCGCGGTGCTCGAGGATCTTCACGCGCGCGGGTTGGCGATGGGCATCGTGACATCGAAAGGCGACGAACTCGCCCGGCGCGGGCTCGAGCTCACCGGGCTCGCGAGGTTCCTGCCGGTGGTGGTGAGCGCGGATTCGGTGACGAAGTACAAGCCGGAGCCGGAGCCGGTATTGCTCGCGCTCGAACGGCTCGGCGTTCGCGCCGATGAGGCGCTGATGATGGGAGATTCGCCGCACGACATCAGTTCGGGAAACGCGGCTGGTGTGCGGACGATCGGAGCGTTGTGGGGGCCGTTTACGCGGGAACAGATCGCGGTGGCGGGGCCGACATACTGGATGGCGAACATCAGCGAGTTGCCGGCGCTGCTTGAAGCGCTGGAGACATAGAGCTCAACAACGAACTGCAGAACGACGAAAAGCGATAACACGGATTTTCACAGCGTTAACGCTTTAGAGTTTTCCCCGGCGCGTACTTTCGATACCGCATGCGCCGAGGCGGTGACAGTTCGGCGCACGCGAGGCCGCATCGTGCGGCGTGTCCTCGCTACGCAACGCGGCCGCGCTTCTCGCCGGCGCACACAACTTTCGCGATCTCGCGCCGCTTCTCGCATCGCTCGGATTCGCTGAACCGCTTCCGCTCGATCTCGACGCGCGGCGGGCGATCGGGCTCGATCGCGCGATCCGGCGAGCCTCCGTGGCGACCGGCGCCGGAACGCTGCGCGCGCTGCTGCTCGAGCCCGCGGCCGATGTACCCATTCGTGAGACGGTCGCGCGCGTCGCGGGACAGGTAACAGCGCAGGCTCCGCAGCTGCTCTGGCTCCTCGTCATGGTGCAGCCGGCGACGAACTCGCTGGTGATCGCGGCGCCCGCGCCGGGAGCACGCACGCGCATCTCGGCGCTCGCGATCGATGTCGAGCATGTGACCGACTCCGATGGCGAGACGCTCGCCGCAATGGCGGACGCGGCGAGCGGCGTCGACGTGCTCGTGCACCATCGCTGGCGCGAGCTGCTCGGACGCGACGCGCTCACGCGACGGTTCTATCGCGAACTCGAGGAGCTGGTCGGCACGCTCGCGACGTCGGCACGAGGGCGTGCGCCCGACGAGACGCGACGTGAGCTCGCCCTGCTCTGCTCGTCGCGCATCCTCTTCCTCGCGTTCCTCGAAGCCAAAGGGTGGCTCGACGGCGACCGCGAGTTCCTGCGGCACGCCTTCGACGCCCGTTGCTCGAGAGGCGGCGAGGTGCACCGGCGTCTGCTCGATCCGCTCTTTTTCGGAACACTCAACACGCCGGTCCGCCGGCGCGCCGCCGCCGCGCGTGCGCTCGGACGCATCCCGTTCCTCAACGGCGGTCTCTTCGCTCGAACGCCGCTCGAGCGGCGCGCCGGCGATCTGCGCTTTTCGGACGAGGCACTCGGCGAACTCATCGGCGGCCTGCTCGCGCGATATCGTGTCACCGCGCAAGAGAGCTCGTCGGCGTGGACTGAAGCGGCAATCGACCCGGAAATGCTCGGCCGCGCGTTCGAATCGCTCATGGCCGCCGGCGATCGCCGTGCGTCGGGCGCGTTCTACACTCCCAGGGCGATCATCGAACGCGTAGGCGGCGAAGGGCTCGAGTCCGCGCTGGAAACGCTCGATGTTTCGCCCGCAGTGGTGCACGCGGCGCGCGACGGTCAGCCGCTGTCGGCGGCGAATCGCGACGCGCTTCGCAGAGCACTGTCGAAGATCCGCGTTCTCGACCCGGCGTGCGGATCGGGGGCGTTCCTGGTGCATCTGCTCGAGCGCATCGCAGATCTCGCGCACGCCGCCGGCGACGAACGCTCCGTGGGCGATCGCCGCCGCGACGTGCTCACGCGCTCGATCTTCGGCGTGGATGTGAACCCCACGGCCGTCTGGCTCTGCGAGCTGCGCCTGTGGCTCTCGGTGGTCATCGACGCCGATGAGGGTGATCCGCTCGCCGTGTCGCCCCTGCCGAATCTCGACCGGCACATTCGCGTGGGCGATGCGCTCGCCGGTCCCGCGTTCGACGAGTCTCTCCGGATCGACGCGCCGGCGGCGCTCGCGCGGCTGCGCGGCCGGTACGCGCGCTCGACCGGCGTGCGCAAGCGCCTGCTGGCGCGCGCGCTCGACCGCGAAGAACGCCGCGCCGCGATCCTCGTGGCCGAACGTGAGCGTGACGCGATTGCCGCGCGCAGGCGCGACCTCATTTGCGCGGTGCGTTCGCGCGATCTCTTCGCCGAGCGGACGATTCCCGCCCCGGTGCAGCGTGGAATGCTGAGCGACCTGCGATTGCGCTCGCGCCAGCTCCGGCGCAGGATCGCCGCGCTTCGCTCGGGGGCATCGCTTCCCTTCTCGTTTCCCGTGCACTTCGCCGACGCCGCGGCGGGTGGAGGGTTCGACCTCATCGTTGGAAATCCCCCATGGGTGAGGCTGCACAACATTCCGCCCGCCGTGCGCGATTCGCTGCGCGCGCGTTACCGCTCGTTCCGCGAGGCCGCGTGGATGCCCGGCGCCGAGGAGACCGGTGCCGGCCGCGGCTTCTCGGCGCAGGTCGATCTCGCCGCTCTGTTCGCGGAGCGATCGCTGGCGCTCGCACGGCCCGGCGGCACGGTCGCGCTGCTCCTTCCGGCCAAGCTGTGGCGCTCGCTCGCGGGCGGCGGCGTGCGGCGCGTGCTCGACGGTCAGGCCGAACTGCGGGCGATCGAGGACTGGGCCGAGTCGCGCGCGGCGTTCGATGCCGCGGTGTACCCGTCGTTCCTGCTCGCGCGGAGGCGCGGCGGCCAAGACGAAGAAGAGGAGGAATGGGAACCGTCCGTCGTGCGTGTCGCCGTGCACCATCGCGACGACGCGCTCGAATGGCACATGGCCCGGGCCCGCATCGCGCTCGACGAATCGCCGGGCGCACCCTGGCTGCTTCTCCCTCCCAACGCGCGCGCCGCGTTCGACCGTCTCACCGCCGCGGGCACTCCGCTCGCACGCACTCCGCTCGGCCGGCCGATCCTCGGAGTGAAGACCGGGTGCAACGAGGCGTTCATCGTCACGCCGGACGCGGGATGGTGCGACGCGCCCAATGATCTCTGGCCGGTCAGGAGCGGCGAGCGCGAGGGGCGCGTCGAGCGGCGGCTGCTCCGCCCTCTTCTGCGCGGCGAGACGGTGCGCGCCTGGCACGCCGAGCCCGACGAATCGGCGGTGCTCTGGACGCATGACGCGACCGATGCGCCAATGAGGCAGCTGCCCGTCGGTGCGTCGGGGTGGCTCGCGCCGTGGCGGAGGCAACTCGAATCGCGCGCGGATGCCCGTCGAAGTTCGCGCTGGTGGACGCTCTTTCGGACCGACGCGGCGCGGAGTCATCTGCCGCGCGTCGTGTGGGCCGACATCGGCAAGTCGCCGCGGGCTCTCGTGTTGCCGCCGGGCGACGCGACGGTGCCGATCAACAGCTGTTACGTCGCTCGCACCCCGTCGCTCGACGATGCATATGCGCTGGCCGCACTCCTGAACTCGCCGCTGGCTGCCGCGTGGCTCGCGGCGATCGCCGAACCCGCCCGGGGCGGATATCACCGCTATCTCGGCTGGACGCTTGCGCGGCTCCCGATTCCCACGGAGTGGCCGCGTGCGGTATCGATTCTCGCACCGCTTGCGCGCGAGGCGCTCGACGGCGAGGTACCCGACGCCGCGATGCTCACCGACGCAGCCATCCGCGCGTATCGCGTGCGGTCCGTGGACATGGAGCCGCTGCTCACCTGGTGCCTGCGCTGACCGTCGTGCTCGACACGATCGCGCGCGCCGTGCTCGGCGACGCGGACGACATGGACCAGGATGCCGTCACGTTCGGCACGGTCACGCTGCGCGCGCACCAGCGCGACGCGCTGCGCCGCGTCCGCGCAAGCATCGCGAGAGTGGGCGGCGCGCTGCTCGCCGACGAGCCCGGACTCGGCAAGACGTTCGTGGCGCTCGCGCTCGCGCGCGAGTTTCCAGACACGATCATCGTCGCCCCAGCGGGATTGCGGACGATGTGGCGCCGCGCTGCGGAGGCGGCCGGCGTCAAGGCTCCGTTCGTTTCGCTCGAGACGCTGAGCCGGCGCGACGCGCACATCGAGTCGCACATGGACGTGAAAGGCGGGCTGGTGATCGTCGACGAGGCGCATCACGCATGCAATCCCGCGACGGCGCGATACGCACGGCTTGCCCGGCTCATGTCGTATCGTCGCGTGCTGCTGCTCACCGCCACGCCGGTGCGCAACCGGCGCGCCGAGCTGGCCGCGCTGCTCGCGCTGTTCATGGGCCCGCGTGCATACGTGCTCGACGATGCGACTCGCTCGCGCTGCATCGTGCGGCGTGGCGGCGATGCGTCGCTGCGACCGGCGATCGACGGCCCCCACTGGCATCGCGTGCGCTCGATTCCGCACCTGGGCGCGATGATCGCGGCCCTTCCGCCGCCCCTTCCCGCCCTCGATGGCCGTCAGGCAACGGCCCTGCTCGCCATGACGCTCGCGCGCTGCTGGGCGTCGAGCCTCGCTGCGTTCGACGCCGCCTTGAGGCGGCGATTGCAGCACGGCGCGGCGCTCGCGGCGCTGCTCGACGAGGGACGCGTGCCGACGCGCGACGAACTGCGCGCATGGGTCGTGGGCGACGATGCGGTCCAGCTCGCATTTCCCATGCTCGCGCTGCACGAGACTCCCGATGGCGCACGCCTGCGCGTGGTGCTCGAGGCCCATCTCGACGCCGTCCGCGCGCTGCGGGCGCGCATCCGTGCGTCCGTGAGCCGCGATTCGCGCGCGCGGGCGCAACTGCTACTCGACCTGCGCCGCAGGTTCGCGGGCTCGCGAATCGTCGCGTTCACCGCGCACGCCGCGACCGCGGAGGCCTTGTATCGTGCGCTGGCGAGAGAGAGCGGCGTCGCGCTGCTCACGGCGCGTGGCGCGCGCACGGCGGGCGGATCACGGCCGCGAGCGGACGTGATCGACGCGCTCGCGAACGAGGACGGGAGCGCGGGCGAGGGCGCGGGCGAAGGCGCGGGCGCGGGCAGCCGCGAGGACGTGCGAGCCGCCCGTGCGCGCGACGACATCTCGCTCGTGATCACCACGGATCTGCTGAGCGAAGGCGTCAACCTGCAGGGCGCGTCGGTCATCGTCCATCTCGACGTGCCGTGGACGCCGGCGGGCCTCGACCAGCGCGTGGGACGCGCGGCCCGCATGGGCTCTCACCACGCGTGCGTGCACGTGCACGGCATTGCGCCTCCCGGCGCGGCCGAGCGGCTGCTCGCGCTCGAGCGCCGCCTGACGCGAAAGCACGCCGAGCAAGTCGAGGCCACGCGCGCACCGCGAGCGACCGAGCAACTACGCGCGCTCGTGCACTCCTGGCGCAGCGATGAGCCCCGTGATGAGCCCCGTGATGAGCCCTCCAAAAAGCGCCATGATCGCGATGCACTCAAAGACGTACGCGTAAACGTACGTCACGACGTACAAGACGCCGAGCACGTCAACTTGGAGGTACGCGGCCCGCTGGTCGCGAACGTGCGCGCCGCGCGACCGGGATTCATTGCCGTCGTGAAAACGCGCGGTGAGTCCGAGGTCGTTTGCGGCGCACTCCACGGAAATCGCCGCTGGAAAATCCGCGATGCGCCCGGTGATCTCTGCGAGATGGCCCTCGCGGTTCGCCCGCGCGACGCCGGGCCGGACGCCGGGCCGGACGCCGAGCCGAACGCCGAGCCGGACCCGAAATTCGAGTCGAGCGCCCGCGCCGCACTCGCGCGGTGGCTCGCCGGCCGTCGCGCGCGGGAATCCAGCGGCGGCGGCGGAGTGCCCTCCCGCGCTCGCCGCCTGCTGCTCGCGCGAATCGACTCTGCGGTCCGTCGCGCCGGCGCTCACACGCGCGCCGCGCTGGCGGAGCGAATCGAGAGGGTGCGCGCCTGTATCGACCGCGCTGTCAGCGCGGGCGCCGAACGAACACTGGACGAGCTCGCGCGTTCCCACGCGTCACAACCTTCCGGTCTCGAATCGTGGCTCGCCGCGTGCGAGACGCGCCTCGCCGATGGCGGTGCCTCGCGGCCCGCGCCGCGCGAGAACGATGCCGTCGTAGCCTTGCTGCTACTGCGCCGGCCCGCCTGAGCGCTCCGCGAGCAGCTTCGCCGTGAAGCGCTGCCCTTCGGAAATGCGCTCGAGCTCGATCGCCATGGCGTCCACCGAGTCCTGAAGCTGGCGGATGTGCGGCGTGAGGTCGGGAGCGGCCACGGCCTTGAACTCGGTCTTGCGGTCGATGCGCCGGGCGAACGCGCGCGCCAGCGGAAAGCCCACCACGCAAACCGCAACGGTCAAGAAGAACGAGTTGGTCATCTCCACGGCTTGCGGAGGAATCTGCTCGCTGGGGGGCACCGTCGTGGTGGCGGTATGTCCGGCGTCCTGGCCGGCCTTCTGCGCATCCTGCGCGGTCTTCCTGGCGTCCTGCGCCGCGGTCCTCGCCTGCTTGACTATGTCGCGCACCTCTCTTGCCACCTGTCGCCCGATCTCCCTGGACGTCGCCGCCGGCGGCGGACTCACGTCCATCGACGGAATGGGTGGCGCCTTGGCCGCGCCCCCCTGAGTGTTCTGTACGTTAGGCATGGATGCTCCCGTAACTGGAATCGCCCAGTCTCCGTACGGAAGGTAGCCCCTGAAAGTGTCGCTCGACACTTCAAACCTTTCCCGCGCCCCGGCCATCTGAACCAATGAGACCAAGAGGATCAGATTCCGGATGGCGGCGGCCCTGCGATACCAACCTGTGATCGAACCGGCAAACCGATCGAACGACGACGTCGCGCGGGCTGCCGGCGGCGACCGGCAGGCGTTCGAACGGCTGTACAGGCAGCACGTGAACCGGATCTTTTCGCTCTGCACGCGAATGGTGGGCGATCGCACACGCGCAGAGGAACTGACGCAGGACGCGTTCGTGAGGGCCTGGGAGAAGCTCGATCAGTTCCGCGGCGACAGCGCGTTCGGCACCTGGCTGCACCGGCTCGCCGTGAACGTGGTGCTCAACGACCGGCAGACCGAGAACCGGCGCCGCGGACGGCTGGATGATTCGGTTGAAGACGTGGACACGATGGCGCATGGCGCTGTCCGAGCTGAGGTCCCACCGGGACTTTCAATAGACCTCGAGCGCGCGATAGCAGGACTCCCGCCCGGAGCGCGAAAGGTCTTCGTGCTGCACGACGTGGAGGGCTACACGCACGACGAGATCGGCGAGATGCTCGGCGTGACCGCGGGGGGATGCAAGGCGCAGCTCCACCGCGCCAGAATGTTACTGAGAGAGGCACTGAACGCATGAATACTCCCGACAACGATCCTGCCGAACTCGACGCGGAGCTGCGTGCGATCGTGCGCGCCGCCGCCGAACTTCCCACGCTCTCGCCCTCGCGAGATCTGTGGAGCGGCATCGCGTCACGCATCGAGGCGCCCGTGGTCGCACTGCCGACCCGCATCGCCAACGGCGACGCAACGACGCTCGCGCCGGCGGCGCGGCCTCCCTGGCGTCGCCTCGCGATCGCGGCCTCGCTGCTCATCGTGGCCACGGCCGGCGTGACGTATTCGATCGTGAAGCGCGGCAGCATCGCCGCACTCGCGGCGAGGAGCGACTCGGCGACCGTCGAGGTGCCGCTCGCGGGTGCCCCCGTCGAGCCCGTGAGCCTTCAGCCCCCCGGGCAAACCGCCGAGCAGACGTTCGACAAGGAGATAGGCGCGATGCGCGAGATCATCGACGAACGCCGCAAGGAACTCGATCCCGTCACGATCGGCGTGCTCCAGAAGAACCTGAAGCTGATCGACGCCGCGATCGCCGAGAGCAAAGCCGCGCTCGCGAAAGATCCGGCGAGCGCCTTCCTGATGGACCGCCTCACGCACGCCTACGACACCAAGCTGCAGCTGCTGCGCGGAGTGGCGACCATTCCCGCGCACGGCTGAACAACTTTTCCCGAAACGAATTCCGATCATGAACAGCAGCACACGTTTCACCATGCTCGCCGCCGCCGCTGCGGCGACCATCGCCGCGGCGCCCGCGTCGGCACGCGCGCAGCGCGATCGCGAGCGCACGCGCATCGACTCGACCTTTGCGTTCGACAAAGGAAGCTGGGTCGACGTCAGCGTCGCATCGGGCGCGATCATCATCACCGGCTGGACGCGGCCCGAGGCGAAGGTCTATGCCTCGATCGAACGCGGCTGGATCGACGCGCAGCTCTCGCCACACCGCATCACGCTGCAAACGCACTCCGACCGCGGCCGCTCCGGCGACACGCGGATCGAGATCATGGTGCCTATCGGCACCCGCGTACAGGCGAGCAGCGCGTCCGGCAGCATCCGCATCACCGGCACCGACGGCGAGGTGGAGGCCGGCTCGGCGAGCGGCGCCGTCGAGGTCATCGGCGCGACCGACCGCATCACCGTGCACTCGGTGTCCGGCAAGCTGCACGCCGCGAAGCTGCGCGGCCGCACGCGCCTCGGCACCACGAGCGCCACGCTCGAGGCGGAAGACATCGTCGGCGATGTCACCGCCGGCACCGTGAGCGGCCGGATCACGCTCACCGGGGTGAAGTCCTCGCACGTGAGCGCCGAAACCGTGAGCGCATCGGTGACGTACGTGGGAAGCATCGATCCATCCGGGAGCTACGAGTTCTCGACGCACTCGGGCAACGTGCACCTCGAGATCCCGGAAAGTTCGGCGGCCGATCTCTTCCTCGAAACATTCAGCGGCCGCATCTCGAGCGCGTTCCCGATCACGCTTCAGCCGGGAGACATCTCGGCGATGGCGCGGCACGGCAAGAAGATGGAATTCACGATCGGCAAGGGCGGCGCGCGGATCACCGCCTCGACCTTCAGCGGCAACATCATCATCGACAGGGGCGGTCACACGGACCGCGAGGAGAACTGATGCGACGCAAGATCTCGACGCTGGCGCTGGTGCTCGGCGCGGCGGTTCCGAGGAGGTGAAGATCACCGTCCGGCAGGTGGGCGGCGGCCGCGGCGGCAAGGGCGGCCCCACGCTGCGGCTCTCGACCGTCAACGGCAGCATCCGGTTGCGGAAACTCTCGTGAGATAGTTTCGTAGGGCTTGGGTAACGGAGGAACACTCATGCCCGCAGTCACGACAGCTTCGCACACACAGAGGGCCGCGCGAGTCACCGCGTTCGGCCTTCTGGCCGTCGGCGCACTCTCGGCCGGCGCTTGTATCATCGGTTCCAGCGGCCCCGAGCAGGTCGATCCGGCGGCATTCGCCTGGAACGCGCCGGTGAGCGCGCCCGCCACGGTGTACGTGCGGAACATGAACGGTTCGGTGGAGGTGAAGCCCTCCACCGACGGAAACGTTCGCGTAACCGCCGAGGTGCGGTGGAAGCGCGGCGATCCCAAGCGCGACGTCAAGTTCGAGACCGTGAACGGCGCGAACGGCCCGACGATCTGTGCGCTGTGGCAAGGCGGGACATGCGGCGCCGCCGGCGACTACCATTCGGCGAACAGCGGCCTGGCGAGCAAGCTGCGAGAGCACAACACGGACGCGAGCGTCGCGTTCACCGTGTACGTGCCGACCGGCGTGAAGGTCGATGCGTTCACCATGAACGGCTCGGTCGGCGTGGCGGCCACGGCTCCCGTGATGGCGCGCACGGTAAACGGCACCATCAAGGTCGCGACGTCGGTGGGACCGGTGGACGCCGAGACCATGAACGGCGATGTGGACGTCAGGATGACGACGCTCGGCGCAGACGGTCCGGTGCGTGCGAAGTCGGTGAACGGCTCGGTGAGCGCATACCTGCCGGAGAAATTCGACGGCATGGTGGAGATGACGACCGTGCTGGGCAGTCTCACGAGCGACTTCGCCGGCGCCGCCCTGAAGGGGGAAGACAAGAAGTTCTCGGCCGCACTGGGCACCGGCGGTCGCAAAGTGGAGATCGGCACGGTGACGGGATCGGCGGCGCTGCACAAGCTCAATGCGAATGGGACCGTTTCGGCGCCGTAGCGGGAACGTCGGCAGCTCGACCCGGTTATAATTGAGTGTCTTTCACGGAGCCCCACAGATGGGTTTTTCGAGATACGCCGTACCACAACAGGGACTGATCGTCCGGACCGGCGAGGAGCGCGCGACGCTCGTCCGGCGGACGTACTCGCTTGTGCTTGCCAGCGTCTTCGTCACCGTGGGCGCGGTCGCGTTCGCGATGACGCAGCCAGCGATGATGCAGGCCGTGACCCAGCATCCGATCATCACATTCATTTGCGCGTTCATTCCGTTGATGCTCGCGCAGAGAGCCCGTGCGTCGTTTCCGCAGAACATCGGGTTCGTGTTCCTGTTCACGTTCGCGATGGGGCTCTACGTTGCGCCGGCCATCGCCTGGGCCGAGACGCAGAGCCCCGGCATCGCGTCGCAAGCAGGTCTGCTGACGTTCACCGCCTTCGGCGCGCTCACGATGTACTCGTTCCTCAGCCGCCGCGATTTCAGCGCGTGGGGAGGTTTTCTGTTCGTCGGCTTGATCGTGCTGATCCTGACCAGCGTGCTGAACATGTTCTTCGGCAGCGCCTCAGGATTCACCTGGATCGCCGGCATCGGCGTCCTGCTCTTCAGCGGGCTGCTCGTGTTCGACACGTGGCGGATGCGGAACCTGTACGGGCCCGATGACTACGTGATCGCGGCCGTGAGCATCTATCTCGACCTGCTCAACATGTTCCTGTTCATCCTCTCGTTGCTGAGCGGGAATCGAAAGAATTAACGGCAACAGCTTTGCCGCGGCTTTTCGCGGAGAACTTCCGTGGTAAAGCTTTTTGTTACTTCATCTCACCTCGCACACCCGCCGGCGCGTAGCCGCGGCGCCCGTCTCCCACCGCGAGGCGATACTGCGTGCCGGCATCCTCGAGCGCAAACCGCGCCTGCGACACGAGGAGCCGGGCCTGCGCCAGCTGATCTTCATACAGGAGGAGCTGAAAGGTCGTCACGAGTCCGAGGCGCGCACCCTCCGCGGCAGCGGCATACTCTCGCTCGCCGAGCCGCGCCGCGTCACCAGCTCGCAGATACCGGTCCCTCTCCGTCTGCAGCGCGCGAAGCGCCTCGCGAACCTCCGCGCGCACCGCGTTGACGGTGGCCATCTGCGCCAGGCGGGCTGCCTCCCACGCCGACTGGGCGCGCTGGTCCACGGCGAGAGCGGCGTCGTTCCGCTGGAAGAACGAAGCGCTGAAGCCGAGGGTCCAGATCGACGAACGAAGGTCGGCCGAGTCGGCGAAAGTCAAAAAGCGCGCCGTCGGCGCCGTGCCGCCATATCCATAAGACGCAACGAAGTCGAGCCTGGGCAGGCGTTGGTTGCGGGACTGCTCCACGCGGCGGCGCCCCGCTTCAACATCGCGGCCCGCGGCCGCCATGTCACTTCGTTGCGCAAACGCCATCGCCTCCGCTGCGTCGAGCGTCGGAACCACCGGAACCACCGCCGAATCCGGCGTCGTGTGCACGTACGGCGCTTGAAGCAGCGTGGCGCCGCGCGCCTCTTCCCCGTACACAATGAAGAGCAGCCGCTCCGCCGCATCTATCCGCTGGCGGGTCGCCTCCCAGAGCTGCGTCTCGCGTGTCGCGAGGCCCCGCTCGGACGTCAACACATCGAGGGTGGTCGCAACGTCGCGCGCCTGCAGCGCGACGTTGCGATCGTAGATCTCCCGCGATGCATCCACCGACCGTCGAAGCACCAACTCGTCGCTCTCGGCCTGCCGCAGGGTCCAGTAGGCACGCTCGACGAGCGCGACGACCGCGTCCGCATTGCGAGCGTAGCGGAATCGCGCCGATTCGACCGAGGCACTCGCCGCATCAACGAGCCCGTACGTGCCGGCGCGTCCGAAGCCGCGCAGCAGCGGCTGCGTGAACGAGAGGCTCAGGCCGGACGCGTGCGAGGTCGGAAAGGGCAGCGCGGAGGTGATGCCGAAGGGATCGGACGACACCCTGCTGTTGCTCAGCGAAAGAGCGACCTGGCTCCCGACAGGAAAGAGCGCGCCAAGCGTGGCGCTGCTCGAGTCGGAGGTCTGGGTGGCACGCGGGCTGATGCCCAGCACGTCGTTGGCCTGCCGGCCGCGCTGCGTGGCGAGCGTGAGCCATGGATCGAAGCCGGCGCGCGCCAGAAGAAGATCGGCCGTCGCAAGACGCGGCCCGAGCTCCGCCGAGCGAAGGTCGATGTTGTTTCGGAGCGCGGTCACCACGAGCGTGGGGAGCGCCAGCACGATCGTATCCGCGGCCGCACCGCGCGGAGCCGGCGCCTGTTGGGCGGCCGACGTCGCGGAGACACCAACGAGGAATGAAAGAGCGAGACGGCGCACGACGTACCGTACTGCCCCCCCCGCCGGCTTGGCAAGGACCGCGCGCTCGCGTGTCGCGCTCGCGGCCTCGCGGGAGAACCCGCACCAGGCTAGCTTGCGGGAATCAACGCGGTCGCTACGTCTTCCGTTGCGCGCAGAGGAAATCGCATGGCACCGGAGCTGTTCCGAAAATCCGCCCTGGCTCGGCTCGACAGCCCGGAGCAACTCGACCAGTTGATGGAAGTCACCGATACCAGGGGCTGGTGGACGCTCTCCGCGCTCGCCGCGCTGGTGGTGGCGGCTCTGCTCTGGTCGGTCCTCGGCCGTATTTCGACGACGGTGCAGGGCACGGGCATTCTGCTCCGCGAAGGCGGTGTATTCGACGTGCAGACGACGGCAGGCGGTCAGGTGATGGAGCTTCGAGTCGTCGAAGGCCAGACCGTGAACGCCGGCGACGTCATCGGCCGCGTCGCGCAGCCCGAACTGGTCCGGCAGATCGCGGAAGCGCACCAGGTCATCGCGGACCTCGAGGATCGCAAACGTCAGACGTCCGGGTACAGCGCCGCCGAGCTGGGATCGCGGCTGAGCACGCTCGAGCAGAGGCGCATCTCGCTCGAGACCGACACGACCTCGACGCGCGGCCAGATCCAGTGGCTCACGACGCGCCTCGCGCAGCAGCAGGAAGCCAAACGCCTCGGGCTCGTCACCGGCGAGCAGGTGGAAGCCGTTCGCGGCCAGCTCGACGCGTCGCGCGGCCACTTCGACAACGATCTGACGTCGCTGCGGCAGGTGCAGGTGGACATCATCGGCGCGCAGCAGGCGTCGGCCACGAATGTCCGAACGGTGGACAATCAACTCGCCGATGCGAAGCGCGGGCTCGAGACCCTGGAAGGACGGCTCTCGCAGGCCGAGCGAATCATCAGCCCGCAGTCTGGTCGCGTACTCGAGGTGAAGACCGACGCCGGCTCGATCGTCGCGGCTGCGACGCCGATCGTGAGCATCGAGCTGGCGAGTCGTCCCCTGCGCGCCATGCTCATCGTGCCCAGCACGGGACGAGTGACCAGGCCGGGGATGCTGGTGCGCGTCATCCCGTCGACCGAGAACTGGCAGGAGTCCGGCTTCATCGTCGGAAAAGTCGTGTCGATCTCGGAGACGCCGGTCACGATGCAGCGCTTGCAGCGCCTGCTCCACAACGACGCGCTGACGCAGAGCCTGATGTCGCACGGCGCGTCCTATCTCGTGGAGGTGAGTCTCGAGAAGGGGAACACGCCCAGCGGCTTCAAGTGGACGACGGCACGGGGTTCCGAACAGCCGGTGACCACCGGCATGCTCGCGACCGGGCGAATCACGGTGGCCGAGCAGCGGCCGATCAGCCTCGTCATTCCCATGTTCCGGACGTCGTTTGGGCTCTAGCGCGGCAACCATCGCGCGCCCCCACAAGCCACGCGGTGCTCGCAACGGCTGGCGCTTTCGCACGCGCACCGTGTTGCAGATGGAAGCGGTGGAGTGTGGAGCCGCATCGCTCGCGATGATCCTGCAGTATTACGGATTGGTAACGCCGCTCGAGCAGCTCCGCATCAATTGCGGCGTCTCCCGCGACGGAAGCACGGCGAAGAACGTGCTGAGCGCCGCACGGAAGTACGGGCTCAACGCGCAAGGCTGGAAGAAGGAGCTCGACGGCCTGTGGGCCCTCCGGGCTCCCGCCGTGCTCTTCTGGAACTTCAATCACTTCGTCGTGCTCGAAGGCGTCGACGCGAAGGGGTGCTGGCTCAACGATCCGGCGATGGGACGCCGCCGGGTGACGTGGGACGAGATGGACGCCAGTTTCAGCGGCATCGTCCTCACCTTCGAGCCCACGCCGGCGTTCAAGCCGGGCGGAGAACGGCCAAGCGTGGTGAGGGCGCTCCGCCGCCGGCTCGCCGGTGCGGAGCGCGCGCTGGCGTTTCTCGTGCTCTGCGGACTCGCGATGGTCGTGCCGGGGCTCGTCATCCCCACCTTCTCGCGAATCTTCGTCGACACCGTGCTCGTCGCGCATGTGGAGGGCTGGCTCCGGCCGCTGCTCATCGCGATGATCATGACCCTGCTGCTCCGGCTCGCGCTCGGCTGGATTCAGCAGCGGTACATCCGGCGGCTGCAGACGAAGCTCCTCGTCACCAACACGACGGAGTTCTTCGAGCACGTCCTGCACCTGCCGGTCGAGTTCTTCGCGCAGCGTTACGCGGGCGACATCGCCTCGCGCGTCGGTATCAACGACGATATTGCGCTGTTCATCTCGCGGCGGCTCGCGGGCGCGGCGATCGACGGCGTGCTGATCCTGTTCTTTGCACTCCTCATGTTCGCCTACTCGGTGCCGCTCACGTTGATCGGTCTCGTGGTGGTGGCGATCATCATCGCGGTCACTCGATACGTGGGCGGCGTCCAGGCGGACGGCAGCAACCGCCTGCTGCAGGAACAAGCCAAGGTGACCGGCGTCGCGATGGGCGGACTCACCACCATCGAGACACTCAAGGCCTCGGGAGGCGAGACGGACCTCTTCGCGCGATGGGCCGGCCATGTCGCGAAGACGGTCACCATCTCGCAGCGGCTGGAGCGCTCGACGATCGCCCTGTCGACCATTCCGGCCCTGCTCTATCAGATGACGTTCGTCTCGATCCTCTGCGTCGGCGGATCGTTCGTGATGAACGGTTCGATGACGATGGGCACGCTCGTCGCCTTCCAGACGCTCATGGCGAGTTTTCTCGCGCCGGTCATCAGCCTCTCCGCGCTCGCCACCGATACGCAGGCGATGGCCGGCAACCTGGCGCGGCTCGACGACGTGCTGCGCTACGACGTCGACCCGCGCTCGCTCGCGCGCGAGGAAGACGTGGTCTCCGCATTCGCCGGTGAGCGGCTGCGCGGCGAGGTCGAATTGCGCGACGTGACCTTTGGTTACTCGGTGCTCGCGCCGCCGTTGATCGAGAATTTCAACCTGCATCTCAAGCCCGGCGCGCGCGTCGCGCTCGTGGGCATGTCGGGCAGCGGCAAGTCCACGCTCGCCAAGCTGATTTCGGGGCTGTACGCGCCGTGGTCGGGCGAGATCCTGTTCGACGGGCAGCCGATCGCCGCGCTGCCCAGGGCGACCTTCACCTCGTCGGTGTCGGTGGTCGACCAGGACATTTCGATGTACGAGGGTACGCTGCGCGACAATCTCACCCTCTGGGATCGCACGGTGCCGGAATCGGACGTGGTGCACGCGGCGAAGGACGCGCTGATTCACAACGAGATCACGACGCGTCCGGGCGGCTACATGGGCGGCGTGCACGAGGGCGGCACCAACTTCAGCGGCGGGCAGCGCCAGCGTCTCGAGATCGCGCGCGCTCTCGCGAACGAGCCTCGCGTGCTGATCCTCGACGAAGCCACGAGCGCCCTCGATCCGCTCACCGAGCAGCGCATCGAACAGCACCTGCGCCGGCGGGGATGCACCTGCATCGTCGTGGCGCATCGATTGAGCACGATCCGCGACGCCGACGAGATCATCGTCCTCAGCAAGGGCAAGGTGGTGCAGCGCGGCCCGCACGACGCCCTGATGCTCGACGACGGCGGGCTGTACGCGCAGCTCGCGCGCTCATGACGACGAACGCGCGCGACTCCGTGCACGCGCCGCAGGCTTCCGAGTCGCCTCGCGGGCATGTCGCGGCGAATGAACGGATTCCCATCGACGATCTCACGCGCATGTGGGTCGTCAACGAGGGAAGCGTGGAAGTGTTCGCGGTGCGCACGCTCGACGGCGAACCCATCGGCCCCCGCCGGTGGCTCTTCACGGCGGTGACGGGCGCGGCGCTGTTTGCCATTCCAACGGTCGAGCACGACCCGCTCATGCTCGTTGCCGTGGCGGCGACCGACGGCGAGATCGAGGAGTTCCAGCTCGACGAAGTGCGCGCCGCGGCGTCTCTCTCCGGCGAGACGCGTGCGTGGGTCGCCGGACTGATGGACTCCTGGCTGGAGGCGTTGGGTGGCGTGGTCGCGCGCTTCGAGCAGGCGCAGATCACCGATGTCATCGCGCAGGGACAGACCATCACCTGCGACAGCGATCGCCGGGTCGGCGCGACGTCGGTCGTGGTGTGGGTACGACACCTCCGTGGCCATTCGTGGTTCGCCGGAAGCGGCGGGATGATCGCGCTGCGCGATTCGACCGGCCCGTTCCCGCTCGCCGCGGGCTCATGGATACTCACGCGCGCTCGCGTCGAGCTGACGACGTGTACGACCGTCGCGTGGCTCGAGCAGAGCCCCGCCTGGTCCGAATTCGACTTCTTCCGCGTCCTCTTCTCCAATTGGCTGAGCGCGTCGGGGCAGAACGCGGAGTCGACGGAACGCGTGCGTCGTTTGCGTCGTGCCGCCGCGAATCGCCAGATGAAGGACAGGGCCATCGCCGAGCTGATGGGCACCATCACCTCCGGTGCCGCGCCGGAAGGTCAGCCGCCGTCGCGCGGCAACGCGCTGCTCGACGCTTGCCGTGCCATCGGGCGATGCGACGGTATCGAGTTCCTTGCTCCGGCCGAGTGGGAGGTGGATGACGGAATCCGGAACCCGCTCGACGCGATCTGCGTCGCATCGCGCGTGCGCTCGCGGCGCGTCGCGCTGAAAGGCGAGTGGTGGCTGCGCGACAGCGGCTCCATCCTGTGCCGATACAAGGAAGGAGGAGTGCCGCTCGCCGCGCTGCGCGACCGTCATGGCCGGTACGAGCTCCAGAATCCCGCCCAGCGCTCGCGCGTCGCCATGACCGGCGATCTCGTGGACAGCCTCGAACCGTTCGGTGAGGTGTTCTACCGCCCGCTCCCCGACACGCCGGTCACGACGGCGACGCTCGTGCGCTTCGTCCTCAGCGGCATGTCCGGCTCGATCTGGAACATCGCGCTCATCGCCCTGCTCGCCGGCGCGCTGGGACTCTTCATGCCGATCGCGACGGGCTTCGTCTTCGATCAGGTGATTCCGTCGAACATGCGCGGCCAGCTCGTGCAGGTGTTCATCGGTCTGACGATCGCCGCCATCTCCGCGGAAGCATTCGAACTGGTTCGCGCCTTCACGGTGCTGCGGCTCAACGGACGCTCGGCCACCGCGATGCAGGCCGCGGTGTTCGACCGGTTGCTCCAGCTTCCGGCGCCGTTCTTCCAGCGCTTCACCATCGGCGACCTGGTCTCGCGGATCGGCGGCGTGAGCCACGTGCGGCAACTGCTCAGCTCCGGCGCCGTCACCGCGCTGCTGGGCGGACTGACCGGCTTCCTCAATTTCGCGCTCCTCTTCTACTTTTCTCCCGCGCTCGCGTGGGTCGTGGGACTGTTCGCGTTCGTCACCTGCGCGACGATCATGCTGCTCAGCTGGCGCGCGAAGCGGCTGCAGGACCGGATTCAGGATATCGCCGGCAAATTGGCGGGACTCGTGTTCCAGCTCGTCACCGGGATCGCGAAGCTGCGCGTGGCCGGCGCGGAGGATCGGGCGCTGGCGATGTGGGCACGGCAGTACGTGGAGGAGGTTCGACTCGAGAATCGCGCCGCCGACGCCAACGGGCTGGTCATTCTCCTCACGAATGCGCTTCCGCTGCTGGCATCGATCATCACCTTCGGCGTGGTCGGCGCATTGATGGAGACCACGTCGTCGCTCGACGTGGCGACCTTCATCGCGTTCAACAGCGCGATGGGCGCATTCCTCGCCGCCACGATCGCGATGAGCACGACGGTCGTGAACATGGTGCAGATCATTCCGCTGATGAAGCGCGCGAGCGTGATCCTCATGGAAACGCCCGAGGTCACCTCGTCGCGCCCGAGCCCGGGACGCCTCTCCGGCCGCATCGAGGGCCGCAACCTGTCCTTCCGCTACAAGCCCGATCTGCCGCTGGTGCTGGACAACGTCAGCTTCTTCGCCGAGCCGGGTGAGTTCGTCGCATTCGTCGGTCCGTCGGGATCAGGGAAGTCCACCACACTGCGCCTGTTGCTCGGCTTCGAGGCGCCGGAGACCGGCGCGGTCTATTTCGACGGGCAGGACCTCGCGACCATCGACGTCGGCGCGGTGCGGCGCCAGATGGGCGTCGTGCTGCAGGGCAGCCGCCTCATGGCGGGCGACATCTTCACGAACATCATCGGTTCGTCCCCGCTCGCGCTCGACGACGCGTGGGCGGCGGCGGAGATGGCCGGCTTCGCCGATGACGTGCGCGACATGCCGATGAAGATGCACACCGTGATCTCCGAGGGCGGATCCACGTTGTCGGGCGGACAGCGCCAGCGCCTGCTCATCGCGCGCGCGCTCGTGCACAAGCCGCGGATCATCCTGTTCGACGAGGCGACATCGGCGCTCGACAACCGCACGCAGAAAGTAGTGACGGAGAGTCTCGGCCGCATGCACGCGACGCGCATCGTGATCGCACACCGGTTGAGCACCATTCAACAAGCCGATCGCGTCTACGTGATAGAGGATGGCAAGGTGGTCGAATGGGGCGCGCCCGACGACCTGTTCAAGCAGGGCGGCGTATTCGCGCGGCTGGCGGCGCGGCAGTTGGCGTGAGGGGCGGAGATCGGCGTTGCCGGGTCGTGGCTGTGGGGAGCGATGACGATGCACACCGTGATCTCCGAGGGCAGATCCACCCGGTCGGCGATTTGTGACGTACGTTGCTTCACGCGCCGATACCACGGGTTATGATTGGATTCCACGTCACCGAACAATCAATCTGGAGAACACGTCCAATGGACGAGCCGAAAAAATCGACTCCGAGCGCCGCTGATATCGGCAGCGAAGCTCACACCGGGATCCCGAAAGCCGGGAACGTCACGCCGGGAACCACCCCGAACGCGGCCGATCTGACGGAAAATGAACTTGAAGATGTGGTTGGGGGTGTCCGAGGCATCGCCACGTCCACGAGTGGCTACGTTTCTCCCCTGACCGGTCCCGCGACCATCAGCGCGAGTCCCACGAGGATGTAAACCCGGCTCGAAAACGTACACCCCGCAACGTTCCGAAGATTGAAGCTTCTGTTCATTCGCCAGGGCTGGACTGCCCGGTTCACGCAGCGCGATCCGCAAGGCTGATCGCATCGACCTGGTCGAGTCGGCCATATGAGCCTTCATCTGCACTAAACAACCAATCTGGAGCACGCTACCAAATGGACGAACGGAAGAAATCGACTCCTGGCGCCGCTGATATCGGCAGCGACGCTCACACCGGGATCCCGAAAGCCGGGAACGTCACGCCGGGAACTACCCCGAACGCGGCCGACCTGACGGAAAATGAACTCGAAGAAGTGGTTGGGGGTGTCGCAGGCGTCGGCAACGAAACGCTGAATGCCAGATCCGGTCCTTTCGTGAACACTTCCACGATCCAGTGGAATGGCTCGAGGAAGTAAACCCGGCTCGAAAACGCACACCCCGCAGCGTTCCGAAGATTGAAGCTTCTGTTCATTCACCAGGGCTTTCCTTCCCAGTTCACACGTCTGGGAATGGAACTGAACCGGCAGGGAGATTTCGAATGCTACGCACTGGTCAGCAGCCAGTGCATGACTGAGGCAGCCCAGAGGATCGGGCTGCCTCATTTCAGTTTTG
>Ga0208716_1000302_pt1 | contig 21020 bp, 17 predicted proteins | sample NGESurdeep092012_8_FD_184482 | JGI IMG/M metagenome (GOLD analysis project Ga0208716, IMG submission 184482) | Arctic peat soil microbial communities from Barrow, Alaska - NGEE Surface sample 415-3 deep-092012 (SPAdes) | ecosystem: Environmental > Terrestrial > Soil > Wetlands > Peat ...
ACTCTGTTGTCAGAGTCGTTGTCAGAGTCGCTGTCAGAGTCGTTGTCAGAGTCGCTGTCAGAGTCGCTGTCAGAGTCCGGGCCGTGTTCCTGGTCGGGGGAGCCGACGATCAGGCCCGATTCCGGTAGCCTGGCCCGTACCGAGGACCCGCAGAGTGGCTGGGCGGGAACCTACGGTGCCCGTGCCTCGTTAGGTGCGCGGACAACGATGACGCGCCCGCTCCCGTCCACGCGGACGCGAGGACACGATGAGTGGGCGCCGCAAGCCGTCACACCAAGGAGAACCATGCAACAGATGCTGCTGCCGATCCTGATGTTCGCCGCGCTCGGCGCCATGATGTTCTACGGCATGCGCAAGCAGAAGCGCGTCGCCGCCGCGACCCGGGAGATGCAGGATTCGCTGGTGCCCGGCGCCAGGGTGATGACGACCTCGGGCCTGCACGCGACCATCACCGCGATCGCCGACGACACCATCGAGCTGGAGATCGCCCCCGGCGTGCGCACCACCTGGATCCGCGCAGCGGTCCGCGAGGTCGTGGTGCCGGTGCCGACCGAGTTCGACGATTCGGACATCATCGACGGTGTCGGGGGGCAGCTGGACGACAGCACCGGACGGATAGATTTCAGCAAGGATCGCAAGTCGAACGACTTGAACTAAGCTGTGTTGTTGCCCCGGCCCGCCATGGGCCGGGGCATCATCATGTGGGCGTGACGACCGCCCGCCTGATCAACACGCCCGGCCCGAGTGGACGTCGGTTCACCACCGGTGAGTGTTTCGAGGGGATTGGCGCGACGTGGCGACACCAGCTGGGCAGTTCCGGCCCTGGCGATTGATCTGGACGTTCCTCGGCATCACTGCGGTGTTGTACGGGCTGGTGTTTTTCACTCCGGGGTCGAACACGCCCAAGCTCGGCATCGACCTGCAGGGTGGCACCAGAATCACCCTGACCGCCAAGACGCAGGATGGCGGCGATCCCGACCGGGCCCAGATGCAGCAGGCCCGCACCATCATGGAGACCCGGGTCAATGGCTCCGGTGTTGCCGGCGCCGAGGTGCAGATCGATGGCGCCCGGCAACTGGTGATCACCGTCCCCGGCAACGAGGACCTGTCCGGTCTGACCCGCAGCGCCCAGCTGAACATCCGGCCCGTGCTGACCAGCCCACTGGACGCCGCGTCGGGGCAGGGCACGCCGGTGATCAGCTACCCCGCCGGGTACACGCCCCCGGCCACCAGTGCGGCAGCCACCACACCGGCCTCGGGCGAGACCACAGCGCCCAGCGGCGACACCGCGGCCTCCACCGTCCCGGCGATCGGGGATACCGCGACAGCTACAGCGAACACGGAGCAAACCCCGGGGCCGACTACAGCGCCGGCGATCGGCGACACGGCCACGGCGGGAGAGACGGCAGCTCCGGGCACCGAGTCCCCCACCTCGCCGGCGGGTCTGCGCGCGCCGAACGCGGCGCTGGCCCCGGATACCGGCACCACCGCCGCCACCGAACCTGCGACGGACACCGCTGCCGCCAGTACGCCGGCCGTCGACACGGCCGCCACAAGCGTCCAGGCAACCGGCACCACCGACACCGTCGCGACCGCAACCACCGGCACCCCTGCATCTGGGACGAGCGCCGCCGCGCCCGCCTGGCCCGCCGGCAGCGACCCGGCAAACCCGACCCAGCCGGCCGGCACCGACCAGACGGCGTGGACGACGTGGGAGACCGCGGCCACCACCGCCCTGCCGACGCTGAGCTGCGCAAACCTGGAGCCCTACCGGGGGCTGGACGACCCCAGCAAGCCGTTGATCGCCTGCAGTGACACCGGCGACGCGATCTACCTGCTCGGGCCGACCCTCATCGCCGGCACGCAGATCAGCACCGCGAGTTCCGGACAGAGTCAGCAGGGTGCCGGCTGGGTGGTCAACCTGTCCTTCAAGTCCGACGGTTATTCGACGTGGGCGAGCTACACCGCGTCGCACACCGGCACGCTGACTGCGATGACCCTGGACGGGCAGGTCATCTCGGCCCCGCGCATCTCCGGACCGATCACCACCACGACCACCGAGATTTCCGGCTCCTTCACCCAGGCCTCCGCCGCGGCGCTGGCCAACTCGCTGAAGTTCGGGTCGTTGCCGCTGGCGTTCGAGGCCGCCGAGTCGGTCAGTGTCAGCGCCCAGCTCGGCCTGGAATACCTGACGGCCGGACTGATCGCCGGCGGCATCGGGCTGCTGCTGGTGATCATCTACTGCCTGATCTACTACCGGCTGCTCGGCGTGATCACCATCCTGTCGCTGGTGCTGTCCTTCGGGCTGATCTACGCCATCCTGGTGCTGCTGGGTAGATGGGTCGGGTACAGCGTCGACATGGCCGGCGTTGCCGGTCTGATCGTCGCCATCGGCATCACCGCCGACTCGTTCGTCATCTATTTCGAACGAATAAAGGACGAGGTCCGGGAGGGCCGGACCTTCCGGTCCGCGGTACCGCGAGGTTGGCAGCGGGCCAAGCGCACCATCCTGTCGGCGGACGCCGTGTCCTTCCTGTCGGCCGCCATCCTGTACATCCTGGCGGTCGGTGAGGTGAAGGGCTTTGCCTTCACCCTGGGCCTTTCCACCGTGCTCGACCTGGTGGTCGTCTTCCTGGTGACGCACCCGCTCGTGCATCTCGCGGCCGGCTCGCCGCTGTTCGCATCGCCTCGCTGGTCGGGGCTGGGCAAGGTCGCCAAGGCGGGGGCGGCTCAACGGGCGGCCAATGCCAGGCTCGGCGCCAAGGAGGTGTCGGTATGACCGACGACCAGAGCGGTGCCAAGGGCAGCGCCGGGATCGACAGCACGCGCCACGACGACCCCAGCCCGCTGGCGGTGCACAAGCCGTCGCCCGACAAGCTGTACGGCCGCGACGCCGGTTTCATCAGCAAGCTGACCACGGGCACCGGGGCCTTCAACATCCTCGGTCACCGCAAGACCTACTACATCGTCTCCACGTCGCTGGTTGTGGCCTCACTGCTGTTGATCCTGTTCCGGGGCTTCCAGTTCGGCATCGACTTCGCGGGCGGCACCACCCTGCTATTCCAGCCCAACCCGGGCCAGAGCATCTCCACCACCGAGGTCGCCCAGGTGGTGACGTCTGCCACCGGGATCGAGCCGGACTCGGTGCAGACCGTCGGCAACCAGATCCAGGTCAGCTCCGCGACCCTGTCGGTCGAGCAGGTGGTGTCCGCCAAGGGTGCGATCAATACCGCCTATGCACCGGCCGGCGGTGTGTCGAATTCGGCCGTGTCGGAGACCTGGGGCTCGGAGATCTCCCAGCGAGCGCTGATCGCGGTGATCGTCTTCCTCATCGCGGTCGCCATCTTCCTGTGGATCCGGTACGAGAAGCGGGTCGCCTTCGGCGCCGTCCTCTCCGTCGTCCATGACCTCATCGTCACCGCAGGGGTCTATTCCCTCTCCGGCTTCGAGGTGACCCCGGCGACCGTCATCGGACTGCTGACCATTCTCGGTTTCTCCCTGTACGACACCGTTGTCGTTTATGACAAGGTCCAGGAGAACACCAAGGGCCTGACGTCGCTGACCCGCCGGACCTACCCGGAGGCCGCGAACCTCGCGATCAACCAGACGCTGATGCGGTCGATCAACACCTCGCTGATCGCGCTGCTCCCGGTGGCGGGACTGCTGGTCGCCGGCGTGGTGATCCTGGGCTCGGGCACGCTGAAGGACCTGTCCCTGGTCATGTTGATCGGCATGTTGATCGGTGCCTATTCGTCGGTCTTCCTGGCCGTCCCGGTCGCCGTCGACCTGAAGCTGCGGGACCCGCTGATCAAGGCGCACACCGCGCGGGTGCTGGCCAAGCGGAAGGCCGAGGGTCTCGTGGTGGATGCCGACGGCGACCCGATCGGCCGGGTGCCCGGCGTGTCACCGCCCAGCAAGAAGCAGCGCGCCGGGCGGGCCGGCGGGGCGGCCTCGTCGCCGGCTGCGTCCAGCGGGGTGGTCACCGCGACTCCCTCGGCACCTGTTCAACCGCTGGCCACCTCTACGCTGACCCCTGGTGCCGCGCCCAAACCCGGCGCGAAACCTGTGCGCCCGCGCGGCGGGTCGAGCGGCGGGTCGAGCGGTGGCAAGGGCCGGCCGACCGGCAAACGCGGTCGCTAGCAGCCGCCTGACCGTATGACGGGGATCGGATGACACAGGCTGGGCCGACGGGCGATTCATCCCGCCTGATCCCGTCGGTTTCGTCCCCGACGGCACTTCTCGACGCCGCCGGGGGCTCACTGGACCGACTGGTCCGGGTGCAGCAGGACTTCCCGCAGCCCGGTGTGCTGTTCCGCGACCTGACCCCCGTGCTGGCCGATGCCGGCGCGCTGCGCGACGTGGCTCGGGCACTGGCCGCCGCCGCGCCCGACGCCACCCTGATCGCCGGTCTGGAATCCCGGGGATTTCTGCTCGGCGCCGCCGCCGCGATGATTGCGGAGATCGGCGTGCTCGCCATCCGCAAGCCCGGCAAGCTGCCCGGTGCCGTGCTCGGTGAGGATTACGCGCTGGAATACGGAACCGCCCGTCTGGAACTGCATCCCGACGACGCACCCAGCGGGTCCCGGGTGCTGGTGATCGACGACGTGCTGGCCACCGGCGGCACCGCCGCGGCGGCCTGCCGGCTGCTGCAGCGCGCGGGTGCTCACATCGCCGGGGTGGCCGTGGCGGTGGAACTGACCGACCTTGGCGGCAGGTCGGCGCTGCCCGGGATCCCGGTCACCGCACTGCGGCAGTGGTGATTCCCCAGTCGGCTGGTAGCGGACGCACCGCGGATGATCTGGCCGGCTGTAGCGGCCCGATCATCCGCAGCGAGCCGTGAACGGCGCCGCGGACGCGCCGGCGGGGCGCCTCGATCACGTGCAGACCGCGCTCTGGGCGGTGGCGACCAGGATCTGCACGGTCTCCTCGATGTCCAGCCGGCGACCGGTGTAGAGCTGATCGAAAGCGTCGAAGCTGCACAGCATCCACAGCACGTCGGTGGCCCTGGCGACGGTCATGCCCTGGCGCAGCGCGCCATCCTCCGCGAGCCGGCCGGCGACGTGGGCCATCCCACCCGCGCGCTCGGCCTCCATCTTCTGCACGGCGCCGCCGACCGAGGCGGGATCGAGCTGAGCCATCGAGTACAGCACCCGGTAGATGTCGCGGTCGGCGGCGTACATCCTGCTGGCCGCGGATATGCCCGCGCGGAGGTGCCCACGAGCGTCCGGATTGGCCACGGCTTCGGTGAGCGACGGCAAACCCGTCCGCGCCCAGAGATCGTCGACAAAGGCGTCGAACAGGCCCGCCCGCGAGCCGAACACCGCATAGATGGTGGAGCGGGCGACCCGGGCCAAGCGGGCGACATCGTCGAGGCTGACGGGCTCGGTGGGCGCGGTGCGCAGCCGCGTCGCGACCGCGTCCAGGATCCGCTGGCGGGTCTGCTCGGCGTTCTCGGCGCGCAGCCGTTTCTGGTACTTGCGCGTCACAGGCGGAGATGGTGGTGGCGTCACCCGGGCAGTCTAACTTTCATCCGACGTGTTGTCTTTCAACGAACAGTCTGTATTTTGAACTACATGATGTTCGATCAAAATGGCCACAGTCGAGGACGGGTCATCGTGGTCGGCGGCGGGCCCGCCGGTCTGGTCGCGGCGATCACCCTCGCGCGGATGGGGGTCCGATGCCTTCTCGTCGACCGCCGACGGACACCGTCGGCGCTGCCCCGGGCGACGGTGCTCAGCCTGCACACCATGGAACTGCTCCGGAGCTGGGGACTGGAGAAACGGATCCAGGACGGCGGCCACGACGTCGAATGGCTGATGTCGCTCAGCCCCACGCTGCGCGCGGCCGGGAAAGGGGCCCGGATCGAGGTCGGGTACCCGACCGTCCAGCAGAGCGCATTGATCAGCCCCTGCCGGCCGGCAAACGTTCCGCAGGACCATCTCGAAGGTGTGCTGCTCGATCACCTGCGCAGGCTTCCGGCGGCACAGGTGCGTCTGGGGGGTGCAGCTCGAGGACATCGGACGGGACGGCACGGGATACCGGGCCGTGCTGCGGGATCAGGAATCCGGCACGGTCGACGCCGAACGGGCCGCGTTCGTGCTCGGCGCGGATGGCGCACACAGCAACGTCCGCACCCTGCTGGGCATCCCCATGCCCACCAGCGGAAGTCACTACGAGGCGCTGAGCGTGGTGCTGCACGGCCCGCTCTGGGACCTGGTCGGAGATCACCGCTACGGCATCTACGTCGTGGACGGGGTGGCCGCTGGGACGTTCCTACCCGCCGGGCACCCCGATCGCTGGGTGTACAGCTTCGGCTGGGACCCGAACCGGGAACGGCTGGCCGACTATTCTCCGGCCAGAATCGTTGAGCTGGTGCGGGTCTCGGCCGGCGATCCGCTGCTTGATGTTCGTCTCGGGCGGGTCGGGGCGTTTTCCTTCGTGGGTGGCATCGCCGACCGCTACCGGGAGGGGCGCGCCTTCCTGCTCGGTGACGCCGCCCATCGGGTGACTCCCCGCGGCGGAACCGGTCTCAACACGGCCGTCGCGGACGGGTTCGACCTGGGCTGGAAACTCGCCTGGGTGATGCGGGGTTGGGCCGACGAGTCACTGCTGGACAGCTATGAGGCCGAGCGCCGGCCGGTCGCCGAGCACAACCTGGACAGGTCGCTCGATCCGACCGGAAGTCGACGTTCGGTGATCGACGAGGTGCACGTCGACCTCGGGCCGCGAATGCAGCACCTGTGGCTTTCCACTGACGGCCGGCACCCCGATGGCGGCCGCCGCTCGACCCTCGACCTGCTCACCACCGGCCTGACCGTCATCACCGGGAATCCCGAAGCGGCGGTCGCCGCGACGACGGAGCCGGCGGGCGTGACCGCTCCGGTCACCGTGCGCCGCGTCGACCGGATGACGGCCCGTGCGCTGGGCGCCGGTCCGGCCGGCAGCGTGGTGCTGCGGCCCGACGGCGTCGCGGTCCATCCGTCACTCCAGCGGGCGGGCGCTCAGCGACCGCCCGACGGGTCCAAGTGCCCTGTTGAGCCGCTCGTTGCGCGGCGAGGATGAGGTGGAGACCCGAACGATGGCTGACGACACGAGAAGGGAACGACCATGCATGCGACCAAGGGTGACTGGCTCGTCGTCGAGAGCGCGGTTCTGGATCGGCCCAGCCGCAAGGGACTCATCCTGGATGCCGAGGGCCCGGACGGGACCCCGCCGTTCCTGGTGAGGTGGGCCGACAACGGCCACGAGGGCCTGATCTTCCCGGGTCCCGACGCGCACGTGGCCCCCGCCGACACCATGCACTCCTAGCACTCCTAGCACTCCCGAGCACGGCCCGCGGCGCCGACCGCGGCGGGTGGTGGCGATGGCATGATCGGCACTGCTTTGTCCCGAGCCGGGAGTGAAGGAGTGCCCATGTCCATCCCCCACCACGCTGCCGCGCTGTCCGGCACATGGAACTTCCGCGACGTCGGCGGCATCATGACCGCCGACGGGCCGGTCCGGCCGGGCGTGGTGTACCGGTCGGCGGTGCTCTGCCGGCTCGATCCGGAGGGCCAGGCAGCGCTGGAAGGCCTTGGCGTGACGGAAGTTTTCGATCTTCGCGGAAGCCGGGAGATCGCCACGGAGGGCGCGGATCAGGTGCCGGACTCGGTGACGGTGCGGCATGCCCCGTTCAACCCCGAGGACGACGACATGCCCGTGCACGAAGCGGCAGAGGTGGCGGAGGCGGCCGCCGATCCGCGGTCCCCATCGGATTTCATCCGCGACTATTACGCCGCCCTGCCGACCATGCCGTCAGCTCAACGCTCGGTCGCCTCGCTGCTGCGCACGGTGGCCATCGGGCCGGGAAGCGTGCTGGTGCACTGCGCTGCCGGGAAGGACCGGACCGGCTGGGCCATCGCGACCCTGCTGACCGCGGCCGGCGCGGCCCGCGACGCGGTGACGGCGGAATACCTGCTCAGCAACTCCGCCATCGACTCCCTACGGGACTGGCTACGAATCCAGTACCCCGGCGTCTATGACAACCCCACCGCAATCCTCGGCGTGCAGGAGAGATTCCTGCACGCGGCCTTTGACACGGTGGACGCCACCTTCGGTTCCTTCGGTGGGTACCTGGACGCGATCGGGGTCGAGGCGGACCTGGTCGGGCAGTTGCGCGGCAGGCTCGTGGGCTGAGCCGGCCGGCCCGCGTGGGCTGAGCCGGCCGGCCCGCTGCACCCGCGGCTGCGACGTCCCTATCGCCCAAGGGACTTCGCAGCCTGCCCGGTGGAGAACCGCTGTCAGTGAGCGGGCCTCAAGAACAGCGAGGCTGCCCGGTTGCCGATCTTGATACCCCGGCCGAGCCCGTCGGACACGGCCTTGCGGAAATGGAACCCGACGAGGATCCGCGACTCCCCGTTCTCCGCAGCCGCCTGCGCGAATCCGGAGAAGTGGCGCAGCAGCGGTGTGCTTCCGCCGCAACGGTTTTGCGGATCGGGAAGGGTCAGACTGCAGACCGAGAAGCGCACGTTGTCCTTGCCGAAGAATCGGGTGAAGACGGCCGCCGCCGCGCTGCCCTCGACGGCGTGTGCCGAGTCGTAGTCGGGAATCGGCGGTGTCGTCACCAACGGGTTCCAAGTCGGATCCGCGCTGGTTGCAGGGTTTCCGTCGGTGTCGGCCAGTCGGATCGCGGTCACCGGGCGCCAGAACTTCACGGTGAACTTGGTGGCGAAACTGCTGGTGTATCCGTCGGCCATCGCCATCCCCAATAGCCCGAACAACCGGGCGCTTTCCCACAGGTTGAGATGACGGTCGGTGGCCAGGTTCCGGGCGATGTTGTTCCACTGATAGGGCGAGCTACCCACCCAGAACAAGGCGATCTCGGTCTGCTCCACGGTTCGGCTGCTGGTGTCGGCGTCCCCGCCGAGCCGCTTGACTTCGTTGAGGTCGGCCGCATATTTCGGGCTGGTCAACGGGTACGGCCCGCTGGGCGCGAACTGCTGGTTGTTCCTCAGGACGAAAGGCGTCACCGAACCCCATTTCGGCGCAAAAGCAAACGGGTGGTCGGGAGTGAATCGCCATTGGCCAGGCTGAGTGCCCTGCGGGTATTTCGAATCGAAGACGACAACCTCGCTGGAATGGTCGGTCTTTCGAACGTCCTGGATCGCCTGGGCCGCATCCTGGCCCACGTCAACACCGCCGCGCTTGGCCGGACCGTCCGGGATCGCCCCGAGGGCAGCGGTGTACGCCGCCTCGACCGAGGCGATGGCGTCGGTCACCGCCTGCTGGTCGCTGAGTTCGGGTCGCAGCGCGTCCAGGCCCGGCACGAGGACGTCATGGGCAGCGGCCGCCACCGCGGCTTCCGGTGAGGCGCCGCGGCGGGCGTGCCGTTCTCCAGGCAGGTAGGGACGGTACCGCCGGTCGATGGCGTTCAGTGCGTCGTGCACCGCGACCGCGGTGATGGCGTACAGCCGGGATTCCGCGAGCGGATCGAGATCCGGTGACAGACCGGCGGTGACGGCCGCCGCGGTGGCGGTGGCGTTCCAGTCGACAACGGCGTTCGATCGCGGCTGCGGCGGTCCGTGGCGGCCGCCGGTGACCTCGGCGGACCCGGCCTGCGCCATCCCGGCGGCCGGCAGCAACATCGATGCCGTCACGGCAAGTACCAATGCTGTGCCGATCCGGGGACGACTCAGGGCATGAATCTTGGTGCGAATCTGCGGGCGCATGCGACCCTCCCGTTCTGGAGACAAGGACCCGCCGGGTAGCCGGTCCATGGGGTCGAATGACGTCGGAACGGGGCCCCGGGCGAGATGTCATCCGCTGACAGATTGGTGGCAGGATCAGCCCCGGGCATGACCAACAATGGCTGTATTGGCACATCCGCTCCGATAGCCAATTCTGACCATCGACCGGCCAGGCCGGCCCGAGTAGCGTCAGAGCGATGGCCGAATGGACCTCGCCGCCGCTTCCGGCTCGCTGGGGCGCGACGAATCGGTCCACCTTCGTCGGCCGCGCCCGAGAACTGGCCGCGTTGGCAGATGCCTGGGACCTTGCCGTGCGGGGCGCGCGGCAAGTCGTTTTCGTGGGCGGCGACGCCGGTGTCGGCAAGTCCCGCATCGTTGCGGAGATAGCCACCGATCTGCATCGGCAACAGGCCGGCGTACTGGTCGGAACCTGCGCGTCCAGTATGGGCGCGCCCTACCAACCGTTCGTGGAGCCGATCGCATCGCTGCTCTCGGCGGTGGTGTCCGGGCAGCTCACGATCGACGCAGCGGGGGAGAGCCTGGACGGCCAGCTGGAGCGGATACGGACGATCGCCGGCGCGCACCGCTCCGCCGAGCCGCTCCCGGAACGCCAGTACACCCCGCAGTTGTTCCGGGCCAGCACCGACGCGTTCCTGGCCGCCGCACGGGTCCGACCGCTGGTGCTGGTGCTCGAGGACCTGCACTGGGCAGGCGAGACCGCTCTGCAATTCCTCAAGTTCCTGGTCGCGCAGACGGCGGAGGCGCGCATCCTCGTGCTCGCGACGCAGCGGACCACGCCCCCGGATCGATCCGCCGACATGGTCAGCACGGTCGCCCAGCTGTACCGGCTGGACGGTGTTCGCCGGCTCGACCTGGAGGGATTGACCACCGAGGAGATCACCGACTACCTCGCGCGGGAGGCCAACGTGGCCGCTCGCAGGGCCCGCGGACCCGCGGCGATGCTGCGCGATCAGACCGGGGGGAACCCGTTTCTGCTGCGGGAGGTGTGGCGCGAACTTGCTGCCAGGGGCGGCCTCACCGCGCTCGCCGACGTCGACCTGCGGGCACCGGAATCGGTCCTGGAAACGGTGCGACATCGGCTTTCCGGGCTACCGCCAACGCACCGGAGCACTGTCGAAACGGCGGCAGTGATCGGCGAGGAATTCTCCGTGGCCGTACTGACCGCAACGGCCCGCCAGTCGCGCCCGGATACCGATGCAGCAGCGTCGGTGTACGCAGGGCTGGAGGCGGCCACCGCCGTCGGGCTGCTGGAAGCCGCCCGTGGATCGGACGGGGTCTTCCGATTCCCGCACGGCCTGGCCAGGCAGGCCGTGCTCGACCTGATGACCGAATACCAGCGTGCCTGCGAGAACCTTTCTGTAGCAGGAGTTCTCGAGGAGCATTTCCCCGCAGTGGATCTGCGGGTGCAGCGTCTTGCGCATCACTACGCCAATGCGCAGGCCCTGGGCCAGGCCGACAAGGCCGTGTACTACCTGTCGCTGGCCGGTGAGGCGGCTGAGGACGGGCTCGCCCATCACGAAGCCGCCCGGCTGTTCGAACGCGCGGCGACCGTGGCCGGCGAGGCGAGCCTGCGCGACGAACTCCGGCTGAAGGCGGCCCGCAGTTACATGCGCGCCTCCAGACTCGCCCGGGCACGGGAGCTCAACGAGCTGGTCGCGATCACGGCCACCGGGACCACACTCCTGCGCGCGGCGATCGGCTTCGAAACTGCATCGTGGCGCAGCGGGCAGCCGGGTCAGCGGTCGATCGAGATGCTGACCAAGGCCCTTGCCGGCGTCGACTTGGATCCGCTGCACCCGCTGGCCATCAAGGGCATCGCGGCGCTCGGCCGCGCGCACGCGTTCAGCGGTTCCGAGCGATCCGTCGCCTTGGGCGCTCGAGCCGTCGAGCTGGCTCGGCGCAGCGGTGATGACAAGCTCCTTGCCGCTGCTCTGCAGACCGGCATGCACGACGACGGACTGACCCCCACCAACATCGAGGACAAGCTGGCCAGAGCGACCGAATTGAGCCGGCTCTCCGCGCAGGTCGGCGACCTGCGGCATCTGTGTCCGGCGTCGTACTACCGTGCCGCGATCGCCTACATCCGGGGTGACCCGGTCGGCCTGGCCGACGCGCACGAGGACATGGCCCGCACGGCCCGGGCGACAGGCCAGCCGTTCTGGGCGTGGGTGGAATCCTGCCTGACCTTCGGTCGGCACTTCCTGCGTGCGGATTTCGCGGCCGCACAGCGCGTCCTCGCGGAAGCGGAAGAGATCGGGCGCGCCTTCGGGCCGAATCGGGAGACCGACGGCCCGGTGGGCCTGCAGACTTTCATGATCCGCCGGGAAACCGGCCGGCTGGATCAGGTCCGCGGACTGGTGAGCGGTGAGGAGGATCCGGGGACCGTGTGGGCGCCCGGGCTGCTGGCGCTCTATTGCGAACTGGGTCTGCGTGAACCTGCGCGCCGAACACTGCATTTCCTCATGAATCGCGACCTCGGGCGGCTACAGATTTCCTCTACCTGGCCGGCGGTGATGTCCTTCCTGTGCGACGCCGCGGTCTGGCTGGACGATGTGGATGTCGCGCAACAGCTTCACCCGCTCGCCGCCGAGTACGCGGGGCTGAACCTCATGGGCGGCGAGTTCCTGGCGGTGATGGGCAGCGCCGACCGTCAGCTCGGTTCGCTGGAATCGCTCCTGGAGATCGACACGGCGCGGGACAGATTCGCGGCCGCGCTGGAGATGGACGCCCGGATGGAGTCGCCGTTGCACATCGCGTCCACCCTGACAGCCACCGTCACGCACCTGCGCCGAGCCGGGGAGAGCTCGTCCCGGGCCGCCGAATTGGCGGAGCGTGCCAAGGCGTTGTGCGCTCAGCACTCGCTGGTCCGGGTGCGCCGCCAGCTGGACGCGGCCGACCAGATGCCGCAGTCCATGTCCACCCGCACCCAGGAGACTGCGGCACGACGTCTCACGCAACCATCCGGGTTGACTGCGCGGGAGGCCGAGGTGCTGTGCCTTCTCGGCAGCGGCCTGAGCAATCGGCGCATCGCCCGCGTGCTGGTGATCAGCGAAAACACCGCCGCGAATCATGTCCGGAACATCCTGATGAAGACCGGCGCGGCCAATCGCACGCAGGCGGCGATGTACGCGGCCGCCCATGGCCTGCTCGACCCCGCCCCGATCTCCGGCGGGGCAGGGGAATCAACTCCCCACGGGGTTCAGTGATCCGTCGGGAAGGACCCGGTCGGACACCTCGACGATCACATCGGCCGGCAACCCGGCCCGGCGGGCGGCGCTCCTGATCGCCTCGGCGGACTCCGCCTCGTACAGGCAGTAGGTCTTGCGTTTGTCCGCGGCCAGGAACGAAAACAGCCAGCGGACATTCTCGTCGTCATTGATGAAGTTGATCTCGCGAGCGCCGTCCGCGTCCGGAGTGAAGACCTCGGCATAGCGACGTTCGATCATGAAGATGGGCACTGCGACAGGGCCCCTTTGCACTCAATCATCTTTGTCCGAAATGCGACGATTCAGCAAGGTATACGCCATTGCCGGGGCAGACTCAACGGCCGGCACGGACCTGCTGTGCGTCCGTACTCGCCCGCGTCGGAATTCGGTCAGGCGTCCATCCGGAAGCCGACCTTCAGGCCCACCTGGAAGTGCGCGACCTGGCCGTCCTGGATGTGCCCGCGAACTTCCGTCACCTCGAACCAGTCCAAGCCGCGCAGCGTGTTCGAAGCCCGGGAAATGCCGGTCCGGATCGCGTCGTCGACGCCCTCCGATGAGGTCCCGACGATCTCGGTGACGCCATACACGTTCGCGCTCATGTGTTTCCCTTCGGTGTTCGGAATGGGGAGTTCCCGCAGTGCCGGCCCCGCAGCGCCAGCGCCAGCAGGGCCAGCACTGCGGAATGCTAGACCCCCGACCCGCGCGCAGCTGGGTGTTCTACACGGTGACGGCCGGTTCGCGGACGGTCGCCGGCACCGGCACGCTGACCGCGACGACCGTGCCACCCGCCGGCGGAGCCCGCAGCGTGAAGCTGCCACCGGCAGCCTCGATACGGACCCGCTGCGAATTCAGCCCGATATGCCCCTCGGCGAGCCGGCCGGCGACGGTCGCCGGGTCGGCGCCGACCCCGTCGTCGGTGACGACCAGCTCCGCCCGGCCGGAGAGCAGGCTCAGCTCGACTCGTAGCCGATCTGCGCCGGCGTGCCGGACGACGTTGGCCAGCAGTTCGCGTGCGGTGCCGAACAGCAACAGGTCGGCCCGGGTGCGGGCGGACGCGGGCCAGTCGGCCACATCCATGGCGAGTTCCAGCCCGCCCCGATCGGCCGCGGTCCGAGCCAGCCCCGACACCGCTGCGGCCAGGCCCGATTGCTCCAGGACCGCGGGATGCAGTTCGGAGACGGTCGTCCGGAGCAGCTGTGCGGACTGTGTCAGCGCCTGGTCGAGGCGGTCGAACGCGGCCGGTTCAGCCGTCTCCCTGGCGTCCTCCGCGTCGAAGCGGGCGGCCAGCACGTACTGCAACGCGTTGTCGTGCAGGTCCTCGGCCAGCCGGCGGCGCTCGGTATCGGTGACGGTCATCAGCTCGGTCAGCAGCTGGTTCCGGTCCGCGACCAAGCCCGCGATCGCCGCCACCCTGGAGCGCTGGATCCGGGACAGCCCGATCGCCGCGACCCCCACCCCGACCAGCGCCAGCGTCCGCAGGATCACCGACGCCCACGGCTCGTCGTCGCCCTGCCTGGTGAGCACGCCGTCCAGGAGGTACACCGCAACGGTCGGCACCACCACGCCCACGCACACCCGCCAGCGCAACTGGGTGGCCGCCAGCACCGGCAGTAGGAAGAACCCGCCCAGCAGCACGTAGGACGTCCAGCTCTGGCCCGCCGACAGGCCCGCGATCAGGCTGACCGCACACAGCACCGCGAGGTCGACGTACAGCCCCAGCCAGCCCCAGCGGACCGCCGCGGCACCGCGGCCCCCCAGCCACCACGTCAGGCCGATGGCTGCGACCAGGTAGCCGGCGGCGATCAGCGCGCACACTCCGGCACCGACCGCCGGCGGCAGCCAGATCACCGTCGCGGCCACGAACAGCACGAGGACGGCGCGCAGCGCTTGTTGCAGGGTGATGCCGCGCTCGGCATGGGCCACCACGATCGGCATCATCTCGGGACCGAGCCGAGCGGAGTCCGGAACAACGATCGACATGGCCGCACCCTGTCACGTCGGCCGGTCCGCGGCAGGGTGCGGCGATCGCTGTCGCGTGAGCCGGTTGATCAACGGTTCCGGCCTTCTCGTGTCGTCCCACGACCTCAAACGGCCTGACTCGGTGATCATGGTCGCCGGATCCGGTGTCGCGACCGCATCGAAGGCCGCGACAGCCTCGCCAGGGAACACTTCGCTGGGCATGAAGTGTCCAACGCCACACGGCCGTATTCTCGGCGGGTGCGGACCTCCGACAAGAAGGTGACTGCGGTTGTTGCCGACGATCACCCGTTCTTTCGTGACGGGGTCACCAGGGGGCTGCTGAACAGCGGCTTGATCACCGTGGTCGGCGAGGCGGATACCGGGCGGGAGGCACTCGTGCTGATCGAGAGCCTGCATCCGGACGTGGCGCTGGTCGACTACCAGATGCCCGATCTGGACGGGCTGCAGATGGTGCACGCCGTCACTCGCGATGGCCTGACGACCAGGGTGCTGCTGCTGTCCGCGATCACGGACAGCGCCATCGTGTTCCAGGCGTTGCAGGAGGGCGCGGCCGGCTACCTGGGCAAGGACGCCCGGCGCTCGCAGATCGTCGACGCGGTGCTCTCCGTCGCGGCCGGGAAGACGGTGGTTCCCGCCGAGCTGGCAGGTGCGCTCGCCGGGGAGATCAGGCTGCGCGCCCAACCCGCCGGCCCGGTGCTCAGCGAGCGGGAGAACCAGGTGCTGCAGGCGTTCGCCCGCGGGCTGAGCATCCCGCAGGTCGCCCGCGAGTTGTTCATCGGGGCGAGCACGGTGAAGACCCACACCCAGCGGCTCTACGAGAAGCTCGGCGTCTCCGACCGGGCCGCCGCCGTGGCGGAGGGGATGCGCCGCGGGCTGCTGGAATAGCCCGCCGGTGGCGGGGGACAGGCCGGTCGCGGCGTTGCACCGCGTCCGCCTGCGGAAGGTCCCTGCCAGCTGCGGCGTTATGCTCGAACCAGCGGTGAACCCTGTTCGACGCTGTGCGAAAGCTGTTCCCGCACTGTTGACCCGAGTCGCTGAAGGTGGGCAGATCACCCTGACGAGGAGGTGTTCATGAGCCCTGACGTCGCAGGTCGGGTGGGACATGCGCGCCTGCCGACAGACGAACCGCCGGATCTGGTGATGTCTCACGAGGGTCCGCCCGACGGTGACGATGTTCCCCGACACGCCGACGCTGCGACGATCACCACGCCCGCGGCCGTGACGATCGCTCCAGCCTCAGCCTCAGCCGCGCTGGCATCCACCGCACCGGCAGCCGACCCCGCTGCTGCGCCCAGGGTGGTGCCGCCGTCGGCAAAGTCTGCATCCGCTTCCCCGGCGCAGCCTCCCGCCTCGACGCCGCTGCCGTCACCATCGTCACCGGGGCGGAACCGGGAACTGCAGGACCTCGCGGTGCAGGTCGAACGCGAGCCGGAGGACAGGGTGGGCTCGCCCGCGACCCAGTCGCTGCTGGTCGATCCCGTCGCCGAACCGGAACCGCCGGAATCCAACGCCGCGGTGTCGGCCAGCCGCCGCGTCCGGGCCCGCATCACCCGCCGGATGAGCGGCCAGCGCACCGGTGCAGCGTCGAACCGGACCGTGCTCGAGCCGTTGTTCGGAGTGCACCGCAAGATCCACCCGAAGGCCGACCTGCGGCTCATCCAGACCGCCTACGAGGTCGCGGAGAAGGCGCACACCGGTCAGGTCCGCAAGTCCGGGGACCCGTACATCACCCACCCGCTGTCGGTGGCGACCATCCTGGCCGAGCTGGGGATGGACACCACCACGCTGGTCGCTGCCCTGCTGCACGACACCGTCGAGGACACCACGCTGACCCTGAAGGAAGTCACCGAGAAGTTCGGTGACGAGGTCGCGCACCTGGTCGACGGGGTCACCAAGCTGGACAAGGTGCGGTTCGGTGACGCCACCGAGGCCGAGACCATCCGCAAGATGATCATCGCCATGGCCCAGGACCCGCGGGTGCTGGTGATCAAGTTGGCGGACCGGTTGCACAACATGCGCACCATGCGCTTCCTGCCGCCGGACAAGCAGGCGCGCAAGGCGCGGGAGACGCTCGACGTGCTGGCGCCGCTGGCGCACCGGCTGGGTATGTCCACCGTCAAGTGGGAGCTGGAGGACCTGGCGTTTGCCATCCTGCATTCCAAGCGGTATGACGAGATCGTCCGGCTGGTCGCCGACCGGGCGCCATCCCGGGAGACCTATCTCGCCGCCGTCACCCAGCAGTTGGACGCCGAACTGGGCGCAGCGAAGATCCCGGCGCAAGTGGTCGGGCGCGGCAAGCACTATTACTCGATCTATCAGAAAATGCAGGTCCGCGGCCGCGAATTCGACGAGATCCACGATCTGGTCGCGGTTCGCATCCTGGTCGGCACCGTCCGGGAGTGTTACGCGGCAATGGGTGTCGTGCACGCCTTGTGGGCGCCGATGCCGGGCCGGTTCAAGGACTACATCGCCCAACCCCGTTACGGGGTCTATCAATCGTTGCACACCACGGTGATCGGACCAGAGGGTAAACCGCTGGAAATCCAGATCCGTACCCACGACATGCATCACACCGCGGAATACGGCATCGCCTCGCACTGGCGGTACAAGGAAACGAAGGGCACGCACACCGGCGCGGGCGCGTCGGTGGACGATATGGCCTGGATGCGGCAGCTTCTCGACTGGCAGAAGGAGGCCGGCGACGCCGGCGAGTTCCTGGACAACCTGCGCTACGAGATGGCGCACAGTGAGATCTTCGTGTTCACCCCCAAGGGCGACATCCACACGCTGCCAGCGGGTTCCACGCCTGTCGACTTCGCCTACTCGGTGCACACCGAGGTCGGGCACCGATGTATCGGCGCCAAGGTCGACGGCCGCCTGGTCGCCCTGGAGCGGACGTTGTCGAACGGGCAGATCGTGGAGATCTTCACCTCCAAGGCGCCCACCGCCGGGCCCAGCCGGGACTGGCTGGGATTCGTCGCGTCGTCCAGGGCGAAGACGAAGATCCGCCAGTACTTCGCGAAATCGCGCCGGGAAGAGGCCGTCGAGCTCGGCAAGGACGCGATCGCCAAGTCTGCTCGCCGGGCGGGACTGCCGGCGCAGCGGTTGATCTCGCACGACGCGCTGGCCGCCGTCGGGCACGACCTCGGTTACCGCGACATCGCCGCCCTGTACGCAGCGATCGGCGAGAACCATGTCGCGGCAACGACTGTCGTGGCCAAGGTGGTGTCCTACCTGGGCGGCGAGGAGGAGGTCGGCGCCGCCATCGCCGAGCGCTCGGCGCCTTCGGTCAGCCGCAGGCGGTCGCGGGCCACCGGCGATGTGGGTGTGCTGGTGACGGGCGTCAGCGACATCCAGGTCAAGCTCGCACGGTGTTGCACCCCGGTTCCCGGTGACGAGATCCTCGGCTTCATCACCAAGGGCGGCTCGGTGTCGGTGCATCGCATCGACTGCACCAATGCCGGTTCGCTGCGCGCGGACCAGGCCCGGCTGGTGCCGGTCTCCTGGGACCCGACGTCGGCGTCGGTGTTCCTGGTCACCGTGCAGGTGGAGGCGCTGGACCGGGCCAGGTTGCTGTCCGACATCACCAAGACGCTGGCCGACCTGAAGGTCAACATCCTGTCGGCGAACCTGTCGATGTCCAAGGACGGGATGGCGATCTCCCGGTTCTCCTTCGAGATGGCCGACCCCAAGCACCTGGGTCACCTGCTGCGGATGGTCCGTGGCGTCGAGGGTGTCTACGACGTGTACCGGGTGACCAGCGCCTGATCTCCGACGCGCCTTGAAGAGCCGGCGGCCGGCCTCCCGTCGACCGAACCACCCGCCGCCGCGATCCGCGCCCGGGGTGGAAGTATCGACCGGGTGTCGCCGGCCGAGTTCGCCTTCCTGGTGGCGGCGGGCATCGCCGGCGGGCTGTCCGGCAGCATTGCCGGCCTCGCCTCGCTGGCCACCTATCCGGCGCTGCTGGCCATCGGCCTGCCCCCGGTGACGGCGAACGTCACCAACACCGTGGCCCTGGTGTTCACCGGCGTCGGCTCGGTGCTCGGGTCGCGACCGGAGTTGAAGGGTCAGGCGCCCCGGCTGAAAAGGCTGGCCCCGGTGGCCATGCTGGGCGGCGCGGTGGGTGCGGCGCTGTTGCTGTCCACGCCCGCCGAGGGGTTCGAGAAGCTGGTCCCGCTGCTGCTGGGCTTCGCCTCGCTGACCATCCTGGTGCCCCGTCGGCGGAAGGCCGTGAGCGTCGGGGACGAGGCTGCTCCGGACACCGGACTCAGCACCGCTCAGCTCGTCGGTCAGGGTGGGGCGATCTTCCTCATCGCCATCTACGGCGGCTATTTCGGCGCGGCCGCGGGCGTACTGCTGCTGGCCCTGCTGCTCCGCACCATGCACACCACGCTGCCGCGCACCAACGCCGCGAAGAACGTGATCCTGGGCATCGCGAACGGCGTCGCCGCGCTGGCGTTCGTGTTCCTGGCGCCGGTGCAATGGTCGGCGGTGATCCCGCTGGGCATCGGCTGCCTCGTCGGGTCGCGGATGGGCCCGTCGGTGGTGCGCTGGGCGCCCGCGCTGATCCTGCGGATGCTGATCGGCGCGGCGGGGCTGGCGCTGGCGATCAAACTGGGCATCCAGGCGTATTCGTGACGTGGCCGGTTCCGCCCGGCCGGGTCGCCGCCGGACGCGCTCAGAGATCGATCACCGAGACCGAGCGGCGGCCCGCCGCCAGGCGTCCGTGAGGCGAGTGGCTGCGGGCCGGGTCTATGCGGCCCGCAGTCACCCCCGTCCAGTTCAGTGCAGCGGGAACGATCGACTGCTCGACCATGGCGCGATGTTCTGCGGATGGGTGAGGTCGACGGTAAAGCCCACCAGCCGATTGGCCAGGTTGAAGCGAGCCGAGTACTCGCCCTTGCTGTCGCCCGGATCCCAGGGCACGACGAAGACGAAGCTGTCGTCGGTCACCGAGCCCGTGCAGGACTCGCTGTGCAGTCCTGTCGTGCTGGCGCTCCCGGTGAGCGTGCCGTTGCCGTCCTGAAAGACGTTGAGCAAAATCTCGAACCCGTTGGCCTGGTGGGCGATCCAGGTTCCCTGGACGTTCCGTCTGGTCATGTCGTTCCCCCTTGATGGTTGCCCGGATCGCGGTTTGCGTCCGGAATGATCTGTCGGCATCTGGGCGGTATCTCTTGCGAGACAGCACTATTGATGCCGGTGTTTGCGGCGTTGCCGGCAATCCCCTCGGTCACATCCCAGTGTGGAGCGCCGCGATGACAGGCTGACGGTTCCGGAAGAATCCGGACGCATCGTGACGGATCCGGCCGAAAATGGCTTCCCAAACCGGGGCCTCGGTGTCACTGTCAAACCCACCTCCTGCGCTCGCGTTCCTGCACAGGCCTGCTCACGTGGGGGAGTCGACGGTGGGGTCGCTGGCCAAGCCGGACATGGCGACACCAGCCGCTCGTCGGCTTGTCGACGCGCTGCACGAGCTCCACCACCACGCCGGCCGGCCGAGCCTGCGAGACCTCGGCCGTCAGGTCGGTGTGAGCAGAACCACTGTGGGAGCTGCATTTTCGGAGCCCAGGGTGCCGCGATGGGGTCTGCTGGAGCTGATCGTCGAAGCACTCGGCGGTGACGTCGACGAGTTCCACTAACTGTGGCTGACGGCGACGGTGGGACCGATTGTCGATGCGGACTGGGCGACGGATCCGAGTCTTCCTCCGCAGGACCGGGATTCCGGCGACAATTCCGTCGGGGAGCCCGGCCCGCACCAGCCCTCGGCCGCTGTCGGGCTGCCCGACGTCCCGCGGCACCTTCCGGCCCGGGTCCGCGGATTCACCGGTCGCGCCGAGACCTTCGCCGCGCTCGACGATCTGGCGTTTCTGGAATCGGGTTCGGACATGCCCATCGCGGTGATCTCGGGAACGGCCGGTGTCGGCAAGACAGCGCTGGCCGTGCACTGGGCGCAGCTCCGAGTCGACCGCTTTCCGGACGGTCAGCTCTTTCGCCGGTCGTCTCGGTCATGGCGCGCAAGCGATCTCGCTGCTGGAGTCGACCATCGCCATCGGGCGCGAGATCGGCGAGATCGTCATCGAGACCGGTG
>Ga0208716_1000303_pt1 | contig 20991 bp, 14 predicted proteins | sample NGESurdeep092012_8_FD_184482 | JGI IMG/M metagenome (GOLD analysis project Ga0208716, IMG submission 184482) | Arctic peat soil microbial communities from Barrow, Alaska - NGEE Surface sample 415-3 deep-092012 (SPAdes) | ecosystem: Environmental > Terrestrial > Soil > Wetlands > Peat ...
CAGTGACGGTCAAGGGGGTATCGATCGCGCAGTTCACCGCCCTGCCGGTCGCGCGCGCCCTGCCCGCCGCGCGAAGCTGGGAATTCACCGAGCGGGAGATGCAGATCGCCGGCCGCATCGCCGGCGAGGTGAGGGCCCGGCTCGAGTTCCTGGCCGCCGTTGGCCTGGACTACCTGAGCCTGGATCGCTCGGCGGCCACGCTGGCCGCCGATGAACGATGGACCGACGGAGTGGGAGCCCGGTGGCGCTTCTTCGGCGAACCGTTTCCGCTCATCGTGGGCGACGCACGTGGTGGGCGCGCGTTCTTCAACAACGGCGACAGCCAGTTCTACAGCGGCGCGTACAGCCTCGCGGAGTACGACGCGACGCGCGGCCTCGCGATTGAAGCGGAGTTCTCGACGCCGGTGACGCGGACGCAGTGGCAGATGATCTCCGTCGATCTGTTCGGCGGCGCCGCATTCGAATCTGTGGCGCAGTGGGACCACACGACCGGTTATCTGCCGGGTCGCACGGGGGGACAAACCTCATGCCAGTTCGTGTACCCTGAAGGCGAGGGTCCATCAGCGCGAACGCAAGCGAACGTCGCCCGGCCGCTGCCGAGTTCGCTCAGCGGCAAGCCGTTGGAGTTGTGGCGCGGTGCGTGGCACGTCGTGCGCGTGCAGATAATGCCCGACGGCCGCTGCGGCTACGCCATCGACGGCATGGTGGTGGGGATGGGAGACGGCAGATCGGTACCGCCGCCCACGGCGCGCGTCGTGCTGCAGGGCATGTCGGTCGGGACACGAATGCTCATAGGCCGCGTGCGGGTGTTCACCGGAGTGCCGCCCGGCGTCGACTGGAGCCGTGCGAAACACGCGCCCTGACGCATCGGTCAGTCCATTTCTTGAGCCATTCCACGAATATTCTCTATGGCGACCAACAGGCGTTCGCGTATTAAGACACCACAATTTTTCGACATAACGTCGAAGGCTCCCGTGCGCGCACCGATCGCCCCTATCGCACTTTCGGAATTTCACGCCGCTCGCGTGCGGATCGCCGGCACGGCCCTGCGCACGCCGCTCGTGCGCCTGCAGGTCGATGCACCGTGCGAGATCTGGCTGAAATTGGAGACACTCCAGCCGATCGGTTCGTTCAAGATCCGCGGCGCGCTCAACGCCATGCGCGCGCTGCCGCCCGAGCGCCTCGCTGAAGGTGTGTACACCGCGAGCGCGGGCAACATGGCGCAGGGACTCGCCTGGGCCGCCCGCGAACTCGGCGTGCCGTGCCGGGTGATCGCGCCCGATCACGCGCCGCGCACGAAGCTCGAGGCCATCGAGCGCCTCGGCGCCACCGTCCGGCTCGTCCCGTTCGCGGACTGGTGGCGGGCGATCCTCGAGCACGGGGTGCCCGGCGAGCGCGGCACCTTCATTCATCCGGGCGCCGACCCGATGGTGATGGCCGGCAACGGAACCATCGGACTGGAGATTCTCGAGGATCTTCCCGATGCCGCCGCGATCCTGGTTCCCTACGGCAGCGGCGGGCTCGCGTGCGGCATCGCGTGCGCGGCTCGAGCCATACAGCCCGGGATTCCAGTGTACGCCGTTGAGTTGGAAGGCCGCGCTCCGTTCGCCGCGTCGCTCGCCGCCGGCCACCCGGTCAGCATCGACTACACCGCGAGCTTCGTCGACGGAATCGGCGGCAAGAGCGTGCTCGATGAGATCTGGCCGCTCGCGAGGCAGGTCCTCGCCGGATCACTCGCCGCGTCACTGCGACAGATAGCCGACGCCGTGCGGCTCCTCGTCGAGCGCACGCGGGTCGTCGCGGAGGGTGCGGGCGCCGCGCCGGTCGCGGCGGCGCTCGCGCACGACATCGGCGCGCCGAAGGTCGTGTGCGTAGTTTCCGGCGGCAACATCGACACGAAGAAACTCGCGACCATTCTGTCCGGCGACATTCCATGACGGCGAACGAAGTCTCACGGGCGATTGGCCGATGGCTCGCCGTGTGGGCGGTGATGGTCGCGCTGCTGGTCCTGATCGGCGGGGCGACGCGCCTCACGGAAAGCGGGCTCTCGATCACCGAATGGCAGCCGGTGTCCGGCGTCATTCCCCCGCTGAGCGAGGCGTCGTGGGCCGCCGAGTTCGCGAAGTACCAGAGGATTCCGCAGTACCAGCTGCTGAAACACGGCATGTCGCTCGCCGAGTTCAAGACGATCTTTCTCTGGGAGTACGTGCACCGGCTCTGGGCGCGGCTGCTCGGCATCGCGCTCGCGATCCCGCTGCTCTGGTTCGCGTTCCGCCGGCGCATTCCGGGCGATATCTGGCCGCGACTCATCGGCCTGCTCGTGCTGCTCGGCCTTCAGGGCGCCCTCGGCTGGTGGATGGTGAAGAGCGGCCTCAGTGCGCGCACGAGCGTGAGCCAGTACCGGCTCGCCGCGCATCTCATGACGGCGCTCGCGCTCTACGCGTTCACCGTCTGGACGGCGGCGGAGCTCATCGAGCCGCGCGCGGTGCGCGCCGCGAGTGCGGACCCCGCACTGGCTTCGGGCCTTATGACGCTCGCGCTGCTCGTGCCGATCACCGCCGCGAGCGGCGCGTTCGTCGCGGGCCTTCGCGCGGGCAAGATCTACAACACGTTTCCGTTCATGGGCGCCGGCATCGTTCCGCAGGAGTACGGCCAGCTCGTTCCCTTTTGGCACAACCTGTTCGAGAACCCCGCCGCGGTGCAGTTCAATCATCGCGTGATCGCGACGGCGACGTTTGCACTGGCGGCGTGGATCTGGTATCGCGCCAGGCATTCGGCGAACTCACGATTAGTGCGCGCGACGCGGCTGGTGGCCGGTGCGGCGTTGCTTCAGGTGACGCTCGGCATCGCCACGTTGCTGAAAGGGGTGCCGGTCGGCCTTGGCGTCGCGCACCAGGCGGGCGCCGTCCTGCTTCTCACCGCCGCGCTGCTCGCCCTGCACGCGAACGGGCGCGCCTGAGCCGACACATCGTCAGGGCTTGGGCTTGAGCGTGGTGAGCAGGGTCTTCGACCAGATCACCAGCGTCGCGCACGTCTTGCCTGGTACCGTGAACTCCGCAGGAACCGCCGACGGCATCGAATAATACTCGATCGCGCCCAGGTCGCCGGCCGGCACCGCGTCGTCGACGTCGCCGGGCTGGAACTGGTCGAATCGCGCGTGGTCGATGTAGATATTGATGCAGCCGTCCTGCGACGATCCGGCGCCCGAGGTCGACTGCAGAAAGCGGCCGCCCGTCGCGGTGGTCACGCGCAACCCGTTCGACATGCGCATCATGTCCGTCAGCATATCCGGATTCCTTTCCGCGATCTGCTCGGGCGTGAAGTACGAGCCGAGCCCCTGCTGCTTGCGCGCGAGGAAACCGATCCTGCTGAGCCCGTCATCCATCTTGCCGACCACGCGAATGGTGCCGAGAACCGTAGCCTGTTCTAGCTCGATCTTCACGCTGGCCGGCGCGCGCGCCGCGAGATGCACGATCTGCGACACCTTGGCAAACCCGATCTTGCGAATGACGGCCTCGTGAGTGCCGGAAGGCAGTCCACCGAGCGTAAACGTTCCATCGTCCGCGGTCGTGACCACGGTCGTCGTGCCGACCACGGTGACTTGCGCGCCCGCGATGGGCATGCCGCCCTTCAATCTCACCGTTCCCTTGAGCACCGCGCTCCCCGCCCCCGTTCCGCCGATCGAGAGGCTCGCCGTGGCGATCGACTCGTCGTTCGTCGTCACCGGGAGGTCGGCCGTCGTGACGCCGCCGAGCGACGCCTGCAGGTTGCCGGCGATGGTGCCCGGCAATCCGCAAATGGCGAACACGCCCGTCGGCCCCGCGCGGCCGGTGCGCACCTTTTCGACCGACGACTTGAATGTGAGGTCCTTGAACACGAGCGACACCGTCGCTCCGGCGGCGGGTTCATCGGTGTCCGCCTGTATCACGCGGCCGACGAGGATCGCCCCTCCACCCGACACGCCACCGCGCGGGCACACCTTCACGCGCACCTCCTCGAACGTGGGGGTGTGCGCGCCGACCTGCCGCTGGATTCCGCCCGAGAGCGTGATCGGCGCCGACAGCACCTGCAGGCCCAGCGTGTCGAGCAACGGGTGCGTCACCACGATCTGGTGCTCTCCCGGCACGATGCTGTCGATGCGGAAGATGCCCTTGGCGTCCGTCGTGCCCTGCCGCTTGGTGCCGACGACGGTCACGAGCGCGCCGGCGAGCGGTCCGCCGCGAATGCTGTCGTCGACGACGCCGATCAGCGATGCGAAGTCCTTGGGAACAGGCAGCGGCGCCTGCTGCGCGCGCGCGGCGGAGTGCACGAGCGCGACAGCGAGCACGAGCCTCGCGAAGCGATTGGCCATGCGAGCAGCCATAGGCGATGTCCTCGCTCCCAAAGACAATCCGGTCAGCGAGACCTGCCGCCGCCGCGCCCGCCCCGTCCTGCACCTGAACCGGAACCCGAACCCGAACCACCCGGCCCGCGGCGTCCGCCGGCCGGCGGGGCGTTTGCCCGGCGCTTCGCGTTCTCCGCGGCGCGCAGGCGATCGCCCGACTTGTTGGCGCGATGTTTCGCGAGACGCTCCGCGAGCGGAATCTCGAGCTTTCCCTCCGGCTTTGCGCTGTAGTTGAAATCCCGAACCGTGACGCGCGGCAGCCGCCGTCCGATCGCCCGCTCGATGTTGCGCAGGTCCGCTTCCTCGTCGGGCGCGACGAACGTGAACGCATCGCCCTTGAGCTCGGCGCGCGCGGTGCGTCCCACGCGATGGATGTAGTCGTCGGATGCGGCCGGCACGTCGAGGTTCACGACGTGCCCGAGCGCTTCGACGTCGATGCCGCGCGCCGCGATGTCCGTGGCGACGAGCACGCGATACGTGCCGTCCTTGAACCCGGCGAGCGCCGCCGTACGCGCCGACTGCGAACGGTTGCCGTGGATTCGCTCCGCCTTGATCCCATGTCGCACGAGATACTCGGCGATGCGGTTCGCGCGGTGCTTGGTGCGGGTGAAGACGAGCGCTTCCTTCATGTCGCCGCGCGTCAGGAGCGCGAGGAGCAGCGCCGACTTGAGGTCCTGGGTGACCGGGTACACCGCCTGCGTAATTCCAATGGCCGGCTTCGACTCGCGCTCGACGTTCAGCGTGACGGGATTGTGCAGCATCTCGCGCGTGAGCGACGCGATTTCCGGCGGCATCGTGGCCGAGAAGAACAGCGTCTGCCGCTTGGGCGGCAGGTGCTTGATCACGCGGCGGATATCGGGAAGGAAACCCATGTCGAGCATGCGATCGGCTTCGTCGAGCACGAGGTATTCGAGGCCGGCGAGCTTCGCGTATGGCGAGCGAAAGTGGTCGAGCAGCCGCCCCGGCGTGGCGACGATGATATCGACACCGCTGCGGAACGCGTGTTCCTGCGGGCCCATGCCGACGCCGCCGAACACGGCGGCTCCCGTGATCGGCGTGTGCACCGCGAGGTCGTTGATGGCCTCGACGATCTGCGCCGCGAGTTCGCGCGTCGGCGTGATCACGAGCGCGCGCGTGGTGCCGCGCGGCTGGTCGATCAGCTTGTGCAGGATCGGAAGGACGAAGGCGGCGGTCTTGCCGCTGCCGGTCATGGCGCAGGCGAGCACGTCGCGCCCTTCGAGCGCGGGCGGAATGGAGTCCGCCTGAATCGGCGTGGGGCGGGTGTAGCCGAGCTCCTTGAGGCCCTTCTGGAGACTGGGGTGGAGCTGTAATGAACTAAACGACAAGTGGATTCCGGACTAGAGTAAGTCCGAAAGCTAACTAGAAAGACAGAGGGGAGTGGCGAGACCAGAAGGGAGTGGCGAGACCAGCGGGGAGTGGCGAGGGTGAGTGGGGAGTGGGAAGAACCGAGCGGGGAGTGGCGAGTTCAAGTGGGGAGACAAACGCGACACGTCGTCGCTTCTCACATCTCGGTCGTTCGTTCGCGGTTCCCGCCCCTCAAACTCGCCGCTCGCCACTCGTTTCTCCCCGCTCCCCACTCACCCTCGCCACTCCCTGCTGGTCTCGCCACTCCCCTCTGTCCTTAGAGCAGCGTGCCGGATCTTCCCCCATCCGCGAGAATCGCCTGCCCCGTGACGAACGAAGCGCGCTCCGAGGCGAGAAACGCGACGACCGCGGCGATTTCCTCCGGTGCGCCCACGCGGCCGACCGGCGTTCCAGTCCGGTAGGACTCGAAGATGCTCTCGTGCGTCGCCCCCGTCCGCTTCGTCGTCGCAGCGGCCAGCTCCTCGAGCCGCTCGGTGGCGACATAACCCGGCAGCACGGTGTTCACCGTCACGCCGTCGATCCCGACTTCATCGGCGAGCGTGCGATAGTACCCCGTCACCGCGGCACGAAGGCTGTTCGATAACACCAGGCTCGGCACCGGCTTCTTCACCGCGATCGACGTGATGCCGATGACGCGCCCCCATTTCCGCTGCTGCATTCCCGGGACGAGCGAGCGAGTGAGCTCCACCGCGCTCCGCAGCAGCAGTTCGGACGCGCGCGTCCATGCGGCCCAGTCGTGCGAGAGCGATGGGCCCGGGGTGGGGCCGCCGGTGTTCGTGACGAGCACGTCAACGCGTCCGTAGTGTTCGAGCGCCTTCGCCGCGGCGGTGGCCGTGCCCTCGGTCGTGCTGAGATCGGCAATGATGGGCAGGATTTTCGCGCCCGTCTTCGCGAGGCGCGCGGTGGCAGCGGCGACCGCGTTCGCGTCGCGGGCGCAGATCGCGATCTGCGCGCCCTCGCGCGCGAGCTCTTCCGCGACGGCGAAGCCGATGCCGCGGCTCGCGCCGCAGACGAGGGCTACTCGATTCGAGAGTCCGAGGTCCACCTTACTTCTGCTCGCGAATGTAGGAATCGGTACCGTTGAGCCAGTCTTCGCGCGGCGGTGTGAACACGTCGAGGTCGAGCGTGTCCGCCAGCGCTTCCGCCTGATGGCGCAGCCCGCCGGGGATCAGGAGGACCTCGCCCGCCATCACGTCCACGTACTCCGCGTTCGGCGCCTTGTCGGCGTTCTCGCCAAGCCAGAATCGCAATCCGCCCTCGAGGATGTACGTGATCTGCTCGTTGTGATGCTCGTGCGCCTTCACGACGGCGCCTTTCTTGAGATAGACCTGCGCGATCATCGCCTTCTCGGCGGTGAGCACGCGGCGGGAGAGCATCGGCGTGAGGACTTCGAGCTTGACGCTCGACCAGGGCTGTTTATTGGGCAGGGACATTGCGGGGACGGAGAGAGGAGGCTGAACGCGCAGAATACAACACCCTTAACTAAACGACGTCAGACGCCAGACGGGAGCTATCGGCTATCGGACAACAGCCTCTTTACCGTTCTGCGAGCGAATCGGTAAAGAGGCCGTTGTCTCGTGGCTATCAACTGAACGCTGTCGTCTGACGTCGTTCAGTTCTCTTCTTTACGGCTGCTTCTCGCTTCCGCCGAACGGGTTCGCGGCATCATCGACGCCGGTCACGCGCTCGACCCGCAGCACCTGCTTGTACGTCTGCCCGCCGACCGTCATCGTCACGAGGTATTCGCCCGTGCTCGCGACGAGCGCGCCGCGACCGCCACCTGCGCCGCCGCGGCCGCCACCACCGCCGCCGCGACCACCACCAGCGGGCGCCCTAAGCCCGATGATCGCGTAGACCTTTAGAACGTTGGCCGTCTCCGGTGTGCCGCCGCGGCCGCCACCACCGCCGCCGCCGCCGGCCTCGCCCTCACCCGGGCGCGGGCAGAACGGTTCCCACATCGTGAGCGGGTGGGCGCAGTTGATCGTACCGCGGCCGCCACCGCCGCCAGCACCACGTCCGCCGCCGGCGGGAGCACCGCCGCCGGCCAGCAGCACGCCGACGCGCGCGATCGCGACCGTATCGAATCCGGCCTTCTTGAGCGAATCCAGTACAATCGGAGCGCGTACCGCCTTGATGATGCTGTCGCGGCGTTCCGACGCGGACAGCGTCACCACGACCGGCGCCATGCGCCGCATTCCCTGGAAGTTCCAGACGACCGTGTGCACACCGGGTGTCCCCGACCCGTTGAGCGTCGCGATCGTGTCGCCACGCGCGTCGCTGACATAGATGCGCACCGGTCCGCTCGGCGCACCCGCGCCGAGACGATACGAAATCTCCGCGCCGTACGCCGGACTCGGCACCGAGAAGTACTGCTGCGCGTTGCCGTTGCCCGTCGATGAGAGCGTCGGGCCCTCACCGTACTGCAGGGCGGTCTTCGGCTCGAAGAGCGCCGCCGTTGCCGCGAGCGTCTTCGCCGTCAGCTGTTCGATCGGGACGATGTCCACCGCCCACAGGCTGCGCCCGTGCGTGGCGGCCATCAGCTCGTGATCGCGGGGATGGATCTTGAGGTCGTAGACGGCGACCGAGGGGAGGTTTGCCGCGAACTTCGACCAGTGCGCACCGCGGTCAACGGAGGCGTACACACTCAGCGATGTGCCGACGAAGAGCAGGTCGCGGTTGGACGGATCTTCACGAATCACGTGCACGAAGTCCGCCACGCCGTCCTTCGGGAGGTCGTTGACGATCGAACGGAACGTCTTGCCGCCGTCGTTCGTCGCGTACAGGTACGGCGTGAAGTCATTCACTCGGTGATCCTCGAACGCCACGTAGAAGGTCAGCGTGTCGAAGTGCGAGGGCTCGATGCGCGCGACCCACGAATCGTTCGGCAGACCCGGGAAGCGGCCGTTGAGGCTCTCCCACGCCGCGCCGTCGTTCGTCGACTTCCACATGTTGCCGTCGTCGGTGCCCGCGAAGAGCAGACCCGGCTTCATGTACGACTCCGCCAGCGCCACCACCGTGCCGAACGTCTCGGCGCCCGTCGCGTCGATCGTCACGCCGCCGGTCCACTTGACCGAGGTATCGATCTTGGCCCAGTTCTTCTTGGAGAGATCGGGTGAGATCAGCTGGAAGTCCTCACCGCGCTTGTACGACTTCAGCACGCGGTTGCCCGCGAAGTAGATCACCGCCGGGTTGTGCGGCGAAAGGAAGTACGGCGAGTTCCAGTTGAAGCGCAGCGCGAGATCGACCGAATCCTGCTTCTGCTGCGCGCGCAGCGGCGCGAGCGCCTTGGTCATGTCCTTCGTCTCGGGCTTGAGCGGATCGCCGCGAACGATCGCGATCGAGTCCTCCCACCACTTGAAACGCTCCTGCCACCCCGGTTTCGCGAAGCTCATCCGCTCGCCCGTCTTGATGTTCAGTCGCGAGGCGTTGCCGCCCTGCGACTCGCCGTAGACGATGTTCGGGTCGGTCGGATCCTGCGCCGTGTAGAATCCGTCGCCGCCCGAGATCGTGAACCAGTACGAGTTCGGCGTGCCGCCCGCTTTGCGACGGCTCGGGCCGCACCACGCACCGTTGTCCTGCGCGCCGGAGCAGACGTTGTACGGAACGGCGTAGTCGTACGAGATCTCGTAGAACTGTCCGATGGGCAGGTTCGTCGTCTGGATGAAGTTGCCGCCCCTGTCGAACGTGATCGAGACACCACCGTCGTTCGCGAGCACCCAGCGCTCCGGGTCGTTCGGGTCGATCCAAAGGCCGTGGTCGTCCACGTGCACCTGCTGCGCCGCGGGACGCGCGGTCTTGCCGCCGTCGTCGGACACCTGGAGCTGTGTCGAGGAGAAATAGACGCGATCGCGATTCTTCGGATCGACGCGCACCTGCGAGTAGTAGAACGGGCGCGTGTCCGCGGTGTTCATGCGCGTCCAGGTCCTGCCTGCGTCGGTCGAGCGATAGAGTCCCGTGCCCTCGGGAGTGGCACTCGGAACGTAGCTGCCGTCCTTGGTCGGCGCGGCGGCCTCGACTTCGGCGTAGATATAATTCGGATCGCTCAGCGCGATCGCGAGACCGATGCGGCCCTTCACGCCCTCGGGGAATCCGCCGCCCTTGATCTCGGTCCACGTCGCACCCGCGTCGTTCGACGTCCAGAGTCCCGAGCCGGGGCCGCCGCTCTTCAGCGAGTACGGCGTGCGCAGGCGCTCCCACGCCGCGGCATAGAGGTGGTTCGGATCGCGCGGATCCATCGCGACGTCCACGAATCCCGCCTTGTCGCTGATGAACTTGATCAGCGTCCAGGTCACGCCGCCGTCGGTCGTCTTGTAGAGTCCGCGCTCGGCGTTCGACTTCCACGCGGCACCGAGCGCGGCGACGTACACCGTGTTCGGATCGCGCGGATGCACGACGATGCGCCCGATGTGCTGCGTCTTCTCGAGCCCCATGAACTTCCAGGTGAGGCCGCCGTCCGTCGACTTGTAGATGCCGGCGCCCGCCTCGATCGTGTTTCGCGAATTGGGTTCGCCGGTGCCCGCCCACACCTGCTGTGTATCCGACGGCGCGATCGCGAGCATGCCCATCGAGATCACGCGCTGGTCGTCGAATAGCGGCCGCCACGTGATGCCGTTGTTCATGGTCTTCCAGATTCCGCCGCCAGCGGTCGCCACGAAGAGCGTCTTCGACGGCCCGGGAATACCGACGATGTCGGACGAGCGGCCTTCGAAGTTGGCGGGGCCAAGCTGCCGCCACCTCATGCCGGCGATGCTCGCCGAGTCGATGGTTTGTGCGTGGACATTGGCGCCGGAAAACACGAGTGCCGAGCCAGCCAGTGCCGAGAGGAAGCGATTGCGTTGCATAGCCTTGTCAGACAATGGGGGAATGACTGCTACGGGAATGAATTTCTACGCACCATATATAAGAGTGTTGACGTGTCATGTTCCCGTCATCTACACTTTCGTTTGCCGAGCGTCCGCGAAGCGACGAAGTTTGAACCATTCACACGAGACACCGGAGTTCCGCCGATGCGCCCTTCCCCGCTCCTCACCGTCGCAGCGCTGGCCTCGGCGCTCGTCGGTGCTCCCGCCGTGGCCCAGCAGCCGGCGCTGACGCCAAACCAGCAGTTGGCGCACGAGGTGTACAAGCAGCTGATCGAGACGAACAGCTCGACCATGACCGCCGGCACGACGGGCGCCGCGCAGGAAATGGCGCAGCGCTACCGCGACGCGGGGTTTCCCGAAGGCGACGTTTTCCTCGGCGGCGTTCGCCCCGACAAGTTCAACGTCGTCCTTCGCTACCACGGCAAAGGCGGACCCGGCGGGCCGAAGCCACTATTGCTCCTCGCGCATCTCGACGTCGTCGAGGCGCTGAAGACCGATTGGTCGCCCGACCTCGACCCGTTCAAGTTCCTCGAACGCGACGGCTATTACTACGGCCGTGGAACGTCGGACGACAAGGCGATGGCCGCGATCTTCGTCGCGAACATCATCCGCCTGAAAAAGGAAGGGTTCGTCCCAGAGCGCGACATCATCATCGCGCTCACCGCGGACGAAGAGGGCGGCTGCTGCAACGGCGCCCGCTGGCTGGTGGCGAATCACCGGGAGCTCGTCGACGCAGCGTACGTGATCAATGAAGGCGGTGGCGGGTCGCTGCGCGCCGGAAAGCCGTTCATCAACTCCGTGCAGGCGACGGAAAAGGTGTTCGGCAACTTCACCGTCACGGCTCGCAACAAGGGCGGACATTCATCGGTGCCGCGCCCCGACAACGCGATCTACGAGCTGTCGGAAGGGCTGGTCAAATTTTCACACTTCGCTTTTCCCGTCGAGTTCAACGACGTGACGCGCGCGTACTTCGAGCGCACCGCCGCCGTCGAGACTCCGGAGACGGGCGCCGCCATGCGCGCGCTGCTCAAGAGTCCGAACGATGCCGCCGCTTCGGCGATCGTCTCGCGAGACCCCCGATACAACTCGACACTTCGCACAACGTGCGTGGCGACGATGCTCTCGGGCGGACACGCGCAGAACGCGCTTCCGCAGACCGCGCAGGTCACCATCAACTGCCGCATGCTCCCCAACACGAATCCCGCCGACGTTCGCGCGCAGATCGTGAAGGCGATCGCCGACACCGGACTCACGGTTTCTGAAGCTCCGGCAGCGCGCCCTTCGGCGCCGTCGCCGCTGCTCGCAGAGGTGATGGGTTCGATCGAGACAATCACCAAGCAACTCTTCGGCAATATCCCCGTGATCCCGATCATGGGGACGGGCGCGACGGATTCCTCACCGTTCCGCGCGATCGGAATTCCGTCGTACGGCGTCTCCGGTCTCATGGGCGATCCGGAAGACGTTCGCGCGCACGGTCGCGACGAGCGGATGCTCGTGAAGAGTTTCTACGACGGGCAGGAGTTCCTGTACCGTCTCACGAAGGCGCTTACGACGACACGCACGGTTCCATAGCCGCAACAGCAAGACAACGGCAACAGCCACTGCATCCACGGATCTCGCGGATGCACGCGGATCCTCTATTTGATCGGGCCGCCTTTCCTCGTCTGCGGAACGCCGTCCGTCATCCACTTCGGCGCCGGCGCACCCATGAGATAGTGGTCGAAGAACTGCTTCATGCGAACCTGGAAATCCTTCTGGTTCTCCTTCACGGCCAGATGATGTGGTTCATTCGGATACGAGAGGAAAATCACTTCCTTCCCGTTGCGCCGGGCCGCGTTGAAGAACTCGAGGCCCTGATCCCAGTCGACCGCCCCGTCCGCGGTGCCCTGCAGGATCAGGAACGGCGTCTTGATCTTCGTGACGTTGAACACGGGCGACTGCTGCTCGTACAGATCGTGCGCGTTCCACGGCGTGACGTTCGCGCCCATGCGCACCTGGCCGACTTCCATGATGCCCTGCTGCACGGTGCCGGTCTGCTTGTAGAGCTCGTCGTAGAAGCTGATGAGATTCGTCGGCGGCGCGCCCGTGACCACCGCGGCGAACATGTCCGTCTGCGTCACGATGTACGACGACTGGTATCCGCCCCAGCTGTGTCCCTGCAGCCCGATGTGTTTCGGATCCGCGTAGCCGAGCTCGATCACTTTCTTCACGCCACTCGTCACGCAATCGACCGCCGAGCTGCCCGGCTTTCCGATTTCGTAGACGACGTCGGGCTGGAACACCAGATAGCCGTTGCTCGCGTACGTCGACATCTGCGGGCGGTCGTCGAACACGGGCATCGAGAACGTGTGGTGCGTGTTCGACGTGATCTCGTAGAAGTACACGAGCATCGGATACTTCTTGCCCGGCTGGTATCCGGCGGGAAGCGTGAGCGTCCCCTGCAGTTTCTTGCCCTTGCTGTTCGTGAAGTCGACGAGAACCTTCGAGCCCCACGCGTATTCCTTGATGATCGGATTCGCGTCGGTCACCTTGCGCGCTGACGCGAAGCTCGCGTCGCTCACCCAGAAATCCGGGAACTCGTTGAACGTCTGCTCGGTGAACATCACGCGATCGGCGCTGTCCGCCTTTTGTGCGCCGGTGATCTCCTTGTCGGCCCACACGAGCGGCTTGGGCTCCTGCCCCGCCGTCACCTGCCAGTAGCCGCTCTTCTTCGTGCGGTCGCCATACGCCGAGAGGAGCACGGGCTTCGCGAGGTCGATGCCTTCCTCTTCGGTCGCGGCGGCGCCACCGCGCCCCCCGCCACCGCCGCGCCCGCCGCGCCCGCCGCCGGCGCCGAGCCGCACGACGCGGAACTGAATCTGCTGCGCCTTGCCCACGCCGGCCGTGAGATTCACCGGCTTCGCGCCCGCGAGCGAGAGCTGCCACACGTCGAACTTGTCGTAGAGGAGAACCGAGTTGCCGTCCTTCGCCCAGCCGCCCACGCCCCACACCGGAATCTCGTACGGATGGTCGTCATCCTCGTTCAAGAAGTTCTTGCCGGGTCCCGCGTTCAGGTCGACCACCGTTGCATTGTCGAGATTGAAGGCCCGGACCTTCTTGTCCTTCAAGTACAGGAACCACTTGCTGTCGGGCGACGTGCCCATCGTGCGCGAGAGCGTTTTCTCGATGAGCGTGCGTTCGCCGGTCTCCGTGTTCACGCGATACATGTCGGCGCGGTTCGCGCCCCATTCGACTTGGCCGCGGTAGGCCACGTCGTTCCGGCCGATCGCCCACCTGCCGTTCGCTGTCGGCGTGGCCGCACGCATGTCGTCGTCGCCGAGCCTCACCAGCTTCTGCGATGAAACGAGGTAGACGGCGGGCAGCGTCGCTCTCCGCTCCTGCTGCAGCCGCACGATCTGCACCGTCTGCGGTTCGGGATCCTTCCAGTGCCAGACGTCGACGTTCGCTTTCGACGAGTCCGCCGCCGCGAGCTCCGGTTCCTGCTCCTTGATGCCGAGGAAGATTCGCGAGCCGTCCTTGCTCCAGCGCGGCGCCGTGTACTCGCTCAGCACCATCCCTTTTGGGAACGACGTGTCTTTCGACGGATCGAGCGTAAGGGTCTTTGCGTTTGGCGACCCAGCGTTGGTCCACGCGAGCAGCGCGTTGTCGCGCTGCTTCATCTCCCGAGACTTCTCCCCGCGCAGCACCAGCAGGTTGCCGCCTTCGTCGCTCCACGCGAGCTGGTCGTACTCCAGCGCGGAACTGTTCAGTTCACGCGTATCTCCGCCCGCCATGTTCATGACATACACGCCGTTGCCGAGGTGTCCCGCGGCGTCCACCGTGTATGCGAGCAGGCGCCCGCTGTCGTCGAAGTCGTAGAGGTTGACGTTGCCGATGTTTCGCGTCGTCGCGGCCTTGAGATCCCGCAGCACGAGGTCCGCGCCCTTGAACGCCGTATCAGCCGGCGCCTTGCTGAGTCGCACCGCGAGCCATGCGGACCCTTTCGCAAACTTGAACGACGCGCCGTTCGGCACGGCGAACTTCTCGCCGTTGGTGAGGTCGAGAAGTTCGAATCGTCGCATCGCTCGCGCGGGAGCCGCCGGAGCACCGGCCTGCGGCGCGCCGCCGCGGCCCCCGCCCCCACCGGCGCGTCCTCCGCGACCACCCGCCGCCTCGGGCGGGTTCACGTAGTAACCGACGAACCGCGAGTCATCGGAGAACTGCACGCCGCCTCCTGCGCCGCCGCGTCCACCACCACCGCCGCCGTCCGCAGCGGCGGCGGCCGGTGCCGACCCGATCGGGATCGTGAAGACCTTGTCACCGTCGAGCTGCTTCACGTACAGCGTGGCGTCGCCCTCGTTGGGCTGGTAGGCGTAGCTCATCCATTTTCCATCGGGCGAGAGCGCCGTCGACGTAATGCGGTTCCACCGTCCGTAGTCGGGCAGGTTGAGAACCTTGAGCGCCTGGGCTGCAGCGCTCGCGAGGGGCGCGAGGAGGACCAGGAACAGCGCGAGTCGTGCGACGGCGGGGGATCGACGCATGCGAGATCTCCGGAGGGGGCGGAACGATGAATCCGGTACTAATATCCCTCCATGGAATACACACAGCTAGGGAGCACCGGCCTCACCGTCTCGCGCCTCGCCCTCGGGTGCATGAGCTTCGGCAGTTCCAAATGGCGCCCGTGGGTGCTCGACGAGCCCGCCGCGAAGCCCTTCTTCCGCAAAGCCGTCGAAGCCGGCATCAACTTCTTCGACACCGCCGACATGTACTCGCTCGGCGCGAGCGAGGAGGTCACCGGTCGCGCGATCCGCGAATACGCGAACCGCGAAGAGATCGTCCTCGCAACGAAGCTCAACTTCCCCATGACTTCCGGCCCCAACATGGGCGGCCTGTCGCGCAAACACGTCGTGCAGGCGTGCGAGGCGAGCCTCAAGCGGCTCGGCGTCGACGTGATCGATCTCTACTGGATCCATCGCTTCGACGACAAAGCACCGATCGACGAGACGCTCGAGGCGCTCAACGATCTCGTGCATTGGGGAAAGGTGCGCTACCTCGGCGCGAGTTCCGGCCCAGCATGGCGAATGGCGCAGGCGCTCTCGACGTCGGAACGGAACGGATGGGCGCGATTCGTCGGCATGCAGAATCACTACAACCTCATCTATCGCGAAGAAGAGCGCGAGATGATTCCGCTCTGCCTGAACGAGGGGATTGGGCTCGTGCCGTGGAGCCCGCTCGGGCGCGGCCTGCTCGCGCGGCCGCGGCCGGCATCGGCGAAGATCGCCGATGCGGGCACCGCGCGCGCCGACAGCGACAAATACACGGAGCAGCTCTACGACAGCCCCGACGATTGGAACGTCGTCGATGCCGTGGAGAAGCTCGCGAAGGCGCGCGGAGTGTCCATGGCCGAGATCGCGCTCGCATGGCTGATGGGAAGGCCCGGCGTCGCGGCGCCCATCGTCGGCGCCACGAAAATGGAACATCTCGATACCGCGCTGAAGTCGCTGAGCCTCACGCTCTCGGATGAGGAGTGCGCTGCACTGGAAAAGCCTTATCGGCCGCACGGGGTGCGCGGGTATGCATTTCCGGAGCCGGCGCGGGCGGGAGTGCCGAAACGGGGATGATGGCAAGTACTGAATCGCGACTGCTGAAGGCTTCTAAGAAATAGGAACGAGCGACGGGTGCAGGGATGATGCTACTCCCTTTGAGCGATTGCCTCGAAGATCCAACGCGGTGAACATTGTCGTTGGCAGGAGTCACCGGACTCAGCGGCATCACGTCCATTCGCGGCATGCCGCTGTCACGGCGTTCCGCATCATCGTCTTGGGGAGGTTCCCGCCATGCGGTTTGCGCTACTCATGGCCCTCGGCGCCGCGAGCATTTATGCCTGCTCGAGCCCGACGGGCGTCACGACCGCCAACTCCTGCGGCAGCAGCGGAGCCAGCGCCAACATCGGAGCCACCGACGGCTTGGTGTTCTCACCCAGCGCCGCCACTATTGCGCACGGGCAGTCGGTGTGCTGGCAGAACAACGGCAACATCTCACATACCGTCATCACGAATGACGGGACCTCGATTAACGCTTCGCTGACTCCCGGCCACATTCTCCTGCACACGTTCCCGACGGCAGGAAGCTACCCTTACCGCTGCACCATTCATGCGGGGATGACCGGTACCATCACGGTGAACTGAGCCACGCGGAGAGTAGGCCGCGCCGACGGAACCCCGTATCCGGCGCGACATTCGACACATAGCTTTCTCCAAACTCTGGATTCGTTTTCACTCAGGAGAAAGCCCTCGATGCCGCACGCCGGCTCGCCCGGTTTCCGGGTGCTCCCCGCCCCGCCCCGCATCAGCGCCGGGCTGCTCGAACGCTACCGTGGCCTCGCCAGCTCGAACGTCGCCGACGCCATGGGCCGGTTCGGCTTCATGGATCCCGGCATCCGCTCGCGCAGCGGGCTTCCCCTCTGCGGCCTCGCGGTCACGGTGCAGTGCCGCCCCGCGGACAACCTGATGGTGCACAAGGCACTGCAGGTCGCCACTCCCGGTGACATCGTCGTCGTCAGCACCTGCGGCAACACGACCAGCGCGGTCTTCGGCGAAATGATGTGTCACACCGCCACCGCGGCCAAACTCGGCGGCATCGTGGTGGATGGCGCGATTCGAGACGTCGAGGGGGTCACGCGCCTTGGCATGCCCGCGTTCTCCCGCACCGTGTGTCCCGGCAGCTGCGACAAGGACGGTCCGGGCGAGATCAACGTGCCGATCAGCTGCGGCGGCACGGTCGTTTCGCCCGGCGACATCATCGTGGGCGACGCCGACGGAATAGCGGTCGTGCCGCGAGCGATGGCCGCCGAGATTGTGGAGCTCGTTTTGCAGCTCATGGATCGCGAGAAGAAGCGCATTGCCGAGATCGGCGCCGGCAAGATTTTCAAGGCGGAGATCGATGAGACACTCCGCAAGAAAGGCGTGATCGAGTGATCTCCAACGGCGCGGCGCCGCTGCTGCTCATGACGCCGGGCCCCACGCGCGTGCCCGATCGTGTCCTGCGCGCAGGCGCACGGCCGATGATCCATCATCGCACTCGCGAGTTCTCGGCGGAACTCGCGACCGCCGTCGAACTTCTCAATCCCGTGTTCGGCACAAGCGAACCGATTCTTCCCGTTCACACGACCGGCAGAGGGGCGCTCGAGGCCGCGATCTGCAACTTCTTCTCGCCGGGCGACGAGATTGCCGTGTGCTGCAACGGCAAGTTCGGCGAGATGTGGGCCGGGTTCGCCGAATCGTACGGGATCACCGTGCATCGCATTTGCACCGACTGGACGCGCCACGTGGACGTGATGGAAGTCGCGCGCGCCCTGGAGGCGCACCCGCGGGTGAGCGCGGTCGCGCTCACCTACTCCGACACGTCCACCGGCGTGAGCAACGACGTGGCCACCGTGTCGCGAACCGTGCACATGATCCGGCCGGGCGCACTCGTGCTGGTGGACGGCGTCTCGTCGATCGGCGGCATGCCGTTCTCGTTCGATTCATGGGGCGTGGACTTCGCCGCGACCGCCAGCCAGAAATGCCTGATGTCGAGCCCCGGGCTTTCGTTCGCCGCTCTCAGCGAGCGCGCTTGGGCCGCCGCGGCGCGAGCGAAGTTGCCGCGCAACTACTGGGACTTTACGGCGATTCGCGCGGAGATCCTGAAGGAGTGCCCTGAAACTCCGGGAACGCCGCCGGTGCACATCGTGCTGCAGGTCGCCGAGGCGCTGCGCCTCATGCACGAGGAGGGTCTCGAGCGGGTGTACCAGCGGCACGCACAGATGGCTGCGCGCGCGCGCCGCGGGGCGTCGGAACTTGGCCTCTCGCTGCAGTGCCCCGAGCTCGGCGCATACTCCACCACGCTCACCGCAATCGCCGCACCCGCCGGCGTTTCGCCCAAGGACCTGCGCAACGGGATGCGCGTGCGCGGCGTGCTCACTGCGGGCGGGCTCGGCAAGTACAAGGACTCGTCGTTCCGCATCGGGCACATGGGTGACATCCGGCTCGCCGATGTCGAGCGCACGCTGACAGCGCTCGCCGAGACGCTCGCGGAGCTTCGGGTCACGCGGTGAAGCTGCAGACGAAGATTCTCGCCGGTCTCGTCGCCGGAGTGCTCGTCGGCATCGTCGCGCGGATCCCCGATCTGGGCGCGCTGCAGCGCATGGTGCGAATGGTGGTGCTGATGGTCGAACCGCTCGGCATCATGTTCATCCGCCTGCTCACGATGACCATCGTGCCGCTGATCGTGGCGAGCCTCTTCGTCGGTGTCGCGTCGCTGGGGGACGTGCGGCGGCTCGGCCGCATCGGGGGCAAGACGCTGGCGTGGTTTCTCGGATCGACGCTGATCGCCGCGACGATCGGGCTGGGCGCCGCGCTCGCGGCGCGCCTGGGCGAGGGCCTCGACGCGGCGACGCGCGACTCGCTGACGACGCAGTTCGAGCAGCACGGCAGCGCGGCCGCGCAGGTCGTGGCGCCGACACTCACGCAATCGCTGCTCGCGATGATACCGTCGAATCCGTTCGCGGCGGCGGCGCAAGGCGAGCTGCTGCCACTGATCGTCGCCGTCTGCATGTTCGGCGCGGCGGCGACCGCGGTGCACGGCGACGGGAAGCGCGCGGTCGTGAGCTTCTTCGACGGCGTCAACGAACTCTCGATGGTGGTGATACGCTGGCTGATGAAGCTCGCACCGGCCGCGGTGTTCGTGCTGATCGCGGCGACCGTGGCGAAGTCGGGGCTGGACCTGCTGCGAAGTCTCGCGCTCTACTGCGCCGTGGTGCTCGCTGCGACCATTGCCCACGTGGCCATCACGCTGCTCCCCGCGCTGCGGCTCGGCGCGAAGCTCGGCGTAATGGATTTCCTGCGGAAGACCGGCGACGTGCTCATGCTCGCATTCTCGACGGCCTCGTCGAGCGTCGCACTCCCCGTGAGCATCGAGGCGGCGCGCGACCGGCTCGGCATCTCGAACGAGGTCGCGAGCTTCGTGCTGCCCACCGGCGTGACGCTCAACAAGAATGGTGCGGCCGTGTACAAGGCGGTGACGGCGGTGTTCATCGCGAATCTGTACGGCATCGCGCTCGGGCCCGGGACGCTGCTCACGATCGTGCTCGTCTCGACCGTGGCCGCGTTCTCGGGGGCGGGCGTGCCCGGCAGCTCGCTCGTGACCACGCTCATCGTGCTGAACGCCATCGGCCTGGGCGCGCACTCGGAGGCGGCAATCGCGTTGGTGGTCGCGGTGGACCGGCCGCTCGACATGGTCCGTTCGATGGTGAACACGCTCGCGAACCTGGTCGGCGCGGCTTGGATTTCGCGCAGCGAAATCCCGGCGACGACTTCGCGGAGCGAGCGCGACGCGTGGATATCGCGGAGCGAAAGCGATGCGTGGATATCGCAGAGCGGGCAGGCAACGTGAGCGCGAGGACGATCAGCGAGAAGATCCTGTCGGCAAAGGCTGGGCGCGAGGTGCACGCCGGTGAGATCGCGATATGCACGGTCGATCGCGTGCTGGGCACCGACGCGTCAGGCCCGATGGCGATCGACTATTTCGAGAAGATGGGCGGCGAGCGGCTCTTCGATCCCTCGCGCGTGCTCTTCGCGTTCGATCACTACGCTCCGCCGGCATCGGCGAAGACCGCGGCGTTCCACGATCGCCTGCGGGCGTTCGCCACGCGCCACGGCGCCGAGCTCTGCGACGTCGGCGAGGGGATCAGCTTCCAGCTGCTCGCCGAGCGCGGAGGCGCGCTGCCCGGTTCGCTGGTCATCGGCGCCGACAGCCACACGGCGACTGCCGGCGCGCTGAACCTCTTCGCCACCGGCGTGGGCTCGTCGGATCTTGCGGCGGCGATGATCACGGGCCAGGTCTGGATACGCGTGCCGGAATCCATCAAGATAACGCTCACCGGAACGCGCACGGCGTTTCTGAGCCCGAAGGACGTCGGGCTCGCGCTCGTGAACGCGATCGGTCCGGCTGGTGCGAACTACAAGGCGCTGGAGTTCCACGGCTCCGCGCTCGGCGCGTTCACGCTCGAGGAGCGGATGGTGATCTGCAACCTCGGCGCCGAGATGGACGCGAAGGCGTCGATCTTCCCGTCGGACAACGCCACGAACGCGTACCTCACAGGACGCAAAGTCGGACTCGCATCGCCGGTCACGGCGGACATTCACGCCGTCTACGCCCGTGAGGTGACGCTCGATCTCTCGCGCCTCTCGCCGCGCGTGGCCCTTCCGCACGCTCCCGACAACGTCGTGCCGATCGAGCAGGCGGCCGGCACACCCGTGCACATGGTCTTTCTCGGCACCTGCACCGGCGGCCGTGTTCGCGATTTTCACGAGGCGCTCGCTGCGCTGGATCGTGCGGGCG
>Ga0208716_1000304_pt1 | contig 20977 bp, 11 predicted proteins | sample NGESurdeep092012_8_FD_184482 | JGI IMG/M metagenome (GOLD analysis project Ga0208716, IMG submission 184482) | Arctic peat soil microbial communities from Barrow, Alaska - NGEE Surface sample 415-3 deep-092012 (SPAdes) | ecosystem: Environmental > Terrestrial > Soil > Wetlands > Peat ...
CGACGTCTCGCTCGTCTACGGCGCGAATGCGACGAGCAAGTTCAAGCTGCATCTCCATTTTTTCCATCATAGACTCAAGCACTTTGTACGAGCTGTTCAGGGGGCCGAGCGAAATCGACGACGACTGATGGGTAAACGCAAAGCCCGTGTATTCGGCGTTCGTGCCCAATCGCGACGCCACCGTTGCTACCTGAACCAGCTTCGGGTCTTCAAAGCGCAGGGTTGCGCGGTAGAACTCAAGCGGATACCGCTCGATTATATCGAGGTTGTGCGCTTCGGCGTCGATCTCCTTCGGATCGATCCGCGTCGTCAAGACGAGTGGGGCGTCCATTTTGCCCCCACGACGGTCAGGCAGATAAGATAAAGAGAAGTTTAAAAGTCCGTCCAGGAGAAGAACGACGCAGTCCTCATCTCCATCACAATTTCGACGCTTTGAAGCGTGGAAGAACGGATGAGCGAAGCCCGCCGAAGCAGGTGTGAAACCAATGACACGACCTAATACGCCGGCGCTTGTGTGGGGCGCCAGCCCGATCACCAATGCACCAATGAGATCTTCTTTCGAATCTGCCTTGTAGTAAGGGGGTCGCTTGTAGTATTTGACGAGCAGGTCGTCAATGAACTTGGATACGCGCAGAAGCCACTCTGCGCAGTCCTCAGACAGTATGATATCCTGCGGAGCCAGTTCAACGACCTGGTCGTCGGCGTTCACGTTGTACCCCAGCTCGACGAGCTTACTCGTAGGGACTGAGATCTCTCGCGGTGTGAAGTGCGTCGTGGGCAGGTCAGTTAAGTCGTATCTGCAAGTCCCGTCCTTGAACACGAAGATCTCGTGCTTTGCGCGCAAAATACCTTTTTCTAGGGGCTCTGGGGTTTTATTTTTAGATATCAGGCCTAAGACGCCTTTAAATCTCTCGAATCGCGGCGTTTCGTCAAGTCGGGTAAGCGCTTGCTGGTAGACCTTTCGCAGATCAACAGATTGGATCCGATGACTGACCCCTTGTCTGCCGCACTTTGGACACGCGCCCCCGTTTCGCAGATCGCGCGAACATGCCGGACAGAAAATGACGGGCTCTGTAAAACCTCCGCATTCGCAGCGCGTTTGATAGGTTGTGTTCAGGCATGTTGGACAGCGACGGACGCCTACGTCAACGTCAATTATGCCGAGGTAATGGGCGTCAATTTCCGAGGCGTTTTCGGCGGCCGCTTTTGATGACCCGGCTGCCCTTCGAAGAGATCGGTCACGCCCACCTGAATTGCCGATAGGGAAGAGCACATGCGGAGGAGGCTTCATCTCTCGGGCATGCGATTTCTCAGGTCGTCCCATTCGCCCCCCGATCCTTGACGGCGCGCGTTTCCGTATTTCGATCTCACTGAGCAGCGTTACTGCGTCAATCGTCGACTTGATGCGCGGGCTTTTAAGAGAAAACCACTCCTTGCCTAGTGAGTCACTGAGCCCGAGACTCTTGATGAAAGCCGCCGCATCTTTAATTATCATCTTGTCTTCAGTTACCTCGTGCGTGACGAGGAGCGCTTCTAACAGCTCCTTTGTTTTGGGATCAAAAGGCAAAATGAGGTCGAACGGCGCGTTAGAATCGTGAGCGGCTTCAACCGTCGAGTCGCCCTGCGATATCTGGCCCGTTTGGCTGACAAACTCGGCGAGCTGTGTCAACTGTTTGAGCGTTATATCGTGCCATAAATAAGTAAACTTAGGGTGCAATGGGATTTTGAAGTGCTGCGAAAGGTCCAGCGCGGCTGACGCAGTGAGCTCATTTATATCGACAGGAGGGACCGGTTCGTGCAAGCTCGTTGCCCCTTCTTCAAGATCTTGTGCCCACCATTCGTGCACGTACGGTGAAGGAATCAGCGGGTGGTTATTGCCCAGAAAGTCTCCATAATTTACGAGAATCTCTCCGAGGTCGAGGATCTCGTCGATATCGTTTTTATGTTTGAGGGCCGCGTCGTGAGCGTCAATCCGGACGACGCTTCCGTTATATAGTTTAACGGTTGGTCCTTCAATCGAATCGACTGAAGAAATGCCAGCAGCTTTACCCGGCCGCTCCATCTTCAATTGCGTTCCCGGAGCGAGGAACTCACCGAGCACGACCATCGTTGCGGGGTTGATACCAGCAGAGGCAAAGCCCGTGTTGCGCGCTCGTCCATAGCGAAGACGAAAGCCCCCCTTACGGGAAGGATGCGAGAACACCGGCCGGCCTGCAATGATGTCTTCCATGTACTTCCAGCTTGGAGCAATCGTGATTTCGCCGCCTCGCTTTTTGGCGATTTTTGACCCTTTTTCACCCCCCTCTTCAGACACGTTTACGTGAATGATCTCGTCTAGCCACTCCCACCCGTCCAGAGCGAGCTGCGACACGTACTTCTTCAGTTTTGGCGCTTTTTGAGCCAGCCCTTCTGCCAAGACGAGCGCCATGCCACCTCGAACGGCGTTCGTTTTTACGCGTTCAAGGTTTCGATAGCCTGAAACCTCCTCCTTTTCTGTTGCTTCGCCATTGATACAGATGGGGCAATTCGTAACGATGGTTCTGATGTCACTAGCCGGTGGGGTGTATTGCAGGTTCACGAGCGTCTTGTAAAGCGGAATCTCTTCAACATATCGCTCAACTTCATCGTCCCGTGGCACATATCGTCCAATGCCGACAGCGCGCCTAACGTAGTCGGCGACCAACACAGAGAGGGCTTGAGCAGTCCCTCCCGCGCTTCTGATGGGGCCTGAATAGAATATTTGTAAGTAGTCGGTCCGATCGTCATTCTTACCGAGCTCTACGCGTGCAATGCCCTCAATGGGCGCTGCCACGACACCCTCGGTCAACATCGCAACCGCGGTCCTGACGGCCTTTTCTACTACCTGAACTTTGCTCTCATACGAGCCGAATTCGCCGTTGGCAAAGTCCAAACCAATTGCGAGGGCAGCCTCTTCGCGTGACATTGTTTCATCAAGCTGCCTTATACGCTGTGCAATTCCAGGGATGCCGATGAGGTTCTCAACGCGCTCAGCGAGGTCACGAGCAGGTAGGATTTCGGGAGAAAGAGACGGATCCTCGCCATTTTTCCGTGCTTCAGAGGCGATAGCGAAACAGGCCTGAAGCTCAGCTTCTAGTTTTTCAAAGTATTCGTTGATGTCTCTAATCATTGCATCATCTTGATAAGCTGACCCGAGAAGGAAGTGGCCCCTTATCAATAGTATTGTTGTTGATGCAAGTTAACCTTTCTCGTGTTGGCGTTTTTTTTGGAATAAAAAAAGGTGATCGAGATTTCACAGGTGCGCGAGGTTCTTTAGCTCGATGGAAATAGAGATAAATACATGTAAACATATCATCCCGTGGTTGAAATGGCTGGCATTAATATATTTAAGCTTAAAAACGATTACGTCTTTAAACAGTACCTTGGCGATCCTGGGCTCTTCAAGCAATTAGGCGATTACTACAACGGAGCAAAATATCGCTTTGAAATCTCCGAGGCAGATCTGGACAAAGTTCAAGACATCCTTCAGGCAGCAGGGTATGATATTACCATAATCGACAATCCTAAAGAGTTCGGCGTAACGATCGGCCGATTTCAGAAGCACAAAGAGATCCTCAAAAACAGCGTCGACGTCGAGGATGTAGGGGACGACAAGATCTTTCTAATGAAGGATCAAGAGACAGTCGAAATGGCGCTGAGCATGGGTGCTACAAAGTACGAAGGTGACCTCTTCAGCTAAACACGCTACTTTGTTCGTCACCGCCGCATACTGCGCACCGTAGTTTGTGAGAGGAGTGGCATTCGCTAAACTTAGAGCATAGATACACGACTACGTAACGCGAATATTGCATCCCTTGCAAGGTGGGGGACAAGCTAGATTTGGCTCATTGTCTTGCTTATCGGTCGTTTTGAGTGCTCTCGAGCGCTCTGTTCGGGTCTGCTCGCACTTTTTTAGGCGTTTTTCGTCGCCATTTTTTGGCGATTCTGAGGCTTAGCACCGCTGTTACGCTTAAGCATGCCGCAAGCAAAAAGCAAATGGTTACATCACAAGAGAGCAAAACGTAGGATAATATATCTACAAATTCTACGGTGTTATGTCTGCGAGAACGCGCGAGAGAGGGAACATCCCCCTGCGAATCTGGAGAGTCGAAACGTTATGAACCCTACAAAAGATCTGGACACCCACGATGGAGAGCCATTGAGGATATGCATGGTGACCCCGTTTCCGCCACGCCGCGACGGAATCGCGACATACTCGTCTGACCTGATCGGCGCCATGGAGCGTTATGGTCACACCGTCGACGTGATCAGCCACACGGACGAGCAAGTGGGCGGGCACGAATCGCAACCAAACGTTTTTGGGATTATAGACATCTCGAAGCCCGACTGGGAACGCGTCATTTTTGACAAGATAATGGATTTGAAACCAGACGTCGTACACATTCAACATGAATACGGATTATACGCCAACGCGGGAGATTATGGCATTAGCATCATCGATTTGCTCTTTCTGCTTTTCGTTGCGCGCGTGCCTACGGTGATCACGTACCATTCGGTTTACAGCACACTCAGTCGAGAAGAGGCCATCTTTACGAGCTTAAGCCTGGACACCGTAGACGCGGGCATTGTGCACGAAGAGTTTCAGAAGATCTTTTTGCCGGCAAACTTAGGCAGAATTCCAAACAACGTCTACGTCATCCCACACGGGGCAAAGGCCGTAGTTGCTGAAGATGTCCCCGACGTTCGAGAAGCGAAGAGGAAGGCCGGGTACGAGAGTAAGAAAGTCGTCCTTTGCATCGGATGGTGGGAACCGAACAAGCGGTTCGAAGACGTGGTTACCATTTGGCCCGACATCCTCGAAAAGGCCAAGAACGCAGTTCTGATTATTGCAGGCGACGCGCGGCCAGGATCACCCAGTGGGCTCTATTACAAGCCCAAGCTGCTTAAGGCCATTCGAGAATCTCCGGCAAGGGACCAGATACGGGTCATAACTGGCGCGTTTACGCCAAAGGAATACGACTCAATACTTAACCTAGCTGATCTAGTGGTATTACCATATGATCGCGCATCGCAAAGCGGGAATCTTGCACACGCGTTCGCCTTGGGAAAGCCTGCAGTAGTAACCGCGGTTGAAGGCCTCAAGGCGGAAGTCGAAGCAAGTCAAGCGGGCGCAACCGTCCCACTCGGATCGCTTGAAGATTTAAAGGCTGCTTTGCTCTTACTTTTGCGAAATAACGAGTTGAGGGCGCTTTTCTCTCAGCGGGCGCTAGAGTACGTTCAGCAAAAGATAGGCTGGTCTATCGTGGCGCAAAAACACATCCTCCTTTACGAGATAGCTATGCAAAAAGAAAGGATGAAAGTCACACCCACGGCAGGACTTGATATCAGTCGCGGCTAGCAGCATTGACGTTTAAGTTAGCGGACATAAGAGCGTGAAGAGCCGGTGGGACACGTTAAAGCTCAGTTACAGCGTTTGGCGCTCGTTGACGAAAGTTATATACCCTTTAGCACGGTAGTTAGCAAGAGTTCTAGCCGTACCTTCCGGATGCGCAGAGGTTTTTATGCTAATTTCCACTGATGACATAACGATAGCGAGTTTTCCCAAGCTATTTGACCAGATAATAGAGGAAAAGCAGAAGGTGGGTTTGACGCCCATCCAGAATAATCCATCTGATCTATTAGAGCGAGCAAAATGTTACGGAACACAGTTTAAAAATGGATCTTGGAACTGGGCATCAAACATTTGGAGTCGAAGTGCTGCAGGTAGCGTCGTTGTCGAGCGCGAGGAGGATCTGCGCATCGAGCATCAGCTATTGATGCTCCGCGTGCTGGAGCACGTTCTCGATCAGCCGCTCATTCAGGCAGATGCCACGCTCGGGCAAAAGGGTTCAAAGGGTGAGATGAAATGTCGACTCTATTGCGACGCCCAGTTTCCTGATATCGCATATCGTTGGCAAGCGGTGAATTTTCCGGGCGATCCCGATGCACAACCTGAAGCCCAGCTCGTTATGATCCCTCACTACCTCGAGAATCCAAATGTGCCTGGAAAAAACGAGATGCTCAAGGTCATCAGGTTTCCCTTCCATGATTACTCGATTGTCGTTGGATCGTCTTACATGGGAGAAGCGAAGAAGGCCTTCCTTTCGCATTGGATATATGAGGTCTACAAACGAGGGGGTACGGGCGAGCACGCTTCGCTAAAAGAGTTTACGGTCAAGCGTGTTGACGGCACTAGCAAGAAAATAGTGATGTGCGTGTGGGGATTGACAGGCAGCGGAAAATCCACGCACGGGCATTATGTCTATGATGACAAGATTGCGCAGATCTATGTCGATAAGTTTGGAATCGATCCGCTTGCGTTCATATCTAACCAACTAATACGAAATGACGACGTCGTTTCAGTGTTCGAAGACCGCGTAGTAAGCCCAGAACGCGGCTGCTGGACTAAAACAGAGGACGTCGATGTTACGCAACACGCCATCTACAACGCAGGAACGTCGCCAAACGCGCTTCACGAAAACACTGAGTGGGACGAACACGGTGACGTGAGTTTCCGCGGAGAGATACTCCAGTATCATGGAAAACTGAATCAAAACGCGCGGAGCATTATTTTCTTAGAGGACACCGGCTACTTCGATGGAAATGTCGACTCCGCCGGACCGCTCAATATGGCCGTATTCATTAGTCCCGGGTATATCTCAGACTATGCATGGGTGAAACTGAATTATCCGGCGTTCGCCGCAAAAGTGCTCGCAGACGGAAGAACAATTGGTCACCCGGCGCAAAGCCGAGAGGGCGTTGGTGGTGAGAAGTACGAATCAAGGTATTGTCTTCCATTCACAATGGGCGTTGGCAATGCAGCCCACGTCCACCGATTTTATTCCTTTATGAAGGAGCGGGTAGAGACCGATAATCCGATAGAATCGTACCTGATCAACACGACCGGACGCGTCGGCGCCAAATATGTCTGGGTCGATACGCGCCTCGGTGACGAAACCGCCTGGCTTGCAAAGACGCTTTTTGAAGAAGTGAAGGGCAAAAAGAAGCCTGTCGGCGGGACAGGCCCGACCATCGAAGAAACACAGTTGTTCTTGATCCAAGCAACGCGCGGCGCAGTTGACTATGAGCCACACCCGTTCTGGGGTGACAGTGTGCTTGTGCCAACCTCTGTTGAGGGACTGCCGCACGAGCGCTTAAAGGAACTTAATCCGTTTACGTATCGGACCGCAGAAGAGATGGAAGCACTCCTCAGACAACAGATTGTACAAAGCAAGTACTACCTCAAAGCCCAGTGTGCACACCTTAACAAGCAGATATTGAATGCAATGGACTTCTAGGGCCGCAGCCCACCCGTCGTGAGATCGCTATTTTCATCTTGAAAATTGCAATTTAGGTCTCTCGTACCGAAATAATCGTGGATCAGGCTTGCAGCAAACAACCCTTGAGCATCAAATAATATTGTCCACGACCAATCCGGTTAGAGGCACACCTTAATGCGCAACCTTTATTGCTTGGTTGCGATATTTTAAACCGAGTTTATGACCGATACAAAGTTGTGTAAGTCTTGTGGAACAACCTTAAGCCCTACCGCGCGTTTTTGCAGAGAATGCGGAATCGCTGTGATCGAACAGCCCAGCGTCGGTGAGAGCGTTTCGACTGCGTCCGTAGAGACAGCGGTGGAGTCGCCAACTGGAAAGGAGCAGGTTAACGAAGGCGTTGCTCTATACGAAAAAGGTGACTATAAAGGCGCATTAAGCAAGTTCGAAAAGGCCACTGAATCCGATCCCGCTCTGGCAGCTGCCTGGAGCGACAAAGGCTGTGCCTTGGGGCGCCTTGGCAAGCGCGACGCGGCTTTAGAAGCTTTTAAAAAGGCTCTTGAGATTGCGCCAGACAATGGCGAAGCACGCGAAGGTAGAGAGCTATGCCTGCGTATGCTTGGCTCTTCATAAAAGCTGGCTGATTACTGCCGCCTTGGATGTAATGGCCCCTAACGTTGATCGGGCGGCGACTGTCGCATAGAAGCGCGAGAATTCGTACATGCCTGCAGCAGGCTAGTGGAACGTCTATGCAGAGAAAAAGTGGGCTAAACGTGGATTATAGGACTTTTAGCTACTAATTAATCTGCATAAAGACCAGGAGTGATTTTGGGCGCTGAGTAAAGCGTCAAGCTTCTTTTTTTTAAAGCTCTCTCTTTTGTAGCGTTTCGTCAATTGTAAGTAACTCTTTGGCGTGTTTACTGCAGCGCTTATGTCAATGCGATTCAAAACATTTACTATCTTCTAAATTGACCTTTCATGGGCAACGATTTACCGATGAAGCGAATCGTTTGAAGGGGCAGGCAGCTGTGAGAATATTTAACAGCAAACCTAATATTTCAAAAATGGCCGCCGATAGTGACGTTGAAAACTTAGCACACATCGTGGAATTAGGTGGCCCTAGTTTCGACCACGATGAAAACACGCGTAGACAAGCCGTCGACGCGCTTGGCAGTCTTACAGATCAAAGGGCGATCGATCCTCTCGTTGGAGCATTACAGGATGAAAACGGGCCTGTGCGTATGAGCGCCGTAGCAGCTCTCACTAGGCACGAGGCGGCAGATCCCCTCTTTAATGCACTGCATTCAAAGGATAACGAGGTGCGCCGAGCCGCGGCCGAAGCTCTCGGCCAGTTGGGAAATCCACGCGCCGTTCCACTGCTCACAGAGAGCTTAAGTGACGATGACCGGCGTGTTCAAATCGCTGCTGTTAAAAGCTTAGCACGCCTCGGCGAACCATCAATAGATCCCTTGATTCGAGCGCTTCAAGATACGAATAAAAACGCACGCCGAGCGGCGGCCGAAGCTCTCGGCCAGCTCGGAAATCCACGCGCCGTGCTTCCGCTTATATCAGTCTTGAAAGATCAAGACTGGCGCGTAAGCTTTGCAGCAGCGTGTGCGCTTAAGCAGTTAAACGACCTGCGTTCATTAGAACCATTCTTAGAAGTCTTGGCAGGCGGATCGACAGACCTCCGACGAGTTGCTGCCAAAGCCCTCGGCCAGCTCGGAAATCCCCGCGCCGTCCAACCGCTCATCCATGCGTTATACGCTGAAAATAGTGACCTCCGACGAGTTGCTGCCAAAGCCCTCGGCCAGCTTGGAAATCCCCGTGCCGTGCCTCCACTCATCGAAGCGCTATCGGACAGTTTCAAAAATGTGCGTGAAGCCGCGGCCTTTGCATTGGGAGAACTTAACAACACTCAAGCGGTGGAGCCCCTCATAAAAGCTCTGGGCGATCAGTATAGCGACGTGCGCGAAGCTGCAGCTTTGGCGCTCGGACAACTAGGAGACCCTCGTGCGATGGACCCCCTTAACGAAGCGCTCGAAGATACCGATCAGCGCGTGCAAAAGGCTGCTGCACATGCTCTCCAGGGTATAACCGAAAAAAACAGCCCCCTTAAACGCGCAATTACGATAAATTGAAGCACCCACCAATTCAGTACAAGATGAAGACTGTTACCTCTTCTTTTCGGCGAATTACGGGCTCGCCTTTACCGCGTGCGGCACTGGAACCCCCATAGGGAGTCTTCTCGTTCGGCAGTTGCGAGACCTCTCGGAAGTTATGTCGCGGTGTCCTGTGTCGCTTTACTGGCTATCGCCGGCATTGTGATCTCCTTCTTCTTCATTCGGCAACCGGACCAAGCGGGTCGTGAGGAAAAAGGGGCATAAGCCCGCCCTTTCTTGCCCAAGAAGATACACTCCTATGGAAGCGGTAGATTACATCAAGGATCATTTCACAGAGATTGAAGGCTTGAGCTCAAAATAGGACGACTCGCAAAACTATTTTAACAATTACCTCTCTCATTTTTAGCAGAATTCTACTACTTCGCGCTGTTAGCATTCGCGTATGATCCATGCTTGCCCGGTGTTTACTCTGCCGTAGGAGCGGATTATTAAAAGCTGTGAACCTATCATTTGCATAAAGAGGTGCGGAACATCAGAACTCGACTCAGGTTTGTACATTTCAGCGACAGTCACTTGGGCTATCGGCAATACGGATTAAAACAACGTCTGCGAGACTGGAGCGGAGCAACACAAGAAATCGTCGACTACGCGGTCAAGAACGAGGTTGATTTTGTTCTGCATAGCGGCGACCTCTTTAATTCAAATCTAGTTGATCATACAACCCTCATCCACGCCATCAAAATACTAAATCCGCTAAAAAAAGCCGGAATTCCATTTTTCGTAATCGATGGAAATCACGACAGGAGAAAAGGCTCTCAGAGCGACACGGCTAACAACGTGCTCCAATACTTGGAACTGGTCGACTATCTTGGCCCGGAAGGGGATAATCTCGAATACGCGATTAGGCAAATCGGCGACACAAATATCATAGGGCTCGGGTATCACGGCATCTATCTGCGGTCAAAAATTGAGAATTTTTTCAGTCAAATGCCGGATGCGCCTAGTATTATATTGTTGCACGCGGCAGTTGAGCATCACGTTGCCGAAGGGCATCCGGATATTTCATTGGCAGAGCTTGAAATGCTCAGACCAAAAACTGCGTATTTAGCGCTCGGACACGCTCACAACAGTTTTCGGATAAGTGACTGGATTTTCAACCCGGGCAGCCCGGAATACTACAGATTCACTGATCAGGATTACAAAAGGGTTTTTTATGACGTGGTGTTAGAAGATGGGGTAGCCGAGGTTTCAGAAGTCGAAGTTCGCAGCGCTCGCCGCATGGTTAGTCTCAACGTCGAGCTAACTAGTAACGATCAAGCAACCGAAAAGACCCTTGAATTGTTGGACAGAAAGAATACGGACAATCAACTTACCGACTCTCTTGTTAGGGTGGTGTTCGGTGGTCAGGCCCCTCCGAATCTAAGCTTGGCCGAGTCAAAAGCAGCAATTGAGACCCGCTACTCGCCGCTTTACTGTTTGATAATAGACAATACGGCGAGTCCCGAAGGCGCGTTTTCTGAAGTCGAGACTTCGATGGATGAACTTGAACTCAAAATGTTCCAACACACTTTTTCCAGCTACGATACGCAAGCACCAGAGGTAGCTGCGTTTGTGCGAGGCATCGTGAAAGAGATACTCGACACGGACCCTGCAAATGCCGAAGACGCCGAAATGACAGCGCAACACGTCTCTAGTTTTCGAAGAGAAACCCTATGAAGATCGATAGCATTCGCCTCAGGAATATTAGGACATTTGTTGATTCGGGCGAAATACAGTTTGGCGACGGTACGATTTCCATTTATGGGGAGAACGGCGCGGGAAAGAGTACCATTGTCGATTGTATCGGGCGAGCAATTTTTGGCTTCGACCCGCAAGGCATCAAGTCTGCTGTAATTAATCATAGAGGGACGAAATACAAGCAAGGCGTGGTAGAATATCTCCTTAGGAAAGGTGCAACTGACGGCGTAATTGCAGTCAAATTCTCCAGCAATGGAAAGGCGTTCCACGTCGTAAACAGACTATCTCGTGCGGCGCCGCAAACGTGGGAGCTATATATCGACGAAAAGAATGCCAAACTGTTCGGAAAGGAGGAGATCCACCAGCGAATCATAGATGAGCTTGGTATTTCGAGCGTCTACAATGATTCAGCCAGCAGTTTGTTTGCCAATGTCATTTGTGTGCAACAAGGCAAAATTATCGATGAGTTCGAGTACAGCGCTCAAGCTCGGAAAGACCATTTTGACAGGGTGCTAGGGCTCTATCGGTACAGGCAAGCCTATGAAGATTCGAAGCACGTCAAGAACAACTTCAAAGAGAAGGCAACTAAGCAGGACGGCGACGTTAGGGTAATCAGGTCAAGCGTTGAACACCTGGAAAAACAAATCGAGAGCTTGAAAGAACACGAAGATGAATCGATTATCTTAAAAAAAGCGCTCAAAGATATCGAAAAAGAAATAAATTCAATAGGAGCCCGCAAAGAGGTTTTAGACGAGCTCAGTGAAACAATCAGAAATCTTGAGAGCGAGCTTCGTGACGCTGCGAATCAAAAAGATGCTCTGAAAAGCAATCAGAGCAATATCGAGAGAGAACTGGCAGAGAGTCGCCGCGCAAAGGAGATAGTTGAAGCCAATTATCAGTCTTTTCTACGACATAGCCTAATCTCAGATGAGCTTCAAACGGTGCGAGAGTATCTTCGACAAATTGCGAAACTTCAGGGTGATCTTTCCGTCAAACAAAGGGAATATGATCGTCTCGGACATGAAAAGCAAAGCAAAATAGCCACCTTAGATAATTTTCGCAACTCTAAACGCAAAGCAGAAGAGCTCAAAAGGCACGCTGACGATTATAACACGCTTCAAGCTGAATTGGAAGCGTTGAAGAGTAACCAACTGAGGTATGATGCCTTTCTAGGAAAACTGGATGAAGGTCAAGACGCACTCAACGAATACGACTTTAAAATCAAAGCAGTTGAGGTGCAACTTCAAAGTTATGACGCTCTAAAAACAGAAGCTGATCTTTTGGAGGGTTTAAACAGGGACTATAATGACATAATTGCTCTTTTGGGAGAACGAAATGGCCAGAAGCTGCAACTTGAGAAGGAACTGACAGATCTGTTAGCCGGGATCTGTCCATACACCCACGAAACTTGCGAATCAATCGTGGAGCTCGGACAAAAGCAACGGCATAAGGTGGAACAAATTCAGCAAGAATTAGCTAAATTGGAGTCACAAAAAGAAAAAAAATCGGCAGCAATTCAGCAAGCGGCTGAATCAGAAAAGGAGCTCAGAACGCTCGAAAAGAAGAAGCACGAGCTCGATCTTCTAAAGAACCAAGTGGACAAAGTCAAGGCCGACATCAAGCGATTGGTCGCCGAGATTGACCGCTTAGGGGATTCTTCTGAAGCAATCAAAAACATAGAAGCGCAACTTGATGAGTTGAAACCACTCGCTGACGAGTTCAACTCGCTATGGTATGGTGTGCAAAGATTCGATGAAGATGCAGCTCTAAAAGAAATTGCAAACTTTGAGGAAACGCAATTTCGATTGGCCCAAGCTCTTAAAACAATTGATGAAGAAACGGCGAACCTTTCTGAAGCAGGTGGGAACGAAGAAAACGAAACGAGGCTTGCTCAGGAACTACAAGAAGTGAGACCGGCTTACGACCGCTACGTAGCGTCGTTGAGTAGCGCCGAGAAATTAGAAAACTTAGAGACCAGTTACGATCAACTACGCAGCAGACTTCAGGATTTGGAAGCCCAACGGGCCGAATTAGATAGGAGAGCCCTCGAAACTAAGGGGGTCTACGACAAACGGGAACATCAGCGAATCATTGAAGAGCTGGATGGGAAACAACGAGTTTCCAACGAAAAAAAAGGTATCCTGACGCAATTACTCAAACAGATTGGTCAAGAAAAGTCAATCGAAAGCGACGTCAAAGAGAAAAAAGAAGATCTAATGGTCGCTGAAGTCGAACTTACTGAAATTGAATCCGACGCTGCATTTTTTGACGAGATTCGAGCTAGTTTTAAGAAATTGAGCTCGTTACGTCCTGTCTACACGAGAGAGATAACCAAACACGCGGAGCGGTACTGGTCAAGTCTCGTCGGCGTAGGGTCTCAACTGTTTTGGCAGGAAGATTACCTGATCTTCAAAACAATAAATGACAATGTAATCTCGCTATACGAAATGAGTGGCGGCGAGAAAATTTCCGCGTGCCTCAGCGTTCGCCTAGCCCTTCAGGAAGTTGTCGGCGGACTCGGCCTTTTCATTCTTGACGAACCTACAGTACATCTTGATGAGGAACGCCGTAACAACTTGGCTAGCCAAATAGGTGCAATTAAAGGACTGAGCCAGGTCATCGTCATAAGCCACGACGATGCTTTCCATTCGCATACTAGGCAGCAAATCACAATTCAAAGAGGATCTGACGGTAGTGGCAGCTCCGTTGAATGGTGAGATTGGACCGCCGCTTGAAAAGCTAAACTGCTTGAGAATTACGATTCGCGCAGCAAGAAATAACAAATCACCATAACAAAGGGAACTGAGCAGTCACGCTAAAGTGGTGGACTTTTAAACAATTTTAGGATAATAGGCCTCTTTGCGGGTCTTAGTGTCACGTAAATGTCGCGTACAAAGTTGGCCCGCGAGGCTTTCTCATCTTTATGAGACTATTCGCAGGGGTATTTTCGCAGAAAAAAAAGAAGAGCGTTTAGACTGCGCCGTCTAACGCTCACGTCGTGGTAATAAGGTCTAGAGGACCGCGAACGTACTATCTAAAGCTTCTTCAAACCGCTTATTAATCCTCTCCCAATTGACGATATTCCAAAAAGCCTCAACGAATTTCGGCCGTTCATTCTTGTAATCAAGGTAGTAGGCGTGCTCCCAAACGTCCAGCACCATCACGATATAAAAACCGGTATAGACATTGACGTTGTGCTTTTCGATCTGCATTATAGCTAGCTGTTTAGTCTTCACGTCGATAGCGAGTGCAGCCCATCCGGAACCCTCAGTGGTTGCTGCCGCTTTGCTGAACTCAGCCTTGAACTGGCTAAAGCTGCCAAATTCCTTGTTGATCGCATCTGCGAGTTTACCTGTAGGCTCCCCACCGCCACCTCTTCCAGCAGGCGCTAGTGTAGGCCAAAAGATCGAGTGCAGCTGATGGCCGCCAATGTTGAAAGACAACTCTTTCAGCATAGCCTTAACATCAATCTCTGCCTTGCTCTTTCGTGCTTCTTTAAGCTTTTTAAAAGCTGCGTTCGCCCCATTTACGTACGTAAGATGGTGTTTGTCGTGATGAATCGTCAGCTGTTGTTCAGAGATATACGGCTCTAAACCGTTATAGTCGTAGGGCAATTTTGGCAAAACATAGGCATTATCTGTTTCCATACGTCTCATCTCCTTTTAGTTGCAAGTAGCTTTAGACTCTATAGGGCAAGATATTTACGCTTAATCCCCTTTAACCAAGGCTTCGCAACAAAACTAACGAGTCGTGCTGGTCAGGCCGATAAAAAATAGTACTACGAAATTGCCCCACGGAACGCGTCGGCAATTGTGTTCTTTACAGGGTTCAATACGAAGCCGAGCTGCTTTTTTGCGATGGCACGCCTCAAATAGGATGCACGGACGTAGAAACTGAAGTATGCTCTTAAAAACCACCGGTGCAGGTCAGCTGTCGAAAGAGCGCTCGTACGCACTACTGGTTTTGTGAGGGTGAACTTGCGCCAGTCGTCTATAGTAATCTCAAGGTCGTAGTCGTCGATATTGTCGTAAAGCTCGGTTCCTGGATAGGGCGTCGTAACCGAAAACATGGCGAAGTCTGGATCGATCTGTTTGGCGAGGTTGATCGTGTCGGCGACCTTCCCTGGATCGTCTCCGGGCAAACCGATCATGAACGACGCCGTTGTCGGATAATCGTAGTTTTTGAGCACGTCAAAGGCGTTGATGACCTGATCGGTCGTAAACCCTTTCTTGATGAGCTTTAGCGTGTTGTTCGAAGCAGACTCAACGCCAAAAAAGAGCCCGTTGCAGCCGACTTCGCGCAGTCTTCGGAGCAAATCCTCGTCAATGGAGTCAACGCGCCCCGTACATGACCATTCAAACTTGATGTCGCTCTCTTCCACCAAATCGGCAAACTCAAATGCGCGCTCTTTATTGAGAATGAAATTATCGTCGAGCATTGTGACGTTCGCGTAGCCTTGACCAACGAGCTGTTCGACTTCTTTAAAGACGTTCTGCGCACTCCGTGAGCGAAACTTTTTGTCGTAGAGCTTTGATGAAGCGCAAAAAATGCACCTAAAAGGGCACCCCCTGCTTGAGACGATACCAGTGCTGTTAACAGGCGTGTACTTTTCCATAGGCAGCAAATCCCGTGCCGGAAACGGTATGTCGTCCAAATCGGGGATCAGCTTCCTATCGGGGTTTCTGACGATAGTATCCCCCTCTCGGACGGTTATACCCGCAACGTCACAAATAGCGCCCGACTCGATAGAGGTCGCAATATCGAGCATCGTGCTCTCTCCCTCACCCCTGACGACAGCGTCAGCGGCCGATCTTTCAAGACACTCGCGATCCAAAAAAGTTGCTTGCGGGCCGCCGAGAACGACGGTCGTGCTGTTGTTCGATTGTTTGATAAGGTTCGTAAGCTCAAGAGCTGAGTTGTATGTTGGGGCAGTCGTCGTGATCCCGACAAGGTCTGCCCTGTTGACTCGCTCCAAAATCTGTGCTTTGTTCAGACGCTCAGTCTCAGCGTCTATGATAGACACGCGATGATCTGACTCTCTTAGGAAACCGCCGATGTAAGCGAGGCCTATAGGCGGAGAGCAGATATCTAGCTTTCTAACGTCTCCTTTGCCAAACGGGGGATGAATAAGTGCTATATCTAGACCCACAAGTATCCTACCTTAATAATTTGAAGGTCGCGGAAGAACTACATTTTGGCTCATGATCTAAGTTTGCCAGAAAGTTCGCTCCTTCGGCTCTCGAACGTGTTAGCTATTCCTATAACGTACAGTTACATAGTTCTTTTTCGCTCCAAAGGGCACAAAAGAACCCGCGGTTGCGTTTTTCAGTGCTCTTTATTGCGTTTAAATCTCAGCGTGCGTCTGATAGCATCGTGCTAATCGTCTCGAGCGCACCAGCGCAGAGAACGGAGCTACTAAAAACATTTGCTGTTTACCGTTACAAAGGGGTGAGGATATAAACAGGAAAAGCTGATTCGTAAGTGCACGTGAGTTGTCCGTTAGGAGGACAAACACGGGAGATAAACAGACTAGAGGAGCAGAATGACTACGAGAGACGATTGGATTTTGGATGTTATAGCTAACCTAGGGCGCGCGCTCGATGCCGCGCTTGCGACAGCGGAAGATCTTTACCAAAAGTTCGTTCCTGAGCAGCAGCGCTCACGCGCTGAGTACTTGTACAAAACGTACGTCCCTGAGATGATGCCAAGGCATTGGAGCCCAACTAGGACGCCTGATGTAGATGTTATCGACCTCGGCATAGAAATTCACCTCGTGGCGGATCTGCCAGGGGTCAAGAAAGGGGATATTAACATCGACCTAACGCCCGATATTGTAGACATTACCGCTGAACCGCAAGCTGAGATGGAGCATGAACAGCCGTACGCTCGTCGAGAGAGGGGTTATGCGTATAAACGAAGGACATACCTGCCTGCCTCCGTAATTCCGGAAAAAGCGAAAGCGCGATTCAATAACGGGGTATTAGAGCTCACTATGCCCAAAAAAGAGCCCGTGGAAAAGGTGAAAGCCGTAAAAGTTACCATTAAAGATACTGGTGGATAGATATAAGGGTTGCCTAAAAAACGTCTCTGGGTTCTTAAGAACGAGTCACGATATAGTTGCGCGCAACAGAGCCACAAACTATCGACCTTTTTTAGGCCACGCCGGCTCCCGCTACTAGGCCATCTAGCATGCAGCTTTGAGACATCACGCTTCTTACAAGTTGTACGCGCTATAATTTCACGCATAACGTGAGTAAAAAACCCGATGAGCCCTACCCGTGCAAATAGGGCTTCGTTATCTTATATTCTCTACGACGAATATAAGTGCTTTAGCATAGCACCGTTGAATTAGCGTCGTTTAGATTCTGCTCACTTTTGGCAGGGAGATCTTTTCTGACGTGAATAAACGAAACAGGAGCCTCGATGGCTAAAATGGTGCGCTATCCGGCGTTTTCTGCGCCAACAGAAGAAGAGAAGGGTTTTCCAGAGCTGCTGATACGGATAACTCTAAAAGGTCGACACGTGGAGTTTCACTCCAGTGAGAACAACATAGCAGGTGTACCATTGCGGTTTCATGCACAGTTCAGACAGGCGATCGCTCAGTTTAAACGGGATTTCGCCACGTGGGTCTCACTGAGCCGATCACCCCGAGGGCCGCCGTTAAGCGTAACTCTAACGGCTAATGCTCGTGCTCTTATTGATGAAGCGGATAACGTTGCTTTGGCGAGTGTAGACAACGACGTTGCTTATGTAAGCTACGCATTACTGCGCGACGGGGTACCAGTCGGGTTCCGACTCGGCGTGTTTGAGTGCTTGTTCGGCTGTTTGGTCCGACAAGACAAAAACGGCGGCGAACTTCTTGAAGGGCTCTCGCTGCCTCTTCTTGTCGACCAGGTTAACGTATTGCGAACGCCGGAGCGCTTTGCCATTTTTGCAGACAAGGACTGGTTGGATACCCTAACGGCGTATTTGACTAAAAATAATTCACGGCTGGGCGCGCCAGCGGGGCTGCACGCTGCATCAGAGCCTGTTTCTTCAAGCAAGCCGATGCCACTCTCGCAAGCACGGGGAGTTGAGCTTTCAGAGATACAAAAAAGACAAATAGCAGAGTTAGCCGCAAGAAACAAGATGGGCAAGACGCTCCTCATTCAGAAGATGCACACCTTGATCACTATCATCTCGACGGGACTGGGAGAAGACGTTGACATAAAAGTCGTTCCCGGCGAATGGTGGGCTTATGACTATGAAAGCAACACTATAACGTTCCCCCTTATCGACCTCATCACAGCACCACCGGACAAAATCGTCGGCTCACTGTTGCACGAGATCGGTCATTATCAGATAACGCGTGTGGACAAAAAAAATCCGACCTTCAGACGGCTCCTTTCGACCGAATCGTTGCGGTTGCTTCTTAACACATTTGAAGATCCACGAGCAAACAACTGGATGAAAGCCACGTTCACCGGAACAACGCCTTATTTGGAACTAATTTACGACGATCTGCTCTCTGAAGACCTAAGAACGACTTCTTACAGCTATAAACTGCAAAAGGAGGTTCAAAAAACCTCCAATTCAATGATTCAGGCGTATCAGGTCCTCCCCCATCTTGAGTATCTATTGTCCGTCCTGTACTTTTGGCGGTTTGACAGGCCCCCTAAGTACTTGATTAATCCAGAGGTGAGGACGGCTTTCGAGACCACCGTGCAGTTTTTTGAATCTATCTTCACCCATTATCCTCGTGGCCGTGCGTCAGAGCAAGAAAAGCGTCGTTATGCGCGGGAAGCAGCTGAAAACGTGCAGAAGCATATTTTAGAACCGTACGAAAAGCTGCTTAAGAAAGCCGCTGAAAACATTGCCATGACGATTGAGCGTGGGCAGCAACCTCTGGGCGAGGGCGAGAACCCATCGGAGATTAAGTTTCAGCAACTCGAACAAGAGGCGCAACAGATTTTAGAGAAACACTCAAAAGAACTCGCTGATCGGCTATCCGCGAAGAGCGCTTTACCTGAATCACTTGAAGCTAATTCCATTGAAAAAAGAATTGGCAAAAAAAGAGACAGCAGTGAACACGTGCGGATCTCTCAAGAAAAGCCGCACTCGAAGTTCACCCGCAGGGATCTTGTCGCTCAACGTAGACAACTCCAGTTCGAAAGTAGCACGAAGACGAACGAATACAACAAGGCGTTTGCTGCGGTATCAGGATTGCTGCAGATACTCGTCGGTACGCTGGAGAATGTGCTTGCGAAAAACCGGAAGCCAAAGTACGAAGGCTACTACTCTTCTGGCCAAAAACCAGATTTACGCCGAGTGATGGGTGTAACGCGAAAAATTCAACAGGGAGTACCAACGACAAAGAAGGACTTCGACGTGTTCTTAAAGCGCCGGCGCCCAACTCACTTAGATCATCGGATTATGTTGCTCTTAGACGAATCAGGTTCAATGCAGGAGCCAAAACGAACTGCTGCGTTACAGGGGGTCTTGCTCTTTATGGAAGCGTTCGATTACCTTGGGATTGATTACGCGATCATCGGCTTTGCGGACGCGCCCATCGTCCATAAGCCGTTTGGCGATAATTTTACCCAGCAAGAGCGCGAGCAAGTTTTTGAGGACGTATCTCAGTTCATTCCCTTTGGGGCGACGGCAGACGCTGACGCTCTTTCCCTGGGAATTGACCTATTCGAACGCGAACCCGAAGACGTGTATAGGCTCATAATCGTTGTCTCAGACGGTGAGGGAAATGTCAATAGCACTGGCTTAACCTTTAAAGAGCTACAAGACGTTGCAGCAACGAAATCTATTCAGGTCGTTGGGATTGGCATAGGGGAACACGCTAAGTCAATATGTACGCGGTACGACCGTCCGATACAAGTTGCGACGGTTGACGAGTTACCTATGACATTGGGCATCGTTCTTGAGCAGGGGGTGACCGCAGATTCGTCATAATGACTCGATGAAAAAAAGCGCTTCAATTGACGTTCTACAGCATTCTCAAACCACTGAGGATCGATTTAGCGACGAACTCGGCGCGTTAGTCGCTCGCGTTTACCTGAAACTCAAGCAAGACTTTCCCGAACTGTTCACAATTAGAGACCTGAAACGGGCAACTGAGGCGCTAACGCTGTTCTTAGAGTCCGGCATATCAGAAAAAGACGCTTTTGTTGACACGTGTCACTACGCTTTTACACAGATACAGCCTAAGAGTGACGGAATAGTACGATCGATACTAGAACAAGATGAAGACATTAAGGCGGTGTTGCCGGATTTTGAACCTCGAGATCTGACGTCGCTAGTTCCTCGGCTACCTGCACTCGTCACGTCTATTTCCGCGGGTCTCAACTCCTTTTTGCAGGTTCTTGTAACCCATAGCGAGAGCCCCACCGTAAAGACACTGCTTAACATGCTAAATGATATGGCGAGTGCAACAAACAAACCAACCCGGATCACTGCACGAAAAATTGCCTACGACTTGCTTTTTGATGATTCTTTGCGCGATGTCATCTTGGAAGAATTAGAAGGGGACTTGACTGATGCGGTTTGGACCGTGCGTCAGGGGGCCGTCGTCGTTCTTGCCTCTTTTTTTTGCGACCGCGCTAGGGAAGGAAAACAAATCGACTTGTATCTCTTGGAAACGATGCTTCACGATGACGCGTGGGCAGTACGCGAATCCGTTGTCGAAGCACTGAGCAACATCTATCCGGCCCTCATTCGACGAAACGTAGATGTTGACCTCAACGGGCTTGAAGCCGCCCTTCAGGACCGATCGTGGGTAGTACGAAAAGCGACTGTGAGCGCGCTGAGCCACGTCTACGCAGCACGCATTGA
>Ga0208716_1000305_pt1 | contig 20949 bp, 21 predicted proteins | sample NGESurdeep092012_8_FD_184482 | JGI IMG/M metagenome (GOLD analysis project Ga0208716, IMG submission 184482) | Arctic peat soil microbial communities from Barrow, Alaska - NGEE Surface sample 415-3 deep-092012 (SPAdes) | ecosystem: Environmental > Terrestrial > Soil > Wetlands > Peat ...
CGACGAGGCCCGGGTGGGGCTGCGAGCTCGAACCGCCCCCCATGATGAAGAACTTCTGCCCCTCGACCGGACGGCAGCGCTCGGCCACGCTCGAGAGCGGGCGGCCGTAGGCGTCCACCCAAGGCACCTCCTTGCCGTTCGCATCGACGATGCTGCACGGATACCAGGTGTTGATCGCATTGCCGCTGCCGTACGGGGGAAATGCGTACGGGCTCGCAAAAGGCGAGCGCATCGACTTCTCCATCATCGTGAACTCGGCGCCCGCGCGCCAAGCGATGGCGTAGCCGGTGCCGGCGCAGGACGGCGGCCGGAAGGTGGAAATGCCGCGCAGCTCGGAAGAAAAAGTCCAGATGCGCTGCGGGCGGTTGGTCGCAAGCACTGTTGCCTTGGCGCGCACCATCACCGTTGCGCCGCTGCGGCAATGCACGCCCATCGCGCCGACCACGCGCGCGCCCGGCCGGCCGCCCTCGGTGAGCAGCGAGCTTACCGCGACGCGGTCGAAAACCTGCACATTCAGACGCCTCAATTCCTCGCGCAGCAGCGGCTTGTAATTGTGGCCCCAGACGCGAATCACGATACGGTTCGTGTAATCGTAGGCGAACAGCAGCTTGGTCTGCTCGTCGCGGAAATCGGCGCCGCGGAACTCATCCTCGGAGTCACGCACCTTGCCGCCCATTTGCTCCATCTCGGCGAGCGTTTCCCAGGCCGAGGCGCATTGGATGTAGGTGCCGATGCCGCTGCGATAACCGCCCTGATTGTCGATCAGCGCCTGCGCCAACTCCTCCGGCGAGACGCGCGAGGCGGGATTGTCCGCCGCCCACTGCCAATGATCGACACCGGCGCCGCCGGCGCCGCTGCGCTCGGTCGCGGCCTTCTCCAGGATGATGACCTTGGCGCCGGTGCGCGCGGCCGCGATCGCCGCCCAGGCCCCGGCAATGCCGCCCCCGATGACCAGCACATCGGCCTCGTGGCTGCGCTCGGTGCCGTATTTCACCGCATACGGCCAGCGCAAGAGTTGCCCGGATTCGTGCGTCACGCTCATGATCGGCTCCTATACTCTGAAGAGTTCGCCGGAGTCCTTGCGCTTCCAGCGCACCCGCTGCTGCAGCGGGTGATTGAGCCGGATGGCGCCGGGCAGCGGGCAATCGTCGACGCAGGGGCCGCAATACCAGCATTCGTCGGGATGCAGAATCAGCGGCGGCTTGCCCTTGTGGGGATTGGGAATGAACACATCCTCGAGGCAGACCGTAAGGCAGCGGTTGCAGCCGTCGCAGATCGCGGGGTCGAAAAGCACCGGATTGCCAGGCGTGGTGCGGTTGGGCAGCGCGTAGACGACCGGTTCATCGGCCATGACCATTCTCCCTGCGGCGTTCGCGTCAGGGCAAGACTAGGCGATCGCCACACCGGCGTCTGTCCCAAGCGCTTGGGACAGCGCGCGCTCACAGGCAAAGCGAGAACAGCTCCGCCTGGCTGGTCACACCAAGCCGCGCGTAAGCGCGCTTGCGGTAGGTGAGGACCGTGTTGAGGCCGATGCCGAGGTCGAGCGCGATGCCTTCTGAAGTCACACCGAGCATCACCCTGGAGAGCACGTCCCTCTCGCGCAGGGTGAGCCTGCCATCGAGCGCGTGCAGACGCGCAGCGAGCGCGGCAATGCGGTCGGCGCGGTCGCGCGAGCGCAGCAGCATGCCTAGCGTGCCCACGTGCTTGAGCGCGAGCGCGGCGAAAAAGCGCGACAGGCCTTCTATGGTCGCGATCTCGCCCGCGGCGAACGGGCCGCTCGGATCGAGCCGGTACAGGTTGAGCAGGACGAGTTGCCCTTCGTCGGCCACCGCAACAGTGAGCCGCTCCAGCAATCCGGCGCGCGCGAAGCAGTTCTCGCGGTAGCCTTCATGGCCGATCGCGTCGCGCCGCAGATGCCGGACCGTGACTCCGGATTGGGCGGGAAGGGCGAGGTTCGGATCGAAACGGTACATGCCGTTGAGGTAGGCGCGCTGGACCTCCGCGACATGCGCGCCGCCGCGCCAACTCGCTGATTCGAGCACCGGCGGCCGCGCGCGATCCACGACACGCATCAGGCAGACATGATCAACCGCTACGGACCGGTTGAGCGCAGCGAGCAGTTCGCTCGCAAAAGCCGCGCGCCCCAGCGCGGCGATTGCGGGTGCAAACGCGTCCGGCGTCGGCGCAGGGGAATTCATCGGGACAACAGCCGCGAAACCGGGCGCGCATGCGCCACCGTCAGCGACTTCTGAGTGAAACGGCGCATCGTCCCTCCTCCGTAAGCGTGGTTCCGCATGGCATTATAGTAGGTGAACACCGGGGTCGCGGTTTCGGCGCAACGACGTCGCGCGGTCGGTTCGGCTCATCGGTCAGGTAAGATGTCGGCCATGCAAGGCAGCGTGAACAGGAACAGAATGTGGAAGGATCATCGCACATGCAGTATCTGACGACCGGACATCAGCGGACTGCCGGCTATCGCGGCCACCGTCGCTTGCGCCGCGCCGCTCGCTTGCTGGCTGCGGCCGCCTTGGCGCTGACACCGCTGCTCGCATGCGCATTCGATCTGCAGGGCCATCGCGGCGCGCGGGGATTGGCGCCCGAGAACACCCTGCCCGCCTTTGCCACGGCGCTGTCGCTCGGCGTCAGCACGCTGGAACTCGACACCTCGATCACCAAGGACGGCGTGGTGGTGGTGAGCCACGACGCGCGCCTTAATCCCGACATCACCCGCGGCCCCGACGGCCGCTGGCTCAACCCGCCCACGCGCGCGGTGCGCGAGTTGACGCTGGACCAGCTCGTACACTACGACGTCGGCCGCATCAAGCCCGGCAGCGAATACAGCTACGGCTACCCCGACCAGAAGCGCCTGGACGGGGTGCGCATGCCCACGCTCGCGCAGGTGTTCGGGCTCGCGCGCAGCGCCGGCAACACCGAAGTGCGCTTCAACATCGAGATCAAGACGTCGCCGGAAAAACCCGGGGACACGCTCGCACCGGAGGCGTTCGCCAAAGCGCTGCTGGCCACGATCGAACGCGAAGGCATGGGTTCGCGCGTGATCATTCAATCTTTCGACTGGCGCGCGCTCAAGGCGGTGCAGGAGCTGGCGCCGGGAATCCCGACCAGCTATCTGAGCGCGCAGCAGCGCTTCCTGGACAATATCGCCGCGGGTAAGGCGGAAGGCTCGGCCTGGACCGCCGGCATTCAATTAAGCGATCACGGCTCGATTCCGAAAATGGTGAAAGCCGCCGGCGGGGCGATCTGGTCGCCCTATTTCCCGGAGCTGAGCGCCGCGCTGGTGAAGGAGGCGCACGCGCTCGGCCTCAAGGTGATCCCCTGGACGGCAAACAAGACCGAGGATATGACGCGCCTCATCGACTGGGGCGTGGACGGCCTGATCACCGACCGGCCCGACTTCCTGCGCGACGTGATGGCGGAGAAGAACCTGCCGCTGCCGAGACCCACACCGGTCGCGCCCTGAATCCGGCCCGGGCGCGTGCCCGTGTGTCCTATTTCGCTTGCTTTTTCCCGCCGCCGGCGTTGCGCTCGAGCATACGGTAGATCTCGGTGTGGTCCGCCGCGCCGGTGAGCTTCGCCTCCGCGTCGGCCCAGGATTTGAGCAGCACTTCGCCCAGCAGCGTGTCCGAACCCAGGCTCTTCGCCAGGTCGGTGGCGATGTTGATGTCCTTCCTCATCAGCCCCAGGCTGAAGCCTGAATTGAACAGCCCCGAAACGATGAACTGCATCAGCTTGTTCTCGGTGCTGTTGTTCTTGCCGGTCGAGGCGTTCAGCACGGCGACGATCTTGTCCGGAGCGATGCCGAAATCGGCCCCGACCTTCAACGCCTCGCAGGCGGCGAGCAGGCCCGCGGCCGAGACGTAGTTGTTCAACGCCTTCATCGCATGCCCTGATCCCAGCATGCCGGTTTCGATGATCGACTTGCCCATGGTCAGGAACAGCGGCTTCACGCGCGCGATGACCGCGGGCTCGCCCCCGGCCATGATCGCGAGCGATCCGTCGACGGCGCGTTTCACGCCGCCCGAGACCGGCGCATCGATGAAGTCCACGCCCGCCGCCTGGAGCCGCGGTCCGAGTTCGCGCGTCACCGACGGATTGGACGAACTCATGTCGATGACGACCGAGCCCTTTTTCAGGTGCGCGGCCAGCCCGTCTTTGTCACCGAACAGCACCCGTTTCACCACGGCGCTGTCCGGGAGCATCAGGATCACGACTTCGCAGCCGCGCCCGATGTCGGCCAGGCTTTTCGCTGCCTGGACGCCGCTTATCGCGCATATCGCCTTCAGCGCGGCTTCCGACGTGTCATAGACACGCAGGGGATAGCCGTGCGTGGCGATCCGCGTCGCCATCGGCAGGCCCATTTTGCCGATGCCGATGAAGCCGACTGCGTATTTCGCTTCGCCTGCGCTCATTTTTTGCTGTCGACCTCGGCGAAGACTTCTTTCGCGACGCGCATGGCGTCGAGCGCGGCGGGCACGCCGCAATAGATCGCCGACTGCAGGAACACTTCGCGGATCTCGACCCGGGTGAGGCCGTTGTTCAGCGCACCGAGCACATGCAGCTTGATTTCGTGCGGGCGGTTCAGCGCGGTGAGCATGGCAAGATTGAGGAAGCTGCGCGTCTTGCGATCCAGTTCAGGCCGGGTCCAGACCGCGCCCCAGCAATATTCCGTCACCAGGTCCTGCATCGGCTTGCTGAATTCGTCGGGCGCGCGCACCGATTTATCGACGTATTCGGCTCCCAAAACGGCCCTTCTGACCGCCAGTCCTTCGTCGTACGTTTTCTTGTCCATGGTCTTGCTCCTTTGTCTGTGGGGAGGGTTAACGGAAGTTGCTTGCCAAGTGTTACGTGATCTGCGCCCGGCTCGAGCGCCCGCGGCAGCGCACGCAGCGCCGCGGACGTTCAGGCAGGCTATTGGTGTGCCGCGTCCGGGCCCAGCAATGCGGCGCGGAAACGGTTTTTCAGAAGAGAGCCTTCCCGCGGCGGCAACACCAGCGGCAATCTCTCCGGATCGATCTTGACCTGCGCGAACAGGGGGCCTTCGCCCGAATAGATGCGCTTCTTCAGCCGCGACACGTCGGCCTGGGTGTGCACGGCAAGCGCGTGCGCAAAACCCGCGGCCTTCGCCATTCCGGCGAGGTCGACGCCATGGCCGGTATGCGTCTCCTGCTGGCCGGTCTCGCCGTAGCGCTCGTTGTCGAGGACTACGATGCACAGGTTGCGCGGCTTTTGCACGGCGATGGTCGCGAGCGCGCCCAGGCCCATGAGCATCTCGCCGTCGCCCGTGAGCACCAGCACCGTTTTCTTCGGCTGCGCCAGCGCGACGCCGAGGCCGATCATGGCCGCCCCGCCCATCGCCCCCCACAGCGGAAAGTTCAAGTCATGATCCCCCGCATGGGTGATGTCCCAGGCCGGCGCGCCCAGACCGGCGATCACCAGAGAATCGCCACGCTTCGCGAGCAGTTCGGCTACGACTTCACGGCGGTGCAATAATTTGCTCATTGGGGCACGCTCTCGGTGAGTTTCCTGAAATCCTTAGCGCCCGACACCCGCTGGCCGATGAGCAGCGCGACAGGGCGATACGTATTGAAGGCGAGGCGCAGCGTGGCGGACACCATTTCCGGCACGTCCGCGGCATGGTCGGCGCGCTTGACGATCACGCCGAGCGCCTCGAGCACGGCCTGCGTCGCATTACCCATGGGGATCTGCGCCGGATTGAATTCGCCGTGGTCGCCGCGCATGGTGACCAGCATCAGCAGCGGGAACTGGCACGCGAGCGGCAGGCTGAGCATGTTGATGCAATTGCCCACGCCGCTGCTCTGCATCAGCAGCACGCCTTTTTCGCCGCCGAGCCAGGCGCCGGCAAGCAGCGCCACGCCCTCTTCCTCGGTGGTGAGCCTGACCACCCGCATCGATTTGTCTTTTTCGCACAATTTGATCAGGCGCGCATGACCCGCGTCGGGGACGATGGCGACCTGGCGCACGCCGGCAGCCTTGAGCAGCGCGTGCACCTCGTCGGGCCAGGCGGATTCGGCAGATTTTTTCATTTGGGTTCCGTGAATAGGCGGGAGCGAACGAGGCCCGATAATACAATAATTCGACAGCACCCGGCATGCCGCGTGCGGGCGTAGCGCACGCAGCCTTGAAAAAGCGAAGATGGGGGGATTTGCCGCCAGTGCGGTAAAATCGCGCATGCATACCGCTTCGCGCCTTCACCACCATGAATAAGCCCACCGACGCGGCCGCCGCGCACGTCACCAACTTCATCCGCAACGCCATCGAGGCGGACTTAGCTAGCGGCAGGTATGCGTCGCGCACCTGGGGCGGCAGACCCGGGCTGGCCGCGACGCACGCGGGAGCGCCGGACGATCCGGCGAAAATCCGCACGCGCTTTCCGCCCGAACCCAACGGCTACCTGCACTTCGGCCACGCCAAGTCCATCTGCCTCAATTTCGGCCTCGCGCGCGACTACGGCGGCGTCTGCCACATGCGCTTCGACGACACCAATCCGGAAAAGGAAGAGCAGGAGTACGTCGATTCCATACTCGATGCGGTGCGCTGGCTGGGCTTCGGCTGGACCGCCAACGGCACCGAGCACCTGTACCACGCGAGCGACTACTTCGACGCCATGTACCTGGCAGCGGAGCACCTGGTCGCGTCCGGCCACGCCTATGTCGACGAACAAAGCGCCGAGGAATTGCGCGCCACCCGCGGCACGTTGACCGAGCACGGCCAGGACAGCTCCTGGCGCGACCGCCCGGCCGCCGAGTCGCTCGCGCGCCTGCGCGAAATGCGCGCGGGCAAGCATGCGGACGGCAGCATGGTGCTGCGCGCGAAAATCGACATGGCCTCGCCCAACATCAACCTGCGCGACCCGGCGATCTACCGCATCAGGAAGGCGACGCACCACCGCACCGGCGACCAGTGGTGCATCTACCCGATGTACGCCTACGCCCACCCGCTCGAGGACGCGCTGGAGCAAATCACCCACTCCATCTGCACCCTGGAGTTCGAGGACCAGCGCCCGTTCTACGACTGGCTGCTCGAGCGCCTGGCCGAAGGCGGGCTGCTCGCGAAGCCCCTGCCGCAGCAGCTCGAATTCGCGCGGCTCAACCTGAGCTACGTCGTGCTGTCCAAACGCAAGCTGATCCAGCTGGTCGACGAAGGGCACGTCGACGGCTGGGACGATCCGCGCCTGCCCACGCTGGCGGGGGCGCGCCGGCGCGGCTACACGCCCGAGGGCTTCCGCCTGTTCGCCGAGCGCATCGGCGTATCAAAATCCGACTCCTGGATCGACTACGGGGTGCTAGAGGAATGCATGCGCGAGCACCTGAACGAAGTCGCGCCGCGGCGCATCGCCGTGCTCGATCCGCTGAAGCTTGTCATCGACAATTATCCCGAGGGCGCGGAAGAAGAATGCCTTGCGCCCAACCACCCGCAGAAGCCGGAACTGGGCAAGCGCCCGGTACCGTTCGCGCGCGAGCTTTGGATCGAGCGCGAGGATTTCATGGAAACGCCGGCAAAGGGCTACTTCCGGCTGTATCCCCCGGGGGTCACATCCGCCGGGGAGCCCCGTCCCGGAAACAAAGTGCGGCTGCGCTACGGCTTCGTGATCGAATGCACCGGCTGCGACAAGGACGCTTCGGGCAAGGTCACCGCGGTGCACTGCAACTACTACGCCGACAGCAAATCGGGCACCCCCGGTTCGGACAGCTACAAGGTCAAAGGCAACATCCACTGGGTCTCGGCCAGGCACGCCTACCAGTGCGAGGTGCGGCTCTACGACCGGCTGTTCAAATCGCCACACCCCGGAGCCGGCGACCGGGATTTCCTTCTGGACCTCAACCCCGAGGCGAAAAAAATCATCAGCGCGCAGCTCGAACCCGCGCTGAAGGATGCCAAGCCGGAGGAGCGCTTCCAGTTCGAGCGGCACGGCTACTTCGTGGCGGACCTGAAGGACTCCAAAGCCGGGGCGCCGGTATTCAACCGGACGGTGACGCTCAAGGATGCCTGGCAAAAATGATCGGCCGAATCGGCGCATCAGGGTCCGCCCTCGTTGATGCGCTCGGTTGTTTTTAGGGCGTGCTGCTTTGCTGTTTGCGCTGTTGCGCCGCGCGCCGCGCGCCGGCCGCCGCGACCCGCTCCTCATCGGTGATCGGCCGCTCCTGCTGGATCCATTCCTTTAGACCGGCCGGCGTATCGCGAGCGGGGCGGAGGTCCTCGAAAAACCTGGATGCTAAGAGGGGCATGGGGGCGGATGTATCCCCTAATTTTGTAATAAGCTCTCACAGTCCCAAGCACTTCCGATTGCAGCGACCCCACGCCTAGAGCCGCCTTGACCGACATTCCGTACCAATCCTTCGCGGCCCTGCGCCACTCGGGCTTTCGCGCCTATTTCGTCACTTATGCGCTGGCCATGATGGCCGACAACATCGAGCACGTCATCAGCTACTGGGTGGTGTTCCAGAAATTTCACTCGCCGGCGCTGGGCGGATTCGCCGTGCTCGCGCACTGGCTGCCGTCGCTCATCTTCTCGGTCCATTCGGGCGCGCTCGCAGACCGATTCGACCCGCGGCGCATCATCCAGCTCGGGATGCTGTGCTTCATGGCCGCCTCGCTGTGTTGGGGCATGCTGATCCTTACCGACACGCTCGAGATGTGGCATGCGGTGGCACTGCTCATCCTGCACGGCATTGCCAGCGTCCTGTGGCAGCCCTCGAGCCAGATGCTGCTGCACGACATGGTCGGACCGGCGCAGCTGCAAAGCGCGGTGCGCCTGAACGCCACCTCGCGCCAGCTCGGCCTGCTGATGGGTCCGGCCGTGGGCGGCGTGCTGTTGCTCCTCGCCGGACCGGCGTACGGGATTCTGCTGAACGTGCTGATCTACCTGCCACTGGTATGGTGGCTGTGGAAGGCGCCTTACGGGCCGCGCTTTCGCAAGGACACGCCGGCGGCAAAAGCGCCCATGCGCGGCTTCGCCGACATCGTCTCCACCATGCGCGACATCGCCGGCAACCGCACCATCGTGTCGATGACCCTGCTCGCCGGCGGCGCGTCGCTGTTCGTCGGCAACGCCTACCAGGCGCAGATGCCGGAGTTCGCGCACGACCTCGGGCATGGCAACGCCGACATTTCCTACAGCCTGCTGCTCGCCGCCGATGCGGCCGGTGCTCTGCTCGCCGGCCTCGTGCTCGAGAGCCGGGGCCTGCTGCCGGCGCGGCCGCGCACCGCGTTCGTGCTGACCATGCTGTGGTGCTGCGCCATCGCGGGCTTCGCCGCGACGGCAGCCTATCCGTTCGCGCTGGTGCTGCTGTTCGCGGCCGGATTCCTCGGGCTCGCGTTCAACGCGATGGCGCAAACGCTGGTGCAGCTGCACGCCCCGGTGCATATGCGCGGCCGCGTGATCGGCCTCTACAACATGTCCAATCTCGGCCTGCGGGCGTTTTCCGGCATCACCGTCGGCATAGTCGGCGGCATGATCGGCATCCACTGGTCGCTCGCCCTCTCCGCCTTGGCGCTGCTTGCGATCACCTCAGGCCTGCTCGCGTTCACGCTGCGGCGAAAGCCGGCGGTCGGGGCGCCGGTCAAATGATGTCTGCTACCATCCGCACCAGACTCGATCCGATGCACCCGCCGCACTTCGATCACTACCCAAGACCAAGGAGAGGAACATGAAAGCCGTCGGACTCTACCGCTATCTGCCCATCGACGATCCGGAGTCCTTCCTCGACCTGGAGCTCGACACGCCCAGCGCAGGCGGGCGCGACCTGCTGGTCGAAGTGAAGGCCATCTCGGTGAATCCGGTCGACACCAAGCGGCGCGCGCCCAAGGACCTCGTGGAAAAAACCCCCAGGGTGCTCGGCTGGGATGTCGCCGGCGTGGTCAAGTCGGTCGGAGCGGAGGTCTCGCTGTTCAAGCCCGGCGACGCGGTGTATTACGCCGGCAGCATCATACGGCCGGGCGGCAACAGCGAATTCCACCTGGTCGATGAGCGCATCGTCGGCAGGAAGCCCGCGAACCTCGGTTTCGCCGAGGCTGCGGCGCTGCCGCTCACCACGATCACCGCCTGGGAAGGCATGTTCGACCGCATGGGGATCTCCAGGACCGGCGCGCATGCGGGCAGAACGCTGCTCATCATCGCCGGCGCGGGCGGCGTGGGGTCCATCGCGATCCAGCTGGCAAAGAAACTCGCCGGCCTCACCGTCGTTGCCACCGCCTCGCGGCCGGAATCGGTGGCCTGGGTGCGCGCCCTGGGCGCGGATCAGGTCATCGATCACGGCAAGGACCTGGCGCGGCAACTCGAAGCGCTGGGCATGAAGGAAGTCGATTACATTTTCTGCCTCAACAACACCGATCGCTGGTTCCCCGCGTTCGCGCCCATCATCAAGCCGCTGGGCAGGATGTGCACCATCGTCTCGGCGCAAAAACCGGTCGATCTGACCCCGCTGATGGGCAAGAGCGCGAGCCTTTCCTGGGAATTCATGTTCACCCGCTCCACGTTCCAGACGCCTGACATGATCGAGCAGCACAATCTGCTCGACGAAACGGCTGCGCTGATCGAAGCGGGCACGCTGAAAACGACGCTCACGACCCATCTCGGAAAAATCAACGCCGCCAACCTGAAGCGCGCGCACAAGCTGCTCGAAGGAGGGCACACGCTGGGCAAGATCGTGCTCGAGGGATTTTGACCCGGGCTGAAACCCTGGTCGAATCGCGCTGCGCCTGGGCGCGGCTCTGCGCCGCGCTCGCGCTGATGACCATCGGCGGCTCGGGCATGTACGCGATCACCGTCGTGCTGCCGCGCGTGCAGGCCGATTTCGGCGTGAGCCGCTCCGACGCGTCCCTGCCCTACACCTTCACCATGATCGGCTTCGGCCTGGGCGGCATCCTGATGGGGCGCCTGTCGGACCGTTATGGCGTGATGGTCCCGGTCATCATCGGCGCGCTCGGACTCTGCGCGGGCTTCGTCGCCGCCGGCACCGCCGGCAGCCTGTTGCAGTTCAATCTGGCCCAGGGCCTCTTGATCGGGCTGCTCGGCACCTCGGCCACGTTTGCGCCGCTGGTGGCGGACATTTCGCTGTGGTTCACGCGCCGCCGCGGCATCGCCGTCGCGATCTGCATCAGCGGCAACTATCTGGCAGGCGCGGTCTGGCCGCCGGTGATGCAGCACTTCATCGACGGCGCCGGCTGGCGCCAGACCTATATCGGGATCGGCGTGTTCTGCCTCGCGGCGATGCTGCCGCTCGCCCTTTTCCTGCGCCGGCGTCCTCCGATCCCGGCGCAGTTTGCGGCGGGGCCGGTAACCAACGTCGCCGGCTCTGCAGGCAAGCTTGGGCTGTCGCCGGGCACCCTGCTGACACTGCTTTGCGTGGCCGGCGTCGCCTGCTGCGTCGCCATGTCCATGCCGCAGGTGCACATCGTCGCCTATTGCGGCGATCTGGGTTACGGCCCGGCGCGCGGCACGCAAATGCTCTCGCTCATGCTCGGCTGCGGCATCGTCAGCCGGCTCACCTTCGGCTGGATCTCGGACCACATCGGCGGATTGCGCACGCTGCTGCTCGGATCCACGCTGCAATGCATCGCACTGTTCATGTTCCTGCCGTTCAGGGGACTGGTCTCGCTCTACCTGGTGTCGGCGCTGTTCGGCCTGTTCCAGGGCGGCATCGTGCCCGCCTATGCGCTCATCGTGCGCGAACATTTCACGCCGCACGAAGCCGGCGCGCGTGTCGGCACCGTGCTGATGGCGACCCTGTTCGGCATGGCGCTGGGCGGCTGGATGTCCGGCGCCATCTTCGACTTCACCGGCTCCTACCGCGCCGCTTTCGTCAACGGCATCGCCTGGAACCTGCTCAACATCGGGATCGTGGCGGCACTGCTCTATCGGTCGCGAACGCGCGCCGCACTTGCAGGGTAGCTTGGGGCCGGCCCCGGGTCGCGTCGCTCAGCCGTGCTGGCCGATCTTGTGCGGCGGCTGCCCGGCCAGTTTCCAGGTGTCGCGCAGCACGCCTAGCAGCGCGCGGATCACCGGATCGTCCTTGCGCGCCAGCAGGTAGATGAACCAGAGCGTGGTTTCGAGCCGCACGTCTCGCCACAGGCACACTTCGCCTGCGGCTTCTTTCTCCAGCGCAAGATCTTCGCGGATCAACGACAGGCCGACCCCGGATACCACCAGGTTCGCGATCACCGACTCCTGGTCGGCCTCGACCACCTTGGTCGGCTCGATGCCATGCTTGTCGAACAGCGCGCGCACCAGCTTATGGTGGGTGCTGATCGACGGCGTGATGATCCAAGGTTGCAACGCAATCTCGCCCCAGTCGGCATCGACCACGCGCCTCTTCCATGCCGCCGGCGCGGCGACGCGATAGGTGCTCGCCCGCAGCCGCAACCCGTCCACGCTCGGGTGCTCTAGCTCGCCGTAGTAAAAACTTGCATCCAGCTCCCCGTCGCGCACTTTCGCGAACGCCGCGCCGGTGATCTCATGGTGCAACTCCACCTGAAGCAAGGGATAGCGCTCGACCGTGGTGTTCAGAAATTCGCCGACCCGGATGAAGCCCGGGTCCGACGACGTGCCCACGCGCACCTTGCCGGCGACCTCCCCTTTAAGGGCTTTGGCCTCGTTGCGCATGGCCTGGGCCGCGGCCAGGACCTGCTCCGCGTCCGCCAGCAGCCGCTGGCCGGCCGGGGTCAGCACCATGCCGCTGGAAGTGCGCTCGAACAAGGCGAGTTCGAGCTCGTCCTCGAGCGCCTTGATCTGCGCGCTGACGGCCGGCTGGCTGACGTGCAGCTTCTCCGAGGCTCGGGTCAGATGACCGGCCTCGGCGACGGCGACAAAGCTGCGCAGCTGGTAGAGCTCCATATCAGATCCGATTTTTCAGAGCAACAATGAGCCCGCTCTGGCCTAAATTGTTGCGTTGCATCATGGCATTACGCACAGTATAACCTAAAGCGATGGCCGCTATCCGAACATGCGATTGGATTACCCGGACCAAGGTCCATATTATGCTAACTGTGAAGCACGATATTTGTGCTGAATCAACTGGATTTTGAAGGAATTTGCCATGAGACTTTATGCCCCCATGTACGAAGGCGACAGTATTCTACGCCCCGACGCCGCCATTGGCGCGCCTGTTCGCACGACTTTCAAAGCACCTGCGCCTGCGGCGGATTTTGTGCGAAGCAATATCCAAATGGAAGCAGCGAACCAGACGGCGCTCGATATCCACGCGATAGAGCAGACCGCCCGCGCGCTACGCAGCATTGAGTTGGCGCGCCTGTTGAAAAACGCTGCCACCTCCCTGGCGAACGGGTTGAAAGCCGCCCACACCGCCGTGGCGGACTGGCTCGAACGCATCGATTATCAGGAGCGCGACAATTTCTTCGCCGCGTCCGCGAACCTCGCCGACTTGGAGCAGCGCCAGCGTCATTTCGAGCGCACCGGCCTAACGCACTACTGATCCGACCGTGCCTGAGCTTCGCGCTCAGGCACGCTGTTTTACCTCCCCGCATCATTCGCCCTCCCTGGCAGGCCCAGCGCATCGAACCTGTGCCAGTTTACTCCCGTCCCGTCGCGCTCGAACGTTTTTAGCCAGGGCGTCAGCCTTGGCGGGATGCCTTGCGCGCAACGGCGTGCCGACCAGCCCGCGGTCCCCGCCGGTGCTCAGTCTCCGGCCGCCAGCATCGGGCGAGGGCGATGGCCACAGACTCGACTTATGCTCGCGGCGGAGACTCTCCCCCTAAAAAATGCGCGGCAGCGTCTTGCCGATGGGCTCGCGCAGCACCGCGTCGGCGATGTCGTCGAACGGTGTCGGCTCGGCGTTGGCGATCACCACGCGCGCACCGGCCGCCTTGGCCTCGGACACCGCGCCGGCGATCGGATAGACCTGCAGGCTGGTGCCGACCGAGATGAAAAAGTCGGCCTCGGCCGCACAACGCATCGCGCGCGCTATCACTTCGGGCACCAGGTTCTGGCCAAAGGAGATGGTGTCGCTCTTGAGGATGCCGCCGCAGAGCGTGCACGGCGGATCGTCCTCGCCCGTGAGGAGGCGCACCAGCGTCTCCTGCATCGGACCCTTCCAGCCGCAACTCATGCACACCACTTTCTGTACCGTGCCGTGCACCTCGATCACGCGCTCGGGCGAGTTGCCCGCCTTCTGGTGCAGGCCGTCGATGTTCTGGGTGATGAGCGCATGCAACTTGCCGCGCCGCTCGAGCCCGGCGATGGCCTCATGGCCCGCGTTCGGCTGCGCCTCCCACGCCGGATGCACCAGCCGCGCCTGCCAGGCTTTCTTGCGGATCTCGGCATCAGCCATGTAATAGCGGATGTTCGACAGCTTCTCCGCCTCCGGATCCCGCGTCCACACGCCCTGCGGCCCGCGGAAATCCGGAATGCCGGACTCGGTCGAGATGCCCGCGCCGGTGAGGACCACCACGCGCTCGGCCTGGGCGACCCAGGCGCGCACCGTTTCGATCAACACGTCGGGCTGCACGATAGTTCCCTCCTGCCGTTCATGGCCGCACCGCAGGCGTTTCGATCTTCATCCCGCGCGCCCGCCACATCAGAAACAATTCGAGATCGACCAATTCGGTCGCGCCGAAATCGTACGCCTGCGTGCGCGTCCCAACGAGGCAGTTGCGCAGCCGCCGCTGGAGCGAACCGACGCCTTGCCACTCGAGGCGGTAGAGCGGGTAACCGGTGGGATGCGCCTGAGGAATGACGTTGCCCGCGAGCCGCTTGCCCCAGTTGCCGTCGTGGCACTGGGCACAGGACAGGTTGAGCTGGCCCTGGCGGCGATTGAAGGTTTCGCGGCCGGCGTCGAGGAACGGCAGGGTGCGCTCGTCGATCGCGATCGCGATCGGCAGGCCGCGCGATTGCCGCCCGACATACGCGGTGAGCGCGAGCAGATCCTTGCTCTCATACGCGAGCGGCGGCGCGTTCTGCTGCTCGCTGCGGCAGATGTTGATGCGCTGCTCCAGATTCACGGGCCGCGCGCGCGCGGCGTCGAAAGCCGGATAACGCGCCGCCACACCCTTCATGCTCGAGCGCGCATCGCCGTGGCAGTCGAAACACGAGCGGCCGGCGGCGCCCGCCTTCCGGCTCCACAGCGCTTCGCCATCGAGCACCCACAGCATGCCGGGATTAGCCGCGTCGTCGTCCTGCATCGCGCGCGTTTCGCGGCCCATGAAATCGTAGCCGGAGCGGCGCGGGGTTTTATCGACGCCAAGCGGCGCGATCCCGGCGGTTGATGCCGAAATCGCAGCCGCGGCCAGCAATAGTGCGATACCGGACGAGCGCAACACGGTGAAGCCGCGGATCATGACGAGCGCGCCATGATGGATAAATCAGGCGACCGTGATGGCGGCAGACTCGGTGAGCGAGTAGCCGTTGTCGCCGGTCCAGGTGCAGGCAATGGTGCCGCTTTCGGTGACGCGCGTCGTAAACGCAAGGTAGGGATTCGCCGCGATCGCGGGATAGAACTCGGCGCGGAATATCTCCGCGCCGTTGTAGGTGCAGACGAAATCGGTGATGATGTTGCGCGGGATCAACGCGCCGAGCTGGGTGCGCCGAAACCCGGTCTCCATGTCGTGCGCAACCAGCGCCTTGATCTCGATGATCTCGCCGCGGCGGGCGCTTGCAGGCACGTTGACGATCGCGCGCGCCACGATCACAGTTCCTCGGTGCAGGCCGCGAGCGTGACGACCACGTCCACGCTGCCGGACCAGAACGAGCCGTCGGAGAGCTCGCAGATCGCGACCACGGTTTGCGTATCGGCGAGCCTCACCCGCGTGGCGACGCTCGCGCGGCCGGCGCGCGGACCGAGGTGGAAGGACACGACGTTCGGCAACGGGTTCTTCTCGCTGAAGACGTGAATCGCCTTCACGTATTCGGCGTCGGTCATCGGGCTGTCGACGCTGACGGCGAGCGGCACGCCGTTGCCATTCTCGACCAGCGCCGGCAGATCGAGCGTCACCTTGCCTTTGTTGATGGGCGCCGTCCCTACCACCTTGTGGATCGCTTCCAGCCTCGCCGCCGCAGAGGCCTGCGTTGGGGGAGAGGACCTGCCCGGCCCGCTCCCGGTCTGGGCCGGCGCAGCCGGAGCCAGCGCGAAACCGGCGGCGACGCCGCCGGCCGCGAGCAGAAATTCGCGGCGGGAGCTTATGCCTGTGGACGTTCTTGTGCTCTTAGGTTTCATCAATCGCGCAATGTCGTCAGAAATGCCACCACGTCCTCGATCTGCTCCGCGCTCAGCACGGGCTTGCCTCGATACGCGGGCGCGACCCGCGTCAGTCCCTCGATCCTGTAGTAGGCCGGCATGATCGTCGCCGCATTGAGCCGGCCGGAATCGACGATCCTCAAGCGCAACTGGCCTGCGGACAGACTGCCCCCGATTCCCTTCAGATCGGGCGCAAGATCGCCCTGAAATCGCTCTTCCGGAAACGGCCCGCTGTGGCACAGCAGGCACAGCCCGACCTGCCGGTTCATGACGATCGCGCGGCCGCGCGCGGGGGCGCCAACGTAAGCATTCGCGCCGGTGAGCGAAGCCGGAATGGCATCGCCCACCACGACGAGGGCGCCGATCGCGCCCTGTGCGCGCGCAGGCGCGGCGAGCGCTCCCGCCGCGGCGAAAACCGCCACGGCGGCCAGCACCCTCGAGCGTAGGCCTGTTCCGCGCCAGGAGGCTGCAGCCGCCGCCACTGTGCCTGCCTACACCATCGTTATGCCGTGGTTCTTCAGCGGGAACGAGCGGATGCGCTTGCCGGTCGCTGCGAAGAACGCGTTCAACACCGCGGGCGCAGCCACGCAGATCGTCGGCTCGCCGACACCGCCCCAGAAACCGCCGGAGGGCATGATGATCGACTCGACCTTCGGCATCTGCGCGATGCGCATCGAGTTGTAGACATGAAAATTCTCCTGCTCCATGTGGCCGTCCTTGACCGTGCACTCCTGATCGAACACCGCGGACAGTCCGTAGACGAACGAACCGGCGATCTGCCGCTCGATCTGGGCCGGGTTCACGGCGTATCCCGGATCGGTGGCGGCGACGATGCGGTGGATTTTCACCTTGTTGCCGCCGCTGACCGAGATCTCGGCGCAGGCCGCGACATAGCTACCGAAGGTCCTGAAGTGGGCCAGTCCGCGATGCACGCCTTGCGCCGCCGGCTTACCCCAGCCGCCCTTGTCGGCCACGGCATTCAGCACCGCGAGCGCCTGCGGATGGTCTTGCATCAGCTTGCGCCGGAATTCCAGCGCGTCCTGGCCGGCCGCATGCGCGAGTTCGTCCATGAAGCACTCGAGGAAGATGGCGTTCTGGTTGATGTTCACGCCGCGCCAGAAGCCCGGCGGCACGTGCGTGTTGCGCATCGCGTGGTCGACCAGCAAGTTCGGGATCGTGTACTCGAGCGAGTGCTCTCCGGACGGCCAGAAGCCCTGGAAGGTGAAGGTGTCTTTGCCTTTGTCCAGCGCCTCAGGGCGGGCGGAGGCGAGGATCGACTGCCCCGACAGCCGTATTTCCAGGCCCGTCAAGTTGCCGCTTGCATCCAAGCCCCCGGTCAGTTTCGCCTGCATGATTGGGTGGTACTTGCCGTGCAGCATGTCTTCTTCGCGCGACCAGAGCAGCTTCACCGGCGTGCCCGGTATCTCCTTCGCGATCAGGACGGCCTGACGCACGTTGTCAGTGAATCCGCGCCGGCCGAAGCCGCCGCCGAGAAGCAGCTTCTCGACATCGCATTTGGCGACCGGCAGTCCGGACGCCTCCGCCGTGGCGGCGAGCGCCGCCTCGCCGTTCTGCGTCCCAACCCAGACCTTGCAGCTATCGGCCGTGTAGAGCGCGGTTGCGTTCATCGGCTCCATGCACGCATGATTCTGGAACGGATAGGCGTAGACGGCCTCGATCTTTTTCGCCGCGCCTGCAATCGCAGCTTTCGCGTTGCCCTTCTCGTTGTGAACGAACGCCTGATCGGCCGAGAGGCCTTGCTTCAGCATCTCGGCAATCGACGCGCTCGAAACCTTGGCGTTTTCGCCGCCGTCCCACTCGATGGCAATCGCGTCGAGCGCGGTCTTGGCATGCCACCAGGTATCGGCAACGACGGCGATGGCGGAGTCACCGACGCGCACGATTTTTTTCACCCCCGGCATGGCCGCGGCCTTCGCCGAATCGAAGCTCTTCACCTTGCCGCCGAAGACCGGGCAATCCTTGATCGCAGCATTGAGCATTCCGGGCAGCTTCACGTCGGTGCCGTAGACCTGCTTGCCGGTGAGTTTGTCGACCGTGTCCAGCCGCTTCAGCGGCTTGCCGATGATCTTCCAGTCTTTCGGATCCTTCAGCGCCACTTCCTTCGGCGCTTCGAGCTTGCCTGCGGCGTCCGCCACGCGGCCGTAAGTCGTCGTGCGCCCCGAGGGTTTGTGCGTGATCACGCTGTTGGCCGCGACGCACTCCACGGCCGGAACCTTCCATTCATTGGCTGCCGCCTGGACCAGCATCATCCGTGCGGCCGCGCCGCCCTTGCGCACGTAGTCGTGCGAAGTGCGGATGCCGCGGCTGCCGCCGGTGCCGAAGTCGCCCCACACGCGCTTGCGTGCGACGTTCTGGCCGGGCGTCGGATATTCGGTGGTCACCTTCGACCAGTCGCACTCGAGTTCCTCGGCCACCATCTGCGCGAGGCCGGTGAGCGTGCCCTGCCCCATCTCGGAGCGCGCGATGCGGACGACGACGGTGTCATCCGGACGGATGACCACCCAGGCGTTGACCTCGGGCGAGCCGTCCGCGGCGCGAACGATGCCCGGCCCGCCGAACGGAATGTTCAAGCCGAGCATGAGCCCGCCACCAACGGTGGCGCTGCTGATGAGGAAGGTACGGCGAGTAATTTTCGGAGATTGGATCATGGTTTCCCCCTTATGCCTTGGCTGCGGCGTGGATCGCGGCGCGCACCTGCTGGAAGGTGCCGCAGCGGCAGATGTTCGTGATTTCGGCGTCGATGTCGGCGTCGGTCGGCTTGGGCTTTTTCTTCAGCAGCGCCGTGACCGCCATGATCATGCCCGACTGGCAGTAGCCGCACTGCGGCACATCGTGGTCGAGCCAGGCCTTCTGCACCTTGGTCAGCACCCCGTTTGGCGCAAGGCCTTCGATGGTCGTGATCTGCTTGCCCACCGCGGCGCTTACGGGCAACATGCAGGAGCGGACCGGCGCGCCGTCGAGGTGCACGGTGCAGGAGCCGCACTGCGCGACGCCGCAGCCATATTTGGTGCCGGTGAGGCCGACCTGTTCCCGGATCGCCCACAACAGCGGCGTGGCGGGATCGACATCGACCTCGATAGCTTTACCGTTGATCGTCAGACGTGCCATTGAATTTGCTCCTTGTGATCGCTGCGTGGCCTAGAGACTTCGTCGGCGACGGCCACACGGGCGCCGAGTGTGCGGGTTTCTACCCTGCGATTTTCCTGGATCGCGGCCCGGGGCGGACCCCCCCGGACCGCATCACCTTACAACAAGTACGCGCGAGCCGCCATAACTTAACCGACCCAAATGCGCCTGCTCCCGAACGGCATTCAGCCGATCAGCCTGTTTGTGCAGCGCGTCACCCGCCCCGGATGTGGTTCACAGCGACTCCATCCCCTTTTCCCTGATCACTGCCGCCGCGGCCGACGTGTGCAGGAAATTGAGCAGCGCACGAGGACAGGCCGCCAGCACCGACGAATTGCACCGCCATGCGTCTGACCCGGGGACGGGGCGGCACGCGGCGCGTCTGCCTCCGAGCCATTGCGATCGCGCGCGACATACTCGGATGGGCCCGGCGCAAGCAGTCCGAATGCTTGACGGACAGATGATCCGCGGTTACTCTCGCGGCAGAGCCTCGGTAGCGGGCGGCTCTCGCTGGGGAGAGATGATGGCAAGCAGGGAGGCGCGCCCTACGCGGTGAACGGCCGTCCCATCTCTACTCTCACTTCGGCGGGCAGTCGGCGGGCCAGGCACTACAGCCCCGCCGGCATCAAAGCCCCACACGATATCCTCGCCTCACCCAAGGGAAGTCGCCTTTATGGTCGAGTTGTGTCAAGGTCCTGATCCGCATCCCCGGCAACCGCGGCTGCCGGCTCCGCCGCTGGCGACCGACACCCACTTCCACATCCTCGGGCCGGCCGCCCGCTATCCTTACGTCCCCGAGCGGGAGTACACGCCGCCGGACGCCCTTCCGGCAGCGTGTCGCCACCTGTTCCAGACACTCGGCATCGGACGCGCGGTCATCGTGCAGCCGAGCGTGTACGGCGCCGACAACCGGTGCGCGATGGACGCTGCGGCTCAACTCGGCGTGCCGGCCCGCGTCGTCGTGGTCGTCCCGTACGATACGCCGGACAAGGAACTCGAGCGTCTGCATGCGGGGGGCGCCCGCGCCGTCCGCTTCATCGTCGCGCATGCGGGCGGTCTGCCGCTAGCCGATCTCGAGCGGTTTTCCGCCCGGGCCAGGGATCGGGGCTGGCACATCCAGCTGTTGCTGCGCGCCAGCGACCTCGTCGCCCTCGAGCCGCGACTGGCCAGGATGCCGTCGGACTTCGTGATCGACCATATGGCCTTCATCAAGCCGGCCGAAGGCGGGATCGAGCAGCCGGCGTTCCAGGCGCTGCTGCGCCTCCTCCGAGGCGGGCGTTGCTGGGTCAAGTTTTCCGGCGCCTACCGGCAGACGGACGAGGCCCCGCCCTACCCCAGTCTGCTCCCGTTCGCGCGCACGCTGGTGGAGGCGCGGCCGGATCGCCTCCTCTGGGGCAGCGACTGGCCGCATGCCGTGTTCAAGGGCAAGATGCCGAACACGACCGACCTGTTCGACCTGCTCGGCGATTGGGCGCCGGACGAGAAAACGCGCAAGCGCATCCTCGTCGACAATCCGGCTGCACTTTTTGGTTTCTAGCCGTGCCGCAGGAAAGCGCAGGCGCAGCCCCCGGGACGG
>Ga0208716_1000309_pt1 | contig 20852 bp, 20 predicted proteins | sample NGESurdeep092012_8_FD_184482 | JGI IMG/M metagenome (GOLD analysis project Ga0208716, IMG submission 184482) | Arctic peat soil microbial communities from Barrow, Alaska - NGEE Surface sample 415-3 deep-092012 (SPAdes) | ecosystem: Environmental > Terrestrial > Soil > Wetlands > Peat ...
GCAGTCCGTCGAAGGTCCGGTCGTAGCGCACATGGGTCGAGCCATCGGCGTCAGTGATGACGTCCTTGACGACAAGCTTCTCGCCGCTGCCCAGCCCCAGCCCCTGCCCGGCAGAGGCGGCACCCGACTTCGCGGCCGCAATACTCTGGGCCTTGCTCGGCGAGGGGGGACCCTGCTCCTTGCCCGACGAGGGAGTCGACGCAGAGGATGACGCGCCAAAGGCCGTCACGCCCGGCCCGCCGGCCAGGACTACGGCCAAAAGGGCACCGAACACCACGCGCGTTCGCGCCCCATGTGCGCCGAACATGTGGATTCTACCGATCGCTGCTCTGGCAGTTCCGTCGCCGGCGGTGTCTTCCAACATGATCAGAGCTGTTCCCTCGGGTTGATCGCGGCCTTATGTATCCACGGTCCACGGTGCAGACGCCCCTATTGACAGGTTGCCACAACTCCACCCGTTCGGCCGAGAACTCCGCCCGTTCGGCTGGGACGGCTCACCCCTGCACCCAGGGATCGCTCGCGACGCCCAACGACACATTCCGTCCCCGAACGCGCAGAAACCCCCGAACCTGAGGTTCGGGGGTTTCTGCTGCCCTGAGACAGGACAATGTGGTGCGCGAGGGGGGATTTGAACCCCCACGCCCTTTCGGACACTGGCACCTGAAGCCAGCGCGTCTGCCATTCCGCCACTCGCGCGCGCTCACACAGTGTGGGGGACGACCACCCGGAAAGCCAAACCGGAACGGCCGTCCAAGCAAGGAAAGTGGACTCCAGGGCCAACGGCATTCGGGATGACCAGCCTGGCCCGATACGATCGAAAGGCCAACACTAGGAAGGAGCTACCGTGGGAGTGTTCGATCGTGTCGAGCGAGGGCTCGAACGAGCAGTTCATGGTGTCTTCGCCAAGGCCTTCAAGTCCGAGGTCCAGCCGGTGGAGATCGCGTCCGCCATGCGCCGGGCCATGGATGACCGGGCCACGACGATCGGCCATGGGCGCACCTTCGTCCCCAATCTGTTCACCATCGAGCTGGCGCCCGCCGACTTCGAACGACTGACCAACTTCTCGGACATGCTGACCGATGAGCTCGTGGCCTCCGCGCAAGAACATGCCGAGTCCCAGCGCTACCAACCCGGGGGCCCGATCCAGGTGCACTTCCTGTCCAAGGAGGACCTCGAAACCGGGGTATTCCGAGTGCGTCCAGCCACGGCCAAGGCTGCCGGAGCACCCTCCGTCATACCCCCCGCCCCACAGTCGGCATTCGGTCCCTCTGCCTCACAGTCACCGCAGCTGCCCGCAGCCGACGCGGCGGCGGCCTCCGCAACGGGATTGCCACCCTCACCCATCACAGCTCACGAGCCCGCGGCGTCGGCGCACCCGCGGAGCCACCCGGCCCAGCGACCCTGGCTCGACGTCGACGGGGATCACTACCCGCTGCTCGCCGCCATCACGATCCTGGGACGCGACAACACTGCCGACGTCATTCTCGACGACCCGGGTATCTCCAGGCAGCACACAGAGATTCGAGTGACCAGCGACGGCCCTCACCTGGTCACCAACATTCGCGACCTCGGATCGACGAACGGCACCTTCGTCAACGGCGAGCGCATCACCAGCCAGCGACTGGCTGATGGTGACCGGGTCAACGTTGGCCGAACGCTCCTGATCTTCCGCGCGGAACGACGGTGATCCTTAACCATGAGTGAGCTCACCCTCACGGTGATCCGTCTCGGCCTTCTGGCACTCCTGTGGATCTTCGTCTTCAGCGTCGTCGGCGTCCTGCGCGGCGACCTCTACGGCACCCGAGTGCTGACCCGCGGCAAGCCCAGGTCGCCCCGCCCCGCCCGCGAGCCCGTCGCCAGACGGGCGCCGGCCCCCAAAGCGGCGCGCGCTTCCGGCAAGCGAGTTCCCACCAGCCTGACTGTCACCGAAGGCTCCCTTGCGGGAACGACGTTGTCCCTGATGGATAGCGGTGTGCTGCTCGGCCGCAACCCCGAGTGCACCCTCGTCCTGGACGACGACTTCGCCTCCGGTCGCCATGCCCGAATCTTCCGTCGCGACGGGGGATGGTTCGTGGAGGACCTCGGATCCACCAACGGGACGTTCCTGGGGTCCAACAGGCTGACCGAGCCCATGCCCGTCGAGGTTGGCACGACCCTGAGGATCGGCAAGACCATCTTCGAGCTGCGGAAGTAGGGCTGTCTTGGCCATCGCACTGCACTACGCTGCCCGATCGGACGTCGGCCTGGTACGACAGGAGAACCAGGACTCCGGGTATGCCGGTCCCCACCTGCTCATCGTCGCCGATGGAATGGGCGGCCACGCAGCAGGCGATGTCGCGAGCTCGATCGCGATCGGTGAGATGGTCAGCCTCGACGGTGAGAGCCCCGGCGCGGATGAGGCTCTGGACAGGCTCGCGGAGGCGCTCCGATCAGCGAACAGTGAGCTGCGGAACGCCGTGGAGCGGCAGCCGGAGCTCAAGGGAATGGGTACCACGGTGACCGCACTGTTGCGGACCGGTAACAAGATCGCGGTCGCGCACATCGGCGACTCCCGCGCCTACCTCCTGCGCGACGGCACGCTCACCCAGATCACGCACGACCACTCGTTCGTTCAGAGCCTGGTCGACGAGGGCCGGATCACCGAGGCAGAGGCAGAGGGCCATCCGCAGCGCTCACTGGTCACCCGGGTCCTGACCGGACAGCACGAAGATGAGCCGGACCTGGCCATGCGCGAGGCCCACGTCGGCGACCGCTATCTCATCTGCTCAGACGGCCTCTCTGGTTTCGTCGCACGCGACACCATCGAGGAGATCCTCGTGCAGGCCCAGCCGCCGGCCCTGACCGCCGACCGCCTGGTCGAGCTGGCCATGCGCGCCGGTGCGCCCGACAACGTGACCTGCATCATCGGCGACGTCGTTGACCTCGACAAGGACCAGCCGCCATCCACGGCGCAAGAGGTCGTGGGCGCGGCAGCCGAGCGCAGGATCATGACCACCCGTGCGATGCCGGTGACTCCTGCAGCAAAGGCGGCCGCACTGTCTCGCGAGGCTCTCGGCACAGAGGTCAGCGACACCGAAGAAGCCGAGTCGGGCCGCCTGGCCGATCCAGGGCGCCGCTCCGGCCGGTGGCGTTGGGTCAAGGTCGTTTCACTGGTTCTGCTGGTCCTGGTTGCCGCCGTGGGTGGCGGCTATGCGGCATACGCCTGGTCACAGCAGCAGTACTACGTCGGCGAGGCCAACGGTCACGTCGCCATCTACCAGGGGGTCTCCCAGAACGTCGGTCCATGGAAGCTCTCACACCCCATCGACCAGAGCGACATCGCGCTGAGCGATCTGCCGGACTTCTACCGCGGCAAGCTCGACTCGACCGTGAGCACCGCGTCTATCGAAGACGCACGACGACTCGTGACCGACCTGCGCGTGCAGGCGATCCAGTGCCAGACCACCAAGGCCGCAGGCGGCACATGCGGGACCTCCGGCCCATGAGCACAGTCACCTCCTTCCGTCCTCGCACCAGGCGAAATGTCGAGCTGGTGCTGTTGCTGATGGCTGTCGCGATCGTGCTCGTGGCCTACCTCGAGGTGGGCCTGGCGATCGACGGGAAGTTCCCCCCTGACCTGATCAAGTACGGCTTCGGACTGCTGGCTCTCTCTGTCGGCTTCCACCTGGTGCTGCGTTGGAAGGCTTCCTACGCAGACCCGCTGATGCTGCCGATCGCGACACTGCTCAACGGGCTGGGTCTGGTGATGATCCACCGTCTGGACCTGGCCTATGGCCGCACCGGGAGCCGACTCCTCGAGCCCAAGCAGCTGATGTGGAGCGCGCTTAGCGTGCTCATCGCCGCAGGCGTCATCATCATCCTGCGCGACCATCGCCAGCTGCGGCGTTTCACGTACACCGCGATGGCTCTGGGCCTGGGAATGCTGCTGCTGCCGCTGGTGCCCGGCATCGGCCGCAACATCAACGGCTCGCGAATCTGGATCGGGATCGGGCCGATGTCGTTCCAGCCCGGCGAGGTCGCCAAGATCCTGCTGGTCATCTTCTTCGCCGGCTACCTGGTGCAGACCCGCGATGTGCTGTCACTGATCGGGCGCCGGTTCATGGGGATCGCCCTGCCCAGGGGACAGGACCTCGGCCCGATCCTGATTGCCTGGCTGGCAAGCGTCGGGGTCCTTGTCTTCGAGAGCGACCTGGGTTCCTCGCTGTTGTTCTTCGGTGTCTTCGTCGCGATGCTCTACGTCGCGACCGAGCGTCGGTCGTGGATCGCGATCGGCATGATTCTGTTCTGTGCCGGATCCTACGTCGCCTACCTCTTGTTCGGGCACGTCCAGGCGCGTGTCCTGTTGTGGCTGGACCCCTTCAGCACCAAGGCACTTGCCATCAGTGACCAGCTGGTGAAGGGCCTGATGGGGATGGCCAAGGGCGGGCTGCTCGGCAGCGGGCTGGGACGTGGTCACCCTGAGTTCACCTACTTCCCGGAGAGCGACTTCATCATCCCCAGCTTCGGCGAGGAGATCGGGCTGATCGGACTGTTCGCCCTGCTGCTGCTCTACGTCTTGCTGGTCGAGCGTGGTCTGCGGACCGCCCTGGGCGTCCGGGACGGTTTCGGCAAGCTGCTCGCGGTCGGGCTTTCCTTCTCCATGGCGCTGCAGTGCTTCGTGGTTGTCGGGGGCGTCACCCGGGTCATCCCGCTGACCGGTCTGACGATGCCGTTCCTCTCCTACGGAGGCTCCTCCCTGCTCGCAAACTGGGCCCTGGTCGCGCTGCTGCTACGGATCAGCGACCAGGCCAGACGGCCGCTGCCCGATTCCGAGGAGCTGGCCACTGCGTCGTCGGCCCACACCCAGGTGGTGAGACTCCAATGAACAAGCCGATCCGCCGACTGTCCTTCCTGGTAGCAGCGCTCTTCTGCGCCCTGCTCATCTCCACGACCTGGATCCAGTTCGTCACGGCCAAGAGCCTCGACGACCGTCCGGGCAACCGTCGCACCCTGCTCGACAGCTACTCCCGCGAGCGCGGCGCCATCCTGGTCAACGGCACGCCCATCGCCAAGTCTGTCCCCACCAAGGACGAGCTCAAGTGGCTCCGCACCTACCCTCAGGCCAAGCTCTACTCGCAGGTCACCGGCTACTACTCCTTCACCTACGGCGCCGGCTACGGCCTCGAGGGTGCCGAGAACTCACTGCTGTCAGGGCAGTCCGACAAGCTCTTCTACCGACGGCTACTCGACATGGTGACCGGCAAGCCTCCCAGCGGTGCCAGCCTCGAGCTCACCATCAATCCGAAGGCCCAGGCAGCCGCCGACAAGGCCCTGGGCAACCAGCGCGGTGCCGTTGTCGCGCTGGATCCCAAGACCGGCGCCATCCTGGCGATGGTCAGCCACCCGCAGTACGACCCGTCGACCCTGTCGGGACACAACCTCGACTCCGTCGCAAAGGCGTGGAAGGCGCTGAACGCGGATCCGGGACGCCCCGCCGTCAACCGGGCAATCGCCGGTGACCTCTACCCGCCGGGCTCCACCTTCAAGCTGATCACGGCCGCGGCAGCACTGTCCTCCGGCAAGTACACCGAGGATTCGCAGATCCCCGGACCGGCAACGCTCGTGTTGCCCCAGTCAACCGTCAACCTTCCCACTGATGACCGTCAGCCCTGCGGCCCGGGCGACAAGACGACCCTGACCCACGCTCTCGAGATCTCCTGCAATACGGCGTTCGGTTCGCTGGGGCTCACCCTTGGCGGCGATGCGCTTCGTGCACAAGCAGCCAAGTTCGGCTTCGGCGACTCCCTCCAGGTGCCGATGAGGGTCACTCCAAGCGTCGTCCCCCCGCTCAACGCGCCACAGAGCGCACAGGCCGCCATCGGGCAGTACGACGTGCGAGTGACACCGCTGCAGATGGCGATGGTCAGCGCTGCCATCGCCAACAAGGGCACAGTCATGAAGCCATACCTGGTCAAGGACACCCGGAGCAGCAATCTGGACGTCATCGACCAGAGCCAGCCCGAGCAGCTCTCGCAGGCGATCACTCCGGACGTCGCGGCTGCCCTGACCCGGATGATGGTCACCGTCGTCCAGTCAGGCACCGGCACCCCCGCCCAGATCCCCGGCATCCAGGTTGCGGGCAAGACGGGAACCGCCCAGCACGTCAAGGGTGGCAACCCGCACGCTTGGTTCACCGCGTTCGCGCCCGCCAGCGACCCAACGATTGCCGTCGCGGTGGTCGTCGAGAACGGCGGAAACGCGGGCAGCGAGGCGTTCGGTGGCACAGTCGCCGCACCGATCGCGCGCGCGGTCATGGAGGCGGTGCTGAAGCCATGAACCCCATTGCCGGTACGGTCCTGGATGACCGCTACGCCCTGACCGAGCGCATCGCCGCCGGCGGCATGGGCGAGGTCTGGGCGGCCACCGACACCGTCCTCGACCGCAAGGTCGCGGTCAAGCTCCTGAACCCCGCCCTCAGCCAACAGAGCGGATTCCTCGAACGTTTCCGGGCGGAAGCCCGGTATTCCGCCGCGTTGCACCACCCCAACATCACCACCGTGTTCGACTATGGCGAGGACGATGGCTCGGCGTACCTCGTCATGGAGCTGGTTGCCGGCCAGCCACTGAGCCAGATCATCTTCGAACGCGCACCGATGTCAGCTCAATCGACGGCGTCGATCCTCATCCAGGCCGCAAACGCACTCGAGGCGGCCCATCAGGGCGGTGTCGTCCATCGAGACGTCAAGCCGGCCAACATCCTGATCACCCCCGGCGGCACCGCCAAGCTGACGGACTTCGGCATCTCGCGTCTGGTCAACAGTGCGCCACTGACGCAGACCGGTCAGGTCCTCGGAACTGCCCAGTACCTCTCCCCGGAACAGGCCATGGGCCAGAGTGCGACCGCCTCGAGTGACATCTACGCCCTCGGCGTGGTGGGACACGAGATGCTCACCGGGCAGCCCCCGTTCAGCGCCGACACGCTCGTCGCCACGGCCATCGCCCACCTCAACCAGCCGCCACCGCCGTTGCCCGACAGCGTCCCGGTCGGGATCCGCAATGTGATCAACGCCGCGCTTGCCAAGGACCCGGCGGATCGTCCGGCAACCGCCGCCGCCATGGCCCACGCCCTGGGTATGCCGGATGCTGCCTTTGCCTCGGGTGCCCCAGTCGCCGGCGCGCCGGCACTGCCCGCCTCGGCACTGCCCGCAATAGCCTTGCCCGCAATAGCCTTGCCCGCTCTGGGTCTGCCCGCTGTGGGTCTGCCGGCACGAACGCAAGCCATGCCGGCGCTGGGTCTGTCTGCGCAGACCCAGGCCATGTCGGCACAGGCCATGCCGGCCGGGCCGCCCGGCATACCGAATCGGCAAACCCGGCTCCGTCCAGCCTGGCTGCTGGCGGGGGCTGCCGCCGGCGTGCTCGTCGTTCTGGCGGCTTTCGCCCTACCTGGCAGCGGCACCAACACCCGGCCTTCCGTGGTCACGGCCACCACCTCACCCACCCCGAACCAGAACAGCGAGACCTCGAGCACCAGCGCGGCGACTGTGGCCGCGCCTCCTGCTGACACCTCAGCCATGCCCAGCCAGTCCACCAGGGCGAGGGGCAAGACCAGGGGTCACGACTACAAAAAGGATGGCAAGCTGTGAACAGCACAACTCGTCTGCTGGGCGGGCGGTACCAGGTCGGCGAACTGATCGGCCGCGGCGGAATGGCCGAAGTCCATGCAGGTCACGACACCAGGCTCGGCCGTACCGTGGCGATCAAGATGCTCCGCTCCGACCTGGCCCGCGACCCATCGTTCCTGGCCCGGTTCCGCCGCGAGGCACAGTCCGCCGCAGGGCTCAACCACCCCGCCATCGTCGCGGTCTATGACTCCGGCGAGGACGAGGACACCGAGAGCGGTGGCGGGAAGGTCTCCGTGCCCTACATCGTGATGGAGTACGTCGAAGGCCGCACCTTGCGCGAGATCCTCAACGAGCTTTCAGTCATGGAGCCCGACGAGGCAGCCAGAGTCACCGAGGGTGTCCTGGACGCGCTGTCGTACAGCCATCGGATGGGCATAGTCCACCGAGACATCAAGCCGGCCAATGTCATGCTGACCCCGGCGGGCGCCGTCAAGGTGATGGACTTCGGGATTGCCCGAGCCATCGCCGACACCGCCGCCACCATGACCCAGAGCCAATCCGTCATCGGCACGGCTCAGTACCTCTCGCCTGAGCAGGCACAGGGCAATCCGGTCGATGCCCGCTCCGACCTCTACTCCGCCGGGTGTCTGCTCTACGAGCTGCTCACCGGCCGTACGCCGTTCGTCGGAGACTCGCCGGTCTCGATCGCCTACCAGCACGTGGGCCAGGCGCCCCAACCTCCGTCGGCGTACCAGCCGAGTCTCAGCGCCGATATGGATGCCGTGGTGCTGCACTCCCTGGTCAAGGACCGGGAAGCCCGATACCAGGACGCGACGGCGTTCCGCTCCGACCTTTCGGCAGCCCGCAGCGGACGGCCGATCAGCTCTGCGGCTCGGGGCACAGCCGCAGGGGCAGCACTCGGGGCGGCCGGGCTGGCCGGCGACCCGACCATGGCCATGTCCATGGCCGACCCAACCCAGGTCGTGGAAACGCAGGGTGGCACCCAGCACAACACCGCAAGCTTGCCGGCCATCGGGAGCGACCCGTCCAACGAGCCGCCCAAACGCCACAAAGCCACCTACATCCTGCTCGCTGTGGCCGTCGTGGCCGCCTTGGTCCTGATCGGTCTGGCCGGAAAGGCAATGTTGGGCGGCAACACGGCCCAACCCATGAGGACCGTGCCATCCGTGCTCAAGCTCACCCAAGCCGAGGCGGTGGCCAAGCTCCAGACCGCGGGATTTGTGGCCAAGGTCTCCACTGTCACCAATTCGGCGGAGAAGGGCATAGTCATCGGTCAGAGCCCCACCGCCGGTGAGCAGCACCCAGCCAAGACGACGGTCACCATCACCGTCTCCGGCGGTCCGGACCAGGTCGTGGTGCCGGACGTCACCGGCTTCACGTCGGACTCAGCCCAGGCGGCGATCAAGACCGCGGGCCTGACCGTCGGACCGGTGGACCAGGTCGAGGACCCCACGGTCGACAAGGGCAAGGTGATCGAGACCGTTCCCAAGGCGAACTCATCAGTGGCAGCCGGCTCGGCGGTAGTGCTGAAGGTGGCAAGCGGCAAGGTCAAGGTGCCCGACGTGATTGGCAACAACCGCACCGATGCTCAGCAGGCCCTGACCAACGCGCGGTTGAAGTACACGACGCAGTTCGCGGTCAGCGACAAGCCTGAAGGCACAGTGCTGGCCCAGACACATGCCGGCGAGACCGTCGACTACGGCACCCAGATCGTGCTGACGGTCGCACAGGTTCCCCAGCCGACAGCAACCCCGCTACCCACCACTGCACCCCCGACGACACCCCCGTCTGCGGCGACAACCGCTCCCTGAGACAGGCGACACCACCGGCGGCGCCCTGGCGTCGCTCGATGGACTTTGCCGCTTCGACCGACTCTGTCTTCAGGCCTTGCTCGTCTTCAGGCCTTGCTCGTCTTCAGGTCTTGCTCGTCTTCAGGTGCTGGTCAAAGAACTCGACGATTCGTCGGCGGGCGTCGATCGCTGATGGCTCATGGAACTCGGATGCGCTGAGCCACCCGAACACTGCGAAGAGAGCGGGGACGTCGGCCGAGTCGTGGTCGTTGAGGAACGCGTGCCCGGCGTCGGGGTATGTCTTGATGTCGTGGTCGACTCCCACCGCGGTGAGGACCCCATCGAGTCGCTCCGCGGTTCCCCGATTGGCGCGATCCTTTGCGCCGTAGCTGCCGATGACGGGGCAGGCGCCGGTCAGAAAGCTCTCCGAGTAGACGTCCTTGGCGGCCATGCCGCAGTTCACGCTCGCGGCGGAGAACCCGCCATCGGGAGCGAGCATCAGGGCGAACCCGCCACCCATGCAGAAGCCAATCACGCCAACGCGGCCCGTGCAGTCCTCGCGGGCGGTCAACCAGGTGCGCACGGCTTCGATATCGTCGAATGTGGGCCCGTGCCGCCGCCTGGCATCACTCATGATCTTGCGTATGCAGGCAAGTCTCCGGCCTCCGCGGTACAAGTCCGGCGCAGCCGCGAGATAGCCCGAACCTGCCAGCCAGTCCGTCTGCCGGCGCAGGTCGTGGGTCATGCCCAGCGCGTCGTGGATGACGACCACCCCGGGCCATGGCCCGGGAGATCCAGGGTCGGAAGGTGACGCCAGGTAGGCCGGGAGCGCACCCCCGGCGACAGAGATGCTGACGTCGACCATCAGGAACGCACACCGCCTGGCGGGCGCGAAAAAGCTACAAGATCCCCCATGCCCGCGAACGTAACAGACCATCGCGGCGGTCATGGCCGGACGCACCTACGTCGCGGCGACCAACGAGGCGACCTTGGTCACGTCGTGGACCAGGGGGCTCAACCCCTCGGACCGGCTGACCGCGTCCACGAGGCCGCAGGTCTGCAACCAGTTGGCGAACAACCGGTGCCCACCCCGGGTCAGCACGCTCTCGGGGTGGAACTGCACCCCCTCCAGCGGGAGGGTCCGGTGACGAACCGCCATGATCACTCCGGAGTCGGTATGCGCGGTCGCGATCAGCTCACCGGTGACCGTGGCGGGGTCGATGGTGAGCGAGTGATAGCGCGTCGCGATGAACGGCGACGGCAGACCCTGCAGCACGCCGGTGCCGTCGTGGTGCACCGCCGAGGTCTTCCCGTGCAAGAGCTCGGGCGCCCGGTTGACCGTGGCACCGAAGACCACGCCGAGTGCCTGATGCCCCAGGCAGACCCCGAGCATGGGCTGGCTGCGTTCGGCACAGGCCGCGATCATCGCTATCGAGACTCCGGCGTTCTGAGGGGTTCCGGGACCCGGTGAGACCAGAACTCCGTCGAAGCCAGCGCCATCCGCGGGCGAGACGGCATCGTTGCGTACGACCTGACACTCGGCGCCAAGCTGTTGAAGATAGCCGACGATGGTGAAGACAAAGCTGTCATAGTTGTCGACCACGAGTATGTGAGCACTACCCGGGCCCTTCGGGGGTGCGCTGTTGCCGGTTGTGGCGCTGTTCTTCATCGCGGTGCCGCCCTATGTGACAAAGGTCGTGAACGTGCCGTATGCCGGGAACGGCAGTCCGGTCTGGACCGAGTTGCCGTTGAACGGCATGTAGGTTGCGATCGCGGGGAACAGCCACAGGAAGCAGACCGCTACGACCCCAACGACCAGAACCAGGGACAGCAGGACCTTGAACGGCCACGGGCCGGGCAGCAGGCGCCACAGGGGTCCGTACATCTCAGCCCACCGTCCCCGCCGGAACAGCCATGAACGACGCCGGAAGGCCGCTGGCCCTGGGGATGGTCTTCACGAGCTTGGCGAACACGACATACCTCTCGTTCGCACTGTACCTGGGATGGCAGGCGGTCATCGTCAGCCAGGCCTGGCTCGGTTTGACACCCGGGTGCTCCGGCACGGGAGCAATGACCTCCACGCGGTCCGGAGTAACGATCACATGCCGGTCCACGGCATACACGATGTAGCTGGTCTTGGTCTCGACCACGATGACGTCCCCCTTCTGGAGCAGGTCGACGTTGGAGAACGGCTTGCCATAGGTCGTGCGGTGCCCGGCCACGGCGAAGTTGCCGACCTGCCCGGGGAACGCCGTGCCGGGATAGTGCCCGATGCCCTTGGTCAGCGTGTCATGGTCAGTGCCCTGAAGAACCGGCCTCGCGTAGTCGGCGCCGAACCGCGGGATTCGCATGATCGCGAAGGCCTCTCCCAGCGGGACTCTGGAGAGGGTGGCCAGAGGTTCCGCCGGGACGCCGCGCTCGGGAAGAGCCGCCGGACTGAAACCCCGCTCCAGAGCCTGGACGGCGACGGCTTGTTCACGGTTGGCGGTCACGTCAGTCCACCAAAGCTGCCATGCCACGAAGAGCAACGCCAACAGACCCAAGGTGATCAACAGTTCGCCGAGGGTGCGGACACCCCAGCGCAGACCCCTCATCGCCGCCCCGTCATCGCAGGACCTTCGCGTTCTGCAGACTCAGGCTTCCCGCATATGCCGGGAAAGTCACCTTGTCACTGCTCTTCACGTCGTAGCCCAACCCGTAGTAGTCCACATACTGCCGGTAGATCGTGACCTGCTCGCTCCTGTCCAGCGCCGCGCGCATCGCGGCGGGGTCACCGATCGCCTGGATGACGTAGGGGGGCGAGTAGACCCGGCCCTGCAAGATCAGAGTGTTGCCCACGCACCGCACGGCACTGGTCGAGATGACGCGCTGGTCCTGCAACATCATCGCCTCCGCGCCCCCGGCCCACAGCGCATTGACCACGTTCTGGACGTCCTGCTGGTGCACGACGAGGTCGTCGGCAGTGGAGCCCTGGGGCAGGCTCGCGGCGGTACGTTTGGAGTCGTTCAGAGTGACTGACAGCGCGGGACCGGTCACGGCCTGGCTGCCGGCGACGGGCGCGAGCGCGCCGGCCTGGGCGCGCAGGCGGGTAACCGTGTTGTTGCCCGGAGCCGCTCGCGCGGTCAGCGCGTCCACCTCGGCCTGCAGCTGCTGGACGGCACCCACACGGAGGAGCACCCCTCGGTCCTGGGCACGAACGACATCGACCAGGTCGGAACGTCCGGATGAGCGCAGGTCGGTGCCCTGAGAGGTCTGTGCGCTGGTCGCGAACAACAGACCGGCGCCGGCCGCGACCAGGGGCACTATGGCAGCCCAGCGAGCAGGCTTCCGGGGCACGCCAAAATAGCGTCGTGGCGTCACGGGGACCTCCTGCCTGCGACTCGTTGTGTAGAGCCTCTACGCTAGGGCAAACACGTGAACCATGTTGAACCATCCATCGAAGGAGCCAGCCGGTGCCCGAGTCCAAGGGACGCGCGAAGACCACGCACACCCCCCCACCCCAGCGCCGATCCAAAAAGACCACGATGGCCAACCCGCCGTGGTTCGTGCCGCTGATGCTTGGCCTGATGCTGGTGGGCCTGCTCTGGGTCGTGACGTTCTACGTCATGGAGGGGAAGTACCCGATCCCCAACTTCGGCTACAAGAACCTGATCATTGGTTTCGGCCTGATGATCAGCGGCTTCATGATGACCACTCGCTGGCGCTAGGCGATAGGGCTTCGCGGCAGGCTAGGCCTCACGTCACGCACTTATCCACAGGCGTTATCCCCATTGGGGACAAATGACAACGGTGTAACTTGCCCGCCACACACCCGCCACACACCCGCCACAGAACTGACGAGAAGTCTGGTCCTCAGACGCTCAGGCCCGCGATGGAATGCAGCCTCGAGCCGAGCATCAGGTGGTCATACAAGGGCGTACTTGGCCGTGGCCGCGACAGCGAGCAGCACCAGGACCGCGGCCAGTGCCGGCAGTTGCAGCCTGCGCCGGTGCTGTGGGGCGGTGCCGGTGATGACGGCCGCCACTGCGGCACCCGTAAGGAAGCCGCCAACGTGGGCTTGCCATGCGATGCCGGGCACGAAACCGAGCACGGCATTGATGACAAGCAAGACATAGAGCTGTCGAGACGACCTGCCCAGGTGACGGTTGAACACGATCAGCGCTCCGAACAGCCCGAAGACAGCGCCCGAGGCACCAACCATCGACGTCACCCAGCTGCTGTTGTTGTTCAAGGCCGCCACGCTCACCGGCGGTGAGGCCAACAACAGAAAACTGACGGATCCGCCCAACGCGCTGACCAGATAGAGAGCTGCGAACCTGACCCGGCCGAGCATGGGCTCGAGATACTGCCCGAGAATCCACAGGGCGTACATGTTGAAAAGGATGTGCAACAGGTTGCCGGGTGAGTGCGCAAAAGCGGCAGTCAGGAAGCGCCAGGGCTCGGTCTTACCGAGCATCGGCACAAAAGCGAGTCTGTCGGTCAGCTGGGGGGATACCTGCTGCAGCAGCCATACGGCCACGCAGATACCGATGATGGTCAGGGTGACCACCGGCCGCCCATCCGGGGTGACCTTGGCACCGAACTGCGTGCGCGGCATACGGATGCTCTTCTGGCCCTCACGGACACAGTCGACACACTGGATACCGACTGCGGCCGGCTGCTGACATTCAGGGCAGGTCGGCCGACCGCAGCGCTGGCAGCGCACGTACGCCACCCGATCGGGGTGCCGTGGGCAGACAGGCTCCGCCTGGGGCGGCGCGGGCTCACTCATGCGGGACGCTTACCAATCAGTCGAGGTCCGTATGCGCGACGGGTGATCTCAGATCTCGTCAACGGTGACAGAGTTGATAACGACCGGCTCGACCGGCTTGTCCCCGCCGGCAGTACGAACGGCGCTGATCTTGTCGACGACGTCGCGGCTGGGCTGGTCGGCGACCTCTCCGAAGATGGTGTGCTTGCCCTGCAGGTGCGGGGTGGGGCCAGTGGTGATGAAGAGCTGCGAGCCGTTGGTTCCCTTACCACCACGGGTGCCGGCATTGGCCATGGCCAGGATGTAGGGCTTGCTGAAGTTCTTGTCGGGACTGATCTCGTCATTGAACGCGTAGCCGGGGCCACCCATACCGCTGCCCTGGGGGCACCCACCCTGAATCATGAAACCGGGGATGACTCGGTGGAAGGTCAGCCCGTCGTAGTAGGGCGTAGGGCTCGTGCGGCCGGCGTCGTCCTTGTAGTCCAGGGTTCCTTTAGCAAGTCCGACGAAGTTCGCAACCGTCTTGGGGGCGTGGTCGGGGAACATCGTGATATTGATGTCGCCGAGGGTCGTGTGAAGGGTGACGTTCATGTTGCCATCCTCGCATGAGCGTGAGAGTCCGCCGGTCCGGGCAGGTGATGCTGAGGGTTCCGACCGTGGTCCGGGCGGGTGATGCTGGGCCCCTGCCGTGGTGTGGGTGGTCAGGTCCGTCGGTACGGTGCAGGATGGAAGCACAGCCGACGTCATCACCTGTGGAGGACATCATGTTTCGGACTAGGACCAGGACAGAGAAGCTGACAGAGCAGGTTCAGGACCAGTCGGAGTCCCTGGCAAGCACGGCTGCGACCTTGGCCGACCAGCTACGCGAGCGGGTTGGCCCCGTGGTCGGCCAGGCCACCGAGAGCGCCAGGGATTGGGCCAGGCCACGCGTCGAGCATGGCATCGAGGTGGCAGCCCCCCGGTTGGAGTCCGCCGTCAGCGGCCTCGCGCCCAAGGTTGACACCGCCCGGGACAAGATCGTCGACGAGCTGATTCCCCGCATAGCCGAAGCCATCAGCGTATGGGCAGCCGCCAGCGCCGCGGCCAGGGATGAAGCGGTATCACGTGGCCAGGGTGCTGCCTCCGTCCTCTCCGGCGATGCGGTCGCCTCACGCAAAGGCAAGGGCAAGGGCAAGAAGATGCGGGCACTGCTCATACTGGGCCTGCTTGGTGGCGCAGCCGCGGCTGCCATGGCGATCATGAAGAAGTCAGCACCCAAGGACGACCCGTGGACCACCCCGCTCGCGGACTCGTATGGCGCAACGCCGAACGGTCGGCACTCCGCTTCGTCGCCCGTCGACGAGGCAACCACGACTGCCACCACGGAGCCCGAGATCACCCTCGCCGACTCCCTCGACGAGACCGGCTTGCCCAGCCCGACGGAGCCTGCCGGAGACGAGGGCCCCACCGGCGACAACCCGTCAGGCAAGGACGCGGTCAAGGATCTCACCGACAAGTCCAAGGCTCACAAGAATGGCTCAGCCAAGAGCGGCACCGACAACAACGGCACCGACAAGAATCCGCGCACCTAGTCCGCGAGGGGATTGCCACCCATGCTCAACGCCGCGGCACGAGCAGTGATCGAGTCCGGCGCGCTGGCGCACCTGGTGACCATCAACGAGGACGGGTCCCCCCAGGTGACGGTCGTCTGGGTCGGGCTGGATGGAGACGAGCTGGTCTCGGCCCATCTGGACGGACGCCAGAAGAAGCTGGCGAACATGCGCCGGGACCCCCGAGTGGTGATGTCGTTCGAGGCCGAGGGCGGCAACGCGGTCGGGATGCGCAACTACCTCGTGGTCCATGGCCGGGCCAGGATCACAGGGGGAGGCGCTCCCGAGCTGTTGAACGCTCTCGCGCAGACGTATGTCGGGCCGGGAACCTCTTTCCCTCCCATGCCCGACCCACCGCCAGGGTTCGTCACGCACATTGCCGTGACCCGGGTCGGCGGCATGGGTCCCTGGTCCGGATAGGGCAGCCTTCGAGGTGAGGTAAAGGGTGGGCGGCCGCCTCGCGTACAGTTTTCTGGGTGCCCACCGACGAAAACCAGCCTCCAGTGACGGAGGTGGACCCAACATGCCGACCGCCCGACGGTGGGCTGACGGGCGCTGGGCAGACCGGAACTGAGGCGCCCGAAATATCGGCGGCTGACCTGGCCCTCTGTCTTCACGTCCTGGCTCAGGCCGACCAGCTGCCTAGCGAGCACCCTGACGCCGTCGCGATCCGGCGGGCAACCGCGCGGATATTCAAGGGCGTCAAAGAGAAGCGCCGGGCCGAGCGCCGCGACAAGGTGCTGGCGAATGACCGAGCCGTCACCGCCTTGACGGCGACCGGCGCCCCCGAACGGATAGACGACGAGACCCAGGGTCTTCAGCTGGTGTCGAACGCTTCCGGCGCACTCGCCGGGCGGCTGTTGCAGCCGCGCTCCTGTTACACCTGCAAGGCCCGGTACGTCGACGTCGACGCGTTCTATCATCAGCTCTGCCCGCCCTGCGCCGCTCTCAACCGAAGCAAGCGAAACGCACGCACCGATCTCACGGGTCGGCGTGCTCTGCTCACCGGTGGCCGCGCCAAGATCGGGATGTACATCGCGCTACGGCTGCTGCGCGACGGTGCCCACACGACGATCACCACTCGCTTCCCTGCGGATGCGATTCGTAGGTTCACCGCGATGGAGGACAGCTCCGACTGGATCCACCGGCTGCGCATCGTCGGGATCGACCTGCGAGATCCGGCCCAGGTCGTCGCACTCGCCGATTCCGTTGCCGCACAGGGACCGCTGGACATCCTGATCAACAACGCTGCCCAGACCGTACGCCGGTCGCCAGGGTCATACGCGCCGCTGGTCGAGGCCGAGGCAGAGCCCCTGCCGCACGGCCCGCTGCCCGAGATGATCGCCTTCGACCACGTCAGCGAGGCCCATCCAGCGTCCCTTGCCGGCGCGCTGAAGGCCCCGACGGTGCGTGCGACCGCCCCACACGCGCTGACCGGGCTGTCCGAGCTCGCCCTGCGTGCCGGATCAGCGACCCCGGCCAGGGTGGCAGCCGGCACCGCGATCGACGCCGGCGGCCTGGTGCCCGACCTGCACGACGTGAACAGCTGGACGCAGCCCGTGCAGGAGGTGGATCCTCTGGAGCTGCTCGAGGTTCAGCTCTGCAACTCCACCGCGCCGTTCATCCTGATCAGCCGTCTGCGTCCCTCGATGGCAGGCTCCGCAGCCCGGCGCAAGTACGTCGTGAACGTCTCGGCGATGGAAGGCCAGTTCAGCCGCAACTACAAGGGCCCGGGTCATCCGCACACAAATATGGCCAAGGCTGCGCTCAACATGCTCACCCGGACCAGCGCCCAGGAGATGCTCCAGACGGACACCATCCTGATGACCGCTGTCGACACGGGGTGGATCACCGACGAGCGCCCGCACCCGACCAAGATGCGACTTGCCGAGGAGGGGTTCCATGCACCCCTCGATCTTGTTGATGGCGCGGCACGCGTCTATGACCCGATCGTTCAGGGCGAGCTGGGCAGGGACATCTACAGCTGCTTCGTCAAGGACTACGAGCCTGCTGCCTGGTAGCCGCTCGCGTTGGTGTCTCTCGCGTGGTGGCGAAAAGGGACGGGCATGGCTGACGCCGTTGTCCGAGACCTCTTGGTGAGTCAGCCGGAGTCGTTCGGTCCCGGTGTCGCAGGGCTGTTGCACGGCCAGCCCGAGCCCCATAATCAGAAACGGTACCGGTGTGTTCATCGATCTGAGGGGGCGTATTTTGACGAACACTGAGCTCGAGGAGCTAGGAGACCGGCCGCGCGTGCAGTTGCCCAAAAGTCCAACGGGGATCAATGGCTTCGACGGGCTGGAGAGAGACGGCCGACTGCTCGTCGACGCGCTGACCATGGAGCGCCAGAGCGTCGAGACCGGCGCGTTCAACCTCGAGGCCCTGATGGTCCGGCTGGCTTGGGCTGTGGAACAGATCGGTGCGAAACGGGTCGCCATCGACAACGTGGAGGCGTTGTTCATCGCTTTCAGCAAGCCGGCTCTGGTCCGGTCCGAGCTGCTGCGGCTGTTTCGCTGGCTCAAGGACCAAGCGCTGACCACTGTGATTACCGGAGAGCGTGGTGAGGACATGCTCACCCGGCACGGCATGGAGGAGTATCTCTCGGACTGCGTGGTAGTGCTCGACCACCGGGTCATCCAGGACGTCGCCACCCGACGCATGCGGGTCCTCAAGTACCGCGGCTCATTGCACGGCAGAAACGAGTACCCGTTCTTGATCGGTGTCAACGGCCTCGAGGTGCTGCCAATCACCTCGATCGGCCTGAAGCAGCAGGTCAGCAGCGAGCGGTTGTCCACCGGAGTTGCCGGGCTGGATGAGATGCTCGGCGGAGAAGGTGTGTTCCGGGGCAGCGGTGTCCTGGTCAGCGGGACATCCGGCACCGGCAAGACGACGATCGCATCAAGCTTCGCCGACGCCGCCTGCCGACGCGGGGAGTCCGTGCTGTACTTCAGCTTCGAGGAGTCCCAGGCGGAGATCGAGCGCAACATGTCGTCGGTCGGACTGGGAATGGCTCGCTGGGTGGAACAGGGGCTACTTCACTTCCATTGCGAGCGGCCGACCACCCGCGGGTTGGAGGACCACCTGGCCACGATGCAACGACTCACCCAGGAGTTGGCTCCGAAACTGGTGGTGATCGATCCGGTGAGCAGCCTGGCCCGCGGTGCAACCCCGTTCGACGTCTCGTCCATGCTCCTGCGCCAGATCTACTTCCTCAAGTCGGCCGGCATCACGGCCGTGATGACGGTGCTGAATGAGGAAAGCGGGCTGGAGCACCCCATCCAGAGCATCTCTTCGTTGGTCGACACCTGGCTCCAAGTCGTCGTTTTGGAGACTTTTGAGGAGCGCAACCGCGGACTGTACGTGCGCAAGGCCCGCGGGATGGCGCACTCAAACCAGATTCGCGAGTTCCTGCTCAGCAACGACGGGGTGAGCCTTGTCCCGGTGTTCGTTGGAGCGCAAGGGGTGTTGACGGGTTCGGCGCGCGTCGCCGCCGAGAGCACCGAGCGGGCCACCGCGCTGAAGCTTTCGCAGGAGTCCGAGGAGCTCGCTCGCCACCTGGAGCGCCGAAGGGAGTCTGTCGAGGCCCACGTGGCCGAACTTCGTGCTGACTTCACGGCCGAAGAGAGCCTGACCCAGCGACTGATCGAGACAAGCCAGCGGCGGCAAGAGGCGGTCCGGCTGGACCGGCTGGAGCAGTCGCGGCAGCGCACCACCAATCCAGCGGCAGACGAAAAGTGAGCACTCCCTCCGCACCGTCGGCAGGGGAACGGGCGCCCACCGCGGAACGACTGCACCTGACGCTGTTCATCAGCGGAGCCTCACCCGCGTCCGCCCTGGCGGTGCGGCGACTGCGCGATCTGTGCGACCGGCACTCTCCCTCCGGCTACGACCTGGAGATCGTCGACATTTACCAGCAGCCCGAACTAGTCGTATCCCGCGGGGTACTGGCTGTGCCGACCCTGATCAAAGAGCTGCCGCTTCCCGTTCAGGTGTTGATCGGCGACTTCACCAACGAGCCACGAGTGCTCGCCACGCTGGGCCTGCCCAGCGCGAAGGACGACTAAACAATGACGGCCGACGAGTCCAGCCGGGATCAGGAGATTGCTCTCCTCGCGAACCGACTCGCCGTTGCCGAGGAAACGCTTCGAGCACTGCGGGCCGGCGAGGTCGATGCCATCGTGATGGACACCGGGCAAGGTGAACAGCAGATCTACACGCTGGAGACCGAGGAGCGCCTCTACCGGCATCTGGTGGAGCGGATGTCCGAGGGCGCAGCCCTGGCCGACACCGACGGCCTGATCGTGTACGCCAACCAGCGGCTCGCGACACTGCTCGGGGTGCCGCTGGAACGGGTGCTTGGCCAGCCCTTCTCAGACTGGCTCGACGAGTCCGAACGTTCCCGATTCATCCGGCGGCTCGCCACCGCAGCATCCGGTGAGCACGCCGAGCACACGCTGCGCCGGTCGGACGGCGGAAGCGTGCCGGTGCTGGTGGGCGTCAGCATCACGCAGGAGCCAGATGCGGTACTCCGCTGTCTGACGGTGACCGACCTCAGCGCGCAGAAGGCGCAGCAACAGCAGATGGACCGACTCAACGCGCAGCTAAATGAACGGTTGACGGAGCTGGGCGAAGTCAATGGCAAGCTCGACGTTGAAAGGAACAGGGTCGAACAGGCCAACACGGAGCTGCAAGAGGTCAACGAAGCGATCAGGGGCTCCACCGCCGCCATAGCGCACGATCTGCGCTCTCCGCTCGTATCGATAGTTGGTTTCTCCGAGCTCCTCACCAAGAGCTGGGAGACGTTCACCGACGAGAAGCGGCAGACGTTTGTCGCCACTATCAACCGCCAGGCCCTGAACCTGTCCATGCTCGTCGATGAGCTGTCCACATCGTCAAGCATTGGGGGCGGCGGCCTGAATACGTCGCCCGAGCTGATCGTGTTGGCGGAGGCCATAGAACGGTGCCTCGAACTGGGCAGCGGGGACACCGGGGATGTGGCTGTGTCGTGTTCGGGGGATCTGATCGTTTGGGTCGATCCGCAGCATCTGGAACGCATCCTGGACAACTACCTGCAGAACGCACTCAAGTATGGCGCGCCACCCGT
>Ga0208716_1000310_pt1 | contig 20803 bp, 18 predicted proteins | sample NGESurdeep092012_8_FD_184482 | JGI IMG/M metagenome (GOLD analysis project Ga0208716, IMG submission 184482) | Arctic peat soil microbial communities from Barrow, Alaska - NGEE Surface sample 415-3 deep-092012 (SPAdes) | ecosystem: Environmental > Terrestrial > Soil > Wetlands > Peat ...
TGCGCCAACCTCTGCTTCGGCGGTCCCAAGCGCAACCGGTTGTACATGGCGGCCAGCCAGTCGCTGTACTCGGTGTATGTGGGGACGCGCGGTGCGCACGTCTCGTAGACAGGTGGCATAAGGCTCCGCCTTGTGCATCCGAGCGAAGCACGGACGGCTTTCTCGCCTCGTATAGATGCACAAGGCGGAGCCTTATGCCACTCTGGAGCTTATGCCGGCGGTAGAAATTTCAAGCGTCACCAAGACTTTCGGCGAGGTCACCGCCGTGGATGACCTCTCCCTCAGCGTTCCCGAAGGCAGCGTCTTCGGTTTCATCGGTCCCAATGGCAGCGGGAAGACGACGACGATACGCATGATCGTCAATATCTTCTATCCCGACCGGGGGCAGATCCGCGTGCTGGGCCACGAGATGTCCGGCGCGCGAAATCATCTGATTGGATACCTCCCCGAGGAACGCGGCCTTTACCGCAAGATGCAGGTTCGCGCCCTGCTGGAGTTCTTCGGCGAACTGCGCGGCGGGCGCAAGGTGGGCCAGGAAGTCGCTGCCTGGCTTGCGCGGCTCGACCTGGCGCACTGCGCCACGCGGCGCGTCGATACGCTGAGCAAAGGCATGAGCCAGCGGGTGCAGTTCATCGCCGCGGTGGTGCCCGAGCCCAAACTCCTGATCCTCGACGAACCCTTCACCGGGCTCGATCCGGTCAGTGCCGATACGCTGCGCGAGGCCATCCTCGATCTGCGGCGCTCTGGCGCCACGGTCATCCTCAGCACCCACGATATGACGGTGGCGGAAACCATGTGCGATCACATCTGCATGATCTTCCGCGGCAAGAAGGTGCTGGATGGCACCTTGGCTTCGATTCAGGACCAGTACTCCAACGACACGATTCGCGTGGCCGTGGGCGGAGGGATGGCTGTGCTGGACGATCTGCCCGGCGTGGAAAAGGTGCGCGATCTCGGCCAGGTGCAGGAGTTGCGCATGGCGCTGGGCTGCGACCCGCACGAGGTGCTGCGCGCGCTGGTGGAGCGCACCCGCGTGACCAGTTTCTCGGTCGCCAAGCCTTCCCTGCACGACATTTTCGTACGCATCGCCGGTCCGGCGGCGGAGGAGGTGGAACTTGCGTAAGATTCTGCTGCTCGCCAAGCGCGATTACATCGAGAGCGTGCGCACCAAAGCCTTCATCATCGGGCTGGTGGTGGCGCCGCTACTTTTCGGCGGAGGCTTCCTCGGGATTGCCATCCTGAAGAAGAAGCCCGACCTGCGCGACAAACGCATCGCCGTGCTCGACCGCACGGGGCTGGTGGCGCCGCCTCTGTTGCGGGCGGTGGCGGAGAAGAACGCCAAGGATGCCTACGATAAGGTCACGCATGCACAGATCGAGGCGCTCTACGTGCTCGAGGCGGTGGCGCCGTCGCCTGGCGACGCGGAAGAGCAGCGGCTGGCCCTCTCCAACCGCGTGCGCAGCCGCGAACTTTTCGCCTTCCTGGAGATCTGGCCGCGAGCGCTCCACCCCGGCCAGGAGACCAAGCCCGCGCCGCGGACCGTGGGCTACTATACCAATGCGGGCGGCATCGATGCCACGCGCAACTGGCTGCGCGATCCGCTCAACCGTGCCGTGCGCAGCGTACAACTGGCACAACTGGGCGTGGAGGGCAGCCATTTCGAGGACCTGCTGGCTCCGGTGGCCATCGATTCGCTGAGCCTGCTGGCGCGCGATCCCCGGACCGGCGCGCTGCAACAGGCGAAAAAGAAGGACGACATTGCCGAGTTCGCCGCACCGTTCGGGATGGTGATGCTGCTGACCATGATCGTCATGGTGGGCACCGCGCCCATGCTCTCGGCGGTCACCGAGGACAAGAACCAGCGCATCTTCGAAATGCTGCTGGGCCTCGCCACGCCGATGGAACTGATGGCGGCGCGCGTGCTCGCGGCGCTCGGCCGTTCGCTCACCAGTTCGGCGTTTTACATCTTTGGCGCCGTGCTGGTGCTCCAGGGGATGGCCATGATGGGCGCGGTGCCGCTCCAGTTGCTGCCCTGGTTCTTCGTCTACCTGGTGGCTGACGTGATTATGCTGAGCAGTTTCGCCGCCGCGCTGGGCGCCGCCTGCAACAGCCCGCAGGACGCGCAGAATCTGGCGTTGGTGCTGGTGGCGCCGGTCATGATTCCGTTCTTCGTCATGATGCCGGTGATGACGGCTCCCAACAGTGCCATGGCCACCGTGATGAGCCTGATCCCGCCGTTCACCCCGGTGCTGATGCTGCTGCGCCAGTCCATGCCGGTGGGAATTCCGGCGTGGCAGCCCTGGGTAGGGCTGGTGGGCATCCTGCTGTGGACCGTTGGTGGAACTTGGGTCGCCGCGCGCATCTTCCGGGTCGGCATTTTGATGCAGGGCCAGCCGCCCAAGCTCTCCGAGATCATTCGCTGGGCTTGGGCGAAGTAAGCGGCGGGGCAGTCCCATTGTGGCGCCGAAGAAGTGTGCCATCCAGAATCGTCGGGTGGAACTGGTCAAGATGTAGGCGGCATCATTTCGCCGCGTAGAAACCTACTTACCCGGCGTGGCAGTGCCGGGGGTGACGTCGTCGCCGGTCAGGCGGAGGGCCCACCGCGTGGCTTCGAAGTACATCTTCTGAATTTGCGGGTCGTCCCATGTCTCCGGGGCGTGGCCGAAAGTCGAATAAAAGACGCGTCCTTTGCCATACATCTTGGCCCAGGCGACCGCAAAATCCTTGTCTTCGCGGTGGATATTCGGCTTGGTGTAATCCAGCTTGCTGGAATCCAGGCTGGCCAGCACCCGGACCTTGGCCCGCGAGAAATCCTTGTGCTGGTAGATTTCGTCCTTGATCGTGAAGCGGACCGGAAAATGCTTCATGGCGGGGAAAGTGGGGTCTTCGATGACGATCGGGGCGTCGAACGAACTCCATGGGTGGCCGTCGAAATAGCCGCCGATCATCTCCAGGAACTCCGGCCATTCGAAAAAGGCGTCGTCGCCGGTGTGCGCGCCGATGAAGCCTTTGCCGTCCTCCTTGATGAAGGACAGGAGGTCCTTCTTCTGCTGCGCATTCAGGTTGTCGCCGGTGCCGAAATAGAAGATGGCGTCGAAGTAATTCAGGTTTCGCGTGTTGCGCGCGGGGGCCGGAACGGGCTGTTTGGTGATCCACTGCGAATCCGTGCGGATGTACATCTCGTAAGCGCCGGACTCGTGCCCCAGGCGCTCCATCGTGGCCAGGGCGTGGGAGATGGAATCGTGCTGGAACGCGGTCAGGGTGTCGCCCCACGCGAGCACGCGTTTGGGTTGGGGGCGCACCGCCTGTGGCGCGGATTGCGCGGCCAGCGGGATCGGCAGCAAGGCGCTCAGCGCGACCAGCGACAGGCCCAGGGTGCGGGTATGGGACATAAGCTTTACGATACCGCCATTGCGGCGAGAAGCGCGTCCCATTATGCTGGTAACCGTCAGGCCATGATCTTACGAACTGGAATTCCCCTCTCACTTGGAATCGCTGCCGGCGCTCTGTTGCTTTGGACCGCGGCGGCACAACAGCAACCATCGAAACCCGGCGACCTGGGCTTCACCGACACGCCGATTCTGCCCGGCATGAAATGGCATGTACACGATCCCGACCGGCCGCACCCGCCGGTGGTCACACCGGGGGCCACGCCCTTGGCACCGCCCTCCGACGCCACCGTGCTGTTCGACGGCAAGGATCTCTCGAAGTGGGCGCAACTGGGCAGGGGCGCCAACGCGGGCAAGCTGATCGATCCGACTTGGCCGGTCAAGGACGGATACTTCGAATGCTCCGGCAACGGCGACCTGATGACGCGCGAGAAGTTCGGCAATGTCCAACTGCACGTCGAATGGAGCGAGCCGGCGGATGTCAAGGGAACCAGCCAGGGGCGCGGCAATAGCGGCATCCTCATCATGAGCCGCTACGAAATCCAGGTGCTGGACGCGTTCAAGAATCCCACGTACGCCGACGGGCAGGCGGGGGCGATTTACGGCCAGTGGCCGCCGCTGGCCAACCCGAGCCGTCCTCCGGGCCAGTGGCAGGCCTACGACATCGTGTTCGAAGCGCCCAGGTTCGACGGGGAAAAGCTGGTGCAGCCGGCCTTCGTCACGGTGTTCATGAACAACGTGCTCCTGCACAATCGCAAGGAGATGATGGGCGCCATGGTGTACCGCAAGGTGGCAACTTACGCGGCGCACGGGGCGGAAGAGCCGCTGGCGCTGCAGGACCATCACAATCCGGTGCGCTACCGGAATATCTGGATACGGCGTCTGCGTCACTACGATGAACCCGAAAAATAAACATCACGTGCCAGGTGTTGGCGAGGCAACCGCTCGCTTACGCTCGGGGCTCGGTACGGAGCCTGATTCAGAGCCGCGACCGTCAGGGAGCGTTACCGCTTATCGCGCTCTCCTTGGTATATCGCTTCTGCTGCTCCTGCTGGCCGGGCCGCTACTGGCGGCGGGCGCCACGGCCGAGATCAAGGTCGACCAGGCGGGATATTTGACCGGCGCGCCGAAGGTAGCGCTGGTGGCGTCGAAGAGTGCCGCCACCGAGTTCACCGTGCGGCGCGCCGGCGACGGCGGGGTGGCACTCCGCGGCGCGCTCTCGGCCCCGGTGGACGATCCCGATTCCGGCGATCGCGTGCAGACGGCGGATTTCAGCCGGTTAAACGTGCCCGGTAAGTATTACGTCGAGATCGCGGACGTGGGCCGCAGTTGGGAGTTCGCCATCGGGCCGGACGTCTACGGGCGCGCCTGGTATCTGGCCATGCGTTCCTACTACGGCCAGCGCTGCGGGACGGCGGTGGACCTGGGCCCTGAGTTTCCAGGTTTTAAGCACGAGGCGTGCCACCTGGAAGGAGCGTGGCACCCTTCCAGCGGCAAGAGCGGACCGCGAGCCTCCAAAGCGGGGTGGCACGACGCGGGCGACTACGGCCGCTACGTGGTCAACTCCGGACTCACCACCGGGACGCTGCTGTGGACCTGGGAGATGTTCGCGGCGCCGGTGCGCGGCGTGAAACTCAATCTGCCGGAAACCGGCAACGGCACGCCGGACATTCTCAATGAGATCCGCTGGAACCTGGAGTGGATGCTCACCATGCAGGATGAGGATGGCGGCGTGTGGCACAAGCAGACCAGCGAACGCTTCCCCGGCTTCGTCATGCCGGAGCGGGACAAGCTGGTGAGCTACGTGGTGGGCAGCGGGGCGGAGCCCTTCAAGACGTCGTGCGCCACCGGCGATCTGGCGGCGGTGATGGCCATCGCGGCGCGGGCGTACAAGCCGTTCGACGCGGCGTTCGCGGCGAAGAACCTGCGCGCCGCGGAGAAGGCCTGGACGTGGCTCGGGAAGTTTCCGAATGTGGCGTTCCGCAATCCGCAGGGAGTGTCGACCGGCGGGTACGGCGACGGCAATTGCGCCGACGAAGCACTGTGGGCAGCGGCGGAATTGTACCGAACCACGGGCGGCGCCGAGTATCTTAAGTTCTTCCTGGCGCACTACGCGGAGTTTGGCAATTCCATCCGGGCGGCCGGGCCGCAATCGTGGGCGAACGTCGCCAACCTCGGCCTGTGGACGTATGTATTGGGCGGCGGAAAGGATGCCGCAGCTACCACCGCGATCCGCCATGCGTCGCTCACGGCGGCGGACCAGATTGTGGAGCGCACCAAGGCCAACGGCTACCGAATCAGCCTGACATCGCGCGACTACATCTGGGGATCGAACGCCGTGGCGGCGAATTATGGAATGCAGTTGCTGGTGGCCAATGCGTTCGAGCGCAAGCCGGCCTATATCGAGGCCGCCCTGGATAACTTGCACTACCTGCTGGGCAGGAATACATTCTCACTCTCCTGGGTGACACAGGTGGGGGAGAATCCCTTCCGCCATCCGCATCACCGGCCCAGCGGAGCGGATAGCAACGCGGAGCCGTGGCCGGGACTGCTCTCGGGAGGACCCAATCGCGGCAAGCAGGATACGGCGATGAAGCGGCTGCCGGCTGACACTCCGCCCGCCAAGTGTTATCTGGACGACCAGGAAGCCTACTCGGCCAACGAGGTCGCCATCAACTGGAATGCACCGCTGGTGTTTCTGCTGGCGGGCGCCATGAGCGGAAAATGAGGTGGCTGAGGGCGCTGCTGTCGCTGGCGGCAGCACTCACCGCCCAAACCAAACATATGCAATCCAAGCTGATCATCGTCGATCCGGGGCATTTTCACGCCACGCTTCTACAGAAGGACATGTATCCGTGGGTGGATCCGCGCGTGACCGTGTATGCGCCGTTGGGACCCGACCTGCTGGACTATCTCAACCGCATCTCGCTGTTCAACTCGCGGCCCGGCAACCCCACCCAATGGGTGCTCGACATTCACACCGGCAGCGACCCGATGGCGGAGATGCTGCGCGGGCATGCCGGCAACATCGTGGTGTTCACCGGCAGGAATCGCGGCAAGATCGATCGCATTCTGTCCGCTCTGAAGGCGGGCCTCCACGTGCTCGCCGACAAGCCGTGGATCATCGCGTCGGCCGATCTGCCCAAGCTCGAAGAGGCGCTGGCGCTGGCGCAACAGAAGAACCTGGCGGCCTACGACATCATGACCGAGCGCTACGAGGTGACCAGCCAGTTGCAGCGCGAGTTCGTCAACGACCGCGAGGTGTTCGGCACGCTCGAAAAGGGCAGCGCGCCCGAACCGGCGGTGCGCGCGCGCAGCATCCATCACGTCATGAAGGTGGTCGCCGGGACCCCGCTGCGCCGTCCGCCGTGGTTCTTCGATATCGACGAATACGGCGAGGGTCTGGCCGACGTCGGCACTCACGTGGTGGACCTGGTGCAGTGGACGGCGTTTCCGGACCAGGCGTTGGATTTCCGCCAGGACATCGCAGTGCTCGCCGGGCGGCGCTGGGCGCTCCAGATGACGAAGGAGCAGTTCACGCGCGTCACCGGCGACGCCGATTTTCCGCCGGCGCTGGCGGGTCACGTACACGGCGGCACGCTGGACTACTACTGCAATAACTCGGTGGCGTACACGCTGCGCGGCGTCCACGTGGAACTGGAGATTCTCTGGAACTGGGAGGCGGTCGAAGGCGGCGACCTGTACGAGGCGAGTTTCCGCGGCACGAAATCGCGCGTCGAGATCCGCCAGGGCCCCTCCGAGCGCTTCGTCCCCGAAGTCTACATCGCCGGCGCGAATGCGGGCGTGGCGGCGGCGGTGGAGAAGCGCGTGGCCGCCCTGCAATCGCGCTGGCCGGGGTTGGCCGCGGCGCCGAGCGGGCCGGAGATCCGGATGGTGGTCCCGGAGAAGTTCCGCGTGGGGCACGAGGCGCATTTCGGGCAGGTCACCAACCGCTTCTTCGACTACGTGACCTCGCCAAAGTCACTGCCGGCGTGGGAGACTCCTTACATGCTGGCCAAGTATGCCGTATCCACTAAAGGTGTTGAAATCGGGAGGAAAGAATGAAGCAACTACTGTTAATTTTGGTCTGTGGGCTGGCGCTCGCCGCCCAGATCGTAGCCCAAGAAAGCCGCCGCGAGATCACCAACCCGGCCGCCAATCCGGCGGACGATACCAAGGGCTTGAGCGACAAGGTGCCGGACGTCTATGCCATCCCCACCCAGTTCGATCGCGTGGTCGTGCTGCGTTTCAAGTTCGATACCGACCTGCTGGCCGGCCTCGAAAAGATGGTGAAGCAGCAGAAGATCTCTAACGCCATCATCCTGTCCGGCATGGGTTCGGTGCGCGGTTACCAGGTGCACCAGGTCAGCAATCGCACCTTCCCCTCGAAGAACTTGTTCGTGAAGAATCCGACCGAGCCGGCCGACATATTGGGCATGAGCGGCTTCATTGCCAACGGCATCGTCCACCCGCACATCGCGCTGGCCACTCCGGACAAGGCGTTCGGCGGGCATCTGGAGCCCGGGACCAACGTCTTCACGTTCGCCGTCGTGACCCTGGGCGTGTTGAAGGACGGCGCGGACCTGAGTCACCTGGATGACAAGAACTACCGATGAGACGGGCGGCCGCGCTTGGGATCGCCGCGGCGGCTCTGCTGTGGTGCGCGGACAGGAGGAGCGACGTGTGGAAGTTCGACAGTATTACGCGGATCGGCGGGCATGCGGTGACGGCGGAGGGACACCCGCGGGTGATCGAGACGCCGGCCGGTAAAGCGGTGGAGTTCGGCGGCGTGGAGGACGCGCTGTTTCTCAACCTGCATCCGCTGGCGGGCGCGGAGACGTTCACCTGGGAGGTGATCTTCCGGCCGGATGTGGGCGGCGCGGCGGAGCAGCGCTTCTTCCACTTCCAGCAGAACGACGCGGATACGCGGATGCTCTTTGAGATCCGCGTGATCGCGGGCTCCTGGTGCCTGGACAGCTTCGCGCTTTCGGGCACGGAATCGAAGGCGCTGATGGATCGCGAAAAGCTGCACCCGCTGGGCGTGTGGCATCACGCGGCGGCGGTGTATGACGGGCGCGAATACCGCAACTATGTCGACGGCGTGTTGGAAGGGGCGGCGGAAGTGCATCTGGCGCCGCAAGGCACAGGCCAGACTTCGGTCGGCACACGGATCAACCGTCGCGACTATTTCAAAGGCGCGGTGCTCGCGGCGCGCATGACCAATCGCGCGCTCCCGCCCAACGAGTTCCTCAAAGTGCCGCCGCGGTTGGGGGGGAAGTAGGACAGGCCTCCCGGCCTGTCTTTGGCTGACAGATGCGTCTTGACCTGACTGGCAAACCGAAAGTGCCTCTCTATTTATTGGAACGACAGGCCAGGAGGCCTGTCCTACCAGATGAGTGAAACCGCCAATCAAGGGCGCGTGGGAGTCTTCGGCATCGGACTCGCCGCATACTGGGAGCAGTTCCCAGGACTCAAGCCACGCCTCGAAGGCTATCAGCGCTTCGTGGAATCACAGGCCGCGGGCTTCGGTGTGGAAGTGATATCCGCCGGCCTGGTAGACACCGCTCCGGCGGCGGTCGATGCGGGCAACCTCTTCGCCCGCGCCGGAGTCGATCTGATTCTCTGCTACATCGGCACCTACGCCACATCGTCGCAGGTGCTGCCCGTGGTGCAGCGCGCCAACGTTCCCGTGCTCGTGCTGAATCTGCAACCCTGCGCGGCGCTCGATTACGAACATACCGGTACCGGCGAGTGGCTGGCCAACTGTTCGGTGTGCTGCGCGCCGGAGATCGCCAACGCGTTTGCGCGCGCGGGCGTGCGCTTCCGCGTGGTCTCGGGCATGTTGCACGAGGACGCGGCGGCGTGGGGCGAGATCGCCGATTGGTGCCGCGCCTCTGGCGTCGCGCGCGCCGTGCGCGGCAGCCGCATCGGCTTCCTGGGACACACCTATCCGGGGATGCTCGACATGTACAGCGATTTCACCAGTGTGTCGGCGCAGGCCGGAATCCACGTCGAAGTGCTCGAAATGTGCGACCTGGACGAGTGCGTGGAGCAAGCCTCCGCCGGCGAAGTCGAAGAGAAGATCGCCGGGGCGCGCCGTATCTTCGATATGGAGGACGTCCCTGCCGGCGATCTGGCATGGGCCGCGCAAGTGGCCGCCGGGCTGGACCGGCTGGTGGATCGCTTCCGCCTGAACGGCCTGACGTATTACTATCGCGGGCTCGCCGGCAACCGCTACGAGCGCCTCAGCGCGGGGCTGATTCTGGGCAATTCGCTGCTCACCGCGCGCGGCATCGCGGCCTCTGGCGAGGGCGATCTGAAAACCTGCGTCGCCATGACCATGCTCGACCGCCTGGGCGCGGGCGGGTCGTACACCGAGTTTTACGCCATGGATTTCCGCCAGCAGTTTGTCTTGATGGGCCACGATGGGCCGATGCATCTCGCCATCGCCGACGGCCGGCCGGTGCTGCGCGGGCTCGGCCTCTATCACGGCAAGCGTGGCAGCGGCGTCAGCGTGGAGTGCCGCGTGAAAACCGGACCGGTCACGCTGCTGGCCGTGACGCAGACCGCCGAGGGCAGGCTGAAACTGCTGGCGGCGGAGGGCGAGTCGATTGCGGGCCCGCTTCTCAAGATCGGCAACACCAATTCGCGGGTGCGCTTTGCCCTCCCGCCCGGCGAATTTATCAACCGCTGGTGCAGCCACGCCCCCACCCATCACTTCGCGCTCGGCGTGGGGCATCGACGGGCCGCGGTAGCGAAGGTGGCGGAATTGATGGGCATCGCGCTGGAGGTGGTGGAATGACAGCCTGGCGCGTGAGATTCGCCTACTGAGTTCCGCCAGGACATTTTCCACCGTGGCATAAGGCTCCGCCTTGTGCATCCGAGCGCAACTCGGACGGCTTTTTCCGCCGCGTCTCCGCGTCTCTGCGTTGAATGGCCCCTTCCCTGTTACCATTCTTCCGTGGGCTGGAACACGTGGTTCCGAAAACGGCGCATGCGGCGCTTCGCGCGCGAGTTGCGGATCACCCCGGAGACGCGCGTCCTCGACGTGGGCGGCACGCCCGAAACCTGGGACATGCTGCCTGTCCGCCCCCGCGTCACCCTGCTCAATACCCCGCGCACCAAAACGGAGTTGGCGGGCGCCTCACGGTGGGTGGCGGGCGACGGCCGCGCGCTGCCCTTCCGCGATGCCGCGTTCGACGTGGTGTTCAGCAATTCCGTCATCGAGCACGTCGGCGATGCCGATAGCCAGAGGGCGTTTGCCCGCGAAGTGGCGCGCGTCGGCCGGGCCTACTGGGTGCAGACGCCGAACCGCTGGTTTCCCGTCGAACAACATCTGCTGACCCCGCTCGTGCATTGGCTGCCCAAGCACTGCCAGCGCTGGATCGTCCCGCGCTTTACCGTCTGGGGCGCGCTCGTGCGCCCGTCGGTCGACCGGCGCGCGTTTTATCTGGCCCATTATCTGGACGACGTGCGCCTGTTGAGCGCCGCCGAGTTCGCCGCCCTGTTCCCCGGCGCTCGCCTGATTCGCGAGCGCGTCTGCGGCTGGACCAAATCCCTCGTGGCGGTGCGCCCTCAGAGCAAGCGGAACGTCACCTGAATCAGCGCGTTCGTGGGCACCGGCTTGCCGTTGCGCGTGCCCGCGCGGAACTTCCACTTGCGCACCGCCTCGATGGCGCGGTCGTCCAGCCCCAGCCCCAAGCCTTGCGATACGGCGATGTTCTGCACCTGGCCGCGCGCGTCGATTTCCACCCGCATGATCACCGAGCCCTGAAGCTTCGCTTTGCGCGCTTCGTCACTGTACTCGGGCTCGGCCTTCCAGAGCAGAACCGGGTCGGTCAGCGATCCCTGGAAGCCGCTTTGCGCGGAGGCGATTCCACCGTCGCGGCCTGGTCCGGCGCCGGGACCTTCGCCCGGTCCGACGCCGGTGCCATGGCCTTTCCCGATGCCGCCGCCATCACCGGGTCCGGCAGAGGGCGGTCCCGTCGCGCCGTGCGGGTCGCCGAACTGCGCCAGATTGAGTTGCGGGAGGGCGATCTCCGGGTTGGCGACGATGGTGGGCTCGATCATCAGAATCGGGTTGGGGTTTTCGGATTTCACCATCGGCGCCAGGAACTGCTTGAGCGCCCGCCTGGGGAGGTTGCCGATGCTGGCCTCCGTCTTGGCGTGCATTCCGCCTCCGCCGCCCGCATCCTCCCGTTGGGGCACGGTGACCTCGTATTTCAGAAGATCCAACGGCGTGATCAGGGTGGTGTGGCCGGTGTTTTTCACCGGCGAAGTTTTGACACCGGTGGTGAGCAGAATCAGGGCGATTGCGGCGGCGTGCAGCGCGCCGGATAACAGTGTGGATCGGGCGGGCGATGCGTACATGTTGCGATACGATGCAGCTCGACCGCCAATTTCTAAACCGCTGAAAATCCGTGTCTCGCGCCGCTCCGCCCCGTGGCTCCCGTATCATAGTGTGCGACGCAGACTACAGTAGGTGGCATAAGGCTAATGCCCCAAGCTTTTTGCCAAAGCTGCGAATCCTGCCGAAATTGTGGGGCGGACCCCCTGGTCCGCGCGGGTCCCCCTGGACCCGCTTTTCGCCAATGAAATCGGCATCATCCACACTGCGGCGAGCCGACGGGGGCGTCGGCTGCGGACCGGGGGTCCGCCCCACAATCAATGCAGACTGTGCGGTACTGGGAAAAGTATGCGGCATTAGCCAGGCAAGGGAGCGGTCAGCGGCGTATGCCGCGGCCAGGCGGAGGGGAGCGGTCAGCGGCGTATGCCGCGGCCAGGGGCGACGCCGGGAACCAGTTCGCCGCGGTTGACCACCAGCGTGCCGTTGACCATCACATACGGGATGCCATCGGAGTACTGCGCCGGCTTCTCGAAGGTGGCGCGGTCGGTGACCCGTTCGGGGTCGAAGATGGCCAGATCCGCGTCGGCGCCGACGGCGATGCGTCCCTTGCTCTGGAGCCCCAGGCGGCCGGCGGGCATCGCGGTCATCTTGCGGACTGCGTCCATCAGGCTGAGAGAGTGCTGTTCCCGCACGTAGCGGCCCAGCACGCGGGCGAACGTACCGGCGGCGCGCGGGTGGCCCTTGCCTTCGTCCAGCAAGCCGTCGCTGGCCACCATGACGAGCGGATTGGAAAGGGCGAGCCGGACGATTTCCTCCGGGATGGAGTGTATGGCGACGAACCCGCCCTGCTGGCGGTAGCGCGCGAAACTCTCGGCGGTGAGGCGCTCGCCGGTCAACGCCCATTGCAGGTCGCCGAACGCGATGCCGCCCTGCCGCGCCTGCCAGCCCTCGGCGAAGATGGCGCTCGCCAGGTCCGTCATGCCCGCGGTATAGGGGTAGGCCTCGGTCGTGATGTCCAGGCCGCGCTGGCGCGCTCCCTGGATCATCTCCAGGCAGAGCGCCGTCTCGCGCAACCCCATGCTGGTGATGTGTACCACGTGGACCGAAGCGCCGGTGGCGGCGGCATCGGCGATCATCTCCTGAAGGGCGTCGATGACCCCGGGTTCCAGAGGCCCGCCATTGCGCATGTGAACGAAGAGCGGGACCTTGCGGGCGGCCGCCAGGCGGAACAGGCTGAGGACTTCGGCGCGCGATTCATACGGCAGATAGGCGATGCCGAGTCCGATGCCGGGGGCGCCTTCGTCGAGGCCGCGTGCGACGCGGTCCAGGATCTGGCGAAACTCCTCCGGCGTGGCGGCGCGCTCCACCGCGCGGTCGCGGGGCAGCAGCGTGCCGCTATCGTGCATCACGGCGATGCGCGCCGGGATCTCGCCGCTGGCCGCGCCGTAATTGATCAGCGAACGCCCCTCGCGCTGCGCGTACCAGGCCGCGGCGGGGTGGACGCCGACTTCGAGTTCCAGCGCCGTGGTGACGCCGTCGCGCGCCTTGAAACGGTAGTTCTCCGGAGTCTGCCCGTGGGAATGCAGGTCGATGAAGCCCGGGGCCACCACCAGGCCCTTGGCGTCGATGGTGGTGCGCGCCGCCCGTGCAGCCAGCGGCGCGACGGAGACGGCCGCGATCTTGCCGCCGCGGATACCGATGTGGCGCACGGCATCGAGGTTGGTGGCCGGATCGAGCACGCGCCCGTTGGCGATGGCGAGATCGTAAGTCTGCGCGAAAAGGGGGAGGGTGAAGAGGGCAAGGGCGAGCCGCATTGGAGAATTGTAGCAGCGGGGGGAAGAAGAATGCCCCCAGGAATGGGGTCATGGCAGCCTAAAAGGCTACGCTACGGTGCGGTAGGGTAAGCTGGAAGCCTATGGTTAAATGGCTTCTCTTATTCGCGGCCGCCGTGTCGATCTCCGCAGCCGACCCGAAGGCCGATGTGCTTTCGGCAATGGAATCCTGGAAACAGGCGATTTTGAAGAAGGACGCGGCGGCGCTCGACCGTCTGCTCCATCCGGACCTCACCTACAGCCATTCGGACGGCAAAACCCAGACCAAGGCCGACATCCTGAAGGCGCTCCCCAACACGCAATCGATCACGTTTGGCGAGAGCAGCGTCCGCGTCTACGGGAATACGGCGCTGGTGAAGGGACCGGTCGAATTCGTCAACAACGCCGCCAACGGCGCGACTACGACGCTCAATCTCAGCGTGCTTCAGGTTTGGCTGAAAGGCCCCAACGGCTGGCAACTGGTGGCGCGCCACTCGACGAAGCTGATCCCGTTACCCTAACGCCAGCGCCTGTTCCAGGTCGGCGAGGATGTCTTCGGGCGCCTCGATACCCACCGAGAGCCGCACCAGGTTGTCGCGAATGCCCATGCGTTGGCGGTGCTTCGGGGAGAGTTCGCGGTGGGAGCTCATCACCGGATAGAGCATCATGGTGTGCACGTCTCCCAGGGAGGTGGCGCGCACAATCATCCGCAACGCGTCCATGAACCGGAAGACCTCTTCCCGCCCCGCGTCCCGGATCTCGAAGCTGACCATGGCGCCGTACAGGTTCGGCGGGAACAACCGCCGGATGGTGGCCTGATCGGGATGGCGCGGATCGCCGGTGAAGTAGACCCGCTCCACGCGCGGATGCGCGGCCAGCCAGGACGCCAGGTGGCAGGCGTTGGCGCACTGCCGCTCCATGCGCAGCGGGAACGTCTTGATGCCGCGCATCGTCAGGTAACATTCAAATGGGCCCAGCACCCCTCCGATGGTGCGGCCCAGCGCGCGCAGTGAATCGGCGTGCTGGCGGAGGGTCACCACTACGCCACCCAGCACGTCGCCGTGGCCGGCCAGATATTTGGTCACGCTGTGGACGCTGAAGTGCGCGCCCAATTCCAGCGGCCGAGCGAGCAGCGGCGTGGCGAAGGTGTTGTCCACCACCAGCGCCGCCCCCGCCTGGTTCGCGATGGCGGCGACAGAATCGATTTCCGCGACGCGCAGCAGCGGATTGGAAATGCTCTCCATCACGATGCAGCCCGGCTGGGCCTCGGCCACCACCGCGCGCAAGCTAGCGAGATCGCAGACGTCGGCGAAGCGGACGCTGACGCCCGAGGGCTCGAACACGTTCATCAGCAGGCCCACGGTAGTGCCGTACATGGCATTGGCCGCCACGATGGAGCGCCGGCGGTCGGTGAGCGCGCTGAGGATGGCGGTGTGCAGCGCCGCCATGCCGGAGGCGCACGCCAGGGCCGCATCGCCAGATTCCAGCGCGCACATGAGTTCTTCCAGCGCGGCCGCCGACGGATTGTCGTAGCGCGCGTAGCAATAGCCCTTTTCCGCGTCGCCGAAGACACGGTCGAGTTGCTCCATGGACTCGTAGAAGTAGCTGGTCGCGGTGTGAATCGGGGTGGTAACGGGAACGTGCGTGCCGGCGCGCTTGCGATCGCCGGAGTGCACAGCTTTGGTGTGAATATTCAAGAGCTACTTCCTCTTCCAGCGCACGCCGCTCTTGGTGTCTTCGAGGATGATGCCCTGCTCCAGAAGCTGGTCCCGAATCCGGTCGGAGAGCGCGAAGTCGCGGGCCTTCTTGGCGGCGGTGCGCTCCGCCACGCGCGCTTCGATATCGGCATCGGAAAGGCCGCCGGCTTTGGCGCTGGGCTGGAGCACGTCGAAGATGGAATCGAACAGTCCGAGAAACTCGAGGGCGGCCGGCGCGTTGGCGGCGCGGAACTCGCCCGCATCCATGGCGCTGTTGGCATCGCGCACAAACTCGAAGACAGCCGCCAGGGCTTCGGCGGTATTGAGATCGTCGTTGAGACTCTCGGTGAACGCCTGGGACGCCTGCGCGGTGCGCGCCAACAGTTGCTGGTTGAGCCCTTCGGCGCAGCGGTCGGTCTCCAGGCGCAGTTTGAAATTCCGTAGGCGGTCGATCGAAATCGCGGCGGATCGCAAACCGTCCATCGTGAAGTTGAGCGCCTTGCGGTACGGCACCGAGGCCAGCAGGTAGCGGATGGATTCGGGTGCATGCCCCTTGGCCACCAGGTCGCGCAACGTAAAGTAGTTGCCCAGCGACTTGGACATTTTCTGCCCCTCCACCATGAGGAACTCGGCGTGGAGCCAGAAGCGCGAAAACGGTTTGCCGGTCAGCGATTCCGATTGCGCGATCTCGTTTTCGTGGTGCGGGAAGATCAGGTCGACGCCGCCCGCGTGGATATCCAGGGTCTCCCCCAGATACTTGATCGCCATCACGGAGCACTCGATGTGCCAGCCGGGGCGCCCCGGACCGATCGCGGAGTCCCAGAAGAGCTCGCCCTCCTTGGGCGTCTTCCAAAGCGCGAAATCGCGCGCGTCGGCCTTCTCATACTCGTCGACATCCACTCGGGCGCCGGTCAGATTGCCGCTGAAATCGTTGTGCGAAAGCTTGCCGTACCCCGGAAAGCTGGCGATCTTGAAGTAGACCGAACCCTCGGTGGCGTACGTGTGTTGGCCATCGCCCAATTGCTGGATCGCCGCCACCATGTCGGGGATGTGTTCGGTGGCCGGCACCAGCCGTTCCGGGCGCTCCAGGCGCAGCGCGGCGCAATCTTCCAGGAAGGCTTCCGTATAGACCTTCGTGTACTCGGCGAGCGACTGGCGGGCGGCCACGGCGTTGCGAATGATCTTGTCATCGACGTCGGTGATGTTCATCACGTGGTTTAACTGGAAGCCGTTGGCGCGCAGACACTTGCGCAGCAGATCCACGAACGTGAAGGTGCGGAAGTTGCCGATGTGGGCAAAATCGTAGACCGTGGGTCCGCAGGTATACATGCGGACGGTATTATCGCTCGCCGGGGTGAATTCCTCCACCTGCTGAGACAACGTGTTGTAGAAGCGCAGCGCCATAAAGAAAGGGGGAACTTTCATCCTATCAGACGGGCCGCCACACGAACGATGCGGCGTGGATACGGGTGCTTATTAACCGGTTTTCGGGGTGATGGCGGCGAAGGCGCAGCGTTGGCCCATGTCGAGGCCCGCGCGGGGATCGGTGGGGATTTGCGGTTCGTTCATAGAAACTCCAGGGCCTCGAAACCGGACAGATTTGTCCGGTCCGGGGTGATACGGTTTGTTGATACTAAGAAAGTTAAGTGGCACGGAACGCGAAAAAACCGGACAAACATGTCCGGTTCGCCCTTCCAGCCCGGTGAGAGGGTTGCCCCCCTGATTTCATCGTACGACCGGGATGGATGGAATTAGGGGGTGGCGGAAGGGGTGTGGGGACGGTAAGTGTTTGGGGTGGAGTAGGTTAAGGGCAGAAAAACAACTGATAAAGGTTTCATCAGATTCGCGGCCGAAAGAGATGGAGGGAGGAAGAGGAGCTTGGATGCCGCGAATGTGATGAAACCGTGCAGTGAACTAAACCTTGACTGAAAAAGGTTTCCTCTCCATGCGCCGGTACTCTTCAGGAAGGTGGCAATGAAGATCGCGGGCGTCAGAGTCAAGGTTTCGCCGCAGTTCTGCGTGCGGGCGTCGACCGTCCAGTTGACGTGGAGGGGACTTTACGGGATCTATCCGCCAAACGACACATAAGAGCCTGCGAATCAGCACCTTGACTCTGAGTGCCGGCCCATCGCTGGTGGCATGGGGATTACCGACAGGAATGGGCCTCGTTGTCGGCGCAGTCCTCGAGTTTTCGGCTTGGGGCTCCGTTTGCAGTTCAGTCTGTTAACCTATGATAATCTTCCTTCTCGCAGGCAACAACGTGATATTCTGTTCCTTCGGATGCCTTTGAGCACACCGTTGATCGGGAGTGCAGTATGACTGACCCAGCCCCAATTCTGACATTGGCGGCGCGCCCAGGAGCCTTTCCATGGGTCCGCCTGAAAGCACTGGTACTCAACGGTGTTTCTTCAGTCCATACGCGCCGGGCCTATGAACACGCCCTCGACGCCTTCCATCTCTGGCATCGTCCGGAGGAGCACGGCCCCTTCAGCCAATTAGTTGTCCAGGGATACCGCGCTGAACTCGAAACACAAAAGCGAGCGGCCTCTACTATTAACGTGCAATTGGCAGCTTTGCGAAGGCTGGCCGCGGAGGCAGCCGAGGTCGGCCTGCTCGCGCCGGAAGTGGCAGCGGGAATTGGGAAGGTTAGGGGAGTGCGCCAGACCGGTGTGCGGGTAGGGAACTGGTTGACACGGGATCAAACCGAACAACTGCTGCGGCTGCCGGATGTCAGCAGGGCGAAAGGGCGGCGGGACCAGGCGCTGCTGGCTCTATTTGTTGGTTGCGGTTTGCGCCGTAGTGAACTCGCAGCGCTTTCGATCGAGCATATTCAGCAGCGGGATGGCCGCTGGGTGATTGTGGACCTCATCGGGAAATGCCTTCGCGTCCGTTCGGTTCCGATGCCATCCTGGGCGAAAACGGCAACTGACCGGTGGACCGAGTCAGCAGGCATTAATGGAGGACGTGTTTTTCGTGCGATCAACAAAGCGGGTCGTTTGGTGAGCGATCGCATGACCCCGCAATCTATCTTCGAGATTGTTGAACGTTACAGCCGGGCTCTCGGCGTTCCGGTTGCGCCGCAAGATCTGCGGCGGACGTTCGCCAAACTGGCCCATCGCGGGCTGGCTCCTATAGAACAGATCCAGCGTTCGCTCGGGCATGCCTCACTTCAGACTACAGAGCGGTATCTCGGTTTGGAACAAGATCTTGTCGACGCAGCATGCGACCACCTCGGTGTCCGTATATGAGTGAGACGATCGAGCTTTCAGATCTGCTCGGAGTCCTCGAATACGACCAGTCGCCGCATTTTCTTACCGGCGAAGCACTTCGTCTCGACCGTGATTTTGGTCACCTCTACAGGAAAGCCGAGCAGGGATGCTCGCTCCAAGGGGTATACGCTCTTCAAGGAGTGGATTCGTCCGCCCCCGGCTCGAACACGCCCGTCGTATATGTCTGCGATGCCAGCTCCGTCGCCGAGGCAGACCTCATTCACCGGCGGGTGTGGAACCAGAACATCGTACCGTTTCTATTAGTCCGATGCCCACGTGAGGTCCGGTTGTATTCGGGGTTTAAGTACAAGCGAGATGCGAGCGGAGAAGCGAAGGGCACAGAAGCGTCGAGCGGCATCCTGCGAGCGTCGATTCAGTTCAACGAGGTTGCATCGGTACTAGAATCCTTTCGGGCAGGGGCAATCGATGACGGCGAGCTGTGGCAGAAGTGGAACGCCGCGGTCACACCTGAAGCGCGCGTTGATTGGCAACTGCTGTCGAGTCTCGACCGTCTCGATCAACGCCTGATGGCGGATGGAATTCAGAGCCGGCTGCTCGCGCATGCCCTGATCGGGAAATTCGTTTACCTGCATTACCTGCGAGCCCGCGATATCCTCTCGGATCGCAAGCTGACGAAGTGGGGACTCAACCCGGATGACGTTCTGAGCAGACGGGCGCGCCTCGATCAATTTCAGTTGCTGCTGAACAACCTTGACGGATGGCTCAACGGATCGGTATTCCCGCTCTCTGACCAGGCGCTAACCGATATCGGTGAGGAGCGATTGCAGCAGGTAGCGGCCGTGTTCCGCGGGGATACGCCGGAAGGCCAACAGCATCTCGACTTTGACGCTTACGACTTTGGCTATATACCGATTGAAACGCTATCAGTCATATATCAACAGTTCCTGCATGCTGCCGAATATACCCCCGGGCGCTCCGAAGGGCGGGAACGCGGCGCATACTACACGCCAGTGCCGCTGGCAAACTTCATCTTGGATACGCTCGACCGCCGAAAGCCGCTTAAGGAGGGCATGCGAGTAATCGATCCCGCCTGCGGGTCTGGTGTGTTTCTCGTGCAGTGCTATCGCAAGCTCATCGAGGCTCGTATCCGCCAGCATCATGGTGCCGTTCCCACTCCAGAAGAACTGAGCAGTCTCTTAACGCGTCACCTGTTTGGGATCGACAGCGACCCCGACGCGTGTCAGGTGGCTGAACTCAGCCTGGTGCTGACGCTGCTCGATTACGTCACACCGCCAGACTTGAGCGAGACGGATTTTCAACTCCCGACGCTGCGGAACCGGAACGTCTTCGAAGGAAATTCGTTTGACCCAGATGTGTCTTGGGCAGGAGAAGCATACGCCACCCAGTATGACTGGGTCGTCGGCAATCCGCCCTGGAAAGAACTCAAACGGAGTTCTATCGACGATCGGGATCGTCCTGTATTGGAGTGGATGATTGCACACCGCAAGGATTGTCCGACCGGTGGCAACCAGGTGGCGGAGGTATTTGCTTGGCGCGCCTGTGAACTGGTAGCAGGCGATGGTGTGGTGGGCCTGCTGCTGCCGGCAATGACGCTGTTTAAGTATGAGTCGACGCGGTTTCGGGCTAAGTTTCTTGAAAGCGTGCATCTGTGGTCGGTAGCAAATTTCTCCAACTTGGCGGAGATTCTGTTTGCGGGCCGATCACGGGTGCCTGCTGCCGCCTTCTTCTACTCGTGTCCGCACTCTGGCACGACACGACCATGCCCAGAGTCCATCGAGTTTTACTCTCCGATGGTTGCCAATCAGGTTGTTCACGATCCGGGCGGCGCCGGGAACCGGAAGGAAATTTGGAGCATCGTCGTTAATGCTGGCGAGATCCGGGACGTGCCTTACCGCGATGTTCGCGGCGGCAGTTTCCTTCCATGGAAACTCGCTTTCTGGGGTCTTACTGAAGATAAACGGATTCTGACGTCACTCACGCGGCGCTTCCCCACGTTGGATCACTTCGAAACGGCTGGCTTGCTGGTCATTTCTGAGGGGCTACAACTGCGAGCAGCAGCAAGCGACGGAGGAGACGCCTTAGAAGCGCACGCAGAACTAGCTGGACGCAACCTGCTCAATGTTGGGCCGCTGGCACGTAGGCGATTTCTTTTTCGGTTTCCGCCTGACGTCCTTCAACCGCTACGGGTCGAGCGGACTTTTGTGCGCGTAAGGGGTGGTGTCACCTTACCGATGAGTGTCTGCGAGCCCCCTCATGTCATCGTGAGTGCCGGCAGGAACTTTGCCGTTTACACCGACGATTTTGTCAC
>Ga0208716_1000311_pt1 | contig 20779 bp, 19 predicted proteins | sample NGESurdeep092012_8_FD_184482 | JGI IMG/M metagenome (GOLD analysis project Ga0208716, IMG submission 184482) | Arctic peat soil microbial communities from Barrow, Alaska - NGEE Surface sample 415-3 deep-092012 (SPAdes) | ecosystem: Environmental > Terrestrial > Soil > Wetlands > Peat ...
GCGTGAGGGGTTGCCCCGCTCGAACGGGTCGACGACGCGTCTCACGCGCGAGCGATCTACGGCGCCGTGGCGCTGCCGGGGATCGGGTCAGTCACCGGGCCATTCGCCTGTCCAGCGTTGGAATGCTCGGGCGCTGCCGCGGTCGATAAGGGCCTTGACCAGGGAGTAGATGGCCCCTTGGATGGTCGCTGCGATGAGGATCTCCTTGAGGGTGTACTCGCTCTCGAGCGCTTGGGGAGGATCGGACTGGTCACCGGGTGTGACGCGTCGCCAAACTTGTTTGAAGATGATGCCGGTCAGGAGGCCGCCCACTATTGAGCTGGTGAGACCTATCGGACGGTAAAGAATCTTCGCGGACTTGCTTGCTTCTTCTTCCTGCGCCATGCATGCCTCCCAGTGCCGTTTGCCATTGGTTGCTACAGGTGGTGTACCGATCTGGGTTCGGTGGTTGTCCCGTCGCTGAAACGAGCACCATGATCAACAGAGACGGCCACTTGGCGCCAGGGCAGCCCTTGATCCGACCCCCAGAGCCTTGCTAAGGGATTGTGTGAGCGGTACAGACACGACAGGACCAGTATCGCCACGGGTGCGAAAACAACAAGCACAAGCGTTGGTTGGCCAACCGCTGACCGGGCGAGTCACGACAACACCATGGGCACGATTGAGCTACTCGTAGCCTGCGCAAGAATGTTTGCCTCGATGCCGGTCACTGTGCTTGAGGTGACGCCGTTGGGGAATCCGCCACCGGGGAATGTCGCTGCCGGGAACAGGTTGCCGACAGTGGTGGCGCTGATACGTCCGTGATGATGAGAGGTTTGGCGGTGCACGGTGCGGCGCCCCCTCTTGCCGGTGTCCAGGCGGGTGGCCGCTAATGGGACCCCTGCTTGGGTTGTCCCGATCACGACCAGTTGTGAACCCTGCTGAAGCATGCTCACCCGGTCATTCAGCGCCAAACATAGTGCGGGCGTGGCCGTGTCGGCTGAGTCGGTCCGCACGAGCAGCGGGGATGTCTGGGTCACGGTTTCGGGCGTGGTCATCATCAGATGCTCTCCTTCGTCTGTGTGTTTGGGATCTTGCGGAGGGTCTCCACTGCTCCGCAGGTCTCGTCACCATGACCGACACCCCCAAGACAGCCCCGGCCGGTACTACCCCCGTGGCGCGACCGGGGCCGTACCGGGTTCACCCCCAGAGAGGAGACGAACCCGATCCTGCACATCATGCACCGCGAAAGGTATGGGCATGGTCAAGAAATTTGCACAAGCCTCCTCAGTCGGGGCATATCAGACATGACGGTATATAGCGTGGCGTAGGGGGGCCTTGTCCCAATGCCACGTAGCGTAATTCGCGGTCAGGCTGCTCGTGGTTCGATGGCGTGGATTCTGATGGTGACTGGGCCGGGGTGGCGGGTGCTGCTGGTCTCGCCGCGTTTCTTGACGCGGTAGCTGTTGTGGCGGACGCGTTTGAGTGCCCGTGGGCTGGTGCGGTGGCGGCGCTTGGGGATTCTCCGGCGGCTGATCTCAGCCAGGACCTTGGGGATGGCCTGGTCCCAGTCCTGAGGGGGGAAAGTCCGCCGTACCTGTAGCGGTACGACGGACGAGGCGCAGGGTCCGGGTGAACGAGATCCGGTCGGGGTCGATGTCGGCTGCTTCCGCCGCTCGACTGATCAGGACGGCGATCGCATAATGAACGATCAGCCAGGCCCAGATCTCCTGGTGGACCAGGTCCGGCAGACGTGATCTCAGAACCTTCCCTGGCCCGCGAAGGTGGGTCTTGAGCTGGTCGTTGGCGCTCTCCTGTTCCCAGCGTTGGTGGTAGCTGTCGGCGAGCTCGACGGCGCTGGCATCGTGCGGGTCGGTGATCGTGCTCAGCAGGACGATCAGCTCGCCGGTGCCGTTGCCGGTGCGGTCGGGCACGTCGTACTCAACAACCCGGACCAGGTGCGCCTCTTGCGGGTCGAGGTCCTGCCCGTCGGTGGCCGCTGCCATGATCTGGTCGCGGCGGGCGGCGGCCCGGATCTTGGGGTTGATGAGCACGCTCAGATAGGTCCCGTCGGGCAGGGCCTGTGCCACTGGCAGGCCCAGCTGGGTCGGGGCCCGCCACAGCAACGCCGCACCCGAGTCCGCAGCCGCGGCCCAGGCACCGAAGCTGTAGAAGTTGCGGTCGGCGGTCAACAGCTCATCGGGGTTCAGGCGTGGGTAGAGCCGGTTGGCCAGGGTCTTCTCCCCGACCGTGTACGCGTCGACCTCGGCGGCCAGGAACGCGTGGGTGCCGCACTCGGACAACGCCACCACCCGGACCTTCGGGTAGGCCGAACGGTTTTCCCCAGACCCGGCGTACCCGAACTCGCCCGCATTCGCCGGGGTGTCCGGCACATCGACGTCGAACCCGTCGATGGCCAGCAGCCGCCACCGGCGCAGCCACGCCCCCCGGGTGAACATCGTCGCCACCGGCTCGACGACACTCTCGAACACCTCGGCCATCACGTCGCGGCCCAACCGTTTACGGGCCTGGGTGATCCCACTGGCGGTCGGCACCGACCACGAGGCATCCCAGCACCCCCACCGATCCAACGACCCAGTGACCTTCGTCGCGACCTCTTCGTAGTCGTCCTGCCAGAACAGGCACAACGCCATCGTCAGATACGCCGTCACGTGCGCCGGCAGCTTCCCACCGCCGCGCCGCTGGACGACACCACAGGCCGCGACCGCAGCATCGACTACATCCCGCACCGGTACGGCCACTAGCAAGCCAAGCACGACCGGCCAGGCGACGACCCCCTCCAAGTCCGGCTTTCCCACCCGCGCTGGCTGCAGCGACGACGTCGGCACCCACTGCCACGCCCATAACTGCTGGCCAGCCCGCGAATGCGAGCGACCTGGCATGGGTCACCCCGCAGCTCCAGGCGGCGTTCGAGGCACTCAAATGCACGTCGAACCCCAAGAGCGTCGAGGCCATCGTCGACGACCCGGCCAAACCCATGGTGACCTGTTCGTCTGGCGGCACGGAAAAATTGATCCTCGGCCCGGCAGAGGTGCTAGGTAACGAAATCTCGAGCGCCACCGCAGGCCAGCAGGAGACCCAGGGCGGCGCGTCCGGCCAGTGGGAGGTCCAACTCGACTTCAATGCCGCGGGCACCAAGGCCTTCTGTGACGTGACCTCGCGGATCCTCTCGCTGCCCAGCCCGCGCAACCAATTCGGCATCGTCCTGGACAAGCAGGTGATCTCGGCGCCGGCCGCCCAAGCGTCACTCTGCGCAGGCAACGCGAGCATCACGGGCAACTTCACCTCGGCCACCGCCAAGGCTCTGGCCAAGCAACTGAACCTCGGTGCCCTGCCGCTGACGCTCCAGGTGCAGAGCCAGGAGCAGGTATCCGCCACGCTCGGCCCCAAGTAGCTGCCGAATGCCAGGCGTCAGCCGTCGTCGGTGTCGTAGTTGGGTCGGCCAGCAGCATGGTTGGGAGGCGGGCTGCCGCACCTCGTGGAGATCGTTGTATGTCAAACTAACCAAGATCGGTAGGTGGCGCCTGCCACGTGCCTGCGTTCTACAGCTTCCAGACTGACGCGCCCGGTGGCCGAACGGCCAGCGGACGCCGCTGAGCCCCTCACTCAAGAGCGCACTCCGGACGCCATCTCCGTATGGCGATCCGCTTGCGCAAGACCATCAGTGCGGCGGCCGCGGGCAGTCGCTGATCACCGGTTGCCGATCGGCTAGTGAGACTTCGGATGGTCACCTTGCGGTGGTTCGTCAAGGAGATCGAGTATGGGTGCACCATGGACATGAGGGCGGGGGCTTCGACGATGAACTGCGAATCCACGCACTGCTGTGCGTTCATCACGGGCTTCAGGCCTGAGCGCACGGATCGATGGCCGGCGAAGGCCTCTTCGTGTTCGCGGAGCAACCCCGCGAACACCCACTGAAGATGACACCCACTGAAGACGATGGAGACTGACGAACAACGATGAAATATGTGAAACTCGGCAACACCGGCCTCGATATCTCCCCGATTTCCCTTGGTTGTATGACCTTCGGAGACCCTAACCGCGGCAACCACTCGTGGAGTCTGTCGGAGGACGAGAGCAGACCCCTCATCAAGCAGGCGATCGAAGCAGGTATCAACTTCTTCGACACCGCGAACGTCTACTCGGATGGCTCCAGTGAAGAGATCGTCGGCCGTGCTCTGAAGGATTTCGCGAACCGTGACGAAATCGTCCTCGCCACGAAGGTTCATGGTGCCATGCGCCCGGGCCCGAACGGGGGCGGGCTTTCGCGCAAGGCGATCCTCGCCGAGATCGACGCCAGCCTCACCCGGCTCGGCACGGACTACGTCGACCTCTACCAGATCCACCGCTGGGACCATGCGGTGCCGATCGAGGAAACGCTGAAGGCGCTGGATGACGTTGTGAAATCTGGAAAGGCCAGATATATCGGAGCCTCCTCGATGTTCGCCTGGGAATTCAGCAAAGCCCTGCATCTTCAGAGACTCAACGGCTGGTCTTGCTTCGTATCGATGCAGGACCACTACAACCTGCTCAACAGGGAGGAAGAGCGTGAGATGTTGCCGCTGTGCGCCGACGAGAAGATCGGCGCGATTCCGTGGAGTCCGCTAGCGCGCGGTCGCCTCACCCGCGATTGGGATGAAGTAACGGAGCGATCCGCGACCGACGAATTCGGCAAGATGCTCTACGGACACCAGTCGAGCGACAGGGTCATCGTCGAGGCGGTCGCATCGATCGCGGCCACTCGCGGCGTATCCCGGGCACAGATCGCTCTCGCGTGGGTATCGCGCAACCCGGTCGTCTCGGCACCGATCACCGGCGCACGAAAGCCTGCGCATCTGGATGACGCGATCGCATCGCTCGATATCGTGCTGACCCAGGACGAGGTAGCCCAGTTGGAGGCTCCGTACACGCCGCACCCTGTCGCTGGTTTCTGAGCGAGCATCCATCGCCCCAGGGCCAACCTCGGTGGGTTCTAACGCGCGGCTATCAGGGCATTCCAAGAAGGCCGGACGCGACATTGTTGCCAGGGAGACCCGCTATGGCACTCCGCTGACGAGAGGTCCCCAATTCAGCCTCCTTGTCCCGGGCTGTTCGGCACGACCAGAAGCGGGAGGCCTACCGGTCCGTGGGCGTCCGATAGCCTCCCCTCACCGAACAAGGACGCACGCCCATCGCGGCTATGGGGGTTGAGGAACATCGGAACAGGATCGTGCGCCAAGGCCTCGTCCGTGCTGGTCGGTGGTGTGGAGGTGCAGGTGTTGTCGGCCGGCGTCGAGGTTGTCCGCAGATAGTTGTTGATTATCTGCGGTAACGGTGCAGCTGGTGTGCGGGAACAAACCTCGGACGAGGCGGGCGACTCGCTGTGTTTATCTGCGACTAGCGCACGATCCTGTTCCGATGTTCCTCAACCCCCGACAACGCATTGGGCGGGAGGCGGTGGACGCGACCCCGCCCGGCCACCCCGGCCGTGCCATGTACCTGTCGAACTTCGGGGCCTGGCTGCGCGCCCGGTTCGAGCGGACCGGGGATGTCGCCGATTTGTACGCCGCGATCCAGGCTGGGCGGGAAGGCGGTGGACGCGACCGCGCCCGGTAGCCCGGACCGCGCCATGTACTTGTCGAACCTCGGGACGACAAGTTGCAGATGGACGGGCTTTTCGCCGTCACCTCGGAACTCATAGGCAGGGCGTCGCCAGGAGAGCAGCGCAGCACCTTGGATCCACCCGTCGAACCCTGGCGCTTGGCAGATCACCTACGCGACACGTGACGGCATCTCGTTCCAGGTGCGGCCGTCGAGCTCCCGGCCCAGCGTCTTGGGTGTCCGTCCGCCCCACTGCTTGAAGAAGAACGGCACTGACGCGTCGAGGCATTCGTCGCGAACCGAGCGGGCCCACGCGACGTCCATGGGCCGGTAGTTAGGCCCGGACTCGCCGCCGGCGATGACCCATCCGATGCCGCCTAGGTTGATACCGTCCAGTGGGCCGAGCAGCGGTTCGCAGGACAGGAATCGCACAGCGGCGGGGATCCGTCGCAGCTCGTCGACGCGGTGCAGTACCTCGGTCGATTCCACCGACACGCCGAGCCACAGGTTGGTGGGCCAGTCAAGCTGATCGGCAAGTTTGCGGGCGCGGATGGCTCGCTTGGTGAGTACCTGGTAGGTGTGTTGCGGTGTCGCCGCGATGACGTCGAAGACGTCCCGGATGAACGGCAGTGGCACCTTGGCGTGGAACAGATCGCTCATCGAGTTGACGAAGATCACTCGGGGTGTGCGCCAGCGCGTCGGCTGGTCGAGTGCTTCGGGGTGGGTGGTGATCCCGAAGCCGGGCCCGGACGTGAAGGGGTTCCCGTCGTTCTGGTACTTCGCGACGCCCATCGCTTTGAGCCTCTTGGACATTGTCAGCGCGTAGCAGTTCTCGCAGCCGGCTGAGATTCGGTCACAACCTGTGACTGGGTTCCAGGTGGCTTCGGTCCACTGGATTCTGCTCTTGTCAGCCATGGTCCTCAGGCTACGCAATGGCACAGACGTCCGAACAATATTGAGGTCCGTGTCGCACCTCGGTCCTACTGTCCCGTCAATGCAAACCCCTCACCCTTGGCGCGAGCTGAGACTGCTCAAGCGCCTGGCTCTTCACTGGCAGGAGCTGCGGCCCGGGATGTGGGGCGCGACCGACGGCGATCGCATCTGGATGGTTCCGCGTCAGCTGCAGGTCGAGCGGCGCTGCACCCTGGCTCACGAGCTTGAGCACATCCACCACGCTAGGGAGTGCTGCCGTTGGGAGACGTCGTGGCGGCACGTGCCGACGCCCGTGATCGACGGTCGGCTTCGCCCTGATGAGTGGGATGCCGGCCCTGCCGAAGGTCGGCTTACCTTGGGCCTCACGTCGCCGAAGCTTTTGGATCGAAGTTCCGTGCAACATCTCGTGCAACATCTCGTGCAACATCTCACGGCGAATCGGGGTATCTGCCGGTCAATCGCGGCTACTGACAGCCCGCTGTCACAGCCTTGAAAACGACAAAACCGCAGGTCAGAAGCCTCCTGACCTGCGGTTATGGTGGTGGCCAGGGGCGGGGTCGAACCGCCGACCTTCCGATTTTCAGTCGGACGCTCGTACCAACTGAGCTACCTGGCCTTGCATGAAGCTGGGCGCGACAGGCAAGAATCAGCGACCCCGACCGGACTCGAACCGGCGACCTCCGCCGTGACAGGGCGGCGCGCTAACCAACTGCGCTACGGGGCCTTGGGTAAGGCCTTTTTGCTGCTATCCCATTGGGATTACTGCGTATCCCCAACGGGATTCGAACCCGTGCTACCGCCGTGAAAGGGCGGGGTCCTGGGCCGCTAGACGATGGGGACCCGGAAATGCTCACCCGGACCCCTCGCCGCTAGCGAGCAGCAGCTCGGATCCGTCGAGGACTAGGGAAGCATATGGGAGAGGGCGCTCAATCTCCAAAGCGGCTGCCGCTTCGCGCCGGGTTGGCCCACGCGAGCAGCCGGTCAATCTGCCAGGTGTTCACGATCCGTTGCACGGGCACGCCTATCCGCTCCGCCCGGGCGCATCCGTAGATCAGGAAGTCCAGCTGGCCGGGCGCGTGGGCGTCACTGTCGATCGAGAACAGGCACCCGGCCTCGAGAGCCAGGATCATCAGGTCATCGGGCGGGTCCGCGCGCTCGGGACGCGCATTGATCTCGACGGCGACCTCATAGGCGGCACAGGCCTCGAATACCGCGGCGGCATCGAAGGAGCTTCGGGCCCGGGTGCCCCGTTCGCCCTCGACCAGTCGCCCGGTGCAGTGGCCAAGAACGTTCGTGTGCGGGTCCTGGACGGCGCCGATCATCCGGCGGGTCATCGCCGCCGCCGGCATCGCCAGCTTGGAGTGGACCGAGGCCACCCGCAGGTCCAGCTGCGTGAGCATCTGCGCGCTCTGGTCCAACGAGCCGTCGTCGAGGATGTCGACCTCGATGCCTTTGAGGAGGCGGAACTCACTGCCATTGCGGAGGCGGAACTCCCCGACGGCTGAGTTGACCTCATCGACGACCAGCAGCTGCTTCGAAAGACGTTCTGAAGAAAGGCCGTTCGCGATCTTCAGGCGTGGCGAATGATCGGTCAGCACCAGGTACTCATGCCCAAGGTCCATTGCCGTCACGACCATCTCCTGGATGGACGAGCCGCCGTCGGACCAGTCCGAGTGAGAGTGCAGATCGCCGCGCAGCGCCGCCCGCACCTCGAGCCCGCCGGCCACCAGCGGCTCATTCGCCTTGTCCTCCAAGGACGTCAGGTATGCCGGGATCTCGCCTTCCAGCGCCTCCCGGATGACAGCCTCGGTCGCGGCACCGATGCCGGGCAGTTCGGTGAGCGTTCCCGCGGCAGCGCGCGACCGCAGCTCGCCGGGGTCGGTCGCGAGCACCGTGGCTGCCGCTCCCCGGAAGGCTTTGACGCGAAAGGTGCCCGCGCGCGAACGCTCCAGCAGGTAGGCGATCCGGCGCAGCGCGTCATACGGTCCGAGTGAAGGGCGCACGGGTCAGAGACCGAACCGGTTGCGCATCGTCGCGTCCCACACCCGGTCTCCGCCAAATCTCCGCAGGTTGATCATTGCCTTCGCCGCCGGGGTGACCACGTAGCGCGAGCGCGGTCGCGAGGACTGGACCGCCTTGACCACCACTGCGGCGACCGTCTCCGGGCCGGTCGCCAGGAAGTCGTTTGCGTAGCTGCTGGTCGTGTTCTTCTCGTTCGTCGCCAGCAGGCCCCCGTACGCCGTGTCTGTGTCGGGCCGGGCCGCCCCGACCTCGAGGCCCTCGTTCATGCGGCTCTCGAAGTTGGTGCGGATCAGTCCTGGCTCCACCAGGATGACGTCGATGCCGAAGGGCTTGACCTCGACCCGCAGGGCGTCGCTGATGGCTTCCACGGCGTATTTGGTGGCGTGGTAGTAGCCGCCGATCGGAAAGGTGATCCGTCCGCCCATCGACCCGATGTTGACGATGCGCCCGGATCGCGCCCGGCGCATGGCGGGCAGGACCAGCTGCGTGAGCCGCGCGAGGCCGAACACGTTGGTGTCGAACATGGCTCTCACCCGATCGAGGTCGGACTCCTCGATCGGCCCGTACTCGGCAAACCCGGCGTTGTTGATCAGGGTGCCGACCTGTCCATGCTCTGCCTCGACCGTCTTCACGGCGGCGAGCATTGAGTCCTCGGAGGTCACGTCCAGCGCCAGCGGGTGAGCGCCGAGCGCCTCGAGGTCGGCAAGCGTCTCGACCTGTCGCGCCGTTGCATAGACGGTGTGTCCGGCCCGGACGAGTGCTGCGGCGGTGGCGGCGCCGATCCCTGACGAACAGCCGCTGATGAGAATGGGGTTGTGACGGGTCCTCGCCTGGGTGCTGGCCGGGTTCCTTGCCTGGGTCATGGCCTCATTGTGGTCCACTGGGCTCTCGCGGGCACAAGAAGGTGAGTCCGGATCCTGACACGAATCATTAGCAAGTGTTTGGATATGCCAAACTCTGCGTTATGACTGTCAACACGGAGCGGACAACCTCTCACACGGGCGGCCAGGGTCAGTGGGCCCTCGGTGAGCTCGAGCCGCTGAACCCCAACGAGAGGTTCAAGCTCGAGGACGATGCGCTCAACGTGCGGGCACGCGTCGAGCAGATCTACTCCAAAGAGGGCTTCGACTCGATCCCGGAGGAGGACCTGCAGGGTCGTCTGCGCTGGTGGGGCCTATACACCCAGCGCAAGCAGGGAATCGACGGCGGCAGGACCGCCAACCTCGAGCCGCACGAGCTCCAGGACAAGCACTTCATGCTCCGGGTCCGCATCGACGGTGGCGCACTGTCCACCGAGCAGCTGCGTGTCATAGGCGAGATCTCCCGGGACCTCGCCCGCGACAGTGCTGACATCACCGACCGGCAGAACATCCAGCTGCACTGGGTGCGCATCGAGGATGCGCCGCAGATCTGGTCACGGCTGGAGGCTGTCGGGCTGTGGACCACAGAGGCCTGCGGGGACTGCCCTCGCGTCGTCCTGGGCTCCCCGGTCGCCGGTATCTCCAAGGATGAGCTGATCGACCCGACCTGGGCGATCGAAGAGATCAAGCGCCGCTTCATCGGCAACCCCGACTTCTCCAACCTCCCCCGCAAGTTCAAGACAGCACTGAGCGGCATGCTCACCAATGACGTCGTGCACGAGATCAACGACATCTCGTTCGTCGGGGTCGAGCACCCCGAGCTGGGCCCGGGTTTCGACCTGTGGGTCGGCGGCGGGCTGTCCACGAACCCTCGTCTGGCAGAGCGCCTCGGGGCTTTCGTCGCCGAGCGCGACGTGCCCGACGTCTGGGCCGGGGTGATCTCGCTCTTTCGCGACTATGGGTACCGGCGGCTGCGGTCCAAGGCCAGGATGAAGTTCCTGCTGGCCGACTGGGGCGTCGAGAAGTTCAGGCAGATCCTGGAGCAGGAGTACCTGCACCGCACGCTCCCGGACGGTCCGGCTCCGGCGCCCTCGGCCGAGCGGGGCGACCACATCGGGGTCCATGAGCAGAAGGACGGCAGGTTCTACATCGGGGCAGCCCCGATGGTCGGCCGCGTGTCGGGCAGCACGCTGCTCGCCCTGGCTGATCTTGTGGAGTCGCACGGTTCTTCACGGGTCCGGCTCACGCCGCACCAGAAGCTCCTGGTGCTGGACATCGAGGCGCCACAGGTGGAGCCGCTGGTCGAGGCGTTGCACGGTATCGGCCTCGAAGCCCGCCCGTCGCTCTTCCGCCGCAACACCATGGCGTGCACCGGCATCGAGTACTGCAAGCTCGCGATCGTCGAGACCAAGGGTCTGGCGGCCAAGACCGTGGCCACCCTCGAGGATCGGCTCGCGGACATCATCAAGGAGATCGACGTCCCGGTCACGCTCAATATCAACGGCTGCCCCAACTCGTGTGCTCGCATCCAGGTCGCCGACATCGGGCTCAAAGGCCAGCTGGTCACCGACGACGCCGGCAACCAGGTCGGCGGCTTCCAGGTCCACCTTGGCGGGACGCTGGGTCTGGAGGCCGGCTTCGGCCGCAAGGTTCGTGGCCTGAAGACCACCGCGGAGGAGCTGCCTGCGTACGTGGAGCGGGTGGTCCGCAACTTTGCGGGCGACCGTGAGCCGGGCGAGCGTTTCGCGACGTGGGCCCTTCGTGCCAACGAGGAGCTGCTGGTATGACGACCGCTCCCGTCAACGACACGTCCAACGTCACGTCTGAGGCCACTTCTGAGGTCACGCTTGACGTCTCGAACCTTCGCGATCTGCCTGTGGCAGAACGTGATCGGGCCCTGGCCGTCGTCTCGGCGACGCTGGAGGGAATGCCCGCTGAGCAGATAGCCGCCTGGACGGCCTGCACGTTTGGCAGGGACGTCATCGTCGCTGCCTCGATGCAGGACGTGATACTGCCGCATCTCTTCGCTCAGGTGATCCCTGATGTCGAGGTCCTCTTCCTGCAGACGGGGTATCACTTTGACGAGACGATGCAGACCCTCGATGTGGCTATCCGGGATCTGGCAATCGCCGTGATCGAAGCGCTGCCCCGCCAGAGCGTGCCCGAGCAGGACGCCGAGTACGGCGAGAAGCTGCACGACCGCGATCCGAACCTCTGCTGCTTCCTGCGCAAGGTTGACCCGCTCGCCCGGTCCCTGGACGGCCGGGCCGCCTGGGTCACGGGCGTGCGCCGGATCGAGGCACCGACCCGGGCCGGCACGCCGATCGTCTCCTGGGACGACAAGCACGATCTCGTCAAGATCAACCCGCTGGCGGCCTGGTCCGACGAGGATGTCGAGGCCTATCAGGTCGCGCATGCCCTGCCGCGCAACCCGCTGGTCGCACAGGGCTATCCGTCGATCGGATGCGCGCCCTGCACGCGCAAGGTCGCCCCTGGCGAAGACCCCCGGGCCGGACGCTGGTCCGGCAACGACAAGACCGAATGCGGGATACATCAATGAGCGCCGCCACCGAGACGGTCAGGAACCCCAACCCCGAGACAGTTGGGAACACAAGCCCCGGGACGGTCGGGAACGCAAACCCTGAGCCGGTCGGGATCGTAGAGCTGGCGGACAGTCGCCTGACCCTGGACCACCTGGACACCCTCGAGTCCGAGTCGATTCACATCTTTCGAGAGGTTGTCGCGGAGTTCGAAAGGCCAGTGCTGCTTTTCTCCGGCGGCAAGGACTCCGTGGTCATGCTGCACCTCGCGGCGAAGGCCTTCTGGCCGGGGCCGGTCCCGTTCCCGCTGCTGCATATAGACACCGGTCACAACTTCCCCGAGGTGCTCGCCTATCGCGACCGTGCCGTCGCCGAGAAGGGTGTGCGCCTCGAGGTTGCCACCGTGCAGGACTACATCGACGATGGTCGCCTGGCCGAACGCAGGGACGGCACCCGCAACCCGCTGCAGACCCAGCCGTTGCTCGACGCCATCGCGGACCACAGGTTCGATGCGGTCTTTGGCGGTGGACGGCGCGACGAGGAGAAGGCCCGCGCAAAGGAGCGGATCTTCAGCCTGCGCGACGAGTTCGGTGCCTGGGATCCGCGCAACCAGCGTCCCGAGCTGTGGAACCTCTACAACGGAAGGCACCGACCGGGGGAGCACGTCCGGGTGTTCCCGCTGTCCAACTGGACCGAGCTCGACGTCTGGCGCTATATCGCCCGGGAGGACATCGACCTGCCCGAGCTCTACTACGCCCACCAGCGTGAGGTCTTCGAGCGCGACGGGATGCTGCTCGCAGTCGGCCCCGTGTCTGCGCCGCGGGAGTCCGAAACCGTTGTCACCAAACAGGTTCGCTATCGCACCGTCGGTGACATGTCCTGCACGGGCGCCGTCGAGTCCGACGCGGTGACGGTCCAGGACGTCGTCATCGAGGTGGCCGCCACCCGGCTGACCGAACGGGGCGCGACCCGGGCCGACGACCGGATCTCCGAAGCCGCGATGGAAGACCGCAAGAAGGAGGGGTACTTCTAGTGCCGACCACTACGACCCGCAACCACGCCGCGACGAGCGAGACTGCGACGAGCAAACACCTGCATCCCACGCTTCTGCGTCTTGCGACGGCCGGCTCGGTCGATGACGGCAAGTCCACGCTCGTCGGGCGCCTGCTGCACGACTCCAAGTCGGTCCTGGCGGATCAGCTCGATGCGGTCGAGCGGGTCTCCCGCGACCGCGGTCTGGCCCACGCCGACCTCGCCCTGCTGACCGACGGTCTGCGCGCCGAACGCGAGCAGGGCATCACCATCGACGTGGCCTACCGCTACTTCGCCACGGCTGACAGGTCGTTCATCCTGGCGGACTGCCCGGGACACGTTCAGTACACGCGCAACACCGTCACCGGAGCCTCGACCGCAGATGCCGTGGTGCTGCTCGTGGACGCACGCAAGGGCGTTCTGGAGCAGACCCGGCGGCACCTGGCGGTGGCGGCCCTGCTCCGAGTCCCGCACGTCATCGTGGCCGTCAACAAGATCGACCTGGTCGGCTTCGACGAAGACGTCTACACGCGGGTCGCGGCGGACCTGGCGGAGGTGGCGATCGACCTCGGACTTCCCGACCTGATCAGCCTCCCGGTGTCAGCCCTTGAGGGTGACAACGTCGTCGACCGCTCGTCGCGCACTGACTGGTACACGGGCCCAAGCCTGCTCGAGATCCTCGAAGCGCTGCCGGTTGCCGATGACCCGAGCCACGAGGAGTTTCGCTTTCCGGTCCAGCTCACCCTGCGACCGCAGGAAGCCGCGCGCGACGCGGCTCACCGTGAATACCGCGGGTATGCCGGCCAGATCGCCTCCGGAGTCGTGCGGGTGGGCGACCAAGTGGTGGTCCTGCCCGGCGGACGCCGGACCACCATCGCCGGCATCGACACCGCTGACGGCACGCTGGCCGAGGCGTTCGCCCCACGCTCGGTGGCGCTGCGCCTGACCGATGACATCGACGTGGCGCGTGGGGACCTCATCGCAGCTGCCACCTCGGCTCCTGAACCGACGCGGGACCTGATGGCGACAGTCTGCTGGCTCTCGGCCGAGCCGCTGAGCAAGCACAGCCGGGTGCTGCTCAAGCACACCACCCGCACCACCCGGGCCATCGTCAGCGCTGTCGACGGGGTCCTGGATCTCGATGCCGTGCGGATCATTTCGGCCCACGACCTGGGGCTCAACGACATCGGGCGTCTGCGGATACGCACCGCAGAGCCGATCGCAGCCGAGCCGTATGCCCGGCACCGTCGCACCGGCGCGTTCCTGCTCATCGACGCACAGAGCGGGCAGACCCTTGCCGCCGGAATGGTCGGAGACCCGCTGGCCGGCGAAGGCGAGCACGCCGACGAATGGGACATCTAGTCCTTGATGCCCTTCCAGGCCGCCCGTTCCGGGCTCCATTTTCGAGTTAGTTAGTTAGGCGCGCCATGGCCACCGAGTCCACTGCAGTCCTCCTGCTCAGCCACGGAAGCCGAGACCCGCGAGCCGCCTACGTTGTCGGCGAGCTGGTCCGGGCTGTCGCAGCGGGCACCGGTACGAAGGTGTGTGCCGCCCACCTGGACTTTGCCGCGCCCACCGCGACGGTCGCGTTGCGACAGCTGGCGGCCGATGGGTTCACCTCGGTGCGCGTCGTGCCGTTGTTGTTCACCCCGGGCTACCACCTGAACCATGACGTTCCCCTGGCTGTCGCGGCCAGCGGCGTCACCGGGCGGATGGACGTCAGCGTGGCACCGCCGCTGCTGGCCGGAGGGCGTCGTCAGCGCGGGCTGTTGCTTGTGGCACTGGCCGACCGCCTGGTCCAGGCCGGGTCGGACGGGCACGTCGACGGGCTGGTCCTGGCATCGGCAGGGTCGAGCTCCCAGCAGGCACGTCTGTGCATCGAGAGCCTCGCCCGGGACCTTGAGCGCTTACACGGCGTACCGGTAGAACCCGCCTTCGCGTCCGCAGGCGCCCCTACGCCGACCCAGGCGCTGGAAGCCCTGGCCCACAAGGGGATTCAGAGACCGGCGGTCGCCTCCCTGTTCGTGGCGCCGGGGAGGCTCACCGACTCGGTGGTCGCCGCCTGTCCGGACGTGCCGGTGGCGGACCCCTTGGGGGTGAGCCCGGCGTTCGTCGGGCTGCTCGTCGCGCAGACCCGAGCACTGGCCAGGACACGGTAGTGGCGTGTCTCCCCACTGACTGACAGTTCCTCGAGGGCGACCCCACTCCGCATGTCTGCTGGGCTGCGCGGGTCGCTGGGGCTCGCGGGTCGCTGGGGCTCGCGGGCCGCTGGGGCTGCGCTGGTGCTCCAGGCGGGCCACCCGCGATGTTGCCGCGGTGTTCGATCAGGCCTTGAGTGTGGTGACCCGGAAGACAGCGAACTGTGCGGCGATCCGCTCGAAGTCCCGCAAAGGGGCGCGACGGTCCACGGGTATGTGGGGTCTGGCTCCCGGCGCGACGGCCAGGTAGCGACGCAGGATCGGCGCACGAGCGCCGGCGTCGACCTCATCGAGGCGCACAGCCTCGGGGTGTCGACGTCGCAGCACCGCACGTCCTCCGGCCGCGCGGGCGTTTGCACCCAGTTCGCGTCCTCGCCGAGCATCGACACCAGGTAGCGCTCGCCCTCATAGTCGGCGACGACCACCGGGAACGAGATAGTGCGACCGCTGCGCCGCCCAGGTACCTCCAGCGTCGCCGCACGCTCCGGCGACAGGATTCCGGCCGAGAACTGGATCGCCGAGATCCGGTTCATCACCCTGGCCAGGCCACCCGGACCACCGCGTCGATACATCCACCGCTTGACCCGGTACAGCCGTCGAACAGAGATCTGGGTTCGACCTTTCACCTCGGTCATGTGCGGTTTCACACCTTCCTGGGGACCTTGCCGGTTGCCTCGGAAAACAGCCGCAGCACCTTGTGTCCGGCGTCGGCGGTGGGGTCGAACATCAGCGGGCAGCCACCGTCGATCACCGTGATCCCGTTCTCGCGGCCGTACTGCGTCGCGGCGTCGGAGACACTGCCGGTGCCGTACAGGCGGTGCATCCACACCTGGTAGACGCCGAGCTCGACGCACTCCCGCATGGTGTCCGCGGCGATCTCCGGCCTGGTACCGATCACCACCGCCTCGACACCCCCGGGGACCGACTTCAGGTCGTGGTAACTCGGGTCACCTTCGACCTGGTCCGCGTTCGGGTTGATCGCGAACACCGTGTAGCCCCGATCCCGCAACCTTTGGTACACGACGTTTGCACCGTGTCCTTCCGGCTTTCGGGATACGCCCGTCACGGCGATGCGCTTGGTGGCCAGGAACTGTGATGCGGCTTGTTTCACGCTGATCATGGCTACCTCCTATGCACAGGGAACCGCCATACACACCCTCATACGAATCCTGGTTCCCGACGATGAGAAGGGACTTTGGTCCCTGACGCAACTCGCTCTGCGAGGCTAGGCAGAACGCGGGACGCGGTCAGGGTGAACGTCCCGGGCGCGTCCCCTTGGTTTGTGGGCAAGCCAGCTGCACCGTGCCTAGGTTTGTGGGCAAACTGAAGCACCGTGCCTCGGTTTGTGGCAGGCCAGCTGCACCGTGCCTAGGTTTGTGGCAAGCCCGGGGTCAATTTGAACGTGGGATGGTCGGTGGCGCCGGGGAGCCTCTTGCGGTAGCCGTTCACCTCGCGGCCAACCTTCTTGCGGTACGCCTTGAGGATGTCGGCGCGCCCGTCGGCAGGCACCTCCGTGGTCGCATACGTCTCGAACTGGCCCTTCTGGCCCAGCCGGACCCTCCCGGCCGCGCGGACGTTCTTCACCCAGTCGGCCTCACCGCCGGTCGACACGACGAAGAGCGAGCCTTCAAGCTCCAGCGGAATCACCGGAACCCGTTGCGGGTCAACGGCATTGCGACGGGCAACCTCGAGGGTGTGGACGTCCCCTACGGTGCCGTGCATCGCCAGCTTGTTGAATATCTTGGTTATCCTTGCCGGCGGCTTCAGATAGACCATGGCGCCATCCTGCCCCACTGGAGACCCTTTCGTTACCTGTTTCGGTGAAGCCCTTTACCAAAGCTGTGGAATGACGCAACAGTCTACGCAGATTCTCGACCCCTGCGAAGGCTACTGCGCCGACCGAGTTCGGGAACAGATGAAGCGTTGCGCACGACGACTCAGGACAGGCCGACGACTTCGCCGTCCTCGTCGATGTCGATCCTCTCGGCGTCCGGGTGCTTCGGCAAACCGGGCATCGTCCGCATCTCTCCGCAGATCGCGTAGACGTAGCCGGCGCCGACAGCGGCCCGGACCTCTCGCACCGGCATCCGCCAGCCGGTCGGGGCGCCCCGCAGGGTCGGGTCCGACGACAGGGACAGATGTGTCTTGGCGATGACGACCGGGTACTCCCCGTAGCCCAGCACCTCGAACCGTTTCAGCTGCTTGGCCACAGACGACGACAGGTCAATGCCATCGGCGCCGTATATCTCCACGGCGATCTTCTCGATCTTGTCGACGAGCGGCAGGTCGAGGTTGTAGAGGTAGTGGAACGAGTTCGGCTCGTCCGCTGCCTCGATGACGAGCTTCGCCAGCTCCACGGCGCCCTTCCCGCCCTCGGCGACATGCCGGGTGACGGCCACCCGGACGCCGGCCTCGGCCGCGATCTGCCGGATGACCTCGAGCTCCGAATCATGGTCGGTGGGGAAGGCGTTGATGGCCACCACCGGTGACACGCCAAAGTGCTTCACGATGTCGATGTGGCGCTGCAGGTTCGCAGCGCCGAGCCGGACGTCCTCGGGGTTCTCCTCGAGCATCTCCGGGGGGAGCGCGCGGCCGGCGACGACCTGATACCGGCCGGAGTGCGTCTTCAGCGCACGCACCGTGACGACTAGTACTGCCGCGTCCGGCTTCAGCCCTGACGCCCGGCACTTCACGTTGAAGAAGCGCTCGGCGCCCATGTCGGAACCGAAGCCGGCCTCAGTCAGGAGGTAGTCCGACGTGCGGATGCCGAGCAGGTCGGCGACGACCGAGGAGTTGCCGGTGGCGATGTTGCCGAAGGGGCCGGCATGGATCAGGGCCGGCGTGTGCTCCAACGTCTGCAACAGGTTGGGCTTCACCGCGTCCCGCATCATGACGGCCATGGCTCCAGCAGCCTTGAGGTCCTCTGCGGTGACCGGCCGGCCGGCGTACGTGTAACCGACGACGATGCGGCCCAGACGTAGCCGAAGGTCCTGCAGCGAGGTCGACAGCGACAGGATCACCATCACCTCGCTCGCGGCGGTGATGTCGAACCCGGCCTGCCGGGGCACGCCGTCCATCCGCTCGCCGAGGCCCACGACGATGTTGCGCAGAGCGCGGTCGTTGACGTCCAGCACCCGACGCCAGGCGATCGTCCGCGGGTCGATGTCGAGGTCGTTGCCGTGGTGCAGGTGGTTGTCGACCATGGCCGCGAGCAGGTTGTGCGCCGAGGTGACCGCGTGGAAGTCGCCGGTCAGGTGCAGGTTCACGGCTTCCATCGGCACGACCTGGCTGTAGCCGGCTCCGGCCGCGCCGCCCTTGATGCCGAACGTCGGCCCGAGCGATGGCTGCCGCAGCGAGAGCATCGACCGATACCCGAGCGCCGAAAGGCCCTGGGCGAGCCCGATCGACGTGGTCGTCTTGCCCTCACCCAGCGGCGTGGGCGTCACCGCAGTGATGACGATGTATTTCGCGGGCGGCTGATCGGCCAGGGCGGCCGTTGCGCTCGGAGCGACCTTGGCGATGTATGCGCCGTACTGCTCCAGGTGTTCTGCTGCGATGCCGGCCGAGGCGGCGACCTCCTCGATCGGCAGGAGGTGGGCGGCGTGGCCGATATCGAGGTCGTTAGGGATTTTGTCCATAGCTACAGCATGACAGTCATATTTGCGCTCCTTGATCGCAGGGTGGACACTCTGTCCGGTCCAGCCGTCCCGGAGGTCGGTCATCAGGAATCCTCGCAGGCGGGTGTATTCGACGCACTTGCCGCAGGATCGAGCGCGTCGCCAAGCGGCGAGCCGTATTCTCAGCGGCCGTTCCTGGGTGGTGGCGGCTAGTGTCGCCACCATGATCAGCGCGACCCGAGCACTGCAGAGAGCCGACGGGGGCGAGTTCGACCTCACGGCGATTGTCGGCGCGCTCTCGGCCCGGTTCGCCGTGGTGACCGGCTCGATGCAGCTCGTCCGTCGCAAGCGGCTCGACACTTTCGACCGGCGACTGCACGCTGCGGGTTTCACGTTGGAGCACCAGATCGTGGAGCCGGGGGAGCGGCTCGTGCTCGGACGACTGGACGGGTCGTCGACCGTGGCGGTGCCGGTGAAGGGCCTGCGGTGGCCGGCGACTGCCGACCTGCTGCCGCTCGGTCCGGTGCGGGAGGTGATCGCTCCTGTGATCGGGGTCCGGGCGTTGATGGTGGCCTCGGACGAGCGGCGGCGGATGTGGCAGTTGGAGCTGTGCAACGAGGACGGGAAGACTGTGGCTCGGGTCGAGCTGGACGAACCGGCTTCCGTTTCAGCGGTGGCCGCTTCGCCGGCCCAACTCACGGTGCACAGGTTACGTGGTTACGACGAACAGGCACGACGAGCCTGTTCTCTGCTGGTCGGTCTCGGTCTGCGTGCTGCGGAGCGCGGTGGGGAGCGGGAGTCCCGTTCTGCATCGAAGAGCTCCGGCACTGACCGGGCGGTGCCCGCGCGGGTGCTCCTGACCGCGGGGCTTCGCGACTCTCTCGCCGCGATGCGAGAGAACCTTCCCGGACTGCTCGATGATGTGGACACGGAGTTCCTGCACGACTTCCGGGTCGCGGTACGGCGGACCCGGGCGACACTCAAGCTGGGGCGGCCCGCCCTGCCCGATGCGATGCGCAGCCGTTGGGAGCTGGCCTTCAAGCGGCTGGGTGACCTGACAACCCCGGTGCGGGACCTGGACGTCTACGTGTTGGACCTGCCCATGATGAACCACTGGCTGGTGACGTCGGACCCCAGGGACCTGGACCCGCTGGCGGCTCATCTGCGCGTCCGACGGACGGTGGCACGCCGCCCGCTGGTGGCCTCGCTGAGGTCCGCCCGGTTCCGGCAGCTGGTTGCGGATTGGGAGCAGGAGCTGAACCGGCTCGCGGGGCTGCCGCAGGACGGGGAACACCTGTCGGCAGGTGAGTGGGCCGACGCCAGCATCTCCCAGGCATACCGGCGGGTGGCGCGTGGCGGTGCCGCCATCAGGGCCGACTCGCCGGCCGCGGACCTGCACGAGCTGCGGAAGCGGTGCAAGGAGCTGCGCTATGCGCTGGAGGTGTGCGCGCCGGTCCTGCCCGAGGGTCCGCGCAAGCACGTAATTGCCGACCTCAAGGGTCTGCAGGACGTCCTGGGCCGTTTCCAGGACGGCGAGGTGCAACGCCATGTACTGCGGGGGTTCGCCGAGGAGATGATGACCGATGGGACGAGCGCGGGGGCGGTGCTGGCCATGGGCGAGCTGATCGGCCACCTCGACGTCGAACAGGACCGGGCCCGCCGCGAGTTCGACGGCGCGTTCGCCCGCTTTGCAGGTCCCTCCAGCCAGAGGCTGATGCACCGGTTCGGGGGCGGGCGGTGAAGGTCGTGGCGACGTACAACATCAAGGGTGGCGTCGGGAAGACGTCGACGGCGGTGAACCTCGCTTACCTCTGTGCACGCGGCGGCCGGCGCACCTTGTTGTGGGACCTTGACCCGCAGGCCGCCGCGACGTATATGTTCCGGGTCCGGCCGCGGGTCAAGGGTGGCGGCCGCGCCCTGGTGACCGGTAGGCGTCCGATCGAGGAGGCACTGAAGGCAACCGACTTCGACAACCTCGACCTGCTGCCCGCCGACTT
>Ga0208716_1000313_pt1 | contig 20723 bp, 19 predicted proteins | sample NGESurdeep092012_8_FD_184482 | JGI IMG/M metagenome (GOLD analysis project Ga0208716, IMG submission 184482) | Arctic peat soil microbial communities from Barrow, Alaska - NGEE Surface sample 415-3 deep-092012 (SPAdes) | ecosystem: Environmental > Terrestrial > Soil > Wetlands > Peat ...
GGCGATGAGCCGTTTGAGATCGTTCTCGACCAGACAGGCCAGGCCTCCCCAGATGATGCCGATGACGCCGACGACCGCGAACGCCGGCGACAGAGCACCGAATCCGATCGGCAGCGGCGCGACCACCAACCGCACGATCCCGTACGTGCCCATCTTCAGCAGAATGGCCGCCAGCATCACCGACCCGGCTGTCGGCGCGATGGTGTGTGCGGGAGGCAGCCAGGTGTGCAGTGGCCACACCGGGACCTTGATTCCCATCCCGACCAGGAGCAGCGCCGCGATGATGATCTGGGTACTGCGGGAGAGGCCCGCGCCGTGCAGGACCGCGAGGGCGTCCATGTCGGCGGTGCCCGAAGCCTGCACGAGGGCGAGGATGCCGATCAGCATGAGCGTGGAGCCGAGCACCGTATACAACACGAAGCGACCAGAAGCGTCGCGGCGTGCGGCGAGATCGTGGGAGTCGCCGTAACGGGCGATCAGCACCCACATGGGGATGAGCACGATTTCGAAGGAGACGTAGAAGATCACCGCGTCACGGGCGTAGAACGTCGCCAGCGCGCCGAGCTCGACCAGCTGGAGACATCCGTAGAACGTCGAGGGCGAGGCGCCGTGGGAAGGGCGCGACCGGGCGTGGACCACCACCGCGACGCTGAGCGCGGCGGTGAGAATCAACAAGGGTGCGCTGATGCCGTCGACCGCGAAGTGCAACCTGACCCCGAGCGAGGTCAACCACGGCTGGTTCAGGACGGGTCGGGCAATCACCGTTGCGATGACGAGTGCCGCGGTGACCACGCTCGCGACCAGGCTGAGCATATTGGCGGCGCCTTCGGGCACTGCCCTGAAGCCACGCCCAGAGAGGATCAGATAGGTGCCCGTCACGGCTGGGATCACCATGGCGCCGATCAGGAGGATTACCACAACGTCACGCCCGATACGCCGACAGCCAGGAGCCCGAGCAGCAACCACACGAGGTAAGAGGACGGCTTGCGGGTGTGCACCCGCTCGCCGGCTATGCCGATCCAGCGCGTCGCCACCACAGTGCCTCGGACCGTGGCGTCAATGACCTGGCGGTCTGCTGTCACCACGATCTGAGCCAGCTTGACCACCGGGGACACCACTGCGACATAGATACCGTCAACTCCAAAACCTTTGTCAAACAAAACCATTCGGTCGGCACCCAGCAGGTCGGCCGCATCACCACTGACATTCATCGAAGCCATCCGCCCGACCACTAGCCAGGCCGCCAGGATCAGGAGCAACGAAGATGTTGCCAGGTACCAGACGATGTGTGGTTCGACCGGAAGAAGTGGGGTGAAGATGATCAACCCTCCGACTACGGTCAGGAAGGCGAGGACGCCGATCGACAAGCGGGCACCGGTGAATATCTCGGCATGACCATGACCATGATCATGCTCGGCTTCGACGACGGGCGACGGTGGCGACGTGTACTCGGCAGTGGCGCGAGATGCCGCTTCCGTGAAGATCTCGACGAGGGTGACGTCCACGACCTGCCGCGACGCCTCGACAGTAGCCCGGCGAACGGCCTCCTCCTCGGGCTGCAGGTGGGTGAGGACCAGCCATGCACGCGTGCAGTAACCAGCGGTGAGCACCACTGTCACCCCGAACGAGACAAGGACGATCCACCCCGCAGCCTGACCCAGCTCGGTGACGTTGTCGAAGGCCGCGCCCAGGACATACTCCTTGGAGACGAAGCCGACCATCGGCGGGACGCCGGCAAGCGACAGAAGTCCAATGCCGATGGGCCATTTCAGCTGCGGGTGATAGCGCACTCCGCCCGACATCTTTACCGCCGCCGTACCCGCCACCAGGACACTGAGCCACCCGATCGCGAGGAACAACAATGCCTTGAACATCGCGTGGGACAACAGATGGAATATCGCGGGGCCAGCTCCCACGGACGCGGGCGCAACGGCCAGGGCTGAGAGCATGATCGCGATCTGGCTGAGGGTGGAGTAGGCCAGCATGCGTTTGAGGTCCGACTGACCGAACGCAATGACCGCTGCGCCCATCATCGTGATGGCGGTGATCACGGCGAGCGCCAGGCGAGCCGGGTCCGACAGGACGAAGATCGGGAAGATCCGCGCCAGGACAAAGGTTCCTGCGGCGACCATTGTCGCGGCGTGGATGAGCGCCGAGGCGGGGGTCGGGCCTTCCATGGCATCGGGGAGCCAGTCGTGGAAGGGGAACTGGGCCGACTTGCCCGCGACACCGACCAGCAGACAGAGGAGCGCGGCCGTCAGGGTCGAAGCCGACAGGTGCTGCCAGCGGTCGACCACGACCGGGATGGACGTGGTTGCCACCCCGGACGCCAGGATGATCAGGCCGATGACGAATGCCAGGTCGGCGATACGGGTCACCAGGAACGCCTTGGTGGCAGCCCGACGCGCGGACTCGAGCCGGCTGTTGTGGCCGATGAGCAGGTAGGAGCACCAGCCCATGACCTCCCAGCCGATGAGGGTCAGCACCAGGTCACCGGACAGGACCACCAGGAACATGGCCGACAGGAACAGGGACACCGATGCGACGAAGACCCCGAAGCGGTCGTCCTCATGCAGGTACCAGGTCGAGAAGAGCTGGACCGCCAGTCCCACGATGGCCACGGCGACCACCACGATCGCGCTGAGGTCGTCCACCAGGAGGTTCAGCGGCATTCGCAGCTGCCCCAGCGGGAGCGCTCCAACAGTGGAGACCTCTTGGGTGTACGGGCGGTGAATCGCGAACAGGATGTACAAGCCGGCGAGCAGGCTCACCGCGGCACCGGCGGAGGCGATGAACGCACTGGCCCGCCGATGACTCCGGGCAACCCACAAACCCACGATGGATGCTACGAAGGGGACAAGGACAACCAGCCGGGCGGCCAGCGAAACAGAATCTCTCATAAACCGGGCTCACTCAGGTCGATGTGGCCACGGTCGCGGAACAGCGCCAGGATCACGGCCAGCGCGACCCCCATCTCGGCAGCGGCGATGGTAATGAGGAAAAGGGCCAGGACGTGCCCCGTGCGCAGCTTGTCGTCGAGCACCGAGCCCATCGTGACAAAAAGCAGGTTGGCGGCGTTGAGGAGAAGCTCGACGCCGATCAGGACCAGCACGGCATTGCGTCGGGCCATCACGCCGTAGGCCCCCGCCCCGGCAAGGACGCAGACGAGCGTGAGCGGAAGCCACAGATGGATCATGCTGACTCCACCTCAGCCGACGTCTTCGCCATGGTGGGCATTCGAGAGACGGCCAACGCGGCGATCAGGGCCACTAGCAGCAGCAGCGAGAGCAGCTCGAAGGGCCACACCCACGACCCGAACAACTGGGTCGCAATCCCCTTCGTGTCGCCGGCTCGGGTCGCACGAAGCTGTCCGCCCAAGGCCGGCAACAGCACCGAAGCGAACAGGACGGTGGTGCCGGCCCCGATCAGCGCTGCTGCAATCCGCTGGACGGCAGTGGAACTGTGCTCGGGGCTGCGACCCATCGGCGCACGGGTCAGCATGAGCGCGAAGAGCACGAGCACGACGACCGCACCGACATAGACGAGCACCTGCACCAGGGCCACCAGCTCGGCGCCCAGAATCAAGTAGCAGCCGGCCAGGGTGCCAAGGGTGACGACCAGCCAGAGCGCGGCGTGCACAAGATGCTGGGTGGTGACCGCGAGAATCGCACTCGCAGCCACGATCAGGCCGACAGCACCGAAGAGAATGTCCAGCGTTGTCATGGGCGTCCCTCCGGGGCTGTTCGAGCAGGTTTGTTGGCCGCTGTGATCTCCTGCGGCTCGGCCGAGTTCGGGTCGAGCGCCGGCGGCGGCGGCACGGTAGGCATCCACTGCCCGAGCCTGGACTTCTCGTGCAACAGGTCCAGGACGTTGACCTCCGCGTACTCGAACTCGGGGCTCCAGTGCAAGGCGTCGAACGGGCAGACCTCAATGCAGATGCCGCAGTACATGCACAACGAGAAGTCGATGGCGAACCGGTCGAGCACGTTGCGCTGACGCTCACGGCCGCCTTCGGTGGTTGCCGGCAGCGTCTCCTTGTGGGAGTCGATGTAGATGCACCAGTCCGGACACTCGCGGGCGCACAGCATGCAGTTCGTGCAGTTCTCCTCGAGCAGGGCGATCACCCCCCGGGTGCGCGGCGGCAGGTAAGGCTGCGCGTCCGGGTACTCGGCCGTGTGCGTCGGCCGGCCCAAAGTCCTGGCCGTGGCGGCCAGTCCCTTGAGAAGACCGGGTATCGCGCCACGTTCCTTGGGCGGTTTTCTGTTCGTATGCGCTTGGTCGGTCATGAGCTCAACACCACCCATCCTGCGGTCAGGGCCAGCTGAGCCAGCGCGACGGGAACGAGAACCAGCCAGGCGAGGCGCTGGAGCTGGTCCTCACGTAGACGCGGCCAGGCCACGCGTAGCCAGATGATCAGAATGGCGATGAGGTAGCCCTTGAGGATCGTCCACAACGGCCCCAGGGCGTCGGAGAACGGGCCGCGCCAACCGCCGAGGAAGAGGACGGTGAACAGCAGGGACATCACGACGATGCCGGCGTACTCCGAGAGCAGGAAGAAAGCGAACCGGAGTCCGCTGTACTCGGTGAACGGTCCCATCACGATCTCGGAGTCGGCGATCGGCATATCAAAGGGAGGGCGCTGGAGCTCGGCCACCGCGGCGATCAGGAAGACGAAGGCGCCGGGGAGCTGCCACACCAACCACAGGGGGCTCCATGCCTCAGCGATACCGGTCAGCGACACCGAACCCGCGGCGAGAGCCACAGAAGCCACGGAGAGAACCAGCGGCAGCTCATAGCTGAGCAGCTGTGCAGCCGCACGCATGCCACCAAGCAGGGCGTACTTGTTGGCGCTGGACCAACCCGCCATCAAGAGCCCCAGGATCCCGACCGCGCTGGCCGCCAGGACGAACAGGACGCTGGCGCCGACATCTGCCCCAACCACTGTCGCAGAGAGCGGAATGACGCTGAGAGCAACGAGATACGGCACCAGCGCGACCCCGGGCGCAAGCTTGAACACCCAGCGGTCGGCCGCCCGCGGGACGATGTCTTCCTTCTGGATGAACTTGGCAGCATCGGCCACCAGCTGCGCCCAGCCGTGGAATCCGCCGGCATACATCGGGCCGAGCCGACCCTGCATGTGCGCCATCACCTTGTGCTCGGTCTGACCCACGAGCAACGGCAGCACCAGGAACACGACCAGGACGCTCACCGAGCGAAGGACGACCTCAAGCACAGGATTCAACGCGGTCCCCAGGTGATGTCGGGCACGCCGGGTGCCGTGATCTTGCGCCGGCCGGGCTTGTCAGCCTGCGGACCTGCGTGTGACGGTGCGCCCTCGCCCGGCTCTTTTGCGCCGGGCCAGGCCTTGCTGGCGCGTGCTGCCAGGACGAAGGACTTGCGCAAGGGTGTGCCTTCAAAGCCGTTGGGCAACAGGAGCGGGCGAAGACCTTGGCCGGTCCCGTCGTCGAACCCATCGAAGTCAATGCCGAACATCTCATTGGTCTCGCGTTCGTGCCATGCCGCGCCGGCCCACAGGCCCGTCACGCTGGCCGCTGACTGACCGTTGGGCACCCGGGTGCGCACAAGCAGGCGAGCCAACCCGCTTTGGCTCGAGTGCCCGGTAGAGCTGTTCATGAGGTGGCAGACGAGGTCAAAGCCGGGACTCTCCTCGGCATCCGTCTCGTCGACGGCTGTCATCCAGTCAAAGAAGTCGAACCCTTCGCTGCGGGCCGCGCTCAGCGCAGTCGCCCACTCGTCCAGGGGCACGTCACGGCAGGGCGTCTCGATCACGACTGGTCAACTCCGGAATGGCGATCGGTCGCCTGGGGATTGGTCACTTCGACTGTGTTGCTTGCGGCTGTGTCAGCAGGGGCCGGGTGACTTCCCCTGCCCCGGCCCGCCGCGAACCGGCATACTTCGCACGGATGCTCTTGTTGGACAACGTCTCTGAGGCGATCTTCTCCTGCAGCCGGATGATGCCCTGCAACAGAGCCTCGGGCCGCGGCGGGCAGCCGGGCACATAGACATCGACCGGGATCAACGTGTCAACGCCCTTGGTCACGCAGTACGAGTCCCAGTAGGGGCCGCCGCTGTTGGCACAGGAGCCGAAGGAGATGACGTACTTGGGCTCGGGCATCTGGTCGTACAGCCGCCGGATCGCCGCGGCCATCTTGTCGGAGACGGTGCCGGACACGACCATGAGGTCGGCCTGGCGTGGGCCGGGCGCGAAGGGAATCACGCCCAGGCGGATGAAGTCGTGCCGGGCCATTGACGCGGCGATGAACTCGATCGCGCAGCAGGCCAGCCCGAAGTTGAAGACCCAGAGGCTGTAGCGCCGGCCCCAGTTCAGGACGACTTTGATGGGGCGGGGCGCATCATCGTTCAGCACCCCGATGCCGGGCATGGGCAGCTCGACCTTCACTGAGTCACCACTGTATTCACTGTCTGTGTGTGCACTGGGGGTAACTCCAAAGTCATCAGACCCACCTGAGAAGCCCGCGGCGGGCCGCATGGGCCAAGCCAATCAAGACCACGAGGATGAAGATGGCCATCTCGACCAGCGACGCCAGGCCGAGGTCAGGGCTGCGGATCACGGTGGCCCAGGGAAAGAGGTAGACCGCGTCAACTGCGAAGACGACGTACAGGAAGGCATAGAGGAAGTAGCGGACGTTAGTCTGAGCCCATCCTTCGCCGACGGGGTCAACACCACACTCATAGGTGGTGAGCTTCATGGCAGTGGGCGCACGGGGAGCGAGTATGAGCCGGACTCCCATCGCTGCAACGAAGAGGAGCCCGCCTGCCAAAACGACTCCGGCAACAGTCAGATAGGGGGACACGCGGGACAGCCTAACCAGAGGCCTCAGGGTCGATTCCGGCGGCATGGAAACGGACGCCCCAGAAGTGCCGGCGGCAACCCCGCGCGACAGCCACTCGTCCAACAGGCCCGCGTCCAGATCGCAGACGGCGCCGATACCACCATCTGGGCGCGAGGTAACATCAGGGGAGCCCCAACGTCAATGGGACGTAATGGGACATCCAAGAAATCTGGTGGAAACGCACGCATGAGTATCAAGCGAGTAGAGCGTCTTGACAGTGTAGTCATTCGTTTCGCAGGGGACTCGGGTGATGGTATGCAGCTCACCGGGGACCGTTTCACCTCAGAGACCGCGGCACTCGGCAACGACTTGTCGACCCTGCCCAACTACCCCGCGGAGATCCGGGCGCCTCAGGGCACCCTGCTGGGGGTCTCGAGCTTCCAGCTTCACTTCGCCGACCACAACGTCCTCACCCCTGGCGACGCACCCGACATACTGGTTGCGATGAACCCGGCCGCGCTCAAGGCGAACCTGGGCGACCTGCCGCGCGGGGGGACGATCATCGTCAACACCGATGAGTTCACCAAGCGCAACCTGGGCAAGGTCGACTACGAGGTGTCTCCGGTCGAGGACGGCAGCCTCGACAGCTACCACGTGCACCCGCTCGCCCTGACCTCGCTCACCGTTGACGCGCTGGCCGACTTCCCGCTGTCCCGCAAAGACAAGGAGCGGTCGAAGAACATGTTCGCTCTGGGTCTGCTGTCGTGGCTGTACACCCGCCCGACGACCGGAACCGAGCAGTTCCTGAAGAGCAAGTTCGGGTCCAAGCCCGACATTCTCGAAGCCAACCTCGCGGCTCTGCACGCAGGCTTCAACTACGGCGAGACCACTGAGGACTTCGCCGTCACCTACGAGATCGCCCCGGCCCAGATGCGTGCCGGCACCTACCGCAACATCACCGGAAACACGGCCGTCGCCTACGGCCTGGTTGCCGCGGCTCAGCTCAGCGGCCTGCCGCTGGTCCTGGGCGCCTACCCGATCACCCCGGCGACGGACATCCTGCACGTGCTCTCGAAGCTCAAGCGGTTCGGCGTCACGACCATGCAGGTCGAGGACGAGATCGCCGCCATCGGCGCTGCGATCGGAGCCTCCTACGGCGGGGCCCTCGGTGTCACGCCCACCTCCGGTCCCGGTGTCGCGCTCAAGTCCGAGGCGATTGGCCTCGCAGTGACAATGGAGCTTCCTCTGGTCATCGTCGATGTCCAGCGTGGTGGCCCCTCGACCGGTCTGCCGACCAAGACCGAGCAGTCCGACCTGTTGCAGGCCATGTTCGGCCGCAACGGTGAGTCGCCCGTCGCGGTCGTCGCACCCCAGTCCCCCGGCGACTGCTTCGACGCCGCCCTGGAGGCGGTCCGGATCGCCACGACCTACATGACCCCGGTGTTCCTGCTCTCCGACGGCTACCTCGCCAATGGCTCCGAGCCATGGTGCATCCCCGACGTCGCCAGCCTGCGCCACAGCGAGACCAACTTCGCCACGGAGCCCAACGACGTTGATGCCAATGGCGACTGGGTGTTCCACCCGTTCCTGCGGGACCCCGAGACCCTCGCCCGGCCATGGGCCGTCCCTGGCACTCCGGGCCTGGAGCACCGGATCGGCGGCATCGAGAAGGCCGACGTCACCGGCGACCTCTCCTATGACCCCGACAACCACGACAAGATGACGCGGCTGCGCCAGGCCAAGATCGATGGCATCGCCAAGAGCATCCCGGACCTGGAAGTGGACGACCCATCCGGCAACGCCGACGTCCTGATGCTGGGCTGGGGGTCGACCTACGGCCCGATCGCGGAAGCCACCCGGCTGGCGCGCAACAACGGTGTCAATGTCGCCCGCGTCCATATTCGCCACCTCAACCCCTTCCCCCCCAACCTGGGTGAGGTGCTGCGCAAGTACGAGCAGGTGATCGTGCCCGAGATGAACCTTGGACAGCTCGCCATGATGCTGCGCGCCAAGTACCTCGTGGACGTGCAGTCCTACACGCAGGTGCGCGGACTGCCCTTCACCTCCGTCGAGCTTGCGAACGTCCTGACCGAGGCCAACAAAGCCAACCTGAGCGGAGTCACCCGATGACCAACGTCGACCTCGGTATGCCGGGTGCTGGAACCCTCGGCGTGCCACACCTCCTGGAGGATGCGCCCAAGCAGTCCAAGAAGGACTTCGCCAGCGACATGGAGCCCCGCTGGTGCGCGGGCTGTGGCGACTACTCAATCCTTTCCGCAGTCCAGGGCTTCCTGCCCGAGCTCGGGCTCAAGCGCGAGAACATCGTCTTCGTCTCCGGAATCGGATGCTCGTCGCGTTTCCCCTTCTACATGAACACCTACGGTGTGCACTCGATCCACGGGCGTGCCCCAGCCATCGCAACCGGCCTGGCGACCGCACGAAAGGACCTTTCGGTCTGGGTCGTCACCGGCGATGGGGACGCGCTGTCAATCGGCGGCAACCACCTGATCCATGCCATGCGACGCAACGTCAACCTCAAGATCCTGCTGTTCAACAACAGGATCTACGGCCTGACGAAGGGCCAGTACTCCCCCACCTCCGAGTTCGGCAAGGTCACCAAGTCGTCCCCGTTCGGCTCGGTCGACAGGCCCTTCAACCCGGCGTCGCTGGCCCTCGGGGCAGAGGCCACGTTCGTGGCTCGCACGATGGACACCGACCGCAAGCACCTCACGACGGTGCTTCGCGCGGCTGCCGAGCATCGAGGCACCGCACTGGTGGAGATCTACCAGAACTGCCCCATCTTCAACGACGGTGCGTACGAGCTGATCAAGGACCGCGAGCAGGCCGAGGCCCGGATCGTCCACCTCATCGACGGCGAGCCGGTGCGTGTCGGCAGCGACAAGCTGGTGGCGCGCGGCGACTCCGGCGAGCTGGTGGTTGTTGACGCCCAAGGCGCCGACATGTCACGCGTGGTGATTCACGATGCCGGCGCCGATGACCCGTCGATGGCTTTCCAGCTCTCCCGGCTCGAGGACCCGACGATGGCCCACATGCCGATGGGTATCTTCCGTAACGTCACGCGGCCGAGCTACGACGACCTCGTGCGCACCCAGATTGATGGCGCCGTCACCAAGGCCGGCGGCCCGGCGACCGACACCGACCTGGCCACCTTGCTCCACGGCAAGGACACCTGGAACGTCGGCGATTGACAGGTAGCCCCACCGGCGCCCCCACCCAGGACGCCACGGACACCCCCGAGGACGCACGACACGGCACCCTTTACGGCGCCGGCGCCTATGCGATCTGGGGGGTGTTCCCTCTTTACTTTCACCTGCTGGCACCAGCCGGCGCTTGGGAGATCCTGGCCCACCGCATCCTGTGGACCCTGCTCTTCTGCGGCGCAGTGCTTGCCGTACGCCGCGATTTCGGCTGGTGCCGTTCGGTGTTCGGCAACCCCCGGATGCTGGGGGCAGTCACCCTGGCCGGATTGCTGTTGGCCGTCAACTGGACCATCTACGTGGCGGCAGTGGTGGCTCACCACGTCACCGAGGCGTCCCTGGGCTACTTCCTCAACCCGATCGTGACGGTGGCAATCGGCGTCGTCGTCCTGCGTGAAAGCCTCCGCCGGCTGCAATGGGTGGCTGTCGCGATCGGACTCGCGGCCGGGGCCTACCTCACCATCGACTTCGGACGCCCTCCGTGGATCGCGCTGGGCCTGGCCTTTTCGTTTGCCCTCTACGGCCTGATGAAGAAGCGCCTGGGCACCTCGCTGGGGGCGCTCCAGAGCCTGACCTCAGAGACAGCGATGTTGGTGCCGGTCGCCATAGCCGTCCTCGTGTGGGTTGGCGTCAGCGGTCAGACCACCTTCACCGTGAGCTCTCCGGCCCACCCTCTGCTGCTGGCCTCGGCCGGACTGGTGACCGCCGCGCCACTGCTGCTGTTCGGCGCCGCAGCCCGACGGGTACCACTGGTGACGATCGGCCTCCTGCAGTTCGTCACGCCGGTCCTGCAGCTGCTCTGCGGTGTTCTGCTCCTGGGCGAGACCATGACAACCAGTCGCTGGATCGGCTTCGGCATCGTATGGATCGCGCTGCTCGTGTTGACGTTTGACTCGATCCAGTCGGTTCGCACCCGTCGCCGGCTGGCCGACGCAGCGGAGGCCGCAGCAGTCTGAGGAGCGGCCCGAACTAGCCAGCGCGGTTGACGACGCTCCCGACCAGGTCCGACAGTGCGGTCACAGACTCGAGTGCTGGAGAGTGAGCCGGTAGCGCGCTGGCCAGCGGAGCGAGAAGCTCCTGCGCTTCCAGGGCAACAGTGTTCGTCAGCTCGCGTGCCTCGCCCATGGCAGAGTGCGCTCGCAGCAGGCCGAGCGCCTCGGCGTGCAGCTCGTCAACTCGCAAGTCGGCGTCGACGCTGAGCAGATACTTGAGACGATCATCGGCAGGATCGTTCGACTGGCGCACCAAGAGCACCGGAAGGGTCGCGACGCCCTCACGAAGGTCCGTGCCAGGCTCCTTGCCGGACTCACCTGACCCCGAAGAGATATCGAGCAGGTCGTCGGCGAGCTGAAAAGCGATACCAAGACGCTCGCCATACCGGCTCATGATGTCGACCGTCTCCGGCGGGCAGTCGCTGAACATCGCACCATATCGGGCAGCCGTCGCGATGAGCACTCCGGTCTTGTCCGCGAGCACGCCAAGGTAGTAGTCGATCGGGTCAACACCATCCGGCGCCGGACGGGCGTCGCGGATCTGCCCTGAGCACAGCCGCACGAACGTCTGCGCCTGGATCTTGACAGCTTCCGGCCCCAGCCCCGCAACAAGCTCGGAGGCCTTGCCGAAGAGCAGGTCGCCGACCAGGATCGCGTCCGAGTTGCCGTAGCGCGCGTTGGCGCTCACCACGCCGCGGCGCAGGTCGGCCTCGTCCATCACGTCGTCGTGGTACAGCGAGGCGAGGTGGGTCAGCTCCACGCCGGTCGCCGCCGTGACGACGTCATCATTGACCCCGGTGCCGAGCTCCGCAGCCAGCAGCGTGAGCATCGGCCGGAATCGCTTGCCTCCGGCCTCGGACAGATGCATCGAGGCCTGGGCGATGAAGGGATCCTCGTGGTCAACGACACTGCGCAGCAGCCCATCGACAGCCGCCAGCCCGCTCAGCAACCGTTCGGCCAGCTCCGGCGACGTGTTGGGAAGCCCCAGAGTGGGTGACACGACAGTCACCGAAGGAACAACGACGAGCGGGACGCGAGGTCCAGCAGCGGGCCGGGGACCACGCCGAGCACCAGTGTCATGAGGACGCCGAGCGAGACCGCTGAGGCGGTGAGGATGGACGGCGAGACCACCCGGACCGAGTCGCCTGCCGGCTCGGAGAAGTACATCAGCACGACTACCCGGACGTAGACGAAAGCGGCGATGGCGCTGGACAGCACACCGATGACTGCCAGAGGCGTCGCGCCGTGCCCGATCGCAGCCGAGAACACCGCGAACTTGGCAGTGAAGCCCGACGTCAGCGGGATGCCGGCGAAGGCCAGCAGCAGGAAGGCGAAGGCCCCGGCAACGACGGGGTGGTTCTTGCCCAGCCCGGCCCACTGCGACAGGTGAGTGGCTTCCGAGACACCGTCTCGGACCAGCGACACGATCGCGAACGCGGCGATCGTGCTGAAGCCGTACGCCACGACGTAGAACATCACCGCGGAGATGCCGACCTTGTCGAAAGCCAGCAAACCTGTCATCACGAATCCGGCATGCGCGATCGACGAGTAGGCGAGCAGTCGCTTGATGTCGGTCTGGGTGACCGAGAGGACAGCACCCACGACCATGGTCAGGATGGCGACGGCCCACAGCGCCGGCAACCAGTCCCAGCGACTGTCCGCGACCCCGACATAGATGAAACGCAGGATCGCGCCAAACGCGGCGACCTTGGTGCAGGCGGCCATGAAGCCGGTGACCGCAGTGGGCGCTCCCTGGTAGACGTCCGGCGTCCAGGAGTGGAACGGCACGGCGCCGATCTTGAAGAGCAGTCCGACCAGCACGAGCAGGATTCCGGGGATCAGCAGGCCGTCCATACCGGACTGCGTTCCGATGGCCTTGGAGATGACGCCAAGGTCCATGGAGCCGGCGTAGCCGAACAGCAGCGCCGAGCCGAACAGGAAGAAGGCCGACGAGAAAGCACCAAGCAGGAAGTACTTCAGGGACGCCTCCTGCGAAAGCAGACGGCGGCGGCTGGCCAGCCCGGAGAGGATGTACAGGGGAAGCGAAAGAACCTCCAGCGCCACGAACATCGTCAACAGGTCACCGGCCGCCGGGAAGAGCAACATCCCCCCGATGCACAACATCGTCAGGGGGAAGACCTCGGTGGTGGTCGCACCGGCGCGTACCGCGGCGCTCTCCTGCGCCGAACCAGGTGCCGCTGCGCCCTGCGCGGTGAACGCGTCAGCACCGACCCCGTCGAAACGCTCGGCCATGGCCAGCACGCTGAGGACGGACAGCACCAGGATCGTGCCCTGAAGGAACAGCGCCGGGCCGTCGATGACCACGGCGCCTGCGAGCGTGCTTCCCTGGTGCCCCACACCGAGACCAACCGCCACCAGCGCGGCGAGCAGGCCCACGAGCGCCACGCCCACCTGTGCGGCATACCGCGATGTCCTGGGTGCGAAAGCCTCCACGAGAACACCGATCATGGCGGCACCGAAGACGACCAACATCGGCAGGATCGCACCGTAGTTGATCTTGGTGGCGACGAACACGGTTGTCAGCCCGGACAGGGAGGCAATCACTTGACAGCTCCTTCAGCAGTACCGGCGTTCGTGGGCGCCGGGTCCGTGACCCCGACGTAGCTCAGTGTTCTGGCGACCGCGGGGTTGATCACGTCAAGCACCGGTTTGGGGTAGAACCCCAGGACGAGGAACGCGGCGATCAACGGGGCGACGACCCACTTCTCACGGTGGGACAGGTCGGGGGTGCCGACGGCCGACTCGGGCTTGGCCCCGGTCATCATCCGCTGGTACATGAGCAGCACATAAAGCGCGGCAAGAATGATGCCGACCGTGCCCAGGACCGCAGCGATCCGGTAACGCTGGAACGTACCCTGCAGGACGAGGAACTCCGAGATGAAGGAGTTCAGGCCAGGCAGGGCCAGTGCGGACATGCCGGAGAACAGGAACACGCCGGCGAGCACCGGAGTCACTCGCTGCCAGCCGCCGTAGTCCGGGATGCGCTTGCTGCCGCGACGCCTGATGAGCATCGCCGCCACCAGGAACAACGCCGCCGTGGTGAAACCGTGGTTGACCATGTAGAGCGCTGAGCCGGCGGTGCCGACCGAGGTCATGGCGAAGATGCCGAGCACGATGAAGCCGAAGTGGCTCACCGACGTGTAGGCGATCAGCCGCATGATGTCGGTCTGGCCGATCGCCAGCAACGCTCCGTAGAGGATCGAGATGACCGCCAGCACGATGATCACCGGCGTGGCCCACTTGCTGGCCTCGGGGAACATCTGCAGGCAGAAGCGGATCATCCCGTAGGTCCCGACCTTGTCGAGCACACCTACCAGAAGCACGGCCGTCGCCGGGCGAGCCTCGGTCGCCGCATCCGGGAGCCAGGTGTGAACCGGCCACATCGGCGCTTTGATGGCAAAGGCGAAGAAGAAACCAAGGAACATCAGCCGCCCGGCGGTCTGGCCGAGTGTGAGACCGGTCAGGTTCTTGACGAGGAAGCCCTCTGTGCCACCAGGACCGTAGTTGTAGAGCGCGATGACCGCCACGAGCATGACGAGCCCGCCGAGCAGGGAGTACAGCAAGAACTTGACTGCGGCGTACTGCCGGCGGGGACCGCCGAAGGAGCCGATCAGGAAGTAGACCGGGATAAGCATCGCCTCGAAGAAGACGTAGAACAAGAACACGTCGGTCGCGGCGAAGACACCGATCATGAACGTCTCAAGGACCAGCATGAGGGCGAAGTAGGTCTGCTGGCGCTTCCCGGCCTCGGGCACGTCATGCCAGGCAGCCAGCAGGCAGACGGGAACCAGGATCGCAGACATCACGATCAGGACGAGCGCGATACCGTCCACGCCGACGGCATAGCTCACGCCGAACGGCTTGATCCAGGGGTGCAGCTCCGAGAGCTGGAACTGCTGGGTGGAGCCCAGCTTGAACTGGAAGGCGGCGGCGACGGTGACGAGCAGGGCGACCACGGAGAACCCGAGTGCGATCTGGCGTGCCTTGCTTGCCAGGCTCGCGGGCAGGACGGCGACGACGAGCGCACCAACCAGCGGAATCAGGCCGATCGTGGTCAGCCACGGAAAGTTGGACATCACTGCACCACCCACACGGCACCGAGGATCACGACGACGCCAGCGAGCATCGTCAGGGCATACGTACGCACGAAGCCGTTCTGAATCCGGCGCACTCGCGCCGAGGTACCGCCGATGAGAGCAGCCAGACCGCCGACCGCCCCGTCAACACCCCTGTTGTCAAAGAAGACCAGCGAGCGGGTGAGGTGCAGACCGGGACGCATCAACAAGGCCTCGTTGACATCGTCCTGGTAGAGATCCCTGCGGGCAGCCCGGGTCAGCGGCGAACCCACCGGGGCCACCACCGGAACCTCAGCACGCCAGTACTGCAGCCCGGCCAGAACCACACCCGCAATGACGATCAGCAGCGTCACCATGATCAGCACCGAGGCGGCAATCACCGGCTCACCGCCAGGCGGAGGCCCGAAGACTGGCTCCAGCCAGTTCTGGATGGCATTGGTGGGGCCGAGAATCAGACCCAGGAAGGCCGATCCGATGGCGAGGATGATCATCGGGATGGTCATCCTCTTGGGGGACTCGTGGGGATGGGCATCCTTGGGCCAGCGCTTCCTGCCCTGAAAGGTCATGAAGAAGAGACGCGACATGTAGAAGGCGGTGATCCCCGCGCCGATCAGGGCGGCCGAGCCGAAGACCCATGGCCGCCAGCCCTCGCCGATGAACGCGGCCTCGATGATCTTGTCCTTGGAGAAGTACCCCGAGAACGGCGGGATTCCGAGGATCGACAGCCAGCCGATGCCGAAGGTGATCCAGGTGATCTTCATGGCAAGGGACAGGTGGCCGTAGCGGCGCATGTCGACCTGGTCGTTCATGCCATGCATGACCGAACCAGCGCCCAGGAACATCCCGGCCTTGAAGAACCCGTGGTTGAGCAGGTGGAAGATCGCGAAGACATAGCCAACCGGGCCGAGGCCGGCGGCGAGCATCATGTAGCCGATCTGGCTCATGGTCGAGGCAGCCAGCACCTTCTTGATGTCGTCCTTGGCGCAACCGACGATCGCCCCGAATATCAGGGTGATCGCACCGACGATGACCACGCAGGTCTGCGCTGTGGGGGTGCCCGCGAAGATGGGCTGGCTGCGCACCACGAGATAGACACCTGCGGTGACCATCGTCGCGGCGTGGATCAGCGCGGATACCGGCGTCGGACCGGCCATCGCGTCACCGAGCCAGCTCTGTAGCGGGAACTGCGCCGACTTGCCACAGGCGCCGAGCAGCAACATCAGGCCGATCGCCGTGAGCGCGCCCGTGTTTGCACCGGCGATCCCGGCGCTGACACCGGCGAAGGTGACCGAGCCGAACGTGACGAACATGAGCATGATCGCCACGGTGACGCCGAAGTCGCCGACCCTGTTGGCAAAGAATGCCTTGTTGGCCGCGGAGGCGTTGGCCGGGATCTGGTTCCAGAAACCGATCAGCAGGTATGACGCGAGGCCCACGCCCTCCCAGCCCACGTACAGCAGGAGGTAGGAGTCGGCCAGGACCAGCAGCAGCATGGCGGCAACGAACAGGTTGAGGTAGCCAAAGAACTTGCGCCGGTCCGGGTCGTGCTCCATGTAGCCCAGGGAGTAGACCAGGATCAGCGAGCCGACGAAGGTCACCAGCATCACGAAAGCCATCGACAGCGGGTCGATCAGCATGCCGGCGTCAAGCTGGAAGCTCCCGGCCGGGATCCACTTGTACAGGAACAGGTCCTCGGCACGCTGCCCGTCTGATCGGCCGAGCATCGACAGGAAGACCACCGCACCCAGGGCGAAGCTGGCCCAGGACAGCACCGTCGCCAGCAACGGCCCGAACCGGTTCGTCCGACGGCCGCCGAACAGGAGGATGGCCGAGCCCAGCAGCGGCAGGGCGACGAGCAGCCAAGCCAGCGTCGTCACGCCCGAAGCGGGATGTACGGCTTGCACGCTCGCCACTTGGCCAAGGCGAACAGCCGAAAGTTGCACCAGATGCATGTTTGTGCCCCTTACAGCTTCAACAGGTTGGCGTCGTCGACTGAGGCCGACCGGCGGGCGCGGAAGATGGCCATGATGATGGCCAGTCCGACGACGACCTCAGCCGCAGCAACGACCATGACGAACAGGGCGATCACCTGACCGTCCAGGGAACCGCGCATGCGTGCGAAGGTCACGAAAGCCAGGTTGGTCGCGTTGAGCATCAGCTCGACCCCCATGAAGACCACGATGGCGTTGCGGCGCACCATCACCGTGGCGGCGCCGATCGAGAACAGGACCGTCGACAGGTAGATGTAGTTGACCAGGCTCATCGGTTGGTCCCCTCCTCGATGTCGCGCGCGATAGCTCGCTCGGCCCCGGCGAAGGTCTCCGGGTCGGTGACCTGCTCGCGTGCGGTGAGCACCCGCGATACGGACGCCTCACTGGGCGTCCCGTCCGGCAACAAAGCCGGAGTGTCAACCGCGTTACGGCGGGCATAGACACCGGGAGCAGGCAGCCCGGCCAGGTTCTTGCCCAGCCGGAACCGTCGCTCGGACCACTGACGCTGGGTCGGCCGCGGGGTGAGGCGTTCGCGGTGGGCCAGGACCATGGCACCAAGAGCTGCCGTGATGAGCAGCGCGCTGGTGACCTCGAAGACCCAGACGTACTTGCCGAAGATCAGGTTTGCCACCCCGGTGATGTTGCCGTCCGCATTGGCCGCCTTGAGGCCGACGGGACCGGCGAAAGTCACCGAGCCGATCGCCGCGACGAGCACGACCCCCAGTCCAACAGCAAGCAGGAGTCCGGCGACCTTCTGGCCCTTGATGGTCTCGACCAGGGAGTCCGATGAGTCGACGCCGATCAGCATCAGGACGAAGAGGAACAACATCATGACAGCGCCCGTGTAGACGAAGATCTGCACGATCCCGAGGAAGTCAGCGTTCTGGGCGATGTAGAAGACGCCCAGGTTGATCATGACAAGCGCCATGCCCAGGGCGACGTGCACGGCCTTCTTGACAAAGATCAGGCCCAGGGCTGCGAGCACGCTGATTGGTGCCAGGACCCAGAAGAGGACTGCTTCACCACCGCTGGTCATCGCGTACTCGGCTCTGTTGATGTGGGATCGGTTGACTCAGCGGCTCGTGCCAGCTCAGCCTCGCGCGCGTCGGCCCACGCACGCTGCTCAGGCGTGGCTTTTGCGACCTTGCCCAGGTAGTAGTCGCGCTCCTGCATGCCGTCCACCATCGGGTGCGGCGCGGCGACCATGCCCTCCTGGACGGGCGCCAGGAGCTGGTGCTTCTCAAAGATCAGCTTGCCCCGGCTGTCGTCGGCCAGCTCGTAGACATTGGTCATTGTGAGAGCTCGGGTGGGACATGCCTCGATGCACAGGCCGCAGAAGATGCACCGCAGGTAGTTGATCTGGTAGACGCGCCCGTAGCGCTCACCGGGCGAGAACCGGCCGCCGCCTCCCTCGCTGTCATCGTTGCTGGCGCCCTCGACGTAGATCGCGTCGGCCGGACAGGCCCAGGCACACAGCTCACAGCCGACGCACTTCTCCAGGCCGTCCGGATGCCGGTTGAGCTGATGGCGACCGTGATAGCGCGGTTGGGTCGGACGCTTGACCTCCGGGTACTCCTCGGTCTCCAACGTGCGAAACATCGTCGCGAACGTGACGCCGAAGCCGGCGACGGGGGCGAACAGACTCGAAAGGAAGCTCGCCTTCTTATCGTCAGCCACGGGGGTTCTCCTGATCGGTCAGTTCCGGGTGAGCAGCCTCTGTCTGGTCAGCCGAGCCGGCCAGGGATCGCGCACCCTGCAGGCTCGGCTCCCGCAGGCGCTGGCCGGGCAGTGGCGGAATCGGGTAACCCCCGGCGAACGGGTCGATCTCCTCCGGGCGCTCTGCGGGGACCCTGGCGGCATCGTGCCTGTCCTGCCAGACCCACGCGACGGGAAGGGCAATGGCGGCGAACACGCCGACCACGATGATGGCCGCCGTCCTGGTGTTCTCACCGAAGAAGGCCAGCTGGGCACCCTTGATGAAAGCCACCGCCACGACCCAGAGCAGGGTCACCGGGATGAGGAACTTCCAGCCGAAACGCATGAACTGGTCGTAGCGCACCCGCGGCAGCGAGCCGCGCAGCCAGACGAAGAAGAACATGAAGCTCCACAGCTTGATGACGAACCACAACAGCCCCCACCAGCCCTGGTTGAACATGCCGTCGTTGATGGCCGCGATGCCCGGAGGCGCCTGCCAACCGCCCAGGAACATGGTGGTCGCCAGCGCGGAGACGGTGAACATGTTGACGTACTCACCCAGGAAGAACATCGCGAACTTCAGCGAGCTGTATTCCGTGTGGAAACCACCGGTGAGCTCGCCCTCGCCCTCGGCCAGGTCGAAGGGCAGCCGGTTGGTCTCGCCGACCATCGTCACGACATACACGGCGAAGGAGAAAGAGGCCGAGACGACGAACCACAGGCTCGTCTGCGACGCGACGATCTGCGAGGTCGACATCGAGCCGCTGTACATGAAGACGGTCACCAGCGACAGGCCCATGGCGATCTCGTAGGAGATGATCTGGGCCGTAGACCGCAGCCCACCCAGCAGGGGGTAGGTGGAGCCTGACGACCAGCCGGCCAGGATGATCCCGTAGACACCGACCCCGGCAACGGCCAGCACCAGCAGCACTGCGACCGGCGTGTCGGTCAGCTGCAACGGTGTCCGGTGACCGAACATGCTGACCATCGGCCCCATCGGGATGATCGCGAAGGACACGAACGCCATGGCGCCGGCGATGACCGGCGCGAGCAGGAAGATCACCCTGTCGGCGTTCTTGGGGATCAGGTCTTCCTTCAGCGCCAGCTTCATCCCGTCCGCGAGGGTCTGCAGCAGACCGAACGGTCCGGTGCGGTTCGGTCCGGGGCGCTGCTGCATGCGGCCGATGACCCGGCGCTCGAACCAGATGACGAGCAGGGTGTTGATCATCAGGAAGACAAAGATGAACAGCGCCTTGACCAGCGAGAGCCACCACGGGGTGTCGCTGAAGTCCGCTATCGGGTTGTCCGTACTGGTGACCAGCGAAGCGACCAGGCTCATGCGGCACCGCCCTTGGTCAGGGATACCGCGGTGCCGGCATCGACGCCAAGCGTCGAACGCACCGCGGATCCAGGAGAGTTGGTTGGCAGCCAGATGACGTGGTCAGCCATGTCCCTGATGCGGACCGGGACAGTGATTGCACCGAGGCCGGCACTGACGCGCACCGTGTCGCCCTCGGCCAGGCCGAACGACGCGGCAGTCTTGGTCGACAGCAGGGCTTGGGCCTTGGGGGCTGTGCCGGCCAGGAACGGCTCACCGTCCTGCATCCGGCCGGAGTCCAGCAGATGATGCCAGGTGGCCAGCGTGGCCTGACCTGCCTGCGGTGACGGCACCGCAACCGCCTCGACCGTCGGCGCAGCAGCGCGAGCACCGGTCCACGGCCCGAGGGCCCGCATGCCAGCGCGGGTTGCCGACAGCGTGCGGACTCCGAGGGACTCGCCCATCTCGGCGGCCAGCAGATCCACGACCCGGTGGTCACTCATCGCGTTGGTCGTCAGCGCAGCCTCGAAGGACCGGACCCGGCCCTCCCAGCTGACGAAGGTGCCGGCCTTCTCCTGGTGGGCCGCCACGGGCAGA
>Ga0208716_1000314_pt1 | contig 20661 bp, 16 predicted proteins | sample NGESurdeep092012_8_FD_184482 | JGI IMG/M metagenome (GOLD analysis project Ga0208716, IMG submission 184482) | Arctic peat soil microbial communities from Barrow, Alaska - NGEE Surface sample 415-3 deep-092012 (SPAdes) | ecosystem: Environmental > Terrestrial > Soil > Wetlands > Peat ...
TGAGCCGGATCGCCGAGTCCCTGTACTGGCTGGGCCGGCATGTGGAACGGGCGGACTGCACGGCGCGCATCCTGGACACCTACCTGCACCTGCTGCCCGCCGGTTCCTGGCAGGCGGACCACCTGGTGATCCGGTCGCTGCTGGACTCGATGGGTCTGTCCGACGACGAGACCGTCGGCGTCGGGCACCAGGCCGATTCCGGACAGCTGGTCCGCACCCTGGTCTTCGACGGGGAGAAGGCCTCGTCGGTGGCCGGCGCGCTGACCGCGGCCCGGGAGAACGCCAGGGGCGTGCGCGACGCGATCCCGCTGGACGTCTGGGAATGCCTGAACGTCACCTGGCACGGTCTTCGTACCAGGGCAGCCAACGGTGCGGGCCCGCACGTCTTCCTGCGCTGGGTGGGTGAACGGTGCGCCATCGCCAACGGCCTGGTGTCCGAGGTGATGAGCCACGACGAAGGCTGGCACTTCCTCATCGTCGGCCGGTCGCTGGAGCGCGCGGACATGACGATCCGGCTGCTGGCGGCCGCCGAATCGGAGACCGGGTCGGTCCCGCCCTGGCGGGCGCTGGTCAGTGCCTGCGGCGGCTGGGAACCCTACGTCCGCTCCTACGGCGGGTCGATCGGGCAGCGCACCGCCACCGAATTCGTGCTGATGGACCGGCAGTTCCCGCGGTCCGTGCTGCGCGCGCTCACCGCCGCGGAAACGTGCTTGGCCGAACTCGAGGCGGTCGGGGCATCGCAGTATCGCGACCCGCGCCGGGACCCGTCATCGGCCCGCCGGATCGTCGGCCGCACCAGGACCAGCCTGGATTACCGGACCGGCACCGAACTGGTCGCGGACCGCGCATCGCTGCTGTCCAGCCTGCAGCGCACCGTGAACAGCGCACACAACGCCGTCACCAAGTCGTTCTTCCGCCGCGAGGACGCCGTCACCTGGGCGAACATCGGCGCGGACGGCGGCGCGGCATGACCATCACCCCGATCCCGGAGATCTGGCGGCTGCTCATCGTGCACCGCACCGTGCTGACCTATCCGGACACCGTCACCACGTCCTACAACGAGGTCCGCATGCAACCCGCCGACGAGCCCGGTCAGGCGGTGCTGTCAGCGCGGCTGGAGATCGACCCGTTCGAGGGGGTGCTGCCCTATCTGGATTACTTCGGCACCCGGGTGTCCGCCTTCGACATCCACCGGCCGCACCGGCATCTCGCGGTCACCGCGACCACCACGGTCGAGACGTTCCCGACGGTGGCGGCCGGTGGCCTCGCCAACGGCAACAGCTGGGCACCCACCGCCGAGCCGATGAGCTGGGCCGAGCTGGCCGGGTCCGACTGCTACGACCGCTTCGAGGAGTTCCTCACCCCGACCCCGCTGACCGCTCTCGACGACGAGCTGAGCGGCATCTCGGCCGAGATGAAGGCAGAGTCCGCGACGCCCGCGGACGCCGCGCGCACGGTGTGCGAATGGGTACACCAGACACTCACCTACGAGGTCGGCGCGACCGGGGTGCACACCTCTGCAGTTGAGGCGTACCTCGCGAGAAGAGGTGTGTGCCAAGATATCTCGCATCTTGCCATCGGCCTGCTCCGGGAGATGGGGGTGCCAACCCGGTACGTCTCCGGCTACCTGCACCCCGACGACACCGCCGAGATCGGCAAGGCCGTCGCCGGCGAGTCGCACTCCTGGATCGAATGGTGGGACGGCTCCTGGAACCGGTTCGACCCGACCAACCTCACCGCCCCGGGCCAGGCCCACGTCCTGGTCGGCCGCGGTCGCGACTACCTGGACGTGCCACCCGTGAAGGGCGTCTACGCGGGCCCGGACGCCACCGGCAACGAGGTGACAGTGCGCGTCACCCGGCTGCGCTGAACACGCTGAGCAACCTGCCTTGCCCTCCCCTCCCACCGTCGCGCCACGGCGGGGCCGCCCATCCGCGACGCCCGTCCGCGGCGCCCGTCCGCGTTCCGACGAGTCGGACCGGTGCTTCTCCGCGCGTGTATGCCGGTGCGTCCGGTTGCACCTAGGCTGAGGCGGGACACTCGGCCGTGTCTTCGCAGTGATCTGCGCCACGTGAAGTTCACTTAACATCGGCGGCACGGATGGCGGCGCGATGCCCGCGCCACAGCACACCACCTGTTATCGGACTGTCAAGGAGGACGCCCCATGACCACCACCCTGACCGAACGAGCGCAGTCGTTCGGCCACTTGTTCGTGGAGAGGGTGGCGAAGACACCGAACGGCGAGGCCTACCGCTACCTCGTCGGCGGAGAGTGGCATTCGTTGACCTGGACCCAGACCAAGGACCGGGTGTTCCGGATCGCCGCTGGGTTGATCGATCTCGGCGTCCAGCCGCAGCAGCGGGTTGCGATCGCTGCCACCACCCGTATCGAGTGGATCCTCGCGGACCTGGCGACGATGTGCGCCGGCGGCGCGACCACCAGCGTCTACCCGTCGACCGCGGCTCCGGACATCGCATTCATCCTCGGCGATTCCGAATCGGTGGTGGTGTTCGCCGAGAACGAGGCGCAGGCCGAAAAGGTCCGCGGCGCCGACCTTCCGGCGTTGCTGGCCATCGTGCTGTTCGACGGCCCGGCAGCGCAGGATGCGGCAGGGTCGAGAGTGCCCACGCTGACCCTCGACGAGTTGATGGCCAGGGGCAAGGAGCGCCTCGCCGCCGAACCCGATGTGGTCGACAAGCGCCTGGCCGGAACCAACCCGGAGGATCTGGCCACCCTGATCTACACCTCGGGCACCACCGGCCGGCCCAAGGGCGTCCGCCTGGTGCACGCCAACTGGACCTACGAGGGCTCGGCCGTCGCGGCCCTGAACATCCTGACCCCGCAGGACGTGCAGTACCTGTGGCTCCCGATGTCCCACGTGCTGGGCAAGGTGCTGTCCGCAGTGCAGTTCGAGCTCGGGTTCAGCACGGCGGTGGACGGCGATCTGACCAAGATCGTGGAGAACCTGGCCGTGATAAAGCCGACCTTCATGGGCGGCGCACCCCGCATTTTCGAGAAGGTGCACACCAAGGTCACCCTGACGGCCCGAGGGCACGGCGGGATCAAGGCGAAGATCTTCGATTGGGCGATCGGGGTCGGCACAAAGGCCTCCCGGGTGCGCCAGGAACGCAAACCGGTCCCCCGGCTGCTCGCCGCGCAGTTGGCCGTCGCCGACCGACTGGTGCTGAGCACCATCCGGGAGCGCCTCGGTGGCCGGATACGGTTCTTCGTCTCAGGGTCGGCGGCATTGTCCCGCGACGTCGCGGAATGGTTCGACGCCTGCGGGATGATCATCCTCGAGGGTTACGGCCTCACCGAGTGCAGCGCGGCGGCGGCCGTCAACCTGCCCGCCGACACCCGGATCGGCACCGTCGGCCCGGCGCTGCCCGGTTCGGAGTTCAAGATCGCCCCGGACGGCGAGATCCTGCTGCGCGGCGGCGGCGTGATGCGGGGGTATCACCACAACCCGCAGGCAACGGCCGAGGTGCTCACCGAGGACGGCTGGTTGCGCACCGGGGACATCGGCGAACTGGTCGACGGCTACCTCAAGGTGACCGACCGCAAGAAGGACCTGATCAAGACCTCCGGCGGAAAGTACGTGGCACCGCAGAAACTGGAAGTGATCTTCATGGCGGTGTGCCCGTACGCCAGTCAGATCGTCGTGCACGGCGAGGGCCGCAAGTTCGTGTCCGCGCTGATCACGCTGGATCCGGAGCTGATCGTGCAATGGGGCGGGGAGAACGGGCTTGCGGGCAAGACCGCCACCGAGCTGGCCACCGAACCGGCCGTCATCGAGATGATCGGCGGCTATGTCGACACCCTGAACTCCCGGGTGGAGCGGTGGGAAACGGTGAAGAAGTTCGTCGTCCTGCCGCGCGACCTCAGCGTGGAGGAGGGCGACCTCACACCGTCGATGAAGGTGCGGCGCAAGGTGGTCGAGCGCAAGCACATGGGCGAGCTGGACAAGCTGTACGTCGACTGACGGGAGGTCGCAGCAGATCGATCTGCGGTCGGACAGATTCGTTTGCTCAGGCGACGTACTGCTCGAACGCCATCTGGAAGTCGCCGTACCCGTCCCAGACCTCCAATGGGGGCCCGACGGTGTTCCCGATGATCACCAGGTCACCCGGGATGAAGGTGTCGTAGAACCACTTCGCCGCATCCGTCGACACATTGACGCAACCATGCGAGACGTTCTCGTAGCCCTGTGAGTCCACCGACCACGGAGCGGCGTGCACGAACTCACCCGAGTCCGATATCCGGGTTGCCCAGGCGACCTCGGTGCGGTACGAGCCCGCGCCGGTGAGCCCCCAGGTGCGACTGTCCATGATCTTGGTCTCGTACTTCTCCGCCACCACGTGCACACCGTTGTACGTGGGGTACTGGTCACGGCCCATCGACACCGGGATCGTGTTGATCACCTGGCCGTCCTGGGTCACGACCATGGTGTGCGTGTTGTCGTCGATCTCGGCCACCATCGACCGGCCCACGGCGAACCCGAACGACATGTCCGCCTGGCCGTAGGTGCCGTTGCCGAGGTTCTTGCCGTAGGTCTTGACGGCCACCGCGACGGTGGTCCCCGGCTGCCAGTAGCTGGCCGGCCGCCACCGGACCTCCCGGTCGCTGATCCACCGGAACCCGCCGGCCTGCGCGGGGGCCGTCGTCACCGTGATGGCCTGCTGGGCCGCGGCATGATCGGCGACCGGCTCGTCGAAGAAGACCGAGATCGGTTGACCGATACCGACTGTCATCCCGTCACTCGGGAACGAGCTGGCCGCGGTCAGGTTGCCCGGGACAACGGTGGTGAACGTCGTCTGCGACTGGCTGACGGCGCCGGCCACGTTGCGGGCGTCGGCTGCGACCGTGTAAGTCGTTCCGTACCCCAGCTCGACGGCGGCCGTCCAGGACAGCCCGTCCGGCGCGAGTGTGCCGGGCACTTCTTCGCCGCCGGGGTTGCTCACTCGGACTGAACTGAGCGTCCCGCCGCCGACCGCGACCGAGATGGGAGCGAGCGGATCGACCCCGGTCGTGCCGTCCGCGGGTGTCGGCGAGATGACCGCAGCGGGCGGCGGAGGTGGGGGCGGCGGCGAGGTCGCCGATGTAACAGCCATGGAGTCGAGAACTGTTGCGGTATCACTCCCGGGAACCTGGCCGGGTGCCGGGGCCACCGCGTCGCTCTGCGCCGACTGGGCCAGTGCTCCGAGCGAGGACTGACCAGCGGGCCCGCTGCAGCCGGCCACCACGAGCGCGACGACCGTCACTGCCAGCACCAACGAACACCGAACGCCGCGGCTGCGGTTCATGGCCCACCCCCGGTCTCGACTCTCAGCTCAGTGTGCCCATCGCTCGCGCCGATGCCGACGACATTTCACCATTTGTCGGCCGACCGTCACGATTTTGTGACCTGCACCGTCAGTGGCCAGGATCGGATGTTGTTCGGGGGTTGCCGGGTTCCAGATGGGGAAGGATGGCGAAGGCGACTGTGTGCGCTGTGGAGCCGATACCGCTGTTGTATCGGCGACTGTTGTATCGGCGACGAGTGCAACGCAGCGAGGCGCCATCTGGGCCCGGCAGACCCTGGACGAATATCCGGTCCTGACCGCTAGGGACCTCACGCGGGCCGCCGCTACCCTGAACGGAGATGCCCGACGAGCGTCGTGACCGCACGAGGAGCCGCGCGTGGCCGTCCAGTCGACCGGGTCGCGCGCCGCTCCCGGCAGGACGACCACTGGTCCGGACAGGACGACTGCTCGGGATCCCCTCGTTGCACAGGACGCCGCAACCGCCCGTGCGCTGGCGATGCTGGGCCTCGCCGCCCTGGGCGGCGCCGCGATCCTGATCGGCGTCCTGCACCTGCTGCCCCTGACCGCGGGGATCTCCTCGGTCCGGCAGACCATCAGCAAGTACGCGCTCACCGACGTGGGCTGGATGTTCAACGCTGCCGTGATCGCCACCGCTGCATCCTCAGGCGCCGTCTTCTTCGCCCTGCTGCTGACCCGGCAGGCGACCTGGCGGTCGATCGGCCTGCTGTTCGGCGGGCTGTGGGTGGCGGGGTTGCTGGTGATCGTGGCGTTCCCGAAACACAACTGGGCGATCGGGCCGAGCATGGATGGCCAGGTCCACCGGATCGCCAGCGTGGTGGCATTCCTCAGCCTGCCGATCGGGGTCATGCTGCTGACCCGCCGCCGTGCCGGGACGGCGGGACGGAGGAGCGCTCGGGCAACGTTCTGGCTGGGCGCGGCGTCGCTGGCCTGGTTGAGCCCGCTGATCGTCGCCATGCTGATGGCGCCGAGGACCGGGACGCCGTGGTTCCGCGCGATCCCGCTCGGCCTGATCGAGCGGGGCCTGGTGATCACCGAGGTGTCCGCGGTCGTCGCGCTGGCGCTGTGGGTGCTGGCCGCAACCAGCCGCGGTGTTCCCGCCGTCAGCCCGCGCGTCGTGGCGGAGCGGTCGACAGCGCGGTCGAGTGATCCGGGGCCGGTCGTCCCCGCGTCGCGGCGGCCAGCCGGCTGATCGCGGCCGGCCCCACCCGGCAGCAGCCGCCGACCAGCGCAGCGCCTGCTGCGATCCACTCGGCGGCGTGCTCCGGCCCGAAAGTGCTTGTCCCCGACCAGCACCGGCGGTCGGCGTCCCAACGCTCGCCGCTGTTCGGGTACACCACACCGGGTTTCCCGGACTGCTGCACCGCCAGCTGGACCAGGCCGAGCGCCTCGTCGGCGTCGCAGCAGTTGACGCCGACCGCGATGATCTCGTCGACGTCGGCGGCCATCGCGAACGCCTCCGAGGCCGGCTCGCCCGCCCTGGTCCGCCCGCCGGCGCAGGTCAGCGACAGCCAGGCCGACATGCCGGTGCCGCGCACCTCCTCCAGGAGCGCCTCCACCTCGGCCAGGCACGGGATGGTCTCGATCGCCAGCACGTCGGCGCCAGCACCGGCCAGCACCTGCAGCCGGGGCCGGTGCCAGGCGCGCAGCTCGGCCACGGACAGCCCGTAGTCGCCGCGGTATTCCGAGCCGTCGGCCAGCGCCGCGCCGTACGGTCCCACCGAGGCCGCAATCCACCGCCCGCCGACTCCGTCCGCGGGGCCGGTTGCATGGCCGGTTGCCTGTGCAGCGGCGGTCCGGGCCAACGCCACCGACCGGCGGAGCGCGTCCGCCGTTGCCGCCCGGTCCAGCCCGAGCGCAGCGAACCCGTCGAATGACGCCTGGTACGACGAGGTGATGGCGACCTGAGCACCGGCCTCGAAGTACTCCCGGTGCGCCGCGGTGATCGCGCCGGGGTCATCCAGCAGCAGCCTGGCGGACCACAGCGCGGACGTCAGGTCGTGCCCGTGTGCGTCCAGCAGGGTCGCCAGTCCACCGTCCAGCACGACCGGGCCGGACGCCAGCCGCTGAGCCAGCGTCACGTCCGCGGGTGGGTGATCGGCGGTGGTGCTCACCGCGGCCACCCTACTCGGCGGGGCGCCTGCGGATCGTCGTCACCGAGGTGCCGTCACGGGATGAGAATGGCGCGCCCCCGCACCCGGCCGTTGTCCAGATCGTCGATCGCCTGCTGGAAATCGTCGAGCGGGTATTTCGTGGTGTGCAGGGCGACTTTGCCCTGAGCGGCGAGCACCATCAGCTCGGACAGGTCGGTGTACGAGCCGACCAGGTTTCCGATGAAGTTGATCTCGGTGGAGATGATGTCGATGGTCGGGACGTTGATGTTCTCGCCGTAGCCGACGACGTAGTAGTTCCCGGCCCGCCGCAGCATCCGCACACCCTCGTCGGTCGCGCCGCCCTCACCGACGAAATCGATCACCGCCTCCGCCCCGTGCCCACCGGTGAGGTCGAGCAGCGCATCGACGTGCGACCCGTCGGCGTCCGAGAGAAGGGTGTGGTCCGCGCCCAGCTCACCGGCCATGGCCAGCGCATCGGGGTTGCGATCGGTCACCACCAGGGTGGCTCCGCTGATCGCCTTGAACACCTGGATCCCGATGTGCCCGAGACCGCCGGAGCCGATCATCACCGCGACCTCACCGGGACGCAGCTCCCGTGCCGCTTTCGCCACCGCGTGGTAGGCGGTGAGCCCGGCGTCCGCGAGCGCGGCGACGTCGGCGGGTTCCAGCGAGTCGTCCAATTTGACGACGCTGCGGTAGGAGGTCCTCAGGTATTCGGCATACCCTCCGTTGGTGTCGATGCCGGGGAAAGCGCTGTTGGTGCAGTGCACGTCGTCACCGGCCCGGCAGGCGGCGCACTGCCCGCAGGTGGCCAGCGGGTGCAGGATCACCTTGTCACCGGGCGCCACGCTGGTCACCGCGTCGCCGACGGCGTGCACCCAGCCGGCGTTCTCGTGGCCGATCGTGTAGGGCAATGCCACCCCGGATTTCTCGGCCCATTGGCCTTCCAGGATGTGCAGGTCGGTCCGGCACACCCCGGCGCCGCCGATCCGGACGATGACGTCAAGCGGGCCGCTCAACTCCGGCTCCGGGATGTCCTTCATCTCCAGGTTCTTGTGGTACTCGACGACCTGCACCGCTCTCATCGCGCTCTCCCCAGTATTGGATTCGAGGTGTATCGGAGTTGTGTTCGACGGTCAACGGATAACTGTGCGGGTGGCAGCGGCCACCCTGTCCTGCCGGATGACCGGGTGCCGGGCGACGGCAGGGACACCCCGGTCGGTACCCAGACTCTCGTGCCCGCGAGGGCGTTGATCGGCTGCGGCGGCCGAATACCGGGTCCGCAGCAGCCCGCGGCAGAAGTGCGCGTTGCCGTCGATCGAGATCCGGACCGCCTTGGCGAAGCGCAGTTTCAGCGGGATCGCCTCAGGCGTCCAGGCCGCCCCGAACTCGTCGACCATGACGAGATCGTCAGGATCGCTGGGCAACCCCAGGTCGGCCCGGCGGCGGCGCAGGCCGTCGGACGGCCGGCCGGCGGGCAGGTCGGCGATCCGCAGCGAGCCGAGATCCTCGACGGTCCAATGGTGCTCGCGCACCATGATCGTGCAGACCCGCTCGATGAACGCGGTGTGCGCCTTCACCCGGAAGGTCCGGCGCAGTGCGTCCAGTTCGCCGGCCGCCTCCCCCGGATAGGTTCCGGCGAAGCCGAGACCGGCGGCGACGCCGCGGTTGATGCGGTCGGCGTCGTGGTGGTCCTCCAGCGTCACCGTCACGTCCTGGACCCAGTCGATTGCGGACAACGCGTCCTGCGCGTCGGACACCATCAGGTAGGCGAAGCTCGGTGAGCAGAACGCGGTGGGCAACCGGAGCCGCACCGCCACCCGGCGCCCGTCGACCCGTTGTTCGGTGACGAACCCGAGGTCGGTGATCGGTTCGTCCAGCTCCGGGTCGATCACCGTGACGAGGGCCGCGGCGACCTGGTCCGCGCGCTCCTCGGACGGGGTGGTCGCCCGGAGATCGCTGACGGCAATACTCGCATTCCGTTGCTCCTGCGGAGCAGTGTCGTTCATTCCGAACCGATCGGTCCCGGTGAGGACGACGACGCCATGGCCGGCTCCCGCAGTTGCAGCCCCTCCGGCACCTTGATGTGCGGGTACAGGCTGACCGCGTTCAGGCCGAGGATCTTCTTCTTCTGGTCGGTGGTGATGGGCTTGTACTCGCCCTGCATGTCCTCCGGGATCTGAAAGTCGACGAACTTCTCGATCAGCCACTTCGGCTGCCACAGCGCGTAATCGGAGCTGAACAGGATCCGGTCCTCGCCGATCCAGTACAGCAACTCGCCGATGATCTGCGCCCAGTAGCGCGGCCGGGTGTGGATGAAGGGGATCGCCACCGCGAGCCCGCCGTAGACGTTCGATTCCTGGGTCGCGATCCAGCAGAAGTCCTCCAGCCTGGGCAGCCCGACGTGTTCCACGATGAAGTTCAGATCCGGGAAATCCGTTGCGCAGTGGTCGATGTCGCTGACATCGAAGGCGTCGCGGTCCAGCGGCTTGATGGTCGGGCCCTTGTGCACGTGGATGTTCTTGATGCCCAGTTCCTGGCACTTCTCCAGGTAGCTGTAGGCCCACGGGTCACTCAGCTTGTAGCCGCGGCTGTCCCCGTGCCACTCCGCGGTGTACAGCTTCACCCCCTTGAGGTGGTACTTGGCCGCGTCCTCCTCCAGCTGGCGCAGCCCGACCTCGCCGTTGCGCGGATCGAAGTTGTGGTTGTAGGTCAGCCGGTCGGGATTGCGCTGCGCCATGTCCCAGGCCAGCGGGCGGCTGAAACCGTTGACGTAGAAGTCGTTCAGCGCCGCTGGGTTGAAGATCGCATGGTCGGCGTACCCGTTGTCGAAGATGTCCGTCATGAATTGTTCTTCGGAATACTTCTTGTATTTCTCCAGCGTCCAGACGTATTCCTCGGGCGAGAGGTTCTTGTGGTAGTCGTAGAAACACTCGATGAATTGCGCGCCGTGCACATTCTTCTGATTCTCGTCCGACGCGTCCCACATGTGCAGGTGCGCATCGACGATGAAGTAATTCTCCCCGTCCTTCGAGTACATGATGATCTCCCTCTCGCGCGCCTGTGCGATGCGGTCCGCCTGTTCGGTGTTGCTCATTGAACGCACGTCCCGCCGACGATCCAAGGGTTGTCTCAATCTAAGACAAACGGTCCGCCCGGCGCCCCGCGTCAGCCGGTGTAGCCTGCGATGGGTTGGCCGGCAAGGAGGCAAGGGTGCCCTCTGAAGAGCCTCTCGTCCTCCTGGACCGAGAGCGCTACGGGCTGCCCGGGCGAAGCGCTGGCGGCACCGTCCGCAGTGTGATCAGAGCATCCTGGGCTCGCTGCCAGCATTGGGGTCTGCCGATCGAGGACCTCGACGTGCCGTTCACCAGCGACTACGACGTCGATTCCCGGTTGACCCGGTCCGCCGGTCCGGTGCTCACCGCACTGCAGTCGACCGTGGCGGACGAGCCGATCAGCATCATCCTGTCCGACGACACCGGGCTGGTGGTATCGCGCAGCTGCAACGACACCCGGATCGTCAAGTCCCTGGACAGGGTGGCCCTCGCCCCCGGGTCGAACTACTCCGAGCCGGCCGTCGGCACCAACGGGTTCGGCCTGGCGCTGGCCGCGAACCGTCCCGGGCTTGTCGCCGGCGACGAGCACTACAACGCCAGGCTCGCCGGGTACACGTGCGCGGGCGCACCGATCCACGACCCGGTGACCGGCGAGGTGATGGGCGCGCTCAGCCTGACCACCTGGTCGGACCGGCGCAACGACCTACTGCTGGCACTGGCCGTGCAGACCGCGATGAACATCGAGGCGCAGCTGGCCGGCGGCTCGGTGGCCCGCTCGGTGTACGAACTCGACGGGTACTTGCAGGCCATCGCCCAGCGGCCGCGCATCCCGGTGCCCAGCGGCGCACGCTTCCGGCTCTCCCGCTTCGAGGTCATCGAGCGGGACGCCATTGTTGCGGCCCTGGAGCGCAGCGGTGGCGCGGTCACCGAGGCGGGCGAAGATCTCGGGTTTTCCCGGGCGACGATGTACCGCAAGATCAAGCGATACGGCATTCGCGCCGAGCGCGCTAAATCCGTTTAGGCGCGCGCGTTTTCGGCCGCCATTCTCAGATTGAGAATGGCCCGGCCCGCTGCATGGCCCTGATCTAGCGTGGGAACAGAGCCGCCACCACGTCCCCACGACAGGAGAAACCATGGCACCGACCGTCCGCACCGTGATCAGCCCAGGACGCTACGTCCAGGGCAAGGGAGCCATCCATCAGCTCGGCGAGTTCGTCAAGCAGCTCGGGTCGACCCCGCTGCTGGTCGCCGACGACCTGGTGTGGGGCTTCGTCGGTCACGATGTCGAGACATCACTGAAAGACGCCGATCTGCCGCTGCACCGGGAGAAGTTCAACGGGATCCCCAGCGCCAAGGAGGTCGACCGGCTCGTCGAGGTGATCAAGAAGACGAAGGCCGACATCGCCATCGCGGTCGGCGGTGGCAGCACCATCGACGCCGTCAAGGCCGCCGGCTTCCTGGCCGGCATCCGGTGGGCGAACTGCCCGACGGTGGCGTCCACCGACGCGCCGTGCAGCGCGCTGTCGGTGATCTACACCGAGACCGGGGAGTTCGAGGAGTACCGGTTCTTCCCGAGGAACCCCGATCTCGTGCTGGTCGACTCGCAGATCGTGGCCAACGCCCCGGTCGCCCTGCTGATCGCCGGCGTCGGTGACGCCCTGGCGACCTGGCTGGAAGCCAGGGCGACCTCCCGCTCGAACTCCAAGACGATGGCAGGCGGACTGCCGACCGTGACCGGGACCGCGCTGGCCAAGCTCAGCTGGGAAGTGCTGTGGGAGAACGCCCTGCTGGCGATCGACGCGGTCAAGGACCATCAGGTGACGCCGGCCGTGGAGAAGGTCATCGAGGCGAACACCCTGCTGTCCGGGCTGGGATTCGAGTCCGGCGGGCTGGCCGCCGCACACGCCATCCACAACGGGCTGACCGCGGTGCCGCAGACCCACGGGCTGGCGCACGGCCAGAAGGTCAACATCGGGTCGGTGACGCAGCTGGTCCTGGAGGGCGCCCCGACCAGCGACATCCGTGACTTCATCGAGTTCACCACCAGGGTCGGGTTGCCCAACACGCTCACCGAGGTGGGTCTGCGCGCCGACGACCGCGAATCGCTGAAGAAGGTCGCCGACGCCGCGACCGTCGCCGGGGAGACCATCCACTCGATGCCGTTCGAGGTCAGCAGCGAGGATGTGGCCAGCGCGCTGGCCACCATCGAACGGTATGCAGGGAACGTCAGGGAGCAGGCGCACCTGCCGGCCCCGGTGCCGTACGTGGCGCACCACTGACGCTCCCACCCGACCGGACCGGCCGAGAGGCCGGTCCGAGTCAACGACGGGCAGCCGAGTTCGCGGCGACACTCGACTCGGCCTGCCGGCCGAAATCGCGACGGGAGGTCCAGCAGAGCAGCCAGGCCAACGCCAGCCCGACGAGCGCCACGAAGATCATCATCACCGTGACGTACAGGTAGCCGTGCAGCCGCGGATCCAGGAACGGGTACGGGTACCAGTCGACGATCGGCCCGCGGATCAACGCGTAGGCGCCGTAGGCGACCGGATAGACCAGGAAGATCAACCCCTGCCGGAAGGACAGCGGCCGGACCGACCGATCGACCAGCCAGTCGATGACGATGAACAGCGGAAACAGGTAGTGCAGCACGGAATTCACCCACGGGATGGGGGTCTGCACATCGGCACCGCTGAGCAGCAGGCTGAAGATCATCCCGGTGATCCCCATGTACAGCGTGGCGGCGCCGCGGAGCTGGCTGAGCCACACGCTCGACCTGGCCGCCGGGCCGGCCAGCGCGGCGATCGTCACCGCGACGACGCCGATGACGTTGGACTGGATCGTGAAGAAGCTGAAGAAGTTCACCACGCTGTTGCCGATGCTGACGGTGTTGGCCAGCTGGGTGATGATCGCGGCGACCACCGCGGCTGCCATCGCCAGCCGCAGCACGCTGCCGATGGTGCGCGCCGTCATCGGTCGGCCCGCCCGGTCATCATGGCGCCCGCGGATCGACACGGCGATCGGTGCTGCGTGATCAACATCGTCCCGGTGATCACCATGGCGCCGATCGTAAGCTGACGGACGACTAGGGTGACCGGGCGCGCCGCAGTCGATATCAGGCCGATATCAGGCTTCGGCCGATACAAGCTGTGCTGCGCGCACACCGATCACAGCGGAGGTCCGGCATGACGGCACGAATCGGGGTGACCGGGGCAACCGGTGTGGTGGGCGGCGGGGTGGCCCGCGGGCTGGCCGAGGCGGGCATCGCCACCAGGTTGATCGTGCGGTCGGCCGCGCGGGCTCCCGAGCTTCCCGGTGCCGAAGTGGCGGTGGCCTCTTACGGCGACCACGCGGACTCGGAGGCGGCGCTGGCCGGGATCCAGACGCTGTTCATGGTGTCAGCGGCCGAGCATCCAGACCGGCTGGCCCAGCACCTGGATTTCGTGGACGCGGCTACCGCGGCCGGAGTGCAGCGGATCGTGTACACCTCGTTCTTCGGCGCCAGCCCGCAGTCGACCTTCCTGCTCGCCCGCGACCACTGGTACACCGAGGAGCGGATCCGCGCCTCCGGCATGCACTTCACCTTCCTGCGCGACAACCTCTACGCCGAATGCCTGCCGCTGTACGCCGGCGAGGACGGCGTGCTGAAAGGACCGGCCGACGACGGACGGCTCGCCGCGGTCGCCCGCGCGGACGTCATCGACGTCGCGATAGCGGTGCTCATGGCTGCGGCGGTCGACGAGCCCGGGTCGGGCATTCACGACGATGCCACCTATCACGTCACCGGGCCGCAGTCGCTGACCCTCACCGAGTACGCCGAGATCCTCACCAGGGTGACCGGACGGCCGTTCTCCTTCCAGAACGAGACCATCGAGCAGGCCTACGCCTCCAGGGCCGTGTTCGATGCGCCGGACTGGATGGTGGACGCCTGGGTCAGCACCTACATCGCCATCGCCGCGGGCGAGATGGACGGCGTCACCGGCGATGTGGAGCAGGTGAGCGGGCATCCGCCGCTGAGCCTGGAACAGCTGCTGTCCGGCTGACCGGCGCAGACTGCCGGGTCCAGAGGCCGGCGCACGGACGGACCCGGCCAAGGACGGCGACGTTCAGCTGCCACGCGCTGCCGGCTCACCCGACGGCTGACCAACAGTAAGAACTGCGTGGGAGTCCGCACCGGAAGTGCGGCCGTGGGTCACCATGGGGAAGTGAGCTACCGCGTCCTGCTGGCCGACGACGATCGCGCGATCCGTGAGTCGCTGGAACGGGCGCTCGAGCTCGAGGGTTACGCGGTGACGTCGGTGATCGACGGCGTGCAGGCACTGTCGGCGGCCCGCCGGGATGCCCCGGACGTGGTGGTGCTCGACGTGATGATGCCCGGTGTCGACGGCCTCGGGGTGTGCCGGGTGCTGCGGGCCGACGGGATCCGCATCCCCATCCTGATGCTCACCGCCAGGGTCGAGCTCACCGACAGGGTGGCCGGTCTGGACGCCGGCGCCGACGACTACCTGGCCAAGCCGTTCGAACTCGACGAACTGCTGGCCCGGCTCCGCGCATTGCTGCGCCGGACCCGGACGGACCCGATCGAGGACGACGGGGCGTTGCAGGTCAACGGATTGCGCGTCGATCCCGGCAGCCGGCGCGCGTGGTGGCAGGACAGCGAACTCGAACTGACCAAGACCGAATTCGACCTGCTGGAGATGCTGGTCCGCAACGCCGGGGTGGTGCTCGGCCACGGCACGATCTACGACCAGATCTGGGGATACGACTTCGGCCCCGATTCCAAGAACCTCGCGGTCTACATCAGCTACCTGCGCCGCAAGCTGGAGTCCGCCGGAGCCCCGTCGTTGATCCGGACGGTGCGTGGCGTCGGCTACAGCATCTCTCCGGGGTGAGCCGGCGATGACGCTGCGGCAGAAGCTGGTGATCGCCTTCGCGACGGTCGCGGTTGTGGTGGCGGTGCTCGTCGGCGGGTTCACCTACGGGCTGACCGCGCACAACCTGCGCATCGAGGTGGACCGGTCGCTGGCCACTGCGGCAACCACACTGTCAGCGCCGGGGGCCCTGCCGTTGGTGACAGCCGCGGCCGCCGCCGACCAGCAGGTCGCCTCACCCACCACCGGGGCGTTCATCCAGACGGCCAGAGTGATCGCCCCGGACGGCTCGGTCAGCCAATTGCTCGGTGTCGACGTGGGCCTGCCGGTCAGCGCTGCCGACCAGTCCCTGGCGTCCTCCGGCGGCGCGGGCACCCGGCTGTACGAGGATGTCACTGTCGGCGATCGATCGTTTCGGGTCCTGACCGAGTCCCTGGGCGACGATGGCGGGGCGATCCAGGTTGCCCGCGATCTGTCCGAAACCTCCCGCGTGCTGGGCACTCTCGCCGTCACCATCGCCGTGGTCGGGCTGCTGGTGCTGCTCGTCGCGGCGTTCGCCGGGTGGTTGGTGGCCAGGCAGATCACCCGGCGGCTCACCGGGCTGACGGAGGTGGCCGAGCGGGTGAGCTCGACCGGTCATCTCGACGTGGCGATCCCGGCCGGCGGCCGGGACGAGGTGGGGCGGCTGAGCACCTCGCTGCAGGCCATGCTGGCGGAGCTGGCCAGAGCCCGGGACGATCAGCATCGCCTGCTGCAGAACGCCGGGCACGAGCTGCGCACGCCGTTGACCAGCCTGCGGACGAACGTCAGCGTGATGCGCCGGTTCGACGAGCTCTCCCCCTCCTCGCAGCGCCGGTTGCTCGACGACGTCGAGGGGGAGACCAGGGAGCTGACCAACCTGGTCAACGAGTTGGTGGAGCTGGCCACCGATCGGCGGGATGCCGAACCGCTCGAGCCCGTCGACCTGGCCGCCCTGGCCGAGCTCACCGCGGATCGATACCGCCGGCGCAGCGCCCGGACGATCACGGTCGACGCCGAACCGAGCGTGGTGCCGGCGCGGCCGCATGCCGTCGAACGTGCGCTGTCCAACCTGCTCGACAACGCCGTGAAGTTCGACCCCGATGGGCGTGACCCCATCGAGGTCCGGGTGCACGGCTCGACCGTCGAGGTGCTCGACCGTGGCCCGGGTCTTGACCCCGCGGACACCGATCGCATCTTCGACCGCTTCTACCGCGCCGCGGCGGCGCGGAGCATGTCCGGCTCCGGGCTCGGACTGTCCATCGTCCGGGAGGTGGCGGCCGACCACGGCGGCACGGTGTCCGCGGCGGCCCGGCCCGGCGGCGGCGCGGTGATCGGGTTCACGGTCGCGGCCGACGGTTTCTTGCCGGAATTCTTACCGGGATTCTTACCGGAATTCTTACCGGAATCGAAACCGCAGCCAGCGGGCGGCTAGTAGACCGGGCGGAGCATCGGGGTCATCAGGCAGCTGGAAGGACCTTGATGAGCGCAAAACCCTGGACGATCCCGGCGGTGACGTTGCCGTCCCGGGGTCGGGTCGCACGCCTGGTGGTCACCGCGTTCGTAGTTGCCCTGCTGACCGTCGAGCTCGTGCTGGTGACTCCGTCGGTGCTTTCGGCCGCCGCATCGCTCACTGCATCGTCACTGGCCTGGTTGGCGGTGGCCGCGCTCGCGACCGGGGCCTCGATGGTGGCCTTTGCCCGTGTCCGGCAACGGATGCTGCGCGCCGCCGGAGTCCGGGTGCCGCTGGTCAGGTCGGTGGCGGTCAGCTACGCGGCGGGCGCGCTGAACACCACCATGCCGGGCGGGGGCGTCGTGTCCGCCGCCTACACGTTCCGGCGGATCCGCGACTGGGGCGCCTCGACCGCCGTCGCCACCTGGTGCATCGCCGTCACCGGATTGCTGGCCACCGCGACCCTGTCCGTGGTCGGTGCCACCGGCATCATCCTGGGCGGCGGATCGACCGGCTCGCTCCTGCAATCAGCGGCGGAGGTCACCGCCGTGCTGCTGCTGATGGCGGGCATCGCCTACGTCATCTCCAACCCCGATCGGCTCGCGGGAACCGCCGGGGGTGCGCTGCGCCGGGTGAATCGGCTGCGCGGCCGGCCGGCGGAAACCGGATACGCCCGGCTGTCGCGGATGATCGACGCCCTCAAGGTCATCCGCCCGTCCCGGCGCTCTTGGGTCGACGCCTGGACGCTGTCGCTGCTGAATTGGGTGTTGGACGCCGCCTGCCTGGCCGCGTGCTGCGCGGCCTTCGGCGTGCAGGTCAGCCTGCCGGCGTTGTTGCTCACCTACACCGCGGGCATGGCCGCCACCAGCCTGACGCCCCTTCCGGGCGGGCTCGGGGTTGTCGAAGCCGCGCTGCTGCTGGGGTTGACCGCTGCGGGCGCGCCGTGGAAGGCCGCGCTGGCCGCCGTCGTGGTGTACCGGCTGCTGTCGGTGGGCAGCGTGGCGCTCGTCGGGTGGGGCCTGATCGGCGCGCGCCGGGTCACCCGCGCAGCGACCCGTGGCGAACCCCTCGGCCCGCCGGCTGCGGGTACGCCGGTCGTGACGGCGAACCGGCCACAGCCGGCCGGCGCGAATCAGCCGCCACCCGCCCAACCCGAGAGAGCAACGCGCGCAAAAGATGTCATGATGATCAACCCGGATTCCGTGGCGCCGGGCGACAGCTGGCAGCGGGTCGCCAGGACCATGCGCCGGTTGCGGGCCAGCACCGTGCCGGTCTGCGACGAGGACGGCGGGCTCCGCGGGATCATCGACTACCGGGACATCGGGCTGCGCTGCCTCTCCGGGGGCGGGAGCGATGCGACCGCCGCATCGCTGGCGCAGGATCCGCTGGTCACCGCGGGACCGGACGACCGCATCGAGGACCTCGCCGGCCTCATGGCCGAGCGGCGGGCCTGGCTCGCGCCGGTGCTCGACGGCCGGTTACTGATCGGCGTCGTCCACTACGCGGACATCGTCACCGGATCAGCGGAGGCGGCGGTCGGCGGACCGCCGGCGTCCGTGACCGGCGGGACCGAAGCGACCGACCGGACGCCTCGGTCGAGTCGACCGGTGCAGGCTCCCCCACGGCTCCCGGTGGCCGCGTGAATCCACCCTGCGCCCCGGCCAGGCGTGCTCTTGAGTGAGATGGACGTCATGGGGGTCGCAGGGCACCATCGACAAGTTCGCGGAGTCGCTGGACCAAGGCCCCGTCCGACTCGGAGTCCACCACCGCACCGGCTGGCCACCGGCAGAACGCACCGCCCGGTCCACCGCGGCACGCAGTTCCGCTGACATCTGCACCGCCAGCCGCCGCATCAGCTCCCCGGCGCCGGCCAGCACCGGCCCGGCCACCGGGTCTGCGCGGGCGGACAGCACGCAGCCGATGCCCAGCAGCACCTCGGCGCTCTCCCTGTCGGGGTTGACCGGGCCACCCCGGCTCAGGCTGTGCACGCAGTTCTCCCAGGCCCTGGCAACATCAATCTGCGGGTCGGGGTTGCCTTCGAGTACTAACGGGGCTTCGCCCCAGCCCGACGAGGCGTGTGGTTCTCACCTGATGTTGTTGGGGGCTCCGGTCGGGCAGGATCACCCGTGACGGCGGTGCCGGTGCGGGTATATGACTGCCCTGTGGCAGTGGTTGGCCTGTCGGCCGCCTGATCCCGGACCGGAGCCCGTCATGACGGTAGCGCGCACCGTGGCCGATGTCCTCACTCAGCACGTCACGTTCGAGGTGGAGTGCATCGACCGAATGTTCTTGAACGTGTACCAGCCGGAGTTGCAGTACTCCGCCGGTCTGGTCGGCTATGTGCAACGGCAGCTTAAGATGCCGATCGCGTCGACGGCGCCGCTGGCCAAGATCAGCGATCGGTTCTTCCGGGCGGTGCACCGGTTCGCCGAGTCCGAGGGCATCCCATGGGTGGACTTCGTCAAGGGTCAACGCAAGGACGATGTCATGCTCGAACACCTCAAGCGGTTCACTCCGGTGGAGGGGGTGGTGTTCATCGGGCGGTCGCAGGAGAAGAACACGGTGTTCCGCACCGAGAAACGTCGCCACCCTGATGGGGTCAGCTATCCGTGGATCGTGAAGTCCACCGGGATCATCAACCAGTTCTACTTCTACTGCGTGGACAGCGATTTCGGTCCGTTCTTCCTGAAATTCTCGTCGTACTTCCCGTACAACGCGAAGCTGTGCATCAACGGTCACCACTGGGCGCAACGACAGGCAGCGATGGCCGGGATCGGGTTCACCTCGATGGACAATGCGTTCGCCGCCGTGGACGACCCCACCGCGTTGCAGGAGATCTGCGATCGGCTCGGCCCCGTGCAGATCCAGGCGTTGCTGGACAAGTGGCTGGCGATCCTGCCGAATCCCTTCACCGACACTGACCGGGAAGCCGGTTACCGGTATCAACTCTCGATCCTGCAGGCCGAGTTCTCCCTGACCCAGATGCTGGACAACCCGGTGTCGGGGCGGATGTTCTTCGAACAGGTCATCCGCGACAACCTCGATATCGGCCGCCCGGACCAGGTCAGCCTGGTCTTCGACCGCCGGCTGATGCGGACCGGCCCCCGCGCCACGCCGGGTCGGTTCCGGACACGGGTGATCACCGAAGGGGTTACCCCGAGCCTGCATGTGGACTACAAACACACCACGATCAAGCAGTATCACAAGGAAGGACGGGCACTTCGAACCGAGACCACTATCAACGACACCAACGATTTCGGGATCAGGAAAGGTCTGGTGAATCTGCCCGCGCTGCGGGAGATCGGCCTGCGCGCCAACCGTCGCCTGCTGGGCGTCCAACGACTCGACCACGACCCGATCACCGGAACCCGCGATCTGCACAGCGTCACCGACCCGATTATCACCCCGACCGGCACCCGCGTGCCCGGGCTGCGCCTCGGTCAACAACGTAGCCACGCCCTGCTCTCCGCTGTGTTGACCTTTCGACTCCAACCCGACGGGTTCACCAACCGTGACCTGCGGGGCCTGACCGCGGACCTCCGCGGCCTGCCACCCGATACCGTCACCGCCGGGCAGATGACCTACGACCTCCGCCGACTCCGCACCCACGGCCTGATCAGCAAAATCCCGCACTCCCACCGCTACCAGGTCACCGACGACGGCCTACGCACCGCGATGTTCCTCACCCGCGTTCACGACCGACTGCTCCCCACCGGCCTGGCCATCCTCGCCGACCCCGACCTGCCACGCCCACTCCGCGTGGCATCCACCGCCTACCAAACCGCGATCGACAAACTCACCGCCACAGTCGGTCTCGCAGCATGACCACAC
>Ga0208716_1000315_pt1 | contig 20600 bp, 15 predicted proteins | sample NGESurdeep092012_8_FD_184482 | JGI IMG/M metagenome (GOLD analysis project Ga0208716, IMG submission 184482) | Arctic peat soil microbial communities from Barrow, Alaska - NGEE Surface sample 415-3 deep-092012 (SPAdes) | ecosystem: Environmental > Terrestrial > Soil > Wetlands > Peat ...
GTACACCAGCCACGACGACCCACTACCCGTCGAAGAATTCCCGGTCGACCCGCCCTGAATCAGGGCTGCGGCAAGCGGTGTCGGGTGGTCCCGGCAGACAATTCGTGATCCAGATCGGTTCCATGGCAGAGCATCACGCCCGAGCGATCAGGTAATGGAACGAGTTGTCCTGCCGGTAGCTTCCCTCGTCGCGCCGACCTCCGGCGAAAGCCTGGATCATGGCTTCCCTGGTGCGTTGCTCGCCGGTACAACGGGCCCAACGCGGACCTACCATCGGCACAGGCACAACGATCTGGAGGGCGATGATGCGAGCCGCCGGAATCACCGCGTGGGGTGGCGCGGTGCAACCGCTTGACCTGCCCGACCCTCGCCTGCTTCGCGCCGACGAAGTGCTGATCCAAGTGGCTGCCAGCGGTGTCGGGTACTGGGAGGACGTCGTCCGACTCGGCGACCGGGACGTGGGCGGTGCCCTCCCGATGGCACTTGGCGTCGAAACTGCCGGTATAGTAACGGCTGTCGGATCAGAAGTCACGGTGTTCGGCGTCGGCGACGAGGTGCTCACGCACTGCGTGCCGCTCCGCGAGCAAGGCGCCTGGGCGGAACAGGCGATCTGCGCCGCCGCTGATTGCGCCGGCAAGCCACCCGGTGTGGCATGGTCTGACGCGGCGGTATTCCCCGTTCCGGCGCTGACTGCCGCGCAGGTGGTCGACGACGCGCTGGCCGTGCAGCCCGGCGAAACCCTGCTGGCTCACGGCGCGGGCGGCGTCACCGGAAGACTGATTGTGCAACTTGCCGTCGTGCGCGGTGCCCGGGTGATCGCCACCGCGGGTCCAGCCAGCGCCGAAGCTGTCCGCTCCGTGGGTGCTGCGGAAGTGGTCGACTATCACGATGCCCGGTGGCCCGAGCGGGTTCGCGGGACGCGGGGCAGGGTGGTGTGGCTGTCCACCAGCTCTACGTGCGGCCCGACGGTCCGCGGCTTGCCGCCCTCGCCGAATTGCTCGCCCGCGGTGAGCTCACCGTGGAAATCGGCGCCGGGTTCCCGTTGGAGCAGGCATCCGACGCGCTCGACATGGCACGATCCGGCGGGCACGGAAAGGCAACGGTGGTGTATCCCGAGCCGCTGTGACCGGTGGGTTGTCGCAGTGGGGCACGGTTTGCGGTCGACAGCAACGGGAACGGTGGAGCCGTGACGGAAACGTGGACGGCGCCGGAGTTGCGGGAGCACCTCGGTCAGGTGGGTGTGGTCCCGGAGCTGGTGGTGCCGGTCCGGGTCACCGGGGCGGACCTGGGCCCGCCGACCGCGCAGGACCGCGCACGGACCCGGAAACTGGTGGTGGCCGTCGGCGCGGTCGTCATTCTTGCCCTCGTGGTGACTGCCGCGCTCAGGCAGGCGCTTCGCGAGGGTTTCACCAGCGGGTCGGTGCTGCTGGTCCTGCTGTTGGTCAGCCAGGTCGCTCTGCGATGGTTCGGCGGGCCCAGCATCATGGGGGCGCCATCCGCCGGCTCGGAGGCGGACCTGTTCGTCACGGCGCTGCGCACACCGACCGCAGCGGTCCGCAGCGTGCGCAGGAGATGGCTGGTCGTTGTCGACGCCGGCCGACAGCTGGTGGTGACCGAGGAAGAGGGATGGTCGGTACGCGGGCCGGAACAGATCCTGGAGATCCGCTGGAGCGACAAGAACGGCCGCATCGTGTCGACCGCGGATGTGCGGCGTCACTTCCGCCGCTGGATCCAGTTGCGCTTCGCCGATGGTTCGGTGATCGCGCTGCTGCTGGGACGATCGGCCCGCATGCAGCTCGCTGACGCCATCTCCCGTGTCGGGCCCGGTGGTGGATAGGCTGCCCAGTTTGGGACGCACTCAGAGAGGGGTCGCATGAGAAAGGTCATCGTCTGGATGATGGTCTCCATCGACGGGTTCTTCGAGGGGCCTGACGGCGACCTCGATTGGCACATGGTCGATGACGAACTGCACCGCTATGTCAACGAGCAACTCGGCGCGATGGGCGCCTTCCTGGACGGGCGCGTCACCTACGAGCTGATGGCGCAATTCTGGCCGACGGCGGACCAGGACCCGGCGAGCACCGAGCCCATGGTGGAGTTCTCGCGCATCTGGCGGGAGATGCCCAAAATCGTGTATTCCAAGACGTTGGACAGGGCCGAGTGGAACACCACCATCGCCCGTGAGATCGACGTCGAGGAGATCGCCGCGCTCAAGGCGCAGTCGGGCGGCGATATCGTGGTCGGTGGCGCCGTCCTTGCCGCGGAATTCGCCAGGCACGACTTGATCGACGAGTACCGGCTCTTTGTCAACCCGATCATCCTCGGCCGCGGAAGACCGCTGTTCCCGGAGTCGGACACCAGGAGACCGCTCCGGCTCATCGGAACCAGGACATTCGGCAACGGGGTGGTCCTGCTGCGCTACGACCGCCCCTGACCGCCGGGAAATAGGCTGTCAGTCTCACTCGGTCAGGCGGATCATCGCTGATTCAAGGGCGAAGCCGTTGACCGCGGTGCCCGTCGCCACGATCTTGCCGTCGCTCTGGACGGCGACGTCCTGGCCGGAGTCAAATCCTCCGTGAAAATCGGTGGTGAACGTCCCACCGCTGCCGAATGTCGAGTCCAGCAGGCCGTTGCCGTCATAGCGCGCCACGGCCAGGTCCGCGCCGATATCCAACTGTGCTGTGCCCACTACCACGATGCGGCCGTCGGCGAGCAGAGCCAGGTCCTTGCCGAACTCGTCGTGCGAATCCGGGCCGACGACGTCGGCGAAATCGGTGGTGACCAACCCATCACCGTCGAAGGCAGTATCCAATTCGCCGTCCGCTTCGAATCTGGCCACCGCGAAGTCGTTCCTGCCGGTGGAGAATCCGTTTCCGGCGTGCCCGGCGACGACGATCTTGGTGTCAGGCTGGATCGCGACCCCGTAGGCCATCGAGCCTCCGCCGAAATCAGCGATCGCCCGACCGTCGGCGCTGAAGCTGCTGTCCATGCCCCCACTTGGCAGATACCTCACGACGCCGAAGTTCTCGCCGTCCGCACCGTCGTCCGAGACCCGGCCAACCACCACAATCTTGTGGTCAACCGGCTGCAGGGCGACGCCGAAGCCGAAATCGGCCGCCCCGGCGATGTCGGTGGTGACCCGGCCGTCAGTATCGAAATCCTCGTCGAGAAGGCCTGTGCTGTCGTACCGGGCCACCGCGAAATCCGTTCCGGTTCCTGCGGCGTCGGTCGCGTGTCCGGCCACCACGATGGTGCCGTCGGTGTCGACCGCAACGGCGTACGCGCGGTCGACGACGCCGTTGAAGTCGGTGGTCGCCATGCCCAGGTCACCGAACCCGAGATCGAGCTCGCCGTCGCTGTCGTACCGCTGGATACCGAAGTCCTCGCCGGTGGCGTCGGCACCGTCGTCGTTGTCGATGATGCCGACGACCACGATCTTCCCGTCAGGCTGAATTGCCACGTCCGCCGCGTCATCCAGGAAACCCGAGCTGAGCCCAGTGGTGACCGATCCGCCGTCACCGAAGTCCTGATCCGGTTGCCCGCCGGAGTCGTACCGGGTCAGCGAGAACTCGCCGGCCACCACAATCTTCTGATCCCAGGGCTGCACGGCGACGGCATAGGCGCCGCGCTGGCCGGGTGTGGTCACCTTGCCGTCGCCGTCGAAACTCTCATCGAGCGCGGAGTTTGCGATTGGAGTGAGGCAATGGACGGCGACGTCGGTGATGTCGGCGTCCGCCACCACTCCGGTGCCGTTGCTGACGGTGCAGATCTGATCGGGATCTGTGGGCTGCGCGGCCACGGTGACCTCATAGCCCTGTCCGGACAGCAGCCGTCCGGTGAATGCGAAACTGCCTTCAGCCGGAGTGGTTTCGTCCACAAGATTGTTGCGCAGCATGAGGCCGCTACCCTGCAGTCCGTCGACCGTGCCGGTGACGGCGTAGTCGGGGTCGGATGCCGCCTGCTCGTCGTCGGTGATGGTGAGTGTTGCGGCCGACGGAATGCCCAGCGTGACACACGCCGGCTCGGCCAGGGTGAGTTCGACGGTTTCGTCACCCTCAACCGCCTGGTCCTGCAGCATCGGCAGCCGGACCAGCCGTGGGGCCGTGTCGCCGTCCGCGAACGTGACGGCGGTGTCGAGTGGGGTGAGATCGTCGCCGGCATGGGCTGTTCCGCCGGTGACCAGCACGCTCGCGCTCACCGCTCCGGCGCTGCCGCCGACGCGGGTCACCAGGACCCGGGCGCTGTCCGCATCGGATTCCTCAGCCCGGTAGGCGCTCTCGCTGAATTGCAGCTGCCCGGCGGCCGGATCCGGTCCGGATTCGCAGGTTGCCGGTGCGGTGGGGTCCTCCGGGGGCGACACCAGCAAAGGATCGGCGATCGAGGTGAGGCCCCGGGTGCGAATGTTCACCCCGTCGGCGTGCAGCGGGTCGACAAGCGTGGCAAGGGCTCCGGATTCCAGGCCGCGATGGTTCATCACGCTGGCCGAGGCGATGGTCCGCAGCGTGAAACCCTCTCCGACGTTCAGGCCCGAAAGATCGATGGTGTAATGCGGGTTGGCGGCGAGGTCGACCTCGAATTCCTCTTCCTGGTCGACGGTGGGAGTGAAGTCCGATGTCTGCCACAGCGGGGTGGTCACCGGTCCCTCCGTCCAGGCAATGATGTCCCATTGACCGGTCCGGCCGGTGACGAACGCCGTGCCCGCTGTCTGGAAAAGGTGCTGGTCACTGGTGTAGGCGCTCACCTCGAGATGCAACATCGCGTCCACCGTGAAGCAGTTCACGGTATCCGGGCCGTCGCAATCCGGACCCGGACCGTTGTGATCGATGGCCCGCATGAACGCTTTTTTTAGACCGAATTGCAGGGAGGCGCCGGGCAGGGCTTTCGCGAACGCCTGGTATTGGATCAATTGCGCCTTGTTCCCGCCGATGCCCTCAGCGGTTTCGGTCTCGGTCCAGTATTCGGACCCGTCGCCCCTGGAGAAGATGTCGGCCACGGCACTCGGGCCCTCGGGAATCGTCGCCGGTCCGAAGTCATGCCTGCGGAACAGATCGCCAGCCACATCGGTGCCTTGGGCGACCACCACTTCGGTCCCGTCGGGATCGATATCGGAGAATTGCCATTGCCGGATCGGGGCGAACGGTATCAGCGGGGTGGCGCCCGCCGGCGCCGACTGGACACCGGCGAGGGTGGCCAGGCTGGCGATGACGGCCAGCACGGTGACGCAGACCCTCCGCACGCGCGATGACGTCATGGCAAGCCCCGATCTGGACCCGCACGCGGGGCGCGGCATCGACACGACCTTCCCGGGATCGGGAGCTGTGAGGCGTCGACTACCTGGTAGTACGGATCGTCGAGCGCGGCGGTTCTCGGCGCGCCGAGCGAGTCACTGACCGAATCCGTGACCTCAGCCGCGGATCGTGTCCAGACCCGGGAAAGTCCATGATCCATCAAGAATCTCGGGCTCCGGCTTGGTACATCCGCGCCGCGTGGTTCCAGCCGTCCATGATCGGGATCTGGTTGGGGGTGCAGATTTCTGCATGATCCGTCCGCGGGGCGCGCGGGGTGGGCTACCCTCCGCTCGTGCCTCCCGAGACCCCGGAGCAGTCGGCCCGCGTCGAACGCCGGATCCGGCTCGGCTGTTTGGCAATCCCGTTGCTGGGAATGGGTTTCCTCGCCGGTGTTGGTGTCTGGAAATTGATCACCAACGGACAACTGTCCGTCAGCGGCTGGATCTACATCATCTGCTTCCTGCTGATCATTCCGGCCGGCATCCGGATCTTCCGGAGCGGCCGCCCGCGATCGGGCAAGGATGGCCCGCCGAACTGAACACCAAGGCCACGACCACGATGACGGGCACGCCCGACGCCACCGTTGCGGCGGGACTCAGCCCCGTCCCATCGCGGCGACCAACCTCGCGGTCGGGCCGCCGACCCCATGCCGCCTGACGAGTTCCGACAGCGCTGCCGGGTCGACCGGCTCGGCCGGTAGGGTGCCGGGGCCGTCGGGGGTCACCATCAGCGGAGCGTCTGTCGAGACCCGCACCACGGTCGGCGCGACCAGCAGATAGTCACGGGCAGCGGCCAGCTTGGCCCGCATTCCTGCCGTCAACCCGGTGGACCGCCCGTCCAGCGCCTCGAGCAAACCCTCCACCGTGCCGAACCGGGAGATCAGGGTGGCCGCGGTCTTGTCGCCCACCCCGGGTACACCGGGTAGCCCGTCGGACGGGTCCCCTCGTAAGGCGGCAAAGTCGGCGTAGCTGCCCGGCGGAATGCCGTAGCGCTGCGCCACGGTGGCTGCCGAGTACACCGCGGCCTTGCTCATCCCGGCGCCGATGTAGCGGACCGTGACGGCCGGGTCGGTGTCCCGGGCGACCTGGAACAGGTCGCGGTCGCCGGTGACCACCTCGACCGGATCCGTACGCTCGGTCGCGGCAAGCGTGCCGATCACGTCGTCCGCCTCGAACCCGGGTGCCCCGGCAGTGGTGATGCCCAACGCGGCCAGCACGTCGAGCAGTATCGGGACCTGCGGGGACAGTTCGTCGGGCACCACTTCGATGTCGGTGGAGGCGCCGGGCGTCCCGCTGTGCGGGGTGTCCGCCAGCTCGACAGGAGCTGTGCTGAGCGCACTCTGCGGGTCGAGGACCCGATGCGTCTTGTACGACGGGATCAGCTCGACTCGCCAGGCCGGCCGCCAGTCCAGGTCGAGACAGGCCATCACCCTGGTGGGGCGGGCGTCGGAAATCACCTTGGCCAGGATGTCCAGCGACCCGCGCACGGCGTTCACCGGCCTGCCGTCGGGGGAGGTCGTGGACATCGGCACGGCGAAGAAGGCGCGGAAGTAGATGCCGGCGAGGTCGAGCAACTGGAGCATGGGCGAAGACGCTACCCGCCGGATCATCCGCCCTGTGGGAGCGCCTCGGGCAAAACGGACAGCCCGCCGGGCTGCGCGTTAGGCTGCCGTCCATGTCCATCGACCACTCGCGACCGCGGGGGACCGTGGCCGACCTCGTCCCGGCCTTGGCGGACCGGCTGGCCCGGTTGGCCGGTCAGGCCGACGTCACCGGGGCCGACGTCATCCTGATCAGCCCGGGCCCCGATCTCGAGTACTTCCTTGGCCATTCGGTGGGCTCGCACGAGCGGTTGACCTGCCTGGTGGTCCCCGCATCCGGCCAATCCGCGCTGCTCGTGCCGACACTGGAACGGCCCGGCTGGAGCGGCACCCCGGTGGAATCCTTGGACGTCGCGATCAGCACGTGGACCGACGGCGAGGATCCGTACCTGGCCCTCGCCGCGGTGCTGCCGCCGCAGGCCAGGGTGCTCGCGGTCGACTACCACATGCCGGCCGTGCATGCCTTGAACGCGCAAGCCGCAGTACGTGGAAGCGAATTGACCCTTGCCGGTGAGGCGATAGCCGAATTACGGATGCGAAAGAGTGAATCGGAGATCGCCGCGCTGGCGGACGCGGGCGCCGCCATCGACCGGGTGCAGCGCCGGATTTCCGAATGGCTGCGCGCCGGCCGCACCGAGAACGATGTCGCCGCGGACATTGCCGCTGCGATCGTCGCCGAAGGCCACTCGCGTCCGGATTTCGTCATCGTCGGGTCCGGTCCCAATGGCGCCAGCCCGCACCACGAGGCATCAGACAGGGTGATCGAGGCCGGTGACGTCGTGGTCATCGATATCGGTGGGCCGATGCCGTCCGGCTATTTCTCCGATTGCACCCGCACCTACGTCATCGCGCCTGCGGACGGTGACGACATCGCGAAAGACGCCTGGGACGTGTACGAGATAGTCCGCCGGGCGCAGGCGGCCGGAGTGGCAGCGGTCCGCCCTGGGGTGACCGCGGAATCGGTGGACGCCGCGGCCCGGGCGGTGATCGACCGGGCGGGATTCGGGAAGTATTTCATCACCAGAACCGGTCACGGCATCGGGATGGAAGTGCACGAGCACCCCTACATGGTCGCCGGCAACAGGCAGGTCCTCGAGCCGGGAATGGCGTTCTCGGTGGAGCCGGGCATCTATCTGCCGGGACGTTTCGGGGTGCGGATCGAGGACATCGTGGTGGTCGGGGACAACGGTCCGGTGTTGATGAACACGGCACCGACCGAATTGACAGTTGTCGGCGCGAGCTGAAAGGACCCCGTCATGTTGGAGGAGATCGACGCGCGCATCGCTGGCGTGCTGGCCGCCGATGGCCGCTGCAGCTACACCGATCTGGCCGAGCGGGTCGGGCTGTCCGTTTCCGCGGTTCATCAGCGGGTGCGCCGACTGGAAAAGCGCGGCGTGATCCAGGGCTATACCGCACAGATCGACAGCGAGCAGATCGGGTTGCCGCTGACGGCCTTCGTGTCGCTGACCCCGATCGATCCGAGTGCACCGGACGATTATCCGCAGCGTTTGGCGGCCTTGCCGGAAATCGAGGCCTGCCATTCGGTGGCGGGCGTGGAGTCCTACATCGTCAAGGTGCGGGTCGCTTCCCCGTCCGCGCTGGAGGGGCTGTTGGCGCAGATTCGCGGGACGGCCGGGCTGTCGACCCGGACGACGGTGGTGCTGTCCACGCCGTTCGAGCATCGCGCGGTCGCGCCGGCGGTGCTGGAGTCCGACCTCGACAGCGGGGTGGTCGCGGCGGAGGGTTGATGCGTGTGCCGGGTGCACCGGCCGCTCGTGATGTGATCGGTGAGTGACCTTCCACTACCCGCCCGCCGACCGGGACGCCACCGTCGACGTCCTGCACGGCGTCGTCGTCGCCGATCCGTACCGCTACCTGGAGGACCCCGATTCGGAGCGCACCCGGGCGTTCGTCCGAAACCAGAACGGTCTGTCCACGCCGTATCTCGACGCCCTGCCGGCCGCCAGACCGTTTCTCGCGCTGACCACGGCGCTGGTGACGGCGCCGCGGCGCGGGGTGCCGTGGGAGCGCGGCGGCCGGTACTTCGTCATCGCGAACCCAGGGGAACTGGACCAGGATCTGCTGCTCACCGGGAGTTCGCTCGAGTCGTTGCTGGACGGACCGACGGTGCTGATCGATCCCAACGAGTTGTCCTCCGACGGCACGGTGGCAATGACCGCCGCCAGGGTCAGCCCGGCGGGCACCTACGTCGCTTACGCCCTGGCCGAGGCCGGGTCCGACTGGCGGACGATCAAGGTGCGGCGCACCCACGACGGCCAGGACCTGACCGACGAGCTGCACTGGACGAAATGGGTTGACCCCACCTGGCTGCCCGACGAATCAGGCTTCCTGTATTGGCGCTACCCGGAACCGTCAGGCGCCCGGTTCACCGATGCCATGGGTGCCGGGGACTTGGTGCTGCACCGAGTGGGCGATGACCCGGAGTCCGATGAGGTGGTGTGGTGCCGCCCCGATGGGCCTGAATGGATCGCCTCACCGTGGGTCGCCCCCGACGGCGAGTGGTTGGTGTTGACCACCAGTCCCGGCACCGACTCTCGGACCACCTTGGAAGCCCGGCGGCTGGTGCTCGACGACCGAGGTCGGTGCTGCATCAGTGAGCACAGCGCCGCGGTCGTCGCCGAGCTGACTGACGCGCAATCCGTGGTCGGTTCTGCCGGGGACACGCTGTACCTGCGCACCGAACGCGCCGCGCCGCGCGGCAGGTTGGTCGCCGTCGACCTGAGCGCACCGAGTCGGCCGTGGGCCGACGTCATCACCGAACACCTCACCGACGTGCTCGTCGACGTCGGCCCGGCCTCGGGGGCGTTCGTGGTGCTCTGGTCGTCGGACGCCGCCCATCGCATCGAGATCGTCGACAGGGCCGGCCGCTTCCTGGGCCGTCCGGAGTTGCCGGCGCCGATGTCGGTCACGACACTCAACTCCCGCCAGGCCAGCACCGAGATCTTCGTCGGCGTCACGTCTTTCACCCGTCCAAGTCGGTCCTACCGGCTCGACGTCGCCGGCGGAGCGGTCGAGCTGTCCGCGTTGCCACCGGCGGGCGCGGAGGTTGATCTGCCCGAGGTCAGCTTCGAGCGAGTCCGGGCGACCTCGGCGGACGGCACAGCGGTGCCGATGTCGGTAGGGCGCCGGGTGGATCTCTCAGACGGTCCGCGGCCGACGCTGCTGTACGGCTATGGCGGGTTCGACATCCCGGTCCTGCCGGCGTTCTCGGCGCTGTTCTCCGCCTGGGTGGCCGCCGGGGGAGTGCTGGCGGTGGCGAACCTGCGCGGCGGCGGGGAGTTCGGGGCGGACTGGCACCGCGGCGGGATGCTGCACGACAAGCAGAACGTCTTCGACGACCTGTTCGGCTGCGCCCGCGAGCTGTTCTCCTCGGGCGTGGCCACGCCGGCGCAGCTGGCCGTGCACGGCCGATCCAACGGCGGGTTGTTGGTGGGTGCGGCCATCACTCAGCACCCCGAGCTCTTCGCCGCGGCGCTGCCCACGGTCGGTGTGCTCGACATGCTGCGGTTCCACCTGTTCACCATCGGCTGGGCGTGGACCAGCGACTACGGCTCACCGGATGATGCCGACGACTTCGCGGTGCTGCACGGATATTCGCCGCTGCACCGCCTGGTGCCCGGAACGACCTACCCGCCGACCCTGATCTGCACCGGCGACCAAGACGACCGGGTGGTGCCGGCCCACTCGCTGAAGTTCGGCGCCGAGCTGCAGCGCTGCCAGGGCGGCCCCGGACCCGTGCTGCTCCGGGTCGACACCCGCGCCGGTCACGGGATGGGCAAGCCCGCGCGGGCCCTGGCCGCCGAGTACGCCGACCAGCTGGCCTTCGCCGCCGAACACACCGGCCTCCCCCCACCCTGCTCCACGACCTCCTCGCCCCTGTACGGCGCGGATCATCATCCACAGCGCGGATCAAATCGTTGACTCCCGTCACTCCAGTCCCACAACCGCCACGATAATGCGCGCTGACGATGATGATCCGCGCCGTTCAGGGGACGGCGATGCGGCGGGGGCGGGCATGAAAACGGTGGCCGCGAGCGTTGCCAGGAGGGTGCGGCGGGGAACTGTCGGAGGCGCTCAGCCTGGGCAACGACCAGACGTCCGGACCACCGGCCGAGAGGAGCATCGGGCATGACGACGGCGGCTTCGTCGCAGCGAGCGGGCGCTGTCGGCTTCCGGTCCGAACGCGGGCCGATCCTGATCTCGTTGATGCTGGCGACCTCGCTGGTCGCGCTGGATTCCACCATCGTCGCGACCGCGGTCCCCTCGATCGTCGCCGACCTCGGTGGGTTCTCCCAGTTCCCCTGGCTGTTCTCGGTATACCTGCTGGCCCAGGCGGTGTCTGTTCCGGTCTATGGGAAGCTGTCCGACCTGTTCGGGCGGAAGCCGATCATGCTGTTCGGCATCGGGCTGTTCCTGCTCGGCTCGATCCTCTGCGGCTTCGCCTGGAGCATGCCGGCGCTGATCGCCTTCCGCGCCGTGCAGGGGCTGGGTGCTGGCGCCGTCCAGCCGATGAGCATCACCATCGCCGGCGACATCTACACCCTCGCCGAGCGGGCGAAGGCGCAGGGTTATCTGGCCAGCGTCTGGGCGATGTCCGCAGTCGTCGGCCCGACCCTCGGCGGCCTGTTCGCCCAGTACCTGACCTGGCGGTGGATCTTCTTCGTCAACATCCCGCTGTGCGCCCTCGCCGCCTGGATGCTGATCCGCCGATTCCACGAGACGGTGCGTCCCCGGGTGCGGCGCCGCATCGACTACCTGGGCAGCGTCACCCTCACCGCCGGCTGCACCTTGATCATTTTGGGGCTGCTGGAGGGTGGTCAGGCCTGGGCCTGGAATTCAGTCACCAGCGTCCTGGTTCTCGCCTCCGGGGCCGTGTTGATCGCGATCTTCATCGCCGTGCAGCGCCGGGCCGCGGACCCGGTGCTCCCGCTGTGGATCTTCAGCCGTCGCGTGCTGTTGGCCAGCGCGGTGGTCGCCCTGCTGGTCGGCGCCGTACTGCTCGGATTGACCACCTACGTACCGACCTTCGTCCAGGTGGTCCTTGGCACCGGACCGCTGGTCGCCGGGTTCGCGCTGGCGACGCTGACCATCGGCTGGCCGATCTCGGCCGCCCTGTCGGGCCGGTTCTACCTGCGGTTGGGGTTCCGGACCACGGCACTGATCGGCTCCGTTGCTGGTCATCATCGGCGCCGCCCTGTGCACCTTGCTCGGCCAGGGATCCACGGTGTGGGAGGTCGCGGTTTGCTGCTTCGTGGTCGGACTGGGCATGGGGCTGGTGGCCAGCCCAACGCTGATCGCCGCCCAGAGCAGTGTCGGCTGGGCCGAGCGGGGCGTGGTGACGGCGAACAACCTGTTCTCCCGGTCCATCGGCAGCGCGGTGGGTGTCGCGGTGTTCGGCGCGATCGCCAACGCGACCCTGGGATCCGCCACGGCCGCCGCGAGCGCCGGGTCCACTGCCGGGTCCGGGGGTCCGGCCGCGCTGGCGCAGGCGACCCACGACGTCTTCCTGGCCGCCCTGCTGTTCGCCCTGGTGATGTTCGCCGCCGCCTGGCTGCTGCCCGGCGGCCGGCCGACCCCCCTGCAATCCGGCGATCCGTCAGCCGATCCGGCGGAGCGTGATGGTCAGCGCGATCCGGATCCGGTGCCCGATCACGGCCCCGGGGGCCTTGCGTAGCCCGGCATCGCGGCGATCGCGGACTCCTTGGCTGGTGCGGTGGTTGGTGTCCGGATCACGGTCCCGCCGATCCGCGGCTACAGCACAGCGTCGGCCAGCCGCTCCACCTGCGACAGGTCAGCCACCGTGGGGTCCAGGATGAGCTCGTCCACGCCGGCATCCTCGTAGGCATTCAGCGCGCCCTTGATCGCCTCGGCCCCGCGCAGCGCACCACCGGCGATCATCTCGGCGTACTCGCCCAAGAAGCCGTAGTAGTGCCGGAGGTACGCGTAGGAGGCGGCCTCCACGTCGTCACCGATCGAGAAGTACGCCAGTGCCAGGATTCTGGGCACACCTTCGCGGCCGCCCGCTGTCCACGCCTCCCGCACCCGCGCGGCCAGCGGCGCGATCTGGTCGGGCGGGGCGCCGCCGACGGTCCACCCCACGCCGTACTGCACGGTGCGGCGGACGCCGGCGTCCCCGCCACCACCGATCAGCAGTGGAACCGTCCCGCCGGGAACGTCGGGTGATACCGGCTCCCGGCTCCCGGCGACGGGCTCACCGCGCCAGGCGGCCAGCATGGTGTCGAGCATCTGGTCGGTCCGCTTCCCACGGCCGGCGAAACTGGTTCCGGTGGCGGTGAAGTCGTCCTCGCGCGCGCCGACGCTGACGCCGAGCGTCAGTCGACCGGCGGAGATGGACGCCACCGACCCGGCCTCCTTGGCGATCAGCACCGGGTCGCGGGTGGGCAGCAGGAGAATGTTGGTGAGCAACTCGATCCGCTCGGTCACCGCCGCCGCGGCCGCCAGGGAGATCAGCGAATCGTGATTCGGGAACGCCACCCTGTCGATCGTCGCCAGCGTGGTGAACCCGCGCTGCTCGGCAGCGGCCGCCCACGTCGGAATCAGTGTTCCGGGGAAGTGGGGGACGGGGTTGGGCAGACCGATGCCGATTTTCATGAACGTGAATCTAGTTGTTGGAGGCCGAATGGGCCAGGCCAAAGCCGCTCCATCGCTGGGACTTTCCGCCGTGTTGCGTCGGTTGCGTCAGATGGCCAATTGCAGGCTCAGGACCAGCGCCAGCGGCGCGATGCCCCGGATGAGGAACCAGGACAGCTGTACCGGAGCCGGCCCGAATCCCAGGTCGGCCACCAGCCCGTCGAACTCCATGGGCTTCGCGGTGGCCCGCAGCCACAGGTTGGTCAGCACGCCGATCGGCGTGAACGCGAGCGCGATCCACCGGTCGGCGGGCATCGCCGGCGCCGCGGCCAGCGTGAACAGCACAGCCGCGACGGCGGGCACGACCAGGTGGAGCATCTTCAGTGCGGAGTCGGTGCCACCGAGCATTCGCCGCAGCGCCGCGGATTGGCAGACCTTGCGCAGCCCGGCGCCGAACGGCGACACCGCCGGAACAGCGCTCAGCAACGCCACCACCGGCAGCCAGCGCGCGGGTACCACGGCGGCCGCGACGTAGGGCACCAGCAGAGCGCTCACGAAGATCCCGGCGGCCCGATGATTCCGGACGGCGCGGACCCACTCCGCCGCCAGCAACGCGCGCCTCCGCCCGGCGGGGAACGATCGCGACCGCTCAATCCGCATCTGGGAGAACCGCCGCTGGGCCAGCACATCTCCCAGCAGCGCCGGATCCATGAACAGCACCGCGGCTCCGCCGGCCGTGAACAGCGCGTTCCCGGCGGTCAGCGCCAGGCGGTCCAGCGCGGGGATGGTCCGCCAACCCCACACCACCGTCCACACGGCGAGCAGCACGGCCAGCGGTGCACCGACCGGAGCAACCCACCCCGGAATCGCCGGGGTAGCGCCGCGACGGATCAGCAGCACCGCCAACCCGACAAGGACCACCCCGACGGCGGTGGTCCCGGCCTGGACGGCCCGGCGTACTCCCGCGGTCCGGCCCTGCAGACCCGTCGCGCCCGCCGCCACGCCCACCCCCAGGCCCGCGCCGACCACCACCGTCAACCAGAGTGTCACAGGGTCCGCGCCGCCGGCCGCGGCGCCGAGCGCGGCCAGCGCGGTGCCCAACACGCCGGTGCCGGCGAGCGTGCGCAGCCATCGCGGGGTCAACTCCGACCGTCGATCGACCGGACCACCCAGCACCCAGGTGTACTCGGCGGGGCTGCCTCGCACCGGTCCGAGTGCCATCGCCACCGTCAGCAGCAACGCCGCCAGCAGGACGGCCACGCCGACGGTCAACGCCGCCGGCATCGCCGCGGTCACGCCCGCCGCCCGCCCGGCGCCGAGCCCGATGATCACCTGAACCGGAAAGCCGGCCAGCACGAAAACGGCCAGCAGCAGCGTCCACCAGTCAGTGGGCTCCTTGCGTCCGCGACCGACGCGGCGCACCTGGGTGAGCAGTCTCACCCGCTCGGACCCCCCGGTTCGAGCCGTTCGTCGGCGACCGCCTCGATCAGGCCGGCGTGGTGAGAAGCGAACAACACCGCGCCACGCGCTGCCTTCTCGTCCAACAGTCGCCCGATCAGCCAGTCGATGCCCTGACCGTCCAGCCGCTGCTCGGGTTCGTCCAGCAGCAACAGCGAGCGGGGTCGGACGAACCCCGAGGCCAGCGCCAGTCGGCGGCGCTGCCCCGAGGACAGCGTGCCCGGCAACTGGTTGCGCTGATCGGTCAGCCCGACCTCCTCGAGCAGGGCCAACACCACCGCGTCAGCATCGGGCACGTCGTGCACCGCGGCCAGCAGGCCCAGATGTTCGGCGGCGGACAGATCCGGGAAGAAGTCGACACTGTCGTCGACGGCGGCGATCTCGGCGCGGACCGCGGGATCGCTTTCCACCAGCGGGGTTCCGCGAAGAGTCACCGTTCCGCTGTCCGGGCGCTGGATCCCCATCACGCACTGCAGCAGGGTGCTCTTCCCGGACCCGTTGGGTCCCACCACCGCGACCGCCTGACCGGGATGGACTTCGAAGCTCAAGCCGTGCAGCACCTCGTGCTCGCCGAACCGACGTCGCAGCGCGGACACCCGCAGCAGTTCTCGCGCACCGCCCTCGGGCTCACCGTCCCTCGTCACGCACCCGCCCCTTTCCCACGCCGATCGTGCCAGCCTGCGGCAGACCCCCAACCCGTCAGCGCCGAAGCGCGGGGCCCCTCAGGTCGCGGCGGCAGCGCGCATCGCGGGTTCAGTGCGGTAGATGATCTCGATACCCAGCGCGCCCACGGCACCGACGACCAGTGATTCCCACAGGGTGGCGGGCGTCAGCGAGAAATTGAAGAACGACTGGCCGATCGGCAGGATGAAGGCGAGCGCGGCCAGCGCCACCATCGACCCGACCAGCGCGGCCTTCCAGGGCCGGAACGGGCGGGACAGCACCACCAGGATCCAGAACGCGGTGAACAGCAACGAAATCGTCGCCGCGGTGGACGGCTGCCAGCAGATGACGTTCGCCGCGTCCTGGTTGGATTCGGTCTGCACGAGGCACTCCGACGCCGGGGGAGCGCCAACCGCGTTGCGGGCCAACATGTACGAGACGAGGACGACGATGCCCGAGACGATCCCCGCCGGTACCGCGAACCGCAGCACCCGGCGCAGGAACCCGGGCACGTACCGCCGCTTGTTCGGGCCGAGGGCCAGGAAGAACGCGGGGATGCCGATCGTCACCGCGGACACCAGGGTGAGATGCCGTGGCAGGAAAGGGAACGGCAGGGTGAACAAGGCCGCCGAGATGATCGCGACGAGGCTCATCACGTTCTTCGAGACGAACAGGTTGGCCACCCGCTCGACGTTGCCGATCACCCGGCGGCCCTCGGCAAGCACGGAAGGCATGTGCGAGAACCGGCCGTCCAGCAGCACGAGCTGGGCGACGGCCTTGGTGGCCTGCGCGCCGTTGCCCATCGCGACACCGATATCCGCGTCCTTGAGTGCCAAGGCGTCGTTCACCCCGTCACCGGTCATCGCGGCCACGCGCCCGTTCCGTTGCAGCGCCCGCACCAGCGCACGCTTCTGTTCCGGCGACACCCGGCCGAACACCGTTGTCCGCTCGACGATCTCGCGGAGTTCTTCCGGATCCTCGCCGATGGTCCGCGCGTCGACCACGTTCTCGTCGGTGATGTGCAATCCGACCCGCCGGGCGATGGCCGCGACGGTCGTCGGGTTGTCCCCGGAGATGATCTTGATGTCGACGCCCTGGTCGGCGAAGTACTCCAGAGTCTCCTTGGCATCAGGGCGGACCTGTTCGGTCAAGGTCACCAGCGCGGCCGGTGCCACATCGGCCGGCAACTCCTGGCCGTGCAGGGCGCCGTCGGACCGGGCCAGCAGCAGCACCCGGCGGCCGGTCGCGGCCAGCTCGCTCACCCGTGCGCGCAGCGGATCGTCCGCCGCCAGCAGCACGTCCGGCGCGCCGAACACCAGCGCGCCCCGGCCGGTGAAGGAGGCCGCACTCCATTTTCGCGCGGAGTTGAACGCGATCGTGTCCTCCCGATTCCAGTCCGTCGGTGCCGACAACGCCGCGGCCAGCGCCTTCAGCGTGCCGTTCGCGTTGGGGTCGTCGGCCAGCGCGCCGAGCGCCGCGCACACCTGCGCGGAGGTCCACGGATCCGGGCCGACCGGCTCGCAGTCCTCGTAGGCGATGTCGCCGATGGTCAGCGTGCCGGTCTTGTCCAGGCACACCACGTTGACCCGGGCCAGGCCCTCCACCGCGGGCAGTTCCTGGACGAGCACCTGCTGCCGGGTCAATTGCACCGCTGCCAGCAGGAACGCCACCGAGGTCAGCAGCACCAGACCTTCCGGGACCAGCCCCACCAGACCGCCGGTGGACCGGATCACCACCTGCTGCCACCCCTGGTCGCCGATGGCGCGGGCCTGCGACCACAGCTGCAGCGGCAGCGCGATGATGATCACCCAGGTGATGTACTTCAGCAGCTGGTTGACCGATTCCTGGATCTCCGAACGGGTCTTGGTGAACTTCTTGGCCTCCGCCGCGATCTTGTTGATGTACGCGTCCGGTCCCACCGCGGCGGCGCTGAAGCGGCCGATGCCGGCCACCACGGTCGTCCCCGAGCGGACCTCGTCACCCGCCGTCTTGGGGATCGCGTCGGCCTCTCCGGTGAGGTTGGATTCGTCGATCTCCAGTCCGGAGGCGGACAGCATCGAGCCGTCCGCGGGCACCTGGTCGCCGGTGCGCAGTTCGATGAGGTCGTTCAGGACCACGTCTGCGGTGGGGATCTCGATCAGTGCGCCGTCGCGCAGCACCCGGGTGGTGGGGGAGTTCATCAGGGCCAGTTGGTCGAGCTTCCGCTTGGCCAGGTATTCCTGGGTGATGCCGATGGCCGAGTTGACGATCAGCACCACACCGAACAGGCCGTCGGCCAGCGAGCCGGTCGACAGGATCAGCACGAACAGCGCGCCCAGGATCGCGTTGAACCTGGTGAACACGTTGGTCTTGAAGATCACCCACAGCGAGCGCGACGACGCCTGGCTCGTGGCGTTGACCTGGCCAAGGGCGACGCGCTCGGCCACCTGCGCCGACGTCAGGCCGTTGGCGCCGCCGGGTCGGTCGGCGACCTGCGCGGATTCCGGCGAAATGCTCACCGGCTAACTGTGACAGATGATCACTGACCGTCCTACCCCTGAGCCCTACCCCTTCAGACAGTTCGTTAGGGTGACCACACGACTCGATGCCGCCGGTGTTTGACTGTGCTGGATGACGCTCACCTTGCTGCGCGGCGGCCGGATCCACACCGCCGCCGATCCCGATGCCACCGCGCTGGCCTTCGACGGGTCCACCGTCAGCTGGATCGGTGGCGAGCACGCGCTGTCGGTGGCCGGCCGGCCGGACCGGGTGATCGACCTTGACGGTGCTTTGGTGGTACCCGGTTTCGTCGACGCGCACGTCCACACCACCGACGCCGGGCTGGCGCTGACCGGCCTGGACCTGACCGGCGCCCGGTCGCTGGCCCAGTGCCTGGACGCCATCGGACGATACGGCTGGGCGCATCCCGACGGGGTGCTGTGGGGGCACGGCTGGGACGAACACTGCTGGCCGGAGAACCGGCCGCCCAGCCGCGCGGAGGTCGACGCGGTGGTCGGCTCGCGCCGCGCCTACCTGTCCCGGATCGACGTGCATTCCGCGCTGATCAGTTCACCGCTGGCCGCCGCCATCACCGATGCCCGCATGTTGCCGGGGTGGTCGGACACCGACCCGATCTCCCGGGCAGCCCACGCCGCGGTCCGGGGCTTCATCAGAGGAGCGCTGCCGGCGGAACAACGCCGCGCCGCCCACCTCGCTTTCCTGTCGGCGGCCGCCGCTCGGGGCATCGTCGAGGTGCACGAATGCGCCGCCGCTGACGAGACCGGACGCGCCGATCTGGCCGCGCTCTTGGCCCTTGACGGGCCGATTCCGGTGCGGGGTTACCTGGCAGCCGCCGTCACTGACCCGGAGCACGCCCGGTCGTTGCTCGCCGAAACCGGTGCGCACGCGTTGGGCGGCGACCTGGTGATCGATGGCGCGATCGGCTCCCGTACCGCCGCACTGAGCAATCCCTACCTTGACGATCCGTCGACCAGCGGGGCGCGTTACCTCACCCTCGAAGAGATCACCGATCACCTCGTCGCCTGCACCCTGGCCGGGGTGCAGGCCGGCTTCCATGCCATCGGTGACGACGCGGTCAGCGCCATTGGTCGGGGGCTGCGCGCGGCGGTGAAACGGTTGGGGGACAACGGTACCGTCAGGCTGGCCGGCTGCGCGCATCGCGTCGAGCACGCCGAGATGCCCGACCAGGAGGCCATCGCTGCGATCGCCTCGACCGGCACGGTGGCCAGCGTGCAACCGCTGTTCGACGCCGCCTGGGGCGGAACCGACGGGATGTACGCCCGCCGACTCGGCGCCGAGCGGGCCGCTGAGATGAACCCATTCGCGACGATGGCCGTGGCCGGCATCACGCTGGCGTTCGGCTCGGACGCGCCGGTCACCCCGGCTGATCCCTGGGCGGCCGTCCAGGCCGCCGTGCACCACCGGACGCCCGGGCAGGGATTGTCGCCGCGCGCGGCGTTCACCGCGCACACCAGGGGTGGTCATCGCGCGGCCGGCCGCACCGACCGGGGAATCGGCACCCTGTCCGTAGGCGCGCCGGCGCATCTGGCGATCGTGCACGCCGGTGAACTGGTCCGGCCGGCGGGGGATCCGTTGGTGCAACGCTGGTCGACAGACCCGCGGTCACGGGTGCCGCTGCTGCCCGACCTGACGCCCGGGGTCGCCTTGCCGCGGACGCTCGCCACCGTCGTCTCGGGCCGGGTGGTGCATGACGTCGGCGTGTTCGGGTGACGGCCCGACCGACGTGTTGCGGTGCAATCTCAGGTCAGGTCGACCGCGCCCGAGTGGCACAGCCCTGGGTCGGAGCGGCAGCGTCCTGATGCCGTTCCGACGCGATGCCAGAATCCGGTGTCGAACGCCATCCGCAGGAGCGGGCGTCGCTCCGATCGGCGACGTCGTGCTCCGGTGGGGACGAGCCTGCGGGAGGTCAAGGCCCCGGTCCGCCCGCCGACCGTGAATTCAGACATTCGACCACCTCCAGCGCGTTCGGCCGAGATTATCGAAAGAGAAGGGACATGTCGCCTGTTTTCGGTCGAACAACCCAGAAGGCCGAAGCCGGAAATCGGCGGACGAGAATTCCCACCCGATTGGCGCGCGCGGGGTTTGCCCACGGCCACGCAAGCCAATGCCTTGACTCCCTTGAAGTCCGAGGTGTGACGTCGATGTCGGCAACGCTGAGTAGTCGCTCGGGACGGGCCGGAGGTCTGGTGTGCAAGACCCCGAGTTGGATGCCCGACGACGTTCAAGAGGTGGATCGCGCCGTGCGTTTTCCGCGATTTCGGCCGGCATTTCTGGCCGAGGTGGCGGACGCAGTGCCACCTCAATCCGGCTCTCAATCCGGCTCTCGAATCCGACTCGCCGGCAACTGCCGGCGCTGGTCGCGAGTCAGCCGTGGGCTGCCGACGCACCGACCAGCACCCGGTGGAACCATAGGTCCGCATCGACGAACTCGCCGTGTCCGGCGCCGGAGACCACCGCGG
>Ga0208716_1000317_pt1 | contig 20582 bp, 17 predicted proteins | sample NGESurdeep092012_8_FD_184482 | JGI IMG/M metagenome (GOLD analysis project Ga0208716, IMG submission 184482) | Arctic peat soil microbial communities from Barrow, Alaska - NGEE Surface sample 415-3 deep-092012 (SPAdes) | ecosystem: Environmental > Terrestrial > Soil > Wetlands > Peat ...
TAGCGAAGGCTCGGGCGACAAGATGGATGCGGCGCTGCTGCAGTCTGAAATCGAACGGGTCTTTGTGATGTGGGGCGTGAAGGCGGTCTCGGGGCTGGCGGTGGATACGCGTGCCGCGGGCGCGGAGTTGCTGGCGGAGGCCGGGCCCGAAGAACTATTCCGGGAGGCGCTGACAGCGGTCCGCAGAGAGACCGGGTTGAGCGAAGAAGAAAGAAAAAACTCCTAGTCGCCTTCCATTTTCAATTCTCCAACCAGGCCGGTTGGGAGTGCGACGCGTGCCGGAGGAGCGGCCTGGAGGTCCGTCGGCGGTGCGGGTGGCTGGGGTTGCCGCAGGACGGCAAAGCGGCGCCGGTGTGGGCGCGGAAGACGGTGGCAATCGAAAGCTGCCCCAAGTCTTACATCACGGCGGAGAGCGAAGGGCTGGTTGAGGACTTCCTGGTACGGCGACGGCTCGGCGGGACGAGCTTCGGGGAGTTGAGCGCGCGGCAGGTGGAGGGATTCCTGATTCTGGAGCAGGCGCTGGCGGCGGAGAATCCTGCTGGGCGGCGGGCAGAGAGATGAAAATGGCGAGCACAACACAAGACGAGCTTTATCGGGCACTTCTGGCGGTATCGGGGCAGCAAACGCCGGCCCTTGGGGATGCAAACGCGATGCTGGCCGATGTCATCGCGCAGCTTCGCGAGGTGGGGAGCAGTGTCCCGACGGCGGCGCCGGTGAGCAACAGGCCGACGACGACAACGTCGCAGGACAGCGGGAGCGCGGATCGGGCGTTGCTGGCGGTATCGGGGCAGCAAACGCCGGCCATTGCGGATGCAAACGCGCTGCTGGCCGATGTCATCGCGCAGCTTCGAGAAGTGCCGAGCAGTGTCCCGACGGCGGCACCGGCGAGCAACACGCCGACTACGACAACGTCGCAGGACAGCGGGAGCACGGATCGGGCGTTGCTGGCGGTATCGGGGCAGCAAACGCCAGCCATTGGGGATGCAACCGCGATGCTGGCCGATGTGATCGCGCAGATTGGCGAGCTGCGCAGCAGTAGCCCGACGCCGTTGGCGGCGAGCAAGACGCAGACTACGGCGCAGACAACGTCGAACGACAGCGGGAGCACGTTGGGATCGGTGGCATCCACGGTGCTGACGAGCGGTTTCGGGCTGGCGCCATTGATCAGCGGGCTGGTGAGTCTGTTTAGCGGGGGAGATGCAGCGGCGCCTCCGCCGCTGGTGAAATACGCACTGCCGGCGGCGGTCGATTTCCAGGCAGCGGAGAGCCAGGGGCAAGTGACCGGAGTGGATTACAACCAGATGGGAATGCCGCGGAGCTATGCACCAGCGGCGGCAAGCGGGAGCGCGAATGGCACAGCGAATGGCACTGGGAATGGCGCGGCGCCGCAGATCACGGTCAACGTGCAGGCGATGGATGCGCGCTCTTTCATGGACCGGAGCAACGACATCGCGCTGGCGGTGCGGGACGCGATGCTCAATCTGAACGCGATCAACGACGTGGTGAACGAGCTTTGATATGGCAACCTTCCCTAAATTGAAAACCAATGCGATCGCGCAGTATCCGGTGGCACGACGCGAGCAGTTCCAGAATCAGACGGTGCGTTTCGTGGATGGCAGCGAACAGCGTTATCGCGATTCGGCGGGCGCGCGGCTGGAGTGGGAGATCCAATTGAGCCAACTGGACGAAGGTGAACTGGCGGCGATCGAAGAATTCTTTCTGGCCAGACAGGGAGCATTCGGTAGTTTCTGCTTCACCGACCCATGGGATGGGCACGTGTACGACGACTGTAGCGTGGCGGCGGACGAACTGGCATTGGTGACCGAGGGTGAGATGCGCGGGAGCACGAAGCTCACCGTGGTGCGGAACATTTGAACCCCATGCCGGCATATCCACAACTCGGAAGCGGCGCGCTGAGCCAGTTCCCGGTGCAGAAGAACCGGCGGGTGCGTACGGTGGTGAATCAAGCCGCCGATGGCAGCACGATCAAGCTGGCGGACCCGGCGGGGGAGGTTACGGAATGGCAACTGACCTACACGGACCTGAGCGATGAGGAGGCGGCGGCGCTGCGGGCGTTCTTCGTCGCCGCGGAAGGCACGCTGAACGGTTTCACGTTCCTGGATCCGGCGGGCAATCTTCTGGCGTGGAGCGACCAGCTCGACCAAGCTGCCTGGCAGAAAGATCCGCTATTGAGCCTGACCGGGGGGATCAGCGATCCGCGGGGAGGCGCGCAAGCGTGGCGGCTGAGCAACGGCGGGGCAGCAGAGCAAGGGGCCGGCCAGACGCTGGCGGCGCCTGGAGAATACCAGTACTGCCTGAGCGCCTATGTGCGGGCGGCGACGGCGACCAGCGTGGGGTTGACGGCAGGCAGCCAGACGGCGCGACGGGCGGTGACCAGCGAGTGGACGCGGATCGCCTGGACGTGCAGCGGAGACGCACAAGCCACGTCGGTGCGATTCGGGATCGAGATCGCGCCGAGCGATGCAGTGGAAGTGTACGGGCTTCAGGTGGAAGCGCAAACCGCGGCGTCGGGCTACAAAGCCAGCGCGCGCGGTGGAGTTTACGAAGACGCGCATCTCGGCGACGATGTGCTGACGATTACCAGTACCGACGTGAATCGCCATTCGTGCACGGTAAAGATCATTCATGCAAACCATCTTTGAGCTCAAGGAGCAAGCCGTCACAGACACGCCGCTGCTGCTGTTCGACTGTGTGCTCCCCGATGGACAAACGGAACACTGGAGTACGCACGCCGTGTCGGTGGGAGAAATAGCGTACAGCGCGAGAGTGCTGCGGCACAATGTCTTCGAACTACAGGCATCGAGCGATCAAGGGGTGGACGGTGTGCCGCGGATTTCGCTGGTGCTGGCGAATGCGGATTCCCACTGTTCGGAGATCGAACGCGCGACCGGGTGGAAGGGTGCGCGGTTGACGGCCGGTCTGGTGTTTTACGATTTACGGAACGCGGCGCCCTTGACTGAGCGATCAGTGATATTCCAAGGGATCTGCAACCCGCCGGACGAGATTCTGGAAGCCACGTTCCGCATCACGGCGACGAATCGCATGAACCTGCAACGGTCGTTGCTGCCGCAGGTGCGGATCCAGCGGCGGTGCCCGTGGGAGTTCCCGAGCGACGAGCAGCAGCGCGCGGAAGCGGTAGATGGCGGCGCGAGCGGGAAGTACTCGCGCTATTACCGCTGCGGCTACTCGCCAGGGGTGGCGGGCGGAACGGGAGCATTGGACGGCAGTGTGGCGTTTGCCGGGTGCGGCTACACGCGGACGGACTGCGAGGCGCGGGGGATGTTCCACAACTTCGGGGGAATCGAGTTTGTGCCTCCGGCGATTTCCGTGCGGACTTACGGAGACAAGAGCGCGCACACTTCGGCGGTCGCAGTGAATGAAGCCCGGTATAACGACTTTGTTCCGATGCTTTACGGCACGGCGTGGTATAACACGCCGGTGGTATTCGGGCGCAATGACGGCAACCTGACGCGCATGGAAGTGCTGCTGGGGTTGGGCGAGATTCAAGGAGTGCTAAAGGTTCTGGTGAATGACGTGGAGATTCCAGCGGGCGTTGCCGGTACCAACATGACGGGAACCGGCTGGTATAACATTCCGACGCTGGGCACGCGATGCGGAGGCTTCAACAACGATTTCCTGGATGGCAGCGGACAGCCGGCGGGCGATCCGTATGGCAGCATGGCGTACCTTTCGGTGGTGGTGCCGAACCGGATCAGCAACGGAACGAGTCTGCCCAAGGTAACGGTGCTGGTGCAAGGGCAAAAGCTACCGGTATATGGAGCGGACGGGAGCTACAGCGGCGAGCAGTTTTCGGGCAACCCGGCATGGGTGCTGCTGGACATCCTGCGGCGGGCGGGATGGAGCCTGGCGGAAGTCGAGGTGACGAGCTTCGCGGCGGCGGCGGCGTACTGCGATGAACCGATCGACGCTCTGGACCTTTACGGGAACGCGATTCAGTTGCCGCGATTCCAGTGCAATCTGGTTTTGCAGAACCGCAAGAGCGCCGGCGACCTGGTGCGCGGGGTGCGCAACTCGGCGAGACTGATGTTGACGTACGGAGCGAACGGCGCGCTGCAATTACGGGTGGAGAATTCGGTGGCGCTGGAGATGCCGGCCAAGCCAGCGTGGTCCAACAGCGCGGAACCACTGGACAGCGGGTGGCCCAGCTACGAATTCGGCGATGGCAGTAACGGGTTTTCGGGCATCATGCGGAAGCCCTCTGGCGAGCCAAGTTTTCGCGTCTATGCGCGCGGCATGGCGGACACACCCAACCGGTTCACGGTGGAATTTCAAGATTCGCTGAACGAATACCAACAGGATAGTTTTTCCCTGGTGGACGCCGACGACGTGGCGCGCAGCGGGCAGGAAGTGTCGCAGACGCTGGCGGCGGTGGGAATCCCGAACTTCGACCAGGCGGCGAGGATCTTGAAGCTGAACCTGGATCGGTCGGTGCGCGGCAACACGTACGTGGAGTTCGAGACGAGTGTAAAGTCATTCGGGATCCGGCCGGGAGATTTGATCACCGTAACGTATCTCAAGGAGGGGTTCAACCGGCAGGCATTCCGTGTACTGAAGATCGCCCCCGGGACGAACCACCGCATCTCGACAATTACGGCGCAGATTCATGACGATTCGTGGTACGCCGATAGCAACGGACAGGTAACGTCGGCAAGTGGCGGCCGGCGCCAGGGCAGCGCCGGCATCGGCGTTCCCCGTCCGTTGCCCGGCAATGTTCTGGACGATCGGGGCGACATCCAGTTCGGAGTCGAAGAATCGGTAACCACGGCGGGCGATGGCTCGGTACAGACGACTCTAGGGGTGGGGTTCGTGGCACCAGCCGTCGCCGCGGCGGGTGGGCCGGGTATCCCGCTGCTGAGTCTGGCGGCGACGCCAGGGGACGGCGGATCGCTGCAAGGCGGCCAGACGCTTTACTATGCGGTGGCCGGGGTGGACGGATCGGGGAATGAGAGCCTGCTTTCCTTCATTGTCCGGGCGGTCACCTTGAGCGACGGCAGCAGCGTGACGATCCACGGCCTGAGCTTTTCGCCAGGAACGGCGGGCTTCCACGTTTATCGCGGGAGTACACCGGCGCAACTGTTCCGGATCGCTTCGAACCAGGCGATTGCCGCGCAATTCACGGATACGGGATTCGACAAAGAGTTGATCGCCCCGCTGGACCCCAACTTCGACCACGCGAACTTCTATTGGCGGATGGAACTGCAATCGGAGAACGCGGCGACGATTCACGGCGCGGCGTCGGTAGGAAATGACGGGCTGCACATGACGGAAAACCGCTACCGCGGCATGATCGCGCGGATTACCTGGGGACGGGGCGCGGGACAGGAGCGGGCGATCGCGGCCAACACCGCCACGGAGCTCGCGGTATCGCCGGGATGGGCGGTGACTCCGGATGCGGGCAGTTTCTTCGTGGTGGCCGAGACAGGGTGGCAGTTTGGAGCATTGGCAAAGAGCAGCCCGGTGCAGTTCGCGGTGCCGAGCCGCGGCGGCGAGACGGTGCAGGTATGCGGACGCGCGGCCAACGTCAACGACCTGGAGTGTTCGGCCGAGCTATCCACGGTGACGCGGTGGCAGATCGGCGGTAGCGGCACGAGCGACGTGGATGTTCCCCCGCAACCTTACTTCGGGTTGGGAGCGGGGCAGCGCGGCGGCACGGTGGAGTTGAGCGGGGTGTCGTTTACAGATCTGACGAACACGGCCACGATTTCGGCGGCCACATTGACGATGTACTACTGGGACGAACTGCGGGGGTTGCCGACGTTGGGGCTGGCGGCGGATGTGACGTCGACGGCGACGCAGATGGATTTGACGTCGGCGAGCTCGGCGGCGGCCGGGGATTATTGCCAGGTGGGTGGCGAAGTGATGCTGATCACGGCGGTGCAGTTGAGCGGGACTCGGTACCAGGTGACGCGCGGGGCGCATGGATCGACGGCGGCGGCACATTCGGCGGCGGCAAGCGCGGTGACGTTTGGGTTCTACAATTCTTACGGCACGGGGTACGCCCACACGATCACGATTGGAGCGTGCACTTATACTCATGCGCAGGTGGCGGGGGATGGGAGCGGCGATATTGCGACGGCGCTGGCGGCGCTGATCACGGCCGCGGCAGATGTGAATGCGACGGCGACGGCGAGCGCGAATAACGTCACGCTGACGCCGCGCGCGGCGGCGCAGTCCGCGGTGACGTGTTCGGCGAGCGACGGGAATGGTGCGGGGACGATTCAGGCGGGGGCGCTGGTGTACGCGCTGAGGGCGAAGACGGCGATCGCGGCGTTCCCGAAAGACTTCTTCGGGAGTCCCTACAGCGGGAGTTGGAGCGAGGCAGTGACCCTGCCCGACGTGCGCGTGGCGAGCGCGGAGTTGTTCGTCACGAACGCCCGCGGCAACAGTCCGGCGAGGAGTATCTGCCTGACCAGCGCGGTGGACCGGGGGCTGCGAACGCTTTCGGGAGGCCAATACTCGATTCAGGTGGACGGATATCTGGCAGTGGAATCGGCGGTCGCTCCCGCTTTGGTGGTGGAGGCAGGACACTCGGTGCGGGATGTCTTCGCGGTGCTGGGGAGTGCGGCAGATGCGGAGGTGCGCCTTCGGGTGGACATGGATGGCTCGGCATATTGCACGCTATCGATTCCCGTGGGCATGACTACCTCGGCGGCTGCCGATGGGAATACCACCGGACCGCTGGCGGCGGGCGCGAAGCTGACGCTTGCAGTGCTGGCGGTGGGACAGACTTATCCGGGCGCGAACCTTACGGTTCTGATTCGACTCTAATGGCGGAACAACTTTCCAAACTGCGTCCGGACCGGGACATGCAGTGCTACTTTGAACGACCGTCGGGGGTGGCGGCGCTGAGCGGCGCGTCGGCAGAGGGGTTCACGGTTTCGGGGTGCTGGCGGCAACAATTCGATTGGGTGGTGATCGAGTGGAATCGGGACAATGTGTTCGAACATCCGGCGCTGCGCAATCTGCCGGATGGCGACTTGAGCGGCCTACAACTGAGCTACGAAGAAGTGCGCACGAACTGCATCTCCCTGGACTCGACGCTTTATCCGACTGTGGAATGGCCCTATCTGAGAGTCTGGGCGGAGTCTGGCGGGACGGAGACGCTGTACAAGGTTCCGTTGAAGAACTATGCGTCCGCGGTGGGCGAGTATGCGGATGCGACGGCAGAGTTCGAGTTGCAGGGAACGCCGACAGCGGGCGACTACATCGAACTGGCCTGGCAGGATCAACACTTCAACTACCGGCTGACAGGCGGCGACACACTGCAGAGCGCCATCAGTACGCTGGCGGCGGCGATCACGGCGAATCAAGCGGCGGGAGCGGTGAGCGCCACGGCCAACGGCACGCACATCGTGCTGACCTGGCATGGCGCGCCGGGTTCGAATGGCAACCGGATCGGCGTATACGGGACGGTGCACGGAGCGGGGACGGAATCGTGGGCGCCTGGCGCGGCGAATTTTGCAGGCGGGGTATCGCCGGAGCGTTGGAGGGTGGAACTGGATTTCTCGGCGCTGCACGATGCGACGGGCCTGCCGGTACCGACAACTTCTGTGCGGAAGATGCGCTGGACGTGGGCGGCGGATTTGCAGAGCGGCACCTTTGCACGCAGCGAGTTCGCGGTGGCGGTGACGAACTGGAGCGTGAGCGGGACGAAACTACAGTACTCCGTTGCAGGAACGGGGAGCCGCCGGATAGAGGATGACGGGGCGGTCGCTTATGAAGGGCATTGGACGGAGGCTCGCGGGAACTACTCGGGCGGGTCGATCCGTTGGACGGACACGCCAGGCGCCCGAGTGAGTTGCACGTATGCGGCGAATGAGGATCATTGGCTCTATCTCGGGACGCGTCTGGCGGACCGCGGCGGGCAGGTCGCGGTACAGGTGGATGGAAGCACTCCGCTGGCGCTGGATCTAGAGAAAGCGGCTGAGGATGTACTGGTACGCGTGCCGATCGCAGCGCTGTCCGGCCAGGCACAGCATACGGTGACGATCACACACACCGGCGCGACGGGGACGGTGGTCTATTTCGATTTTCTGGAAATTGCGTATCCGAGCGCCACGCTGCCGGACTTCGAGCGGGTGGAACAGACGACGCTGGCGACCGACTGGGATACGGACCATTCGCTGGCCATCGCACCGGAGCGAACCGCGTGGCTGATCCAGAAGCTGGGATTCCACGGGCGGGCGAACCACTACGCCGGGGCGTTGTGGTTTTACGAACTGCTGCGGCAGGGACACAGCTATGCGAGCGGGACGATCACATTTTCAGGCGAGCCCGAATTCGGCAAGCATACGCAAATATCTCTGGGACCGACACCGATCGAACACCTCAACCTGATTGGCGACACCGCGGAGAGCATGGCCACGTGTTTCGCGTTATCGATCAACGCGGGGTCCACGGGCGTGTGGGCGCGAGCGGACGGCGCGGTGCTGACGATCACGTCGCGGCTGATGGGGCTGGCCGGCAACGCGGTGGGCATCAGCGCGAATACAAACAGCACGGCGTTCACGGCCGAGAGAAGCAGCGCCACACTCGCGGGCGGGGTCGACGGGGTGTGGCGGACGGACACCGCGGCGCCGGTGAAGCTCAATCGGGCGGCGCGCGACTGGAATCGGGCGTTCTTGCAGGCAATGAAGGGTTATGGGATCGAGGTGACGGCGGCTTTTAGCATGGAATTGCAGCACGGAGACGACACGCCGCAAGCGAACCTCGCGCAGCGCTACCCGAATGGCGACCCGGTTTGGCTGAACACCCCGGCGCTACAGACCAACTTCGGGCCGGAGAGCACGGCATTCTGGCGGGAGGTCTACGGCGAGATGGCGGACTTGATGGCGAGTTCCGCGGTGCAGCCGTACGTGCAGTTCGGCGAGGTGCAGTGGTGGTACTTCGCGGCCGCCGCCGGGATGCCGTTTTACGACAGCTACACGACGACCACTTTTCAGGCGCGCTACGGAAAGCCGATGGCGGCGATCCTCAGCCAGAACGCCGACCCCAGCGGTTTTCCCGATGAATGCGCATTCCTGCCGGAGCTGATCGGAGAATTCACCGGCGCGGTGATGACGTACGTCCGGCAGGCGCACGCCGACGCGCGGTTTGAGGTGCTCTATCCACCGGACGTGAACGATACGGCGTTGAACCGGCTGGTTAACTTCCCGCACGCGCATTGGACGCCGGCCAGCCTGGAGTCGCTGAAGACCGAAAACTTCACGTACACGGGGGATCGCGATCTCAACAAGGCCCTGGCGTCGATTCAATTGCCGATGCAACTGGGATTTGGGCGATCGCAGAGCAGCCACCTGGTGGGCATCGGCGAGTACACGACGCCATGGAGTAAGGAGCAGCGGATGGCGGCGGGCGAACAACTCAACTCAGTCGTGCTGTTCGCGCTGGATCAGTTCTGCCTGATAGGGTATCACTTGCCGTTGGAACGCGGGGCGCGACGGTCGCAGTACATGGGAGGTTAGGGGTTAAAGGGGGCCGTCCGAGCTGCGCTCGGATCGGCAGGCGGAACCGCCTGCCCCACCAAGTTCCTTCTCCAAGGCCAGGTACCCGCAGGCCACCACCACCAGGAACATGGTGAGCACTTCGCTGTCGCCCAAATTCAACTCCACGCAGCCTTCCGCCATGGTCGCGAGGACGGCGGCGATCCCCCCGTGAAGCAGGAATCTCCGATGGCTGGGGCCGGGCGGCAAGGTCTTGAGGCCTCGCCAGAAGTCCACCAGGATCTGAATCAGCATCCACATGAGGACCAGCATAGTGGGGATGCCGCGTTCGGCGGCGTAGTGGAGATAGATATTGTGCAGGTGGCCATACCAACCCGAGGGCAGCGGGCGGGGAATATCGGCGGGCACGTATTCGTCGAAGTGCAGCTTCGGGCCTTCGGGTCCGAGTCCGAACCAGGGATGGCGCTCGACCATGCGCAGGCCGGTGCGCCAGGTGACCACGCGGAATTGATTGGAATCGTCGATCTTCGGCTTGAAGATCGAGGTGACGCGGTCCTTTATCGCGGGCGGCGAGACGAAGAACGCCGCCAACACGACGACGGGCGCCAGCGCGACCATCCAGCGCCGCCAAAACCAAATGAGATAAAGGAGGGCGATCCCGACGGCGATCCAGATTCCCCGCGTCTCTCCCAGCACGATGGCGAGAGCGATCAGCGCGGCGCAAAGCAGCCACACCCAGAGGCGCTTCCTGGCCGCCGGGGCAAAGAACAGAAAGGACGCCAGCATGATCAGGGCGAACATCTCTTCGGCGGAATAGGTGTTCCAATGGCTGGTGAAGCCGGTGATCCGCTCGCCGACGTAAAACTCGTAAAAATTGCGGCCGAGGCGATGCGCCTCCTGCACCTTGCCGGCAAACTGGATGCATCCGCGGATGGCGGTGAGTGCCCCGATTCCCGCCCAAGTGAGGAAGAGGAGGCGGACCATGGCCAGGCTGCGCAGGAGCGAAAACACGACCAGCAGCTCGAGGAAGACGTAAAACTTGCGAATTTGCGGAAGTCCGGCGGCGGGATCGTCCGACAACAACAGGGAAATCACGGTCCCGAGCAGGAAGAGTGCGAGCGGCAGGCGGATGCGCGGCAAGCGCAACTTCTCGCCGCAGGCCAGCAGGGCGGCAAACGCGAGCGCCAGCAGGATCTGCGAGGGCGCGATTCCGAGCATGATCGCGGTGGCCGATCCAAACGCCAGCCAGCGGGCGCTTCGCAACAAAATCGGTTCCTGAGGGTTCATGCCAGATTGAACTCTCAGTATGGCAGACTGTTGATTGAAACCGCGACGCTGAGAGGACGTCAAGACATTGTGAGTATTGGTCTCCGCCACTTTGCGTTCCCCTGCCTTATCCTTTGGAGCGTCTCTTCCTTCGCCCAAACCCGTCAAGTAGCGGCGGCACGGGCGTCGGCCAGCCTCGACGAACTGGCGCGCCTGCCGAAGAACCGGGCGGTGGCGAGCGATGGGTTGCAGCGCGAGAGCCACGAACCGGAGCGCGCGGTGCGCCGCCGGAATTCGGCGAAGCCATCCGGCACGCCAGCGCGGCAGCCGGAAATCGCTCCGTCCGCGGCGGCAACCGCGAACCCGAACTTCAGCGGATTCCAGGGGCTGGCGGATAACTTCACGGCGATTCCACCGGACACAGAGGGAGCGGTGGGGCCGCGGCACGTGGTCACCAAGCTGAATACCCAGGTCATGATTCACTCACGCGGCGGTTTCGCCCGGGAGAACTTTCCGATCACTCTGAACGCGTTCTGGTCCCCGCTCGGCAAATTCAGCGACACCTTCGATCCGAGAATCTACTACGACTCATCCGCCGACCGCTGGATCGCTTGCGCGGCGGTGAATGGCGAGGTTGCAAGCTCCGCTTTGTTAGTGGCGACGACGCAGACGGGCGACCCCGGCGGAACCTGGAATTATTTCAAGGTGGATGTCGGCTCCTCCAATCGGTGGGGCGACTTCCCTGCCCTCGGCTTCAACGCCAACTGGGTGGTCGTTTCGATGAACCTGTTCCAGATCCGCGGCTCCGGCAACTACGTGACCACCAACCTCTATGTCTTCAGCAAGGCGGACCTTTACCAGCAGAACGGTGCCGGCAATCACGTGACTTTCAGCGACCCGAATGGCGAATTCACGCCGGTTCGCGACTACGACAACAGCCACCCGAACACGCTGTACCTGGCGCAGGAGTTCGCCACCGATTTCGGACCGGTGGCCGGCTCCAGCACGATACGGATCAGCAAGATCGAGGGCGCGGTGGGCGCGGAGACCTTCACGGGCGGGAATGTGGGCACGGTCAACATCGCCAATCCTTGGTCCGATACCGGGCCCAACGAGGGGGATTTTGGACCGCAATTGGGCACTTCGGTGAAGATCGATACCGGCGACAGCAGGTTGGATAACTGCCTGATGCGCAACGGCACCATCTGGTGCGCGCACACGGTCTTTGTGCCGTACGGGCAGCCCACGCGCGCGGCCGCACAGTGGTACCAGATCGACCCCTCGGGAACGACTCCAGCGCTGGTGCAGCGTGGGCGCATCGATGACCCGAGCGGCACGTTTTTCTACGCCTACCCGACGATCGCCGTCAACAAGAACAACGAAGCACTGATCGGCTACACGCGATTCAGCGCCAACGATTACCCCAGTGCAATGTTTGCCATCCGAACCCCCAACGATCCGCTGAACACCATGCAGCCGGGGGTGCTGCTGAAAGCCGGCGAATCGCCGTATGTAAGTCCCGGTGCGCGCTCCGGCAGCAATCGCTGGGGCGATTACAGCGCGACGTTGGTGGACCCGGTGAACGAACTGGACTTCTGGACCATTCAAGAGTACGCGGCTACGCCACCGCCCAACCGCACCGGCGCCTTCGGTGCGTGGTGGGCGCAGGTGACTGCGCCTTCGAGCGGGTTGAATTGCAGCTACACGCTGGCGCCGGCAAACGCATCGTTCGACAACAGCGGCGGCAGCGGCGCGGTAGCGGTGAACACCGCGGCGGGCTGTCCCTGGCAGGCGGCGAGAGACGTCTCCTGGATCGCGATCAGCAGCGGCAACCCGGGCAACGGCAACGGCACGGTGCCATACACGGTCGCCAAAACGGCGGGCGCCAACGATTTCCGTACCGGCAGCATGACCATCGCGGGACAGACGTTTGCGGTGACGCAGGGTACATCCGGCAGCGGCCCGAGCGCGCCGGTGTTCACGCCGCAAGGAGTGGTCAGCGCGGCGAGCCTGCAACCCGGTGCGGTGGCGCCGGGCGAAGTGATCACCATCTTCGGCGCCAACATCGGCCCGGCGACGTTACAGAAGCCGGCGCCAACTGCTTCGGGGCAACTGGATACCATCGCCGGCGGCACGCGCATCCTGTTCGACGGCATCGCCGCACCGATGCTTTATTCCGTAAGCGGGCAAGCCGGCGCCGTCGCGCCGTTTGGATTGCAGGCGCGCAGCAACACGCAGTTGCAGGTGGAGTATCTGGGAACGCGATCCAGTTCGATCGCGCTGACGGTTGCCGCCGCCGCCCCGGCCATCTTTACGGCGAACCAATCGGGCAAAGGGCAGGGCTCGATTCTGAACCAGGACTACACGGTGAATTCCGCGGCCGCGCCCGCCGGCATGGGAAGCGTGGTCATGATCTACGCCACCGGCGGCGGCGCCATGTCGTCTACCGTGCTCGATGGCTCGATCGCGCAGGCGCCGTTCGCCACGCTCAGCCAGAATGTCGTGGTGCGGATTGGCGGCGTTGTGGCGCAGGTGCTGTATCAGGGCGCGGCGCCGGGCATCGTGCAGGGAGTGCTGCAAATCAACGCCGTGGTCCCGGACGGCATCGCCCCGGGCGACACGGTGCCAATCGAGCTGACCATCGGCGGAGTGACGAGCCCCGCGGGCGTGACGCTGGCGGTGCGGTAGGGGGGCATTGCCTGCTCTGGATTGGCTCCCTAAACCCCTGCGGCGTCGGGGAGGTCTATCAGTCGATCTGCCACATGTCAGCGTCACGGTGTCGTTCATGTGCGCCGAGCTTAGCGCAAAGACCAGCGGAAAAGGGATACTTGGCTACTTGGCTGCAACGTCGCCATCTCGGACGATTGCTGCGCTGCCGTGAACGACGCCTATTCCGGTGCAACCACGACCAAGCCATCAATGCCAGCGAAGTCGCTGTCGCGGCTCACCAGTGTCGCACCCAGTGCGAGTGCCGTCGCGGCTACCCAAAGGTCGTTTTCATCCAGCGTGAGGCCGCGTTGTTGCCGGGCAAGTTTAACGGCAGCGTAAAAGTCGCCCGCCCGTTCCGGCACCGGTTCGCAACGCAAGGACGCCAGGAACTGGTGTCCCGTCTGTTCTAGCTCGGCACGCCTTCTACCCTCCGGCAACTTGCCAATCCCAAAAAGAACTTCGCCCCGAACGATCGTGCATGTGACCACGCGATCGTCCTCGTCCAGTCCCGCCATCCAGTTCTCGATTCTCGGTGCCGCCCTCATCAAGTCGCTGATCGCGTTTGTGTCCAGCAGATAAGTCATCCCCGGCGCCGCCGGTCGAAAGCACCCTGAGCGCTCACTGGCAGGCGTGCGGCGGCAATCGCGGCATCGAGGTCATCCACCGCGGAAGAGCTCGGATGAGGCAATTTCCGAAGGGCGCGCAAAACGGCTTCGGGCGAAGTGGCCTTGTCGAAGATAGAGCCCAGACGCTCCAGCGCCACTTGCTCCACGCTCTTCTTCTGCGCCGAAGCGATCCCCTCCAGGCCACGCGCGAGGTCATCCGGAAGCTGGATTGTCAAATTGGTCATCGGGCTCCTCGATTCCATTCTCTCAACACCGGAGGCGTCTTGCACGGGACTGTCGAGGAGAGCGGGAAATTGATACTTGGACCTATCGTCGCCGTATCGCGGAAGTGCCTGCGGCCGGCGCGCGACCGACGATCGCCCGCGTTGGTCGCCAAGATTATCGACAGTCGCTGCGTCACACGTGAACGCCTACTCGTGCCTCAAGGCTTCCACCGGGTCCAGACGCGCGGCGCGGCTGGCCGGCCAAATGCCGAAGAAGAGACCGACGCCGACGGAGACCGCCACGCCCGACGCCGCCGCCCAAAGCGGTACCGCCGTCGGCAAGTTCGGGAAAACCAGGCCGGCGGCGCGCGAGATGGTCCACCCGAGCAGCAGCCCCAGCACCCCGCCCATCACGGTCAGCACCACCGCTTCGGTCAGGAACTGCACGATGATGTCGCTCTTGCGGGCGCCAATCGCCTTGCGCACGCCGATCTCGCGGGTCCGCTCCGTAACGCTCACCAGCATGATGTTCATCACCCCGATGCCGCCCACCAGCAGACCGATGGAACTCAGGATGACCATCACCAGCGCCACCGTCGCCGTCACGCTGTGAAACTGTTCGATCATCTGTTCGGCCGTGGTGATGGAGAAGGTGTCGACTCCGTTGAACGGCACTCGGCGCGCAATCCGCAGCACGGCACGGACTTCGTCCTGCGCCTGATCGATCATGCCCGGGTAGGCGATTACGATGAGCATGTGCTCCTGCTGGTTGGGGAACATCTTGCGCATGGTGAAATACGGGATCAGGATGCGGGTGTCGTCCTGTCCGGGCAGCGATGCCGCAGGCCGGTCCATCACGCCCACCACCTCGAGTTCGTGCCCATCCACGTCGATTCTCTTGCCGATCGGTTCCGCGTTAGCCATCAACTGTTTCTGCACGTCCTCGCCGATCACCACAATCGGCATGTGGTGAGAACTCTCCTGGTCGGTGAAGAAGCGGCCGGACTTCATGGTGGTGCCGCCCGCGGCGTAGCCCTCCTCCGTGCCGCCGAGCTGAATGTTGTACAGGTCGTTGCCCTTGTACTTCGCGGTGTGCAACCCGCCTGGGGCAAACAGGAACGGGCTGACGTGCTCCACGGCAGGGCAGCGTTCGGCGATGGCGCGTGCGTTCTCCAGCGTGAGCGGCTTGCGGCGGCGCTCTTCGCGCGTGGCGTTGCCCATGGCTGCGGTCTTGGTGACGATCACCGTATTCGGCCCGAAGCTGCGCAGCAGGTTGGTGATGGCGCCGTCCAGCCCCGCGATGATCGAGCCCACGCCAATCACGGCGCCGGTACCGATGATCACACCGAGCACCGTCAGGAAAGACCTCATCTTGTGCGCGCGTATCGTGTCCAACGCCAGGCGCGCTCCCGATACCACCGATCCCGGGGTCATTTCTCCGCCCTCAAGGCTTCGATGGGATCCAACTGCGCCGCCGTATGCGCCGGGTAGATGCCAAAGAATAGGCCCACCACCGCCGACAACGTCACACCCACCACGACCGCCGTCAGCGGCACCGACATCGGCACGGGGGTAAAGGTCCGCACCAGCACCGCGACCACCCACGCAATGATCACGCCGATCACGCCACCGCTGGCCGACAGCACCGCCGATTCCACCAGGAATTGATTCAGGATGTCGCGTTTGCGAGCGCCGACGGATTTGCGAATGCCGATTTCGTGGGTCCGCTCCGTCACCACAGCCAGCATGATATTCATGATCACGACCCCGCCCACCACCAGGAAAACCGAAACCACGGCCACGGCAGTGGCGGCGATAGCGCCGGTCAACTGATTCCAGAAGTCGAGCAGAGCATCGGAAGTCAGCATGGAGAAAGTGTCGTCCTCCTTGGGACGCAGGTGCCGGTAGGAGCGCAACAGCATGCGCGCTTCTTCCTGCGCTTGCGCCAGATGGTCGTGATCCAGGGCCGTCGCAGCGAAGCCCATCCCGCTGCGCGCTCCCCAGATCTTGAAATAGGTGTTGATGGGAATGATCAGGAAATTGTCCTGCGACTGGCCAAATATCGAGCCCTTGGCTTTGGCCACACCGACGATTTCAAACACCACGCCTTCCGCCGTAATGGTCTGTCCGATCGGACTGGCCCCCACGAAAAACTTGTCCTTGAGGTCGTGCCCGATAAATGCCACGTTCATGTGGCGATCGTTCTCGATCTCGGAGAGAAAGCGTCCGTCCTCCGCCTCCATGTTGGTGATCACTCCGATATTGGGCGATGCACCCTGCAAGCCGACGCCTTCCGACACTTCGGTACCGCGGTGCACCGTGACACCGCGTCCGGCGGAGATGCCGATCTCTTTGGTCAACGTCAGACGCTGGCGAAGAAATTCGTATTCCTCGCGGCTCAGTTGGGGATTGCGCCGCAGCATTTCCATGTATTTCTTGGGGTCGAAGCCCATCATCACGATGCGCTGCACGCGGTACCCGTCGGCGCCCATACTGGAGACATTCTGTGCGATATAGACGTCCATGCCCGAAATTACACTCATCACGGCGATGAGAGTGGTGGTCGCCAGAATGATTCCGAGCAGCGTGAGAAAGCTCCGCAGCTTGCTGCCGCGAAGCGAATGGAGGGCGCCCTTCACCGCCTCCCAGAATGACGCATGGGAATTCATTTGGACCTTAAGACCTTTGACGATTCGAGCCGGGTTTTGTTAACAGCCGCACCGGCGATCCACTCCATTATCGCCTCATCCGACCACAGGCGGTTAGGCCCGCGCCCGATGAATCCCAAGTGGCCGCCGTGGTCGGTGGCCATCAGTTGGATCCACGGATTGGAGCGCACCGCCGCCGATTCGTAGATCGCGAACGGCACGAAGGTATCGTCCTTGGCCTGTATCAGCAGGGCCGGCACGCGCAGTCCCGCCAGGTAGCCGACGGCGGACTGAGTCCGGTAATAGTTGGCCGCATCGCCGAAGCCGAACGAGGGCGCGGTGAACCGGTCATCCAGTTCGAGCACGCTACGCAGCCCCTCGAACTCGCCCATTTGGTAGCGTCCCGTGGCGCACAGGCGCTTCCGCATGGCGCGCACAAATCGCGCCTCGTACACGCGATTGTCGCGCTCCGCCATGCGGCGCGAGCAGGCTGCCAGATCGAGCGGCGCCGATACCGTGCAGATCCCCTGCACGTAGTCGCGCGCCGATTCCCCCATCTCGCCGGCCAGTTTGAGCACCACGTTTCCACCCAGCGAAAAACCTGCGAGAAAAGCCGGCGCGCGCCCGTCCTTGCGAAACTCCCGTAACACCGCCAGCAGATCGCTGGTCAGGCCGGCGTGGTAAAGCGTGCGGCAGAGGTGTTCCGTGCCACCGCAGGTGCGCATATGAAAACGATGCGCCGCGAAACCCGCCCGCAGGGCCGCCACGCTCAGGCTCCGGATGTAGCCGGCTTCCCCGGACCCTTCCAGGCCGTGCACCATGAAAATCTCGCCGCGCGCCTTGCCGTGAGGACGCTGCGAGCACACCAACACCTGCACGTCCGGCTCGGTACGGTACAGCCGGCGTTCGACGGGAAACTCGGCCGCCGCATCCGGACGCTTCCAGAGGTGGCCGGCGATGGTTTGCAGATGCGGGCTGCGCAACAGCGGGTCAAAGGGAACCATGGAGGGACAAACCTAATAGGGCCAGGCCGGAGGCCTAGCCTACTTGGGCGCGATCTTGATCTCCGTCACGTAATACGCCGGATCGCCCACGACCACGGTGGCCTCGATCCGGTCGCCCACATGCAGTTTCTGAAATTCGGCGTCCGGCTTCACGGGGTATTCCATGGTCATCGCCTCCATCCAGTCGCCAATCTTGCCGGCGGCGATGGTGGCCGTGTGAGCCGACGCGTCCAGAGCCTTGATCTCACCCGTCATGGGATAACGCTTCTCCGGGGTCTTATGCGCGCACCCGGCAAGCATCAACAGAAGCAACGGAAGGAAAGCGGAGATTCGTCTGATCATTTTCTTGTCTGCTCATCACACACGGGCCCCGGTGGAATTAGCTCACGAGCGGAAAACTTGATTTTGGGATCCGGCGCGATCAACGGCATGTTCGACTTGAATGAGGCGTCCGGCCGCACTCTGAGCAGCGGGATCGCGCACACCCGGTTCTGCGGCCGCGGGAACGTCACCGAAACCGGCGAGCCAGGAGACCGCATCGCCTTCTCCAGATTCTGCTCGAATTGCTTCAGCTTAGCGGCCGCATCCGGCGCCGTAACCTGAGCCGCCAATCCGGTCACGCCCGCCAACAGGACGATCAAAAGTCGCATACCACCTCCCGATCTGGGACCAACTTAATTATGCCACTCTAAAAAGCAATGGACCGCGACTTCCGCAAAGGCTATCTCGAGATCGACTTCCCCACGGAGCCGTTCGATTCCCCGCTTCCGCTGCTCCGTGACTCCGTCCGCGTATTCTTCTCGAACCTGCCGTTCCTGGCGGCCGCCACGCTCGTCATTTATCTTCCCGGCAAGCTAGCCACGCAATTCCTGTGCTACCTGCTGGATATCCCGTTCGCCGGATTACTTTCCTACTTTGTCCTCGAAATCAGCGATCTTCTGCTCAGCGCCCTGGTAGTCCCGGCGATTGTCTACGGGCTGGTCCAACGCTTCCGCACGGGGCGTCCCGCCCCGCTGGGCGAGTCCCTGCGCTGGGGACGCCGCCAGTGGCTGAAGACCCTGGCCAACGAGATCAAGGTCGAAATCACCATCGCATTATGGGGAGCGTTGCTGGTGATTCCCGGTATCGTCGCCATGGTTCGCCTGATCTTCGCCGGCGTCGTCGTGGCGGTGGAGGCCGACCTCGAACACGAGGTCCTGCGACGCAGCACGCGCCTGGCTCGGGGCCGGCGATGGCGCATCTTCTTCGTGCTGCTGCCCATGTTGATCCTGGACCTCGCCGCCATGTTCCTGGTGCTCGACCGCGTGCAGGGTGTCACGCATTCCCGCGTCGCCTTCGCCATCGCCGACAGCTCTCTCGCGGTGGCCGGGCAACTGACCACGGTCGCGGCGCTGCTCATGTACCTGGGAACGGTTCAGAAGCGCGTCACGAAGCTGAAGCCGTGACGCTCGAATCCCAGCGAATCGTAAAAGCGGTGAGCGTCTTCGCGGCGCAAATTGCTGGAAAGCGCCAGCTTGTAGCACCCCACGCGGCGGCACGCTTCGCGGGCGTGCTCCATCATGGCGCGGCCGATGCCCTGCCCTTGCCGCGACGGCAGCACCGCCACATCCTCCACCACGCCCGCCGGCGTGCCGCGCTTGCCGAGCTTCTCCATGATCAGCAGCGCATAGGTGCCCACCGTGTCGCCGTCGACGACCGCCACCAGCAATCGGAAGCCCGGCCGCTGGCGAATGCGCGCGAAATGATCGCGAGCCTCCTCCAGCGTGAACGATTCGCCGCCATCAATGCCGCTCTCGGCCAGGATGCGCAGTATCGCCGGCAGATCGTCGTCGGACGCGTCGCGGATTTCCACGTGAGCCATCTATGCATAGTGTAAAGCGAAGCAGTACGATAGATCCATGCGGAAACTCGCTCTTTTCCTTTGCACCGCCCTGGCGGCATTCGGCGCGGACGATCCTTGGGCCAAAGTCAAGGAACTCAAGACCGGCACCGAACTGCGCGTCTACAAGAAAGGGTCCATGCAACCGCTGCTCGTCAAGATGGACGAGTTGACCGACGACAACCTGGTGGTCATCAACAAGAACGAGCAGACCGCCATCGCGCGCGAGCAGATCGATCGCGTCGATTACCGGCCCTCCGGGAAATCGCGCGTCACCAGGGAAAGCACCACCAAGGTCAACGACGGCGTGGGCGACCCGAGGGCCGTGATTCCCAGTCCGAGGCAGCAGGGCAACCCAGGGCCATCCACCTCCACGTCCAGCAATGTATCGATCGGCTCCAAACCCGACTTCGAAACCATCTACCGGCGGCCCACCGGCGGCGCACCGAAGAAATAGTGCAGTAACTGTAACGCTCCCTAACGGTCGCGGCTCTGATCGGAGCCGCGACCGTTAGGGAGCGATTCCTGGGCTTACCACCGCTGGTGCACCGCAGCGCGAATCTTCGCATCGTAGATGCCGCGAATCGCGGCCATCGCCGCGGCGGAGAGCGCCGGCAGATCGCTGGCCGCGCAATTGTCCCGCACCTGCGAAGGCCGCTTGCCGCCCGGGATGGCACAGGTCACGGCATCGTGCATCAGAATCCAGCGCAGCGCGAATTGCGCCATACTCACTCCCGCGGGCAACAGGCGCCGGATTTCTTC